>Ga0307380_10000884_pt1 | contig 45001 bp, 56 predicted proteins | sample UN3MG_FD_202239 | JGI IMG/M metagenome (GOLD analysis project Ga0307380, IMG submission 202239) | Soil microbial communities from Risofladan, Vaasa, Finland - UN-3 | ecosystem: Environmental > Terrestrial > Soil > Coastal area > Acid sulfate soil | place: Finland: Risofladan, Vaasa | collected...
GACTTGCTCGCGTGGGGTTTCTTGAGCTGTCCCTGCCTGTGGTATTTCATCGATGCCGCTCGACCTGCGGGGCAGATTCAAACGCTTCCTGAGCCTTCTCAAGTCATGGCTGTCCGGAGGACCCTGTACCTCCTTTATATTATTTCGCTCAAGGCGCTGCCGCTGCCTGATTTCGTCATAAGTTAATGCCCGGGGTCGCCCGCCGAGCTTGCCCCATGTGGCGAGCTGTTCCTTACCGTATCTTTGCAAGGTGACGGTGCCGCCTAGCCTTCCCGCATCAGCCCTTGTCCTTTTGATTGCTTGCTTCATTTCTTTATATTCTGTTGCCTTTCTAAAATAGTATATTGGGCGTAATTCTCTTTTCTGCACCAAAAGCTATTCTCTGGTGCTTTAATTCCCCACTCATCGTTGTGCATTTCCACAATTACTTCATATCCTTCGCCGTCAGAAGCAAAGAGAGGTTCTGTATCATTTTCCGTGGTAGCCTTCCCGTCAGGCACTCTCAAAGCATCGTCAATGGTTTGTTTTAGAGCTTCTAACCCCTCTCGATTGCCTATAATGCGAGCTTCAGTATGCCATGCCTCTTGTCCATAAATATTTAGAATTTTCATTGCTCAGCCTCTACTCTTTTGAAGGAATAGGCAAAGGCCCAGGGATTACTTTCCCAGGGATAGTCTTTGTTGATGGAGTTCCAAAGGTTTTTGAACTCAGTCTTGTTATGATATGGGAAGGGGTAAATCCCCTCTGCCAATATATTATCTCGGCTTATCTCCTGCAATCTCTCTGCCCTCACATCTGTTATCGTGATAAAGTAACGGGCTGCCCATTCGGGCATAAAGAGAGGGGAACGCTTATACCAGCCTTCCTTTCTGTAAGAGTTTGGCTTTACTCCGTCAGGGGGGTTATCATAATAGCGAAAACTCTGCACGCCTTTTATTGAACTTATCCTAAGCTCGGGCAGAGGCTTAAATTCCCACCTTTGCTTCCTTGTCTTTGTCAGCCCATTCTTTACCCACTTGCCATATCTATAATGAACCTCTTTAACATAGACAGTCTCCCCGACTTGGTAGCGGGCTTTCCAGCCCCATTCGCCATCGTCTGTGTAAGCCCCAAAGATTTCATCACCCGGATATTCTTCGCCATCCTTATCAATCTTAGTCGGGTGGAATTTACCAACAGTGATATGTGAATACCCATCAAACTCAGGTAATCCCATATCAGGCTGCGGCTTAATCACCCTTCTTGTCTGCAATTCTCTATCAGGGCTGCTCTCTGCAATAGCCTTTATCTTCCAGGGTTTGAATAGTATCCCTTTCATTGAGCCTCCAGTTCTGTCATCGTTTCTTTCACTAGGGTGTGTTGTCGACTTGGCCGAATCAGTGTGAGCATGATTCCCACAAAGGCGGCAAGCACTACAAAGTCGCCTGGGCTGATAAAGCCTGCTATCCAATCGCCCAGGTAAATAAGATTGGCTCCGTCCATCGGTATGTAAATACCTCTGGTAGTAACTTGGTTCGCAGATGGCATAAAACCGCCATTGGCGAGGCACACGGAGTAGTTCAGGGACGCACCCACGGACAACGGAATGAGCCACTTAATCAGTCCCCGCCGGTTTGGTGTCAGTGAGATTAACTTGGCGTAGCAGAGGAGTGCCGCGGCAAAGGTGGCTGCTTTTATCAAGACCGTGCCTGTACTCGGCCATAGGTCAAGAATCGTACGCGCTATAAGAGCGATGGCCATCAACAATAATGTTTTCGTCAGCCACTCTTGTTGCTCAGGCGTGAGCTTTACCAGGGATTCCTTTATCGAGTTGATTCCTCTCATCATTCTCCCTTTGTCAATGTGCTAAAATAAGCAGGGCGTCGTTCCCCGATTACACTGAAGGCCGCAGCCCACGGGACGGGAGGAGAAGAGGAGCGGGAAAATATAAACGCCCCTAGCCTTTTCCTCACAATGTCCACTATCCCTGAGGGCATTCCGAGGATTTCCCGCCAAAAGTGGTGACGCCCTGCCTTAGAATTTGTCATCTATTATTGCCTCGCTTGAGGTCATTGGTTTCCTCATTGTGCATGGCTGCCTTTTCGATGGGTCGTATAAATAACCACCATGAGATTGCTTGTGTCAGGAAGATAATCCGCTTCCATAATGGGGCTCTTGGTATTGGGTGTACTTCTATGGTGGTTGTCATGGTTGTCCCTTGGTTTCATTAAGTAACTCAATCAGAGTAAATCCCTTTTGTTTCATACCTCCTCCTCTCTGGGCGCAGGCATGATTTTGACTAGCCCCTTGGCAATGAGGTCGCTGAAACCTTGTATCAAACTGGCTGCGACCTGGCAGACACCCAGGGCGACATAAAGTGCGGTTACCAAGAGCATCAGGGCATAGAGGCCAAGGTTGATTGCTGTTTCCTTGACCGACCAGCCCTTTAGACTAAGGACATTCTCCTTTTGGAATATCGCTAGAAACTCTCTAAGCCGTTCTGTTTTGTCCATTTCTTACCGCTCCTTTGTCTTAACTGCATTAACCTCTAGTGGCGTTTATGCTAGGTTATTAGGGGGGTGTAAGATGTTTTGAGGCATCTATGTACCTCTGCCTGTTTTTAACCCCCACTTTATTTAGGGTTTCTTTGTTTTCTCCATCATTTCTTTGGGACATAATGAAAATTGTCACCTCCGGGGCGATCTCGGGCAGTTTTTGCATGAAAAGCACGGCCAAGTTGGGGGTCAGTGGACGCTTACCGGCTTTTAGCAGCGACAGGTATGAATGACTGATACCAAGCACCTGATTACTAAACTTTCTGTCGCTTAGTTTGCGCTTGGTGCGCTCCCTGTCTATCGCTTCTATAAGATTTGTTGTCGCTGTTTCCATTTCTGTTACACTACATATAATATACTATCTGTTTACCCCTTGTCAACATATAAGGTTTACATAACGCCAGAAAATAATTAACTATTTGGATGACTTGCATAAAATTTATTACCGAAGTAAAATTTGGTCTCATGTGGGAGGCGGTATCGATACAACTCAAAACGAAGGGAGCGCAGAGTGGGATTAGAAACCTTGGCGGCCAGGCTCAAAGCATTTCGGGAGAGCAAAAGCCTGACGAAGTATCGTCTGGCCAAGCTGTCTGGCATCAGCCAGACGTACATTTATAGGTTAGAACTAGGGGAAATTAAGAATCCTCGACGTGATACTCTACAGGCACTTGCACGAGGATTAAATATCACAATAGCGCAACTCGTAGGTGAGACAGGACCATTAGATACATGGCAACTGGTAGAGCAGAGTTTGAAAGCATATATCCCGGTGTATACCGGAATATATGAGGTAGGCATGGAACCTGTGGACTATGTGGTATGTACTCGGGCCAAGGTAGCCCCAGAGACAGTTCATGGTTATAGGATAGAGGGCCTAGCATTGGAGCCAGAGATACGAGAAGGGGATACCATTATCGTGGATACTGGCATCCTTCCTACCCATGGTGACCTTGTGGTGGTCGTCGGGAAGCCGGTAACAGGAAAGCAGCAGTTGGTGGGGATAAAGCGGTATAATAGGGACGGGCATAACGAGCAGTGGGTTGAGGACAATGAGGGTAGGTGCGACCTCGACGAACATGGGCGCTGTGAGGCTGATGGTATGTGTCTCTATGGAGTTATCACCGAGTATGTACGCAGACTAAGACAGACGTAAAGGGTAGGCTTCTCTGGGACAGCTTGCTTGGTTTCGGGGTATATTTATGGGGTTCAGGTGGTCGGAGGTTCAAATCCTCTCACCCCGATTTTGAAGCTAAAATTGCCCGGGGGACCCGAAAATGTATGGCATTAGAGCATCTGAATATAGCCAAGTCCCAAAGCTGGTCAAATACAGCACTTGGGCATCTGAATATACATGACATAATAACTTCTGATACTACTTTAGGCGGGCAATTAAGAATATTTCTTTTGTCCTGCAAAGTTAACGAACTCTCGCCGCGTACCATCGATGACTACGCCCAGAAAGTCGGGGCTTTTGTCATGTTCTGCCAGTCTCAGGGCACCAAGGAGCCAGGGGATGTAACACCAAACCACATTCGGATTTTCCTGCTTGTACTCAGGGAGAGAATTCAACCGTCCTCAGTGCATGACTACTATGGGTGTGTCAATAGATTTTTCAACTGGCTCGTGGCGGAGGGAATTCTTGAACACAGCCCCATGGAGCGGATGCACCCGCCTCGGGTACCCAAACAGGTCATCCAGCCTTTCACTCAGGACGACATAAGGCGGATGCTGGTAGTCCTTGGCGAGGATACATTCCGCGGGCATCGAAACCGGGCTATCATCCTCACCTTCTTGGATACTGGGTTGAGGTTGTCGGAACTGGCCAACATTATGCTAAACGACATCGACTTTGACAACGGCATTATTAAAGTCATGGGCAAAGGCCGGAAGGAAAGGTTTGTCAGGGTAGGCAAAGAAACCCAAAAGACTATTTTGAGGTATCTGCTTTTAAGGAAGGACAAACAACTTTGTCTCTGGATAGGCGAGAATGGCGAACCTATCAAGGCTCGGGGCATCCAGTCGCTAATCAAGCGCCTAGGCAAAAGGGCGGGGATTACCGATGCCCGGTGTTCGCCGCATACCTTTCGCCATAGTTTTGCAGTAAATTGTCTTAGGAACGGTATGGGTGAGTTCAACCTTCAAAGTCTGTTGGGACATAGTACCCTGCAAATGACTCGTCGCTATGTACAAACCTTCGGGGTTAGTGATGCCTTGTCGGCACATGAGAAGGCGAGTCCGGTGGATAATATGAAACTGTGAACTTGAATGGTACTGGCTGGCTGTATAAAAGGCTCCTACCCATTTTTAGCTCGCCAAAAGAACGCATCTACTTGGCGTGGTAGCTATTTCAAGCTATCCCAGCTTCTTTTATCCTAGAAAGTATCCTCTCTAGGTCTGGCAACCCTCTGCACGCCCGGTGGTGACACCTATATACGCTATCTCTAGCCTTCATTTCGAGGGCACCAGCACCCTTCACTGTCATTATACCACAAAAGTTAAGCCCCCCACAATCATCGGACTGGCAATTAAACGGGGGAATGTGGCGCAAAGGCCAGCCCAGTTCCTAGCCTGACCGATATTAAGAGCATTGCTGGCCATCCAATGTGGAAGTGGATAATCAAAACAACACCACCCGCCACTAGGCTGGCAGGGAGTAATAGCCACCGCCAGGTACCTTCCACCAGTTCTATTGCACGTTCCTTGAGGCTGAGTGGTGGAGGTGGTTCGCAAGCACAAAAGTAACAAGGCTGTAAGTGCCGCTGTTTGGCCAGTTCTTGGGTGAGGGCTTGAAGTTCATTGGCACCGCCGTCCCGGAAACAAGGGCAATCCTTGCCTAGATGGTAGAACAGTTGAGCCGTAGGGCTTGCATAGACTGTGGCACTTGCCTCTATTGGTAATGGCTTTGTCATTTTACTTTCCCGCATTTCTCCATTGCCCAAAAAGAAGTCTTTTTGGTCGGGCATAATTTACTCAGCAACCTCCAAGCTACCGTCACCCCTAGACTTTTGGGCAACGGAGATTCCGCGCTCTATTAGCCGGCGGGATAGTGTCATGCGAGGAATACCAGTAACTCTGGCAGCCTCAAAAAGTGAGATGTCTCCCTTTTGTAGTTTTTCTACAATCCCTGGTGGGATCCGAACCCTCATGCGAGGTCTCCCGACAGGCTTACCTTCCCGCTTGGCTCGTGCTAAACCAGCCCGAACTCGTTCACTAATCAGGCTTCGCTCAAATTCTGCCATTGCACCGAAAATCTGGAAAACTAGTCTGCCTTGGGCTGAGGTGGTATCAACATTTTCGGTAAGGCTAATGAGGTCCACGCCACGCCCGTTCCAATCATCCCCTAATTCTAGGAGATCACGGAGGTTGCGTGCCAGGCGGTCAAAGCGGTAGATCACGACGGTGTTAATGCGGTGCCATGCGATGTCCTGCTTTAGCTGGCTCAATGATTCCCGGTTGCCGTCACTTCCACTGGCATGGTCAACATACTCCTTGAAATCCCAGCCCCGACCATGGCAATAATCACGTAACAACCCGAGCTGGGTTTCTGGGTCTTGGCCCTTATCGTCGGTGCTTACCCTGGCATATATGGCGGCGTGTACTTGCTTTTTCATAGCTAAAATTATGGCTCAATTTGGCTCTTTTGAGCAATCAAGTTTCATCACTTGGTAGCCTACCAACGCTTTTAGGTATGTATGTCTCACTGGGTAATAAAAGCCATTCTTCTCTAGGCATATTACTTCTACATTCTCTTTCTCGTTCCAATGCCTCAATGCCTAGCCTTAATGACTTCTTCCATTTCGTATCGAATGGGTTAGTTTCCATAACTTGTAGCGTTTTAATAGCTTCTTCTATCACTTCTCTACCTCCTTTAGAAAGGCTTGCCACCATACTTTAATCACTAATGCCAATTCATCAGGCATTTTGGGCGACTGAATAAATGCTTCTATCTGAGGATTTATTTTATCCACCACCTTTTCTATCCCTCTTTGTTCAGCCTCATCTACTTCATTCTGTCGTGCTTCCCATGTGAGCTTGGCTTGGGCTTCGGCTACTTTATCAAAGTCAGTTCCGTCACAAACAAAAGCATCCATTTTCTTGAATCTGGGCTCTAGTTCCATTATCTGTTCATCGCTCATCACAGTCTCTTTATAATCCATGTTGTTCCTCTCCTATTTCTCAATATAGCCCTTTTGGGCAGTTACGCTAATGCCATCGGCAACGAAATCCCCTGTATTCTCTTGACCGATAATTTACAGTAATTTCCGCTAATATCTACTCCTATTGATTTACGGCCTAGTTTCTTGGCCACTGCGAGAGTAGTCCCGCTTCCCATAAATGGGTCAAGAACTACGCCGGGCTCAAAGCCAGTATTGCAGCCACAATCGGTATATTCAGTGGTGGGTCTTTCAGTCGGTCCCCAATCAGTTGAATCTACTTTTGTCGGGGTATTACCAGGCTGATGTGCTGGCTCACGTTTGTTTATATGCCCCGTCTTTTCATAGATTCGCTCCCGCGCCTTCCCACATTTCTTACAGATAGCTTCAGGGCAGCCCGCTAATATCGGTGTCTCACATAGCTTCTCAGGGAAGGTGGCAAAGTGGGCTAACCAATCTTCTGTGCTACCACATACGGGACATTTCTTCTTGGGGTTGTCATCTATGATTACAGTTTGGATACTGCTCCTGCGTTTACCAGTAAAGTAGGTATCGCAGTTCAAGCAGAAGTCATAATCGGAGGATTCTGTGCATATCTCCCAAGTATCACGCTTGTTGCGACCTAGTTCATTCGGGCGGATTTGGTTGCCGGCCCTAAGTGCTGAGGATGGGCTTAGATGAAGCATATCCTTGTATGCAGCGGTCTTGATAGTTTCCTGTTTCAGTGTATCCCCTCCCCATCGGTTGAGGGGTCCCGTGTATTGCTCAAACTGCTGCTCAAAGAAGTATCTCTTGCTCTTAGTGAAGAAAAACAGGTGTTCCCAAGAGCCTGTAAATCTATCCTTAACCGATTCGGGCATAGGGTTTGGCTTGTTCCAAACGATGTCGTTCCTTAATATCCAGCCTTGTTCTACCATTGCGATAGCAAAACGCTGAGGGATTAGACAGAGGGATTTGGCGGCCATCCCCTTCGGTGCTAAGTATCTGTTTGCCATTCCTAAATTGCCATAAAGCGGTGCGCCACCCCGAGAAAAAGATTTAGACAATCCTGGGTTAGCATGGTTTTCGTTATGAGCGCCGCCGCTCCCGGCATAACTATCATCTATATTCACAAAACAGCAACCTGTTCGCTTCAGGACTCGTTTGACCTCATTGAAGATTTGTATTAAGTGGGAGATGTAGAGTTCTATGGTGGGCTCTAAGCCTAGCTCGCCTCGCCATGCCCCACAGTGAAGGCAGAAGGTGCCCTGGGATGCTGTCCCAGTTGTTCCTCTAGTAAATCCCTGCTCACCACGACCTATTACCTTTACGGTAAGGCCGCCACTACAATATTGCTGTGCATTGAATTGTTTTAATGTTTCCTTCGCCCACTCATGCCGGCACCCATCTTTACTATCCCAAATCTGAGGCTCGGTTTTGTAGGATCGGAGGCCCCAGTAGGGTGGGCTAGTCATGCACATATCCACGCTTTCAGGCGGCAGCTCTCTCAGGTCTAAGGCGTGTCCGCAATAGACGGTTGCATTAGGCTCTTGATAGACGATCATCTCTCAAAACCTCTTTTAGGAGATACTTCCCGATGTATTCGGTATAGGCTGGAGGGATCGCCTCATCAAGCTCTTTGCGGTTCATCCAGTCTATCTTCATAGCCTTGCAAACTTCGGCTACCCGATATTCTAATCGCCCTGTCTTTCGCCTTGTTGTTCCGGACACAACAACTGGGCATTTTATGCGATGGCATCGGGGTAGAAGGGGATAATAGGGTGGGTTTATCTCAAAATACCTGTGCCGGTGAGTAGGCAAATTAAACATCGTCCCGCAGAGCATAAGCGGATTATCTAGCAGAAACAGTGCATCCGGGACATTCTCTATAACATAAAACTTGCCCGTAGCTTTCAAGCGTTCCTTGATAGGCTCAATTAAGTCGGGATGATTGCTTTTGTATTCCGGTGGAGTTAATCGAGTGTAAGCCTGGCAGGGTGGACTAGCGTGGTAAGCATCAAAGCCATCAAGGGGATAGGTCAAGGCATCTGCCTGGTGAAACTCAAAGGGAAAGTGAGGCTGGGGCTTAATGTCCACACCCACTACTTCAAAGCCGGCACGATAGTAGCCCATGGCTGCCCCACCAGCGCCACAGAATAGGTCTAGTAACCTAGGGCGAGTTTCGCCCTGCGCATACCGCTCAATGAATTGTGCTGTGCTAGTCGCCATTGTCATGCTTTACCCTTACAAAAAGTATAAGTCTAAAAGTCAAAAAAATATAGCCATTGGGCAATTACTCCTGCACTGGTTGCCCAATTTGGCGGAGAGTAACATAGAGCTTATCTATCTCATCTCGGTTGGCATCCATTTCAGCCTCTTTACTATCTAGCTCCTTCTGTAACCGCCTATTGTCATTTTCTAGTTCATAGATTTGGCGTTTCACAGACTCTCTTTGTTCAATAAACGTTTGCATTTGTAGTACCATCTCTCCATTCTCCTTATTGCTCAATTTGTCTGTTCTGGGCAATTACGCATGATGCTCGTCCTCAAGGTGCGCCTCTAAGTCTTGCCACTTACCTAGCCGGCCATGCTTGATCTGTGCCTTGCCGTTGACGGCTCGATAAGTGCGCTGGCCAAACAGATACCAATAGAGGCAATAGCCCGCTAAGACTACGATAGTGAAGACGAGCCATATACGCCACGTTTCCGAGAGCCAATCTATCATTTGCTCAACATTAAACATTTACTCCTCCTTTATTGCTCACTATACTCCAAGTGGGCAATCATTTGGGGACTGCGTTTTCAGCCATCTCCTCTTCATGGCGTTTTAATACCTTCTCAATCCTCGCATTTATTTCGTCCTTCGTGTACTTTTCGAGTTGCATCAACGCTGAGGTAGTCGCCTGCTTAATATCACTCCCACTGCCAACTAGTTCACCGGTTCGGGCCTCAGTTATATTGACTATTCCTTTATTCCACGGCTCAATGGCATTAGTTGCGTGAAATTCATATTCCTCGTAGCCTGGCACAGTGACTTTCCCCAATGATTCGACCTCGCGATACTGATATGCCATGGCAATCCAAATCTTAATCATGTTCCCTCCTTATTGCTCATAAAGCCTGATTTGAGCCATAAAATTAGCTTTGCTCTCCCTTATTTTTCCAAACACTAACACCAAAGTTTACCAGTTGCACTAGAAGCATGGTCCCTCCTGCAATGCCAGCTGATATTACGATGATTTTAAGGATAAGATGAGATTCGACAAATGGTATCCATATAGGTGCGAATTTAATGACTAGGAAACTCCAGCCTGGGATTACAGCAATCAATGCCAGCATCGCAAGAATGGCTAAGAATGCTAAAAACCCTCTTTCTAGTTTGTCCATATTCTCCTTTATTGCTCACTTGAAGCGAAATGGGCAATTACGTCATATTTTCATAAATTTTGCGCCAGTGCCTTGAGCTTTTAAACAGTATGCGGGTATTCAATAGCGCATTGCGGCGACCCCACCCTTTCGTTTTGACAAGGTGATTCACTCGGATATTAACGGCTCTCCAGTATTTGCTTTTCATGGTGTCCTCCTATTTCCCAATATACATGAAATGGGCAGTAATTTTAGCTACGAAAGACCAATATATCTTCCTTGTCCAGCACCGGCGCATCGGGATACTTTTGCTGGTAGATCGTGCGCCAGAATGATTGGCTTGTGAGTTTCCGATAGTGCCTTTCAACGAACTGGAAGCCAGCTTGCTCGCATAGCTTTATCGTGTCCAGATCCAGCCGGATCTCCTGTTTCTCCCGGATGAAGTTCTTGGTAACTAATATCAGCAGTCCGCCATCCTTGAGGATGGCAAAGCAGTTTTGATATACGAGAAGCATAGCCTGAAGGTAGGAGTCGGACTTGAGGTTGCCGATGTTATTAGGTGAGCTCGAGGGATATGTCAGATGAACTTGGCTATGAGGTGGCGCAATCTTCCTGCCATCCCCCCATTTGGTTTGGTCAATAGAGTGTTTGCGGTCTTCAGGTTCGCTAAGACTATCCTCATACGGTGGGCTTGATATGACAGCATCAACCTGATAACCTTGGGCGGTGTGAGGGTGAGATTTACGCCCAAACCTTGCTGATGTCGGGTCCCTAGACAGTTTCTCCCAAAAGGGAGCCCTATCTTCCCCGGTGGCACTTTGTTGGTATGGGGGTGAGCTAATCACAGCATCTATTGAGCCATAGGGGAGATTGCCGAGATTGCCTTTTGATTGGCGATAATCCGATAATTGGACTTGGGAATGTGGACCATGTGAGCCTGGGTAACTATTTGGTTGACCGGTAACGTTACTCTCGGCATACGGCGGGCTCGAGATAATGGAATCCACCAGTAATCCTTCAAGTTGTATGGCATCGCCCTGTAAAATAACCGCCGTTCCCATCTCGTATCCCATTTCGGGACCGAGGGTTTGAATCTTAGTCCAGTTGTCCCTTTGCATCTGGACAAACTTTGCCTCCAGCTCAACGGTGATGACGTGCCTTCCTGTAGTGCAAGCTATAAGTAGCGTTCCCTGGCCAGCCATCGGATCCAGTATCACTTCCCCTGGCTTGGAATACCTCTCGATAAGCCAGCGCTGCAAAGGCAACATCATCTTGGCCGGGTGAGCGAATGAGCCAGCGCTGAAGTATTTGTCCCTATGCTTCTTATCCGGCTTGAAGGTTATCTCCTGATATTGAGCCTTGCCCTTCATTCAACCAACCTTGTCTTGACCGTCAGGGAATAGCTGTATCTCAGCCATCCCTAGTGCCTCTGCCAATGACTTCCGCGCCTTGGGCCAAGGAGCCAATCGCCCACACTCGATAGCACTCAAATTAGGGGATGCCATACGGGCTCGCCGTGCTAGTTCCACCTGGCTCAACCCTAATTCCTGCCGGCGTTCCTTAATTCTGTTTGCTTCCATAGTATTATATATATTGTATAGTATAATAATGGGCTTGTCAAGGGGTTTTGGGGATTTCTTACTAAATTATTTGGTGGGTGTTAGGGATTGCCCAGAATATGTGTTTTGAGCCATAAAATCAACAAAACAATGCGGTTTTGTATCTGTCCAGACAGATAAAATGGCAGGGGTTTTCAACTATTTTGGGCAATTTAGAGAAAGTTGGCAGGGCGTCGTTTCTTATGAATACCCATCTGGTTCAGTCGCCGTGTAACATCGGTTTTTGTCTTCAGGGGGCCTTCCGCAAAGCCATAGACGATGCCACGCTTAGGTTTCTGTGTAACGACACTAACCTTCCTGCTTTTGTCCTTGGGATACTTAATATAATATGACATTTGTAACCTCCTATTCAAACTTTACTTTATCCGCACAAGGCCACTTCTAGCCTTGTTCCAAGACTTCATTCGGTCCTTGTAGTATTGCCTGGCGCGTGTTCCCAAGATGCTGTGTGCTTTTGTCGCGGATGGCACTTTCATAAGGGCCTTGGCAATAGCATTTGGGGTATCTACACAATACGCTACCTTTTTGCCTCTACTGTTCAGCAATGTGGCTCTAACTGACCACACTGTACCCAGCGGGGCGACCTTCCGCTTCTTTGGCATATTCACCTCACTTAACAACTAGGCGATGTAATTTACCATCGCGTATTACTCTTGCCCTGTATCCCGTTCTCCTCATTCTTTTGGCTGAACTCATTGCGTCTCGCTTTACTGGCCACCCCTGAGATAATACATGATAGCCTTTTGGGATCTTTGATTTGAGTCTCTTTGCTAGTTCCGTATGCGTTCTATCCATTGTAACCTCCTATGTAAACTTTATCTTCTTGAATCCCCGGTGATGTTTCCGGGATAGTCTCTTCTTGCCCTTGTCGGCGTAGGCCACGCCGGGGAGTATCCGACCTCGCCCTGGGGTGTCAACGCCCCGGATGTCAACCCGGTTAGGATTCTTCCGCCATACCTCGGCATTATCGACTGTGACTACCCGCTTGGCCAGCAATGCCCGGTCTATGGCAATGGCTCTGTCTGAGCGCTTATCTTGTATACCGGCGACACTAGGTTTCGGCTTGAGTGCAGCGATTTCCTTTCGCTGTTTTGGCTCTTTCTTGGGCTTGGTTTCCGCTTTTGCCTCTTTAGCTAAAGTCTCAGGTGATTTACGGTATTTTACGCCCCATACGCCAGGATAGCGTTCATACACCTCCATCTCATAGAATGGGAATCGCTTTTTGAGTGCCTCTGCACCCTTCTCCGCCTGTCCCTTTGTCTTATAGGTTACCAGATGCCCAAAAGCATCTCGGTCACCAGAGTAGACTCGGCGTTCTGCCCATGCGGGCTCTTCCTTCCTGGGTTTTGGCTCAGGCTTGGCCTTTACCTTAGAGACTGGCACCTCGACAACCTCATTGAATTTACTATGCCAAGCATCTTCTAGTGGTTTACCTTTGACCTGCACCTCTGCTATTTGCTGGCTGACCTTTTTGAGCTCATCCTCTAGCCCCTTTTCTCCATGGTATGATCGCTTCTGTAGGTCATCTGACCGTTTCACAAGAGGGTCAAGTTCCTTCTTTCTAAAGTCATCTAGCCTTGCCCATAGCTTCTTAACCTCTGTGTCTCCTGAGCCCCTTAGCACCTGCACGGTCTCCTTCTTGGGTTCCGGCACGACCTTGGCTTGGGGAGATGATTTGGCCTCGGCCATATTTTTTACTTGATGCTCGGGGAAGCGTGACGATACTTGAGACAGCCTACCAGTTGGGGTTAGTTTGGTAAATTCATATTCCTTGCCCAAACTGGTATCAACAACATCCGTCAATTTCCAAGACTCGCCCGATGTCCCAATTTCCTTAGTGACAAAGCCTACCTTGGGCATACCAGCCTTTGGCACCTCTTTCTTCCCCAGTTCAGGGTAGTCCTTCAGGACTTCGGGGGGTACGGGCTTGCCTTCTTTGAGGGCTTGTTCTATATGCTCCAAGTGGTACTTACTCATAGTGCCTTTCCAGACACGCCTTGAGTCATCTGGTCGCAGATTCCCATAGTATAGTTCGGGGCTTTGTGCCTTTGAGCCAACCAAGCCCTGTTCTCGCATCGCCAGATATTCCTGTTTTGTCATCTCCCACGGTTCTTTGGTGGGCTTGGGCTTGGATTCTGGGGCTCGCGCTGGTTCACTCCTTACCAGTTTGGCTTGGTCCTTCGGTATTACACTAGTTTGACCGGCCTGGTGTCCAGATGTGATGACCACTTGGTAGCCCTGTACATCCTGCCTTCCCATTCGCACGGTGCCTTCTGCTATAACCCTGCCGTTCACTAAGCCATCGGTGATAACATCGCCGGGTTTGATCTGGGCACCCTCTACCGTTGGCTTCGGTTCGATAGGCTTTAGTGCTTCTGGGGGTTTCGTTTCTACTTTCGGCTCCTCAACCTTTGTTACCTTTTCCAACTGCTTGACATCATCGGCAAATTCCTCTAGCTTCTTTTCGGCTGTGGCACTCTTACGTGGTGGAGCCACATCACTACCCCTGAGTGTCCTTAACCTACCCTTGATTAGTGTCTCAACCTGTGGCATCATCTTGGCAAATTCGTCTTTGGTCCACCATCCTGGAGCTTTTTCATAAAAGGAAGGCGAGTCAGTTGCTACCCCGGCTTGCCCATTCTTGGTTGCTATGTACTGTTCGACAAGCCTAGCCCAAACTTCCCGGGGTTCTCGCCAGTAGGGTGACAGGCGCTCTCGGATTAGTTTAGTCTTTGCCTTCTCCTCATCACTGAGCCCCTTCCCGTAGTCGGCTTTCATTATGTCTCTGACCTCATGGATTTCATTGATCTTGAAGGTTGCTTGCTCTATAAGGTTCCCCAGTGGGGTAGTCTGTTGTCCACTGTACCTCTTTTCGCTCGCCTCGGCAGTTGATGTACTTTCGATGGCTTTGTGGCCAGTTTTGCCCCACAGACGAGTATTGAGGTTTTCTACCCTGCCGGATTCGTGGTCGAGCCAGTGGCCTAGTTCGTGGCCGAGTGCATTGGTTCCCTTAACCCCGACATTTACGGCTCGTTCTTTGGGGGTGTAGGTTCCACCAAAGCCACTAAGGAATGGGTGCTTGCCACTTGTGTGGACTAGCGTAATATCGGTATTGTCAAACAGGTCATGGAGTGGACCAAGAGCGTCTTCTACTTCCCCAACCCCTTTGGCAATCTCCTCTAGTTGTCCTGATTCTATGGGCTTACCATCCTGCCTTTTGACTTTATAGCCGAGTTCCTGCTTCATTTGTTCATTGATAGCGACAGACCGGTTGGCAAATGATGTCTTCCAGCCTTTTTCGTAGCGTTCCCGTGATCCTTGGGCCGCTTTGTATTCTGGAGCCTGGTTAATGATGTTCTGGGGGACTGGTTGCCCGGTGCTGATGGCCTTCTTGACCATCTTGGCGTATTGCTCATGGAGATAATTGGTATTGACCTTTTGCCACTCGCCAGACTTTAACCTAGCAAGTTGCCTACCCCACATATCGATTGTCAATTCCTTCTTCTGGCGGATGATAGGCTTGACCTTGGAGGTCATGTTCTCGAGTTCCCTCTTGGCATAGTCTATGGCACGTTCATATTGTTTGATTTCCCTACGCACTCGGTCATCAACATACTGGGCTTGGGTCATCTCATAGGGATGCACCACTTCGCTTTGCCGTTTCTGTACGGCCTCGGACATGGCTTGTTTAATCTCCGTTGCTATTGCCATATATCACCTCCGTTTTGATGAATTGCTCAAAACAGTCTAAAATCTAGCCTATTTTCACCCCTCTTTTATAGCTACCACTACCTATTTATTGCCCATTATGGGCATTTCGGGCAGTCAGTCAATCCATATAAATAGTAGCTTGATGAACTCCCAGCCCTTACGCCAAAATCCCATCTCTTGCTCTTTTTGCAAGCTCGCATCTGGCTTACCCGGACGCTCGTTTACCTTGCACCACCATTCTTCTTTTATGAAACTCATATATACACCTCCGGCGTTTCCTCGTATTCCACATTATCTTCATCGTTTAAGCTCATCAACTTATCACCACACCAGTAAATAGGTGTGCCTACGCCAGGGATTACCCTGTGCATATCTCCGCAATGAGGACACTTTATATGCACTATAGCTAAAGTTGTTGCCTGTTCCATTCACTGCTTCTCCTCTTGATCTCGCAATTTCACCCGCTCTTCATATCCCCACCTGAAGCAGCAATAGCCGCTTATTGCTAGTGCAAACGGTATCATAACGATAAGTGTGGAGTTGAAAAGCAGATACGCAGCAAAAAAAGCCCAAGGCACCGCAAGAAGCAAGGCCAGCCCGAGTTCCTGGAGACGCATCCACTTGCGCTCTGCGTTCATTCGTGGATTAGTTCCCTGGACGGACTCATCACCTTGCCGATTGCTTCTATGGATTTCTTGAAGTGCTCTCGCCACTTTTGCTCCTCTATCCTTTGTATGAGGTTAACCCCCCGGATAAAAAGGAAGATAGTGAAAATCAGAACCGATAAGCTGCTTATGTAGTACAGCATTTGGTCAGCTAAACTCATATTTCACCTCCTTACTAAACCGAATATGCCAGTTAACATGCTAACGGCTATTGGGGCAATCACTACCGCCAAGGTAATGAGCAATGCAATACCAAAAGCAAACCAAATTATGCCGATATACTGGAGCTCGGGACTTTTGAGAAAGTTGGCATTAAGCATAATCAGGTGAGGCAATGTGCCTGTAAAGAACTTGATGGGCAATGTGATTAAACCCCATGTTCCACCCGCCTCAACCTCCACTGCTATATTGAAACCCATGGCATTATTCAAGACACTAGCCTCAGTGGTATAAATACGTGTGCCGGCAGTGTGCTCCGCTGGAGTAGTATCGTCATAGCCACGGGTATACACTGTAAAGCTCGTTGTATTCTTGGCAGAGTACATAATCTTTTCATTATCAATCACGATGATTTCCTTGTCGGCGAAGAGAGCTGTGCTTTCAGCGGGGATATATGCCTCTTCCTCAGTTATGTTGCCTGCAAGTGTGGTAGAGACGATGCCACCCCCTCCCTGATATATCGCTGACAGGATAGACACTCCCACAAAAACTAGCAAGAATGTTGTTAGTAATTTATGGCTCATGTGTTCTCCTTACCAAGTTGGCATCCTTTCAAGGATAAAACTAGCTAGTGCACCAAAACAGAATAGAATCACCACAGCGAGCGGGAATATGGGCATGACGACATAGAATAGGACCGACACACCCAAACCGACCAGGCATGTAAAAGTGATATTGAATCTGCTTTTTATTAAAACGAAGGTTACCGCAGCGATTAGGCAGAAGATAGCTCCTCCCAGCCATACGAGGCTCTCTGTCAGCTGGCCACCACTGACATCTGCGATAGCTTCTACCAAGGGATTGAAGGGGTTACGCTCCAGTATTTCAAGGTTCACGTTACTGATAAGCCCTGCTGGCTCAGGCTTGATAATATCTTGGCTGCCTGTCTCAATATAGGGGTAATACTGGTACTGGTCCTCTGTCTCATCGGACTGTAGGCCCGAGATTGATACATCTACGCCATCTGGGTTGCTGCCCCATGTAATTATCCCATGATGCCCGCTTGCCTCGCTCACATCAGGTAGGGCCGTTCCCTGGATGATTGTCGCTGGTTTATATTCCAATTCCAAAACCCCATCAATCCCTATCATTAAATCGCTGGCATAGGGCATACAATTATTCTGCATCCATGTCCAGTTGTTCGAGTTATCGTTCCAGTCCCATGGGAAGGTCAGATATTGATGCTCAACCTTAGAAGAAGCATAGCCAGCTACCCCTATATGATTAGTATAGGGTGTAGCCGACAGAGTAGCAGGTTGCATACTCATGCTGGAATACTGATATTCCCCAATTAAGGAGCCGCCAATAAGTACCTGGCCATAAACGTGAGTATCCCCACCCTTTCTGTAAAAGATATAAACGCCGCCAGTATCCTCATTGTATGAAACGACAGCGCTTTGCCCTTGTGCTGAAAGCTCAATTATTGAACTAAGTGAGCCATCAGCATACCTAACCCTTAAAAATGCTCCAGGCCCACCCGCTGTCTCTTCCCAAACAATGTAAAGATTTCCGTCAACATCAGACACGGCACTATAGTCGCCACAGTCCATTGTAGAGCATATGGTCTGTGCTGCTGCCCATGCAGTCCCATTATAGTATTTGCCATACAAACGCCAATTTGACGCATCAGTGCTATACAAGAGGTACATATCATCGCTATTTGTATATGCTGTCAAACCAGCCACAGAATCACCGTTATATACCAGCCAGGGATACCCTCCAGCAGTTGTCCATGTCCCATCATTTGTTGATGACTTTGTAACATAGAATTTAGTGCTTGAAATCTCCTGTGCATAGGCAATAAATGGGTAGCCGCTATTGTCCACTGCTATCGAAGCATATTTGGCTGTCCCATCAGCCACAGTTTGAGCAATTTGCCAATCCGCACTCCATGTTATATCCCCATTAGATTCCAAGAACCCACGCCTATATCTTACATAGTCATCACCAGTCCTCTTTGCACCATAAGCTATATGAACATAGCCATCCCAATACCACACTGCCATACTGGTAGACACAGAATCCCCACTCACTGCTGCCACTGTTTGTTCAGAAGCCCAACTAGCTCCATCAGTAGAGCTTCGCCAAGATATAACATCACTACCATTTATATAGAAACACCAGAACCTCCCATTACCGTAACAAGTATTATGTTGCCTCCCGCTCAAGTATGTGTTCCATATGCTGGCAGTAGCAGTAATCTGGTAATTTCCATTAACAAACAAATTCTCCGTGTCCTTCGGCGTCACGAAGTTGTCCACATATAAAGCAGCCTGCATACCGTCAGCAGTCACATATACCGTATGTACCCCCGAGGTAAAACTGCCGTAGTGCATTTCCCACTGCTCCGCATCCCCTGCTTCCAGTCCTGCAACCCTCAGTGTATTTGCCGCCGATATGTTTATCTTGAAAGCATCCTCTTTATAAAGTATGTTTTTACTAGCGCCCGCGGAAGCGTCAAAATACCCCGATGCCAAAAGCTCAAGAATGTAGGTTAATTCAAGGTCCTCATCGTCCTCAGTTGTAATGTACCCGTTATAGCCCACGATGATAGGGAAGTTGCTTAATGATGTGGCCCCGGTATAGAAAATTAGAGTCTTTTCCTCATCGGCTTCTAGATCCGTTGTGAACAGAATCTTGTCGTTTGCCAGTATATGGGGAAGCGAAGCGCCCTCGCCTGTCAATACCCTGGTGTCCAGTCCGCTTGAACTGATAAACTTATTATCGGCTAACTGCGTGATGTTGGCACTACATATCAAGGGTAGATTGTCATACGAATTACCGGTTGACTCCTCTACATAGATATAGGCATAGTAAGTTGCCAGAACAGGGATGACAACAATAGTCATAGCCATCACCCCCAGCAATATGCCACGCACTACCCTGCTTAACATACTCAGTATGCTCCCTTGTAGATTACCCAGACTGTACTAATCAGGCACAGAAATCCGCCCACGATAGTGATAACTAATGGAACGCCGATGAAAATTCCACCAATTACGAATAGCCAGGCCAGAAGCATTATTCCCTTATTGAACTTATGCCTGTTTATCAGCAGGATAAGAAAGACTACAGCAAGGCCATAGTAGAAAGTAGCTATCAAAGCACCGCGAGAGGTGCCAAGAGATCTTGCAGGGCCACTCAAGTCAAAGATTGTGCCGTCTATACTATTCTGCAACTGGTCAGCCCATGTTTCCGACTCCGGCTTATCATCTGGATAGTCAGGCGTAAGAATATACTGGCCGACCACAGATGGGACCGTATCCATAAGATAAGGTACCACTCTGAGGAAGTAAGCGGATCCTGCGCTACTTAATGCAGTTGTTCCTTGTATAGTTTCAGTCATTACCACATCCCAGGCTTGCCCGAGATCAACGGCAAGAGACAATATCTTTGCTGCTATGAGGTTCTGAATGCCGGCAGTTGCGCCAGTTTCCCAAGTAATTACATCAGTTATAGTGCCAGGGAGCCCACCAGCCCAGTCAGCCAGAGGATCACCAATTAGCTGAATTGATACATGGCTTTCCCATGCAGGCACCTCATCTGGTTCAAGGTAAAAGGCAACAACTCCGAGCCCATACCCCCTGTCATTGTAGGGATATGGTCTTACCAGGGCGATTTCATCATCAGCTGCATCTAAAAGGCGAAAGAGAAACAACTCATCAGCATCATCAGACGGCAGCTCCTCAAAATCTATATAGTATGTTATGAGATATAGCTGGTCACCATCCTCTTGGGCATTTTCGTATGCTGCAACCTCTTGAATTTCCAGATCAGTCGGTTGTGGAATCGAGGCCAGAACAGGGGCAACAAGGGTAAAGATGCCTAAAATGGCAACCAAGATAGGTAAAAACCACCTTAGTTTCTTAATCAAGTTGTCTCCTTTAACCGTTTAAGTATATTGTCAATCTGTAAATTGGAGGGTGCCTCACACATCATAAACATCTTCTGGTTCGGATGACTGCACCTAGAATATGTATCTAACTTACCAGTATTGAGTAGGCACTTCTTATTGTGGCAATTACTACCATGCATTTAGCACCGCCTTAAAGCATACTTACAGGGCTTTCCGATTGTAATACCTTCCTTATGGGTTTGCCCTGGTTAGCCCATTCAATTACATCTATGGCGATGTCCCATCTAGGAAAGGTCATCTTGTACTTCCAGCGTTCCACCGTGAATGGTTGTACTCCTAGAGCACGACTGACAGCCATGATCTCTCGGTAGTGAAAGGCAGAACAGACACTATAGAACTCCTCAAGTAGTCCTACCTTCCTAGTGTTCTGGAAAGGTATCTCTGCTACTGCATAGGGTCGTCCACACCTAGCAGTACCTAATGCCATACAGAAATTATAGTATATTAAGAATAACATTACCACACAACACCAGATGTTGTAAGATAATCCGTATAGTAGTGTGCAACACTTAAAATAATGCAAAAGGTCATCCTCGCCATTGTTGGCTTGGTAGTTGGCATTATCCTTCTCACGACTATATTGCCCGACACCATACATGATGCCACAACCGATGCTTATGCCGAACCCTTCACTGTTGGATCTGGCGAAACCAGCACCACAGAAACACTAACTTACGACCACTATTACGCAGACCTGACAAACCTTTCAGCAACATCCGACAATGTAGCGGACATCCCGGTAGTCATGTCCTATGATGAGGACACCAAGGACACGGTGGTTGCAGGATTGGACTCCGGGGAGTCCCGGATTCTGACCATCAATTACGTCAGGGAGGCATACCAGGAGTTCGTTGGCTTCTCTGGATTCGTCAGATTGATACCTTTCCTCGGGGTCATTGGCCTAGTAGTAGCAGCCCTATGGGCCTTGTTCTCAGGAGTACGAAATAGATAAGGATAACGGGTATAGCTTTTTCCTTATGGAAAGGGTTAAAAGCCCCTCTGTAAGGTCGAGCAGGGGTACAGTCTACACCAATATAGGAGGTGTTTAGAGATGGCATTTAGAAAAAAAGATAGCGGCGCAGGCGGAGGCGCAGGTAGTGCAGCCAACCTCAAGACCATCATACTTGGAGTAATCTCCATAGTCGTGGGCTTGATAATGCTGGGCATCGCGATGGACACGGTAGGGCCACTGCTTACGGGTGGGGCTAACGCCGTAAACTGGACCAGATACCCAGGTGGCGAGTCAATCATCACCCTATTCCCCTTATTGATGATGATTAGCCTTGTGCTGTTTGGTGGCGTCCTAATCTGGATTGGCTACAAGGGCACCCAGATGGATGTTAAGAGCACCATCCTCACCACCGTGGTCGTCGTCGTGGGCATCATAATGCTCCCATTAGTCATAACGCAGTGTGATAGCCTAATAACCCGTGCTGATATTGGCTCATACACCGGCCTTGCCAGTTTCTTGGGGCTTGTCCCGTTACTATATGTACTGGGTCTAACCTTCATAACCGGCATGGTAGGCTTCCGAGCAGTGCGTAGCAAGATGTAATCGCCCTGGAAGAGCAGACTATGAGTACAACCCGACTCTAGGCGGAATAGGCTTGGAGTCGGGTTGTATCTATAACAGGAAGAAATAATATGGGATTTCTAAGCAGGAAAAAGCATAATAGTACCGCCATCACCTGCCTTATTATCGGTGAAGACAAGAATGTGGCGCACCGGACACTGGATTCTACCGGTGCGTTCTTACTCGACCCCAAGAATTTACTAGCTTACGACTCGTTCCCTCAATGTATGGGCAGCTACACAGAAGTTGCCAAAGGTAAAAGGAAATACCTCGGTCTTACCAGCCTACTATATGAGACTATGGCCAGACCGTTTGACCATTCAACCCTTGATTGGGTGAAAGTAGAACACAAAGAAGACCAAATTAAGGACAGCGCACTTGCCGAAGGGTTCTCCAAGGCCGTGCAAAGAATTGACCTGGGCGATAGGTTTGACAAGATGTGGACGCTCGCCCTAATCGCCGTGGGCGGCGTGATCGGCCTGGCACTCCTATACGCACTCAGCAGTGGGCTGTTCCAAAAGATAGTTGGGAAGTGATATATGGCAAAGACGAAAGTTGCAGTTAAGAGGAAACCAAAGGTAGCGGTCGCCAATGAGAAGGTGGTGCTTGATATAGTTGAAGACCGAGAGGAACCCAAGGTAGAGGCACCACTCGAGCCCGAAAACCTCATCGACACGGTATATTTGATAAAGAAAAAGGGCATCGAGATACTTGAGGGTGATGACGCTATGGCTGATATTAAGGCCATCCAAGAGGCCAGTGACGGGGAGGACACGGCTTATACATTCTATGAGGGTGGCGAACCTATTTACATTGCAATTAAGAACGGCTCTTATAGCCCTCTAAAATTCCCCGAGCCGGGCAAGGGTGCTGACCAATCCGGCATGACAGCAATGAAACTATACAGTCTGGGGGTTACATTCCCCGCCACGATTGAGAAGATTATAGAGCTGGAAACAGAGCCAAAACCATCGCTGCTAGACCAGGCCAGGAAGATTATGACACCCACGATCGTAATTGTGGGCTGCGTACTGGTCATCTTCCTGCTGGTTGTAATAATGAAAGGATAGAAATATGAGCATGAATAGAGGACCAGGGTATGGCAGGGGTGACGATCTCGGCACCTGGGCTCCTATCGGGGGTTCAGGTGGTGAAAAGGAGCTCATACGCCTGCCATCCGATGTAGAGAAAAGAGCTCCTATCGCCTCTGTACTGATGAGGGGTAGAACCCCTGAAAAGTTGCGGGGACTTTATGGACTCGCCGCTTCCCTGGCCGGTGATCACGAACCAACCCTGATCTTTATTGCCAATATGGTAGGCGCGGCACTTGGAGTCCGTGGTTTGGCTCGTAGTGAATACAATATGGCACTCGCCAGGATGCTGGTGCCTACATCCATGCCAGCCGCAGACATGAGGGATAACCAAGCCAGGCGCCAGGAGTTCGCAAAGCGATCCAAGAAGGATGGTGCCGGAGAAGATGAGTGAACAGGCTATTGCTGCCACCCCGCACAACGGGCATGAGGAATATGCCGACATTGAGGACTTTCTGGAAAGTGCCTCAGCCGATGATACTGTGCCGGAGGAACCGGGGCAGTGGTTCCCTGACGAGTACGTAGAACTCGTCCTCGGGCATCGTGGCGGTGGCAAGTCTGTACGCGTGGCCCGCAAACTCCTTCTAGCACTGAAGCGCGGATACACCGTATTTACCAACTACGAACTATACCCGGAAAAGATTGGGGTAGACAATAAGCCAAAGGGATTAGACCTTGAGTTTTTGTTGAGCTTTGACACATCTCTCAATAACTCCGTTATAGGAATCGGTGAGGTGGATACATGGGTAGAAAGGAAGCGTGCTATGAGCACGAGCAGCATTCTGGTAGACAAGTTCCTCCACCAACTGAGGAAGCGAGGTTTGCGAGTCTTCCTTGATACCCAATCACCATCCTTGCCAAGCGTAATAATCAATCAGGTAGATTTGATGGTGACTAGCCACGATTCCTTCTATACCGATTGGGGAATAGAACACCAATTACGCAAGGGTACCAGCTTCTACTACGAGGAGGTGGACCAAAGCGGGATATTTACCGGCCACCCCGGAAGGATGTGGCGAACGGTTTTAGGTAACGCTGACAGGATATGGCCGCTCTATAACACCTTCCAGATATTCGACCCATGGCAGTGGGCACGTAAGGTGGAAATGGTCGGTGAAAAAATGGTGTTCGACATGGACGAAGGCAAAATGTACACAAGCGGGGGGCATAACCTGGAAACCGAACAAAGGGAAATTAAGCAGTTCAACACACTTCTTAAGGCGGAGTACCGTGCCTGGGGCGATGATTTTATCAAACTGGCCAAGCAAAACAACGCCGTACTGGAAGAACAGCCAAACCGGTGGCGGCTGTCCATTGACAAAATACAAAAAGCCATGGCGAAGCTAAAAGGCAAGAAAAGGAAGGAGCTTGAACACGCCGTTGTCAGCCTTCAAAAGTTAGCCAGTGATAGTAACGGATATTTGGCAAGGCTGAACAGGGGCGAAAACATAATAGAGCTTGCTAGGCCAATGACGGAGGCTCAGCCATGAAGATAGCGAGTAGGCTAATCAACTCAAAATATGTTACGGTAGTAGGATGATTCACAGGAAGATTAGATGAAAAGAATACTAGGGATTTTATTGGTTATCCTGTTTTTAGCTGTTGCATTGCCTTTTGGGAATACCAGTTTGGCTAGTACTGCCGATACATTTTATTCAACTTCCGCTGATGGTGATACCATTTCAACTGATGTGGTTTATGCGACTGCTTGGGATATGGAGGATGCAGAGTACATAATTGATGATGCCATATCTGTTGATGTGGGACAACTAAACACTTATCAGATATGGAGAACTTGCTTATATTTCGACACTAGCGCAATCCCCGATGGTGTGACCATAATAAGTGCATCCCTAAATCTTTATGGTTATCCAAATTCAGACCGATCAGATACCGACTTTTTAGTGGTTGTTCAAAATGGACAACCTACATATCCCCATGACCCAATCGAAGTGGGAGACCACAATAGGGATAATTATTCGGGGGATGGAGGTAGCCTTACCACAGTCGGGTGGGATGAAGCAGGGTATAACGTTATAGACTTAAATGAAGACGGCATCAGCTGGATAACCAAAAGCGGGACAACAAAATTTATGTTACGGAGTAGCAGAGATATAGCTGGTACTACTCCAACAGAATGGGAGCGTGTAGGTTTTAAGGCTAATGAAGAGACTGGTACGGATAAAGATCCTTATTTATATGTTGAGTGGAATGATTCCCCGACAGTAGAAACGGATGCGTGTTCCGATGCCACCTCTACATCGTTTCAAGCAAACGGGGACATAACGGATGCTGGCGGAACAGTAACCACAAGGGGCTTTTACTATACCACAGTTTATGACGGCTTTGAATGGGGAGAAGATGAAGACCCACTTGATGATGATGGCGGAGCGATAGACTGGACAATCACGGCAGAGGGGGATTCTAAGGCTGAGATAGATACAGCACAGAACTACACGGGGACAAGAAGTGCGAGATTGTATGTAGAGGGAGATACAAGTGGTTGGGTATCACCTACTGGGCATAATGACTTTGATACATGGTTCTATGAAGACAGGGCGTATGATGATGATACAGGTACATTTGCTATTACTGCAACCCCAGATGGAGAACTTGAATTAACCATTGGGGCGATTACTTGCGACAAAATCAGGCTATATGCTCGTGACCTCACTGGGCTTACTCCCTCTAACCCCACTGTGACTATCTCTGTCTATTATGATTCAGCCTACCACGAAATCTTTTCAGGAGCAATAACACACTCTACATGGGTGGAAAAGGCTATTGGTAGCACAGAAACAGTTACAAAGGCGAAGATTAGTGGTACGATTGCAGGTGCTGACTTTCTAGATCTCTATGAGTTTGAGTTCTATTCCGTACAAGCACCTTCCTTACCCGCTGCTTGGTTTACGCAAAGTCCATTAACTTCTTCTCAGTCTATAAGTTTTAGGTTTAGAAAGGATGCCGACTCAGTTCTTAGAATTGACCACGGGGATGGGACAACTGAGGCTTTGGTGAGAATATATAATGATGAGAAAATCTATTATTACGATACTGAATATAGGGATACAGGTACGACTGTTAGTATCGACCAATGGTATATACTTGAGTTAAAAAACTTTGATTGGGATGCAGACACCTACGATATTTATCTTGATGGTGTATTAGTCGAGGCAGATACCTCAATGAGAACTAATGCTGCGGGGGATAATGTAGTAGTTTTTTACAACTCGGGTGCTGCTTCTTCAGTATGGTTAGATAATGTCGGTGTCTGGGAGGTAGAAGATGAAGATGGCTCATTCGGTGAAGGCGAATACGACTTAGAGATTTCGGGGCTTGACTCTATCACCACTTATTATGTAATGGCTTTTGCCGAGAACGAAGCAGGGATAGGCTATGGGGATATAGCTGAGGGCTTGACCTGTCCTGCGGCACCGACAGACGTGGTGGCAACCGATGGCGACCACACCGACAAGGTGGTAGTAACCTGGACAAAATCAACGGGAGCCACAGGTTACAACGTCTATGAGGGGGATAATCTATTAGATACGTTAGGCGATGTTGCGGCTTACGATGATACTTCGGCACCAGCACCGACTATAAACCCTGGGGACACGGTAGCCGCGGATGGAGACTCTACGGCTCATGTGGCTTTGAGCCTTTCGGGAACGGTTGCCAATAATGGGACATCACGAACATACAAGGTGGTGGCCTTTAACGATGCTGGTGATAGCCCCGACAGTGACACAGATACAGGCTATAGAGGAGTTGGCGGGCTAACCTATCAGTGGCAAAGGTCGTCTGGGGATGCTGATGAGGACTACTCGAATATCGACGGGGCAACTGATTCTACCTACAATGATGTTGACGCACCCGCACCTACGATCACCCCTGGTAGCACGGTAGCAACCGATGGCGATTCCACGGCTCATATTGCTTTGTCTTTGTCAGGGGCATTGGCGAATGAAGGAGCGGGACGATATTATCAATGTATTTTGAACGCCGAGGGCGCTGCGCAGCAAATCTCGGCATCAAATAGAGGGAATAGAGGCGTTGGCGCCTTGAATTATCAGTGGCAACGGTCCTCCGGGGATGCCGATGCGGATTATTCAAACATCGATGGGGCGACGGCCTCCACGTACAATGATGAAGATGCCCCAGCTCCATCGGTCACAGCCGGCAATGCAACGGCTTCAGATGGGACAAGTGCCGTACACGTAACTTTAACGGTTAATAACCATACGGCAAATAATGGTGCTGGGCGATATTACCAGTGTATTCTATCGGCTGAAGGTGCTGGAGGGCAGACAGCAGCCTTTAACCGCGGTTACAGGGGAGCTGGCGACTTAACTTATCAATGGCATAGAAGTTCGGGAGATTCAGATGCCGATTATTCAGTTATCGGTGGAGGGACGACAAGCCCTTACAATGATACCGATGGCGTTTTTGAACCAGATGGGAGATACTACCTTTGTACTGTCAATATGACAGGTGCCGTATCGCAGAACTCTACAACAGATAGGGGCTACAAACTCGTTATAGTGGCACCCAACGTTACCGCCCATGATACCACTGGCATCACCGGCATGTCAGGGATCCTACACAGTGAGATAATAGATACCGGGAATGAGAATCCCGACACTGTGGGCTTCGAGTGGGGGTATTCAGCGGGCAATTACTCGCATAACTGGACCGACATGGGAGACTTCGGCCTGGATGTTTTCTCCCATACAATATCTGGCTTCTCTATGAACACAACCGTATTCTGGAGGGGATTTGCTATCAATAGTGGTGGTACTGGGTACTCAGCAGCCATGAACTTCACGACGCTGGCATTACCGCTTGCACCCACTAACTTCACGATAACACAGATAGGCTACAATTCATACAACATCAGCTGGACAATGGGTACCGCTGCCAGCACGACCATAGTGAGGGCAAGCGAGACTGGCTATCCTGATGGTGTGACAGGCGGCTATCCGATATACTCCGGCAATAGCACCTGGGTGATAGTGACCGGGCTGGACCCTAACATGACCACATACTATTACCGTGCCTGGTCTGAGAATGATTATGGGTACTCTCTCGATTATGCCGAGGCAATTCTGGAGAACCCGCTGGGCATCGCCCAGCTACTCTTTCCCCTAGGGCTCTTTGGCTTTGCCTTGTGGAAGAGGGGTTGGATTAGAGCAATCTTATCACTATGCGTAATTATGTGGGGCGCTTTCGCTATGCCTTATGATGTGAAAATCGCTGCTCCCCTGGTCGCCGTGGGTACAATACTCTTTGTTATCAGCATATTGAATATCATAAAGGGAGGTGATAAATGGTCTTCGGAAATCCCGTCGGTCTACCGCAGGTAATTTTCGTCCTGGGGCTTCTGGGCTTTGCTCTATGGAAGCAAGGGTGGCTCAGGGTGATTCTGAGCGTTTGCCTAATCATCTGGGGCACATTTACAATGCCCTATGATATCAAGATCGCAGTGCCATTGGTCGGCATAGGTGCCGTACTCTTTCTTATGGCAACAATGAATCTGATTGGCCAATACAGGCAAAGCAGAGAAGAAACAATGTAAAGGAGGTGAGATATGCCAGCTTATTGTGTGAAATGCAGAGGCAAGCGGGAGATGCAGAATCCTGCACCAGTGGTGTTTAGGAATCGTAAACGTGTCACTCGTGCCACCAGGGGGACTTGCCCCGTTTGTCGGACCAAGATGTACCGAATAGAAAGGTAAGGTAAACCAAATGCCAAAGGAATACTGGATTGGCAAAGCGATGAAACGAAAAGGTGCATTGCATCGCCAGCTCGGGATTCCACAGGAAACGAAGATACCGACGACGCTGTTGAGGACTATACACAACGCCTACACTGGCGATGTGGTGAAGAATCCCACCAAGGTGGGCAAGCGCAGGTACAGGGTAACGACACTGATGCAACGGCGCGTGAATCCCGTGCTTACGCTAAAACGCTTCAACCGTCGCCGGGGGAGAATATAAAATGGCGATCAGACCATCACAAATCAATCGAATCATACAACAAAGGCTGGACCAGCAGGTCAGCGACTGGAACGCGGCCCAAGGGACTAATTTGTCAGTGCAACAGTACCTGAACTCATTGACCGGGTTAACCGCGAGTGCAAGACAGAGCTTGCTTGATAAATATAATGCAGCTCTCGCATCGGGGGCTCCACCCTCCACGGCAACTCAGGACATAGTAAGGGAAAGGCTGGAACAGCAGGTAGCCGACTACAATGAGAGCCATGGAACCAATTATGGCGTTGATGAGTACCTAGAAATGCTGGGTAGTGGGGATGGGGCAACCATAACACAGAAAACGATAGATGTTTTGACAGGAACTGGTGTTGGTACTGGCGCTGGGGGTAAGCCTCCTGTTATTAAGCCACCAGAAGGCGAAGATAAAAAGGGTATAACTCCTCCGCGAATAACTATAATCGGGATAACGCAGGATGAGCTTGATAAAGTGGCAAGTGCTGAAAGCAAGGGTACTTGCATAGGTGCCATGAGGACATATTACACGCCTAACACCTACAAGATAACATTAAGAGATGGCAGCCTGATCTTTGTGGAGGCATTGAGTAACAGTTTGGCTGAGCAGAAGGCCAAGGATGCTGGGTACAATGTAATTCGGGTATCAAAGATGTTCAGTTGGCAGAAGCCTGAAGACTATTATCAGACAAAGCCAGCGGAAGCGGGAAGGAAGGGGGAAAATGGGCTGATTAAACTCGATACAGGGGAGTGGGTTAAGGAAGAGTTTTATACTGCCCTCCCTGAGAAATCAAGGTCCCAACTTAACGAATTAGGCATCGATAAATATAACCAATGGCTTCTGGGTGAGGCTGAAAGTCAAGTGAAGGCATCCGGTAACCAGTATCTTATAGATGCGTTTCAGAGTGAAGGTTTGGAGGGCTATAACAATGCCGTCGATGAATATAATAAAGCTGTATCCGATGCCCAGTGGTACAGTCTGTACAAAGCTCACAAGGCTATTTCTGAGAAGGAGTGGGGACAGGATGATTGGGAGTGGTTTCAGAATACTTACGTAGCCCTACTCGGCGACAAGGAATACATGAGCTATCTCGAAGGCTCTGAATTTCGGGACAAGTACACCTCGATTATTCAGCCATCGAGTATGTCCACTGAGGATTACAACCTAATCAGGCCATATATCACACCCGAGGGCTTTGACTCAAGGGCAGCTTACCAGGCAGGGGAGGATAACCCAAACCTTGCTGTGAACATTATTAGAGCCACAAATCAATTCACGCTGGCAACCTTGGGAGATGAAACAAAAGCCAAGATAGACAAAGGCGAATGGACACTTCTTCCCTACGGCCAAGTCATAGACACGAAGGCTTTAGAGAGTATGCCGCCGACTTACAGAAACATTGTGCAGTATTCGGGGCTGGTCGGCTATGAGGCATATCAGGAGAATGTGCTGGAGCAGAACAAGAACGAGCATTGGTTTAAGAATACAATAGACGCTATTGTGGCTCAGAGTGTCGGCTTGGGCCAAGACATCAAGAATTTTGCGATATTGCAATTTTCCGCTACACATCCTGAAATCAAGGAAGGAGACAACAAACCAATAATAGACCCGTTTATCCCTGGGGCAGCTAATGTGGGTGTCATTGGTTTTACAACCCCGGCTATAAACACCTACACGGCAGAGGAGGCGGCGGAAATCAATGCGTTAAGAGCCGACGCACAGAAGCATTATAAAGATATGTATGATGCGGCGGATATGGCAGCTCAAGAATGGATGGCTCAACGGCCACAACTCCAGTCAGTATATGCAGCGGGGTTTGTTGATAGCGTTAAGAATGACCCATCAGCATTAAAGGATCCCCTCTTGTGGACTGAAACTATGGCTAATACTCTGCCATATACAGTTGCTACTGGGCTTATCGCTGCCGGTTGGATGGGTGGCCCTGCTGGGTTAGCGCTAGGCGGTTCATTGGCATTTGGGATTACCTTGTCGGTCGAGGGGCATGACATATATAAGGATGCAATAGCGCATGGAGCCTCGCATGATAGAGCACTTAAATTGGCGAATACATACGGGGCAATATCGGCAGCGATAGAGACGCTGGGTGATACCATATTTGTAGGTGCATTCGGATTTGGGGCCGGTGCATTTGCGCGGTCTCTTGGGAAGAACACGGCCACTAATATAGTACAGGGCGCAGCTAAGAAATATGGGTGGAAGAACCTTACTGTTGGGATGATAACGGACTTTGTGAATCAGGGTGGACAAGAGTTCTTCCAAGAGGTAGTACATAACGCAGCTATCAAGACAGTGGACCAGAACCAAGCCTTACTAGAGAACACGGCAAACGCCTTTGTAAGTGGGGTTATTGGCACGGCACCTTTTGTGCTAATACCTGCGGGGGGTCAGGCAATAAGGAGGCTTGAGACTAAAATCGGCGATGTAAGAAAAGGGAAAACCGGGGTATTGACTCCAGTGGATATAACCCCGCAGATGCAAATTAAGATACTCAACAAGGTTTTCGCACCTATCTCGGGATTCACGGTCAAGACGACAGAAGCCGAAATTGAACACCTTAAACGGTTTGCACCGGAGATGCTCGAGGGCGGTCCCGTCGAGTATGCGGCAAGGCTATGGGATGACAAGGGGCGGAATGTGTACGAAGCAGGCAAGGGCATTACCGTAGGGTTAGTTGATAAGAAGACGGTCATTACCGGCAAAGCCAAGGTCGATGAGGTAGCGCTTGCCTACAACGAGATGTGCTCCAAAGTCAACGAGTATGCCTATACACAGTTGAAACTCAAACAGACACTAAAAGCCATCAGTGACTTTGGGCTGGCCAAATCCAAAAGCCAGTTGAAAACGCTTAATGAATACAAGAAGAGAGAGAAGGAGCTAGAAGCTAAACTGAAGGAACTTAAAGAACCCATGGTGCAGGCAGTCCAGGGGTTTAGTGATGTTTTCCTCAAGAACTCCATTGGGATGGAGGCCGAGCAAAAAGCAGAAGTCCGAGATATGCCAAAGACCATTGCCATGGACATTGATTCCGTCACCACTCAGTTATTTGGCGAGCGGAATGCCCTAGAGATAGCCAAAGACATCAAGGAACTTGGGGAACAAATCAAGGTTATAGAGGATGAAATGAGCAAAGGTATGACTCGTGGCCAACTAGAAGGCTATGGCAGGCTCATCGGCATACTAAAGGGGCAGGTTGGTGACTTGGTAAACGAGTTGAGGATGAGATACCTGGCAGAGGGCGAGAAAATCAAGCCTGACACCAAAAAGCTCACTATGGAAGTAATGTCGCTTCAGGCAAGGCTAGGCAAAGCCGTGGAGGGACTCAGTAACTTTATTGGCTCGTCATTGAATTATAATGTGTACCGCAAGGGTGAACTGGCTACTAAGGGTGAGGTCGTGAAGATGGAGCGCGACACCTTTGAGGCGATCCAGAAGACTACCGAGGCAATATATGGCAGGGAAAGCTATGCGAGTGTCTTGCAGAAATTAAACAATAGCCTTGAAGAGATAATCGCCCTAATGGAGAAGGCTAAGGTCCCCACCAAGAAAGCGGTCAAAGCAAGTTTTGAAATATACGATGCCATCAAGAAACAGGACGTCAAGCTACTCAAGGAAGGTGTAAAGATACTTCAATTAGAGGCTGGCAAAATCAAGGACAAGCCATTACAGCTAGAGGCGGGTCAACAGGTGAAGTTGCTAGAAACCCTCACCACTGAGAACGTTTGGGGGAGGATAAAGTCTAAAAAGGCCACTAGAGTAAAGGTTACTGATGATTTTTGGCACTTAGGAGACTCTGATTTCGAGGCTAAGCGGAGCGACGAAATTATGAGGGAAGCTGAGAGGATAGTTCAAAGAAGATACGAGGAGCTTATCAAATGGATTCCTGGCTATGTTCAGAGAAGTGGTTCTGAGGAAATAATGAAATACTTGAGTAGACACTATGATAAAGCCTATTTTGAGGATAGGTACCAGGGGGAGTTTGGGGATATTTATGATTTCTTGGATGTGCAGAGGGAGGCGGACAGGATTCATCAGGAGGTGGCAAGACAAGAGAATATCCAAAGAAGAGAGGCTGCCCTAGAGATACAGGAAAGGGAAAGGGATTTAGCTAGGGAACTGAGAGACAAAGTGACTAGCCCTGGAAGGAAGAAAATCCTGGATAATCATGCCGCGGAATTAGAGAGGTCAATTACGCAGCAAAAAAGGGGATTGAAGGTTGCCACTAAGACCAAGTTAGTTATTCCTGCTGAGAAGGTGATTGATACTACAAAAACCGCAGAGGAACGTGGCGTGGCTCTGGAATCTGCCAAAAAGGTGGAGGCAGAAGAGAAGGTAAGCCCAGGGGGAAAGGCAAAGGCTAAAGCGAAGGCAGCCCAGAGGATTCGCATTGCCAAACAGCAGATAATGGAAGAGGGCAAGAAGGTAGACAAGCGAGAGACGGACAACGAGAGTGCCTTCCCTGGTATAAGGCCTAAGACAGGCAAAGATAGGCAACAAGAGCATCAGGCTATTGGTACGAGGCTTGATGATTACTTAAGAACTATGACATTGGCACAGGCATTGAAACAAATTGAGGACGAGACAGGGGAGTCAGTATTTACAGGAACTGCGATTCAGGATGCCACTAAAGCAGGGATATATGCCTTTGCCAAGGCACAAACTAGGTCATTGACTAAGACACAAACTCAAACTCAGGCAGCCGTCCAGACTGCCGTCCAGACTGCCGTACAAACAGCCGTCAAGACAGCACTGAAGGAACAAATACAAACAGCCACGAAGGAAGAGATTAAAATTGTCACCAAGTTAATAACTGAGATAGTAACAAAAACTAAACCTCACCCAATGACCATCATACCGCCACGACGACCCAAGATGGAACCCATCAAGGGTAAGCAGAAAAAGCTACGTGAGGGGCCAGCCCTCGCTACCTGGAAGCAGGGTATGTACTGGGTCAGCATCTTTCCACCGTTCCGCACGACTGGCACGAAGCCTGATGTGGTATATTCCCGGCATAAGCCACCGTGGGGGAGTGTAATAGCAAAGGGGAGACACGCACCACGGAAGACGCTCAGGTCTATCGGTAGGGTGCCGCCATTGGTAGAGCTGCCGATGGGCGTTGTGACGGCACGGATAAAACATGGGCGCAAGTTGACGTTCTCACGCCGCAATAAAAAATCCTGAACACGGATATAGCTTAACCCCCCGTATCAATCTCTCTTGACAACACTTGCTTATATCGCTAACCTATTTATCATTCTACCAATGAAAAAGGCATTGGGCGTTATTTTAATCATAATTGGCTCAGCTATTGGTGTTTGGTGTTTTCTAGTGGTGGTGCGTATGTTGCTGAATTTTAGTAATGTGATATTATCGCTAAGATTGGGTGACGTTTCAGAACTTCTGGCATTTCTGTTCTATGTTCTTTGTGCCGGTGCTGGAATTGCTTTGATATTTCTCGGGAGAAGATTAGTTCACAGTGTTGAAAGGTGAAGCGCCGTCAATCATGGTATCGTTCTGTTTTGGGGTATAGTGGTATCGTGGTATCGTTCTTGTCATTTAATCATCCTCTGGCGGCCTAGGACGGCAGGTACAACACTGCCAGCCAGGCGTCCCCGGCCAGAATAAGTCGCTACCACACTTACAGGGCTCTGCAGGATAATCGGGGTAGCCTTGTTGTGCCGGCCTTGCCATTACAGCATCTTTTTGTGACAAAGTGACAAAACTTTCGGTCTTTTCAGGAAACTTTCCTTGTGAGGCTTCTACATGGGAAAGTTTATGGGTTGTGACAAAACTTTTGTCACAAGTATTAGTTTTGTCACTAGTTTTGTCGGGCGGCTGGCTATCTTCTGGTATGGTGTCCGTTAGCTCTCTAGTCCTAATACCCTTCCATATTCTATGTTTACCACCGCTACTGATCCCTTGTTCAAACCCCCTAGCCAACATGAAGCGCTTAACCTGGTGGGTATTCAGTGAATCAAGCCCACTACCGATACACCATGCCTTTACCCCTGCCCGAAGTCCCGTGTTGGTGATGGTGGCTCCATCTTCCACAATGCAGCACTCGTCAATGAAGATGCCTAGAATATCGTTTTCCTTGCGGTAGTCACTGGTCGCCTGGGTGACGGCCTGTGGGTCCCGCAAGCCGTCCTTTTGATAAGCAAGGCATCCGCGCACGGCCCAGGCCAATATGCCAGGTAGTTCATCCAGCAGCTTAAACTTCAAAGCCTCGTCTTTTTCTTCGTCTGGTATATGTACTGTGAAGGGTACAATCTTCAGCCTTCGCCATGCTGCTATAGAATCGTCTCGAATCTCTGGCCGGTAGTTACCACTAAGCCAAAGGTGGTGTGTTGGTTGCCATTCGATTTCGTGTTCATACTTGCGGTCTGCCGTGATAGTCTCAGCGCCGGTTAGTGACTTCACTAAAGACATATGCAGCCTTCGGCCTTCCTCTATCTCGCTCGCTGCTACGAATCGCTTGCCGCGAAGGTTGGCCAGACTTTCCTTCGGTCCACCACTACCCTTACCTTTCATTTGCATAAATATATCGGGGCTAACCCGGTGTGCGTAACACCCTAGCAATACCCGAATTGTGCTAATAAAGGTTGACTTGCCATTTTGCCCTTCGCCATAGACAAAGAACACGAGCTCGGTCCGGGTGTCACCAGTCAAGGAATAGCCTACACACTTTTGAATATAGGCCATAAGTTCCATGTCACCCCTGGTCACCCTGTCCATAAACCTGTCGAATATAGGACACGTAGCCTCGGGGTCGTACTTCGTAGCTATGATGTGGGTGATGTAGTGGTCCTTGTTGAAGGGTAATAGCTCCGCCGTCCGTAAATCTACCGTTCCGTTGGCACAATTCAATAGCCAATTATCCTGGTCTATTTCGTGTACCTCGATAGGGGTACCCGGCTGTGATTCAGCCCGGGCGATCATGGCGACTATCCTATGGTTGCTTTCAGATTGCATAGCGTGTTTGGCGAGTTCCTTTGCCGCCGCTGTGTCCGTTTCCTTCGACGCTTCGACATAGATACTTTTGGCTGTTTTTGTTGCATAGTGGCTAATCCGTGCGCCTAAGTCCCTTTGCCACACCTTACCCGTCCAGACATACCAGCAATTTTGCTCGTAGCAATAGCGAAGGCGCTCACCGAATAGCCTTACTAACCTAACAGCGTTGCCGGTGTCTGTGTTGGTGACTGTCATACCTTCGCCAGTTTCTACGTCCTCAGTTGGTTGGTATCGTGCTATGCTATGAGCTATACTGGCAACTTCGTCCGCTTCTAGCGGCGGCTTGCAACTAGCGATATTGATTGCCTGTAGTGCTGGCTCTATCGCATCTTCCGATAAGCCTTTGGTTCGTAGCGTTCCCGCTATTCTGGCTAGTGTGGCGTTTCGCTTCGTGGCGGGTATGATACCCCCTTCTACTGGTGGGGCCTGTGTTGTCTGCCTGACTAGAGCCTTTGCTATTTGGTCGGGTAGCGTATCCCATGCGTAAAGCGCATCCGGCGAAGGTGGAATTAAGGTTTTGTATTCGCCGTCCGTCCGTTTGCCTATTACATTGATAAACCCACCATCGCCGCGTATGTCAATGTCCTGTAGTATGCCAGCCATGGTCTTAACCGAGTGTCCGGGGTGTCTGAACCAATAATGAAACCCCCCGCGTGGCGTTTGAATATGGGGTGATAGGCCAACTTTGTCGAAGATTGCTCGTAGCTTCGGTTTATCTACATCTATAACAACTATGCCGGACACCCCCCCGGTGACTACTCCCCACAGTGGGGGATTAAAGTCTCGTTCCCAAATCCCTATGTCCTCTAGTGTGGGTGTTTCGTGTTGGTAGCGTGTCCACTCAACTAGCGGCGACTTACCACTTTTCCCCCCACCAGAGGGGACCACAGAGTAGTTACAGCTTACTAGCAGTTGATAAGGGGTGAGCCCATTATCCGCCTGGTCTTGTGTGGTTTTGTTGTTTTGGTGTATAGTTTTACCCATCGCGCGCCCCCTGGTGATTGCCATAGTTGGGGAATAGAGCGTTGGCACGCTCGATTGCTTCGTCATAACTCATTGGGGGGTGAAGCGTCTGTTTTCTACGTAACCTACACTCAGGACACCTTTTGACTTTTGCAAGTCCCTTCGATGCGAAGTAGGATTGTTCGCCGGTGCTAAAGGTAAACTTCTGGTGGCAATCCACGCACTCTAGAATTTCGTCTTGGAATGAGGTGTTAATCCTGCCGTTCCTTTCCATCTTTCCCTCTTTTATATTTTAATGGAACCGTTATTTCAGTACCGGCCACACCTCAACGTAGGCAAAGTCAGGCTCATAGGTGCTACTAAGCCCCCCGAATGTTATACCGACCAGCGTCTCGTTATTTGACACCATGGCAAAGATGCCGATGTTGAACGCCACTCCTGTAATTGTCCACATGGTTCCATTGTACGCAACGGTAGGTGTAACCCAATTCATAGCCGGGGAAAACCCTCCGAGTACCTCTTCAACTGTGCTATTGCCATCATCAAGCCATAGTGGCGGCGAGTATACCAAGTGCACGGTGGCGGTGAAGTTCCCTGCCTCGCTGCACTTGGCGTGGAGTATGTAGTTGCCAAAGGTGCCGGTCAGGTACCCCTCCGGAGGGCTGGCCATTATTCCCGCCACGTCAGCCTCCACTGTGGTGATTCTGTCATCGAGTGTGTTGAGGTCCCCGGTATGGCCTGTAACCTTGTTGCTGACGGTGTTGAGTTGTGCCTCGGTCGCCAGTGGCCACAATGCCAGTATAGTGTCGGTGTCCATGGAGAGGTTGGCTAAGTTTGAGCCTATGTGAGTAATGCCCGCTTCCATCCTTTCCATGTCTGCATTGTAGATACTCTTACTGGGGGCTATGCCGTGGATCATAGCTGCGCTGATACCGATTGCCACCACTACAGCTAGGGCGACGTGTATGGCACTCTCCCTGTTGAAATTGAGTGTTTCCTTGACGGAATTGAGTGGTCCCTTAACTCTGTCTGTCCATTTAATGTGTCTCATAAATAACCTCCTTTTTACTCTCTCAGCATTATGTGTTCGCTCTTTCTAGTTCGACCATCTCCAACTATCAGTTTGTAGCATCCCTCTTGCGCTTTCACTGGCTCACCTCTCTCCACCACTCGCTTGTAAAGTTCGTCAAGTTTCTTCTCCTCATAGTCTTTAAGCACATCAAGGAGAAGTTCTTTTACTACCTTGCTCTCGCCCTCGCCTATCATCTCAGCCATTACCTCTGCCAATTTGCGAGCCTTCTCACGAAATGGGGCTAGGTCCTTCTCCTGGAGCACGATAGTTCTCACGTCTTCTACTGTCTCGTCTTTGAGTATCGTGTACTCTTTGTCAATGTGAGGGGCATCGCCTTTTCCAGTGAGGGCTTGACCTTTCCTGTAGAGAGAGATGCTTTCATACGGTTCTGCCATTGATAACCTCCTTTATACTATCTATTTCTTGTAGCTCTTTGAGCCACTTAGTTACCCTTTTACTGTGGCACCCACGCTTGCGGTTGCATACCAGACCGCTGCCTTTGCCCTGGCCATGGGGGCACGTGGCACAGACTTGCACTATCTTCCGTATTAAGTCATTCCTTACCTCCATAGCGTGTCGTTCAGTAATCTCTAAGACCTCAGTCATGCCGGCATCTCCTGTCTATAAGAGCCCTCTTTGTTAAAGGCGAAGTCTGTCTCTGGTGACTGATAGTTCACCAATTCCAGTAAATTGTCTTTAAGGAACACCTTTACTCCCGCCTTGTCCGCAGCCTCGACAATCTCCCTGACCCACTCGATACGGGGCTGAGCTGTCCACTTCTTTTCCCATTGCACAGGTGTAAGATGTGGGTACTTATCAAATAGATGTGACATTTCCTTGACTGTGCCAGTGCAAGCACCGATGATGAGCCAGTTGATACTAGCCATGAGTTGTTCTGGAGTCATAGGGATTTCAGTCAGCAAAGGTTCAAAGCTAATATACCGAATGGGGGCTTTAACATGGACTAAGGTATAAATAGCATCAAGATATGCTTGTTGATTCGTAGCCGTCACGCCCACGAAGCAGTTATCAGGAAACGGTGAGAACTCGGGCAATCGCTGAGGTTGCTTGGTTAAGAGGTAGAAGCGGTCATAAAAGTTAGTTTCAATAGCACTTAATACTTTCCGAGTCCACTCTTCGGGTATTCCGATGCCAAACAAGTCAGACATATCACAGGGAAAGATGCCCTTCAATGGCGAATCTATCCTACGATGTAATACTTCTTCCAATCTCTCTTGCCAAAAGCGAGGATAGAAGGGGTCATTAGACGGTTCGCTCCCTTCAGGAGTAATACATTCTCGATAATTTCCTTTAAGATACCTCTGCTTCAATCTCCCATTCGCCAGCCTACAGGCATAGCAGGGAAAGCCCCCGCCTTTGCATAGTCCGTTGACATGGTTCAAACATCCCGTGATGGGATTCCAGGTGTAACCCTGGCTGCCGTCAGGATTCGTAACCCATTCGATTTTTGTTCTGTTCATGTGCCTCCTCCTGGTAACTGAAGATGATGGTTCAACATAACTTCATAAAGTATCTTGCCCTCTTTCCCTACCTGCATATATGGCAAGAATATCTGGTCTACACTTACCATCTCGGTCTCTAGGATCGCCGTCTGTGCTCTTATCCAATCCTTGAGTATGCGCCAGGCGACGCGGGACGCGAACTCTTTACTCACCTGAGTTCTTACCCGCTGCTTATTCAACACCGCTTGCACTCTGTCAATGCTTGCTGGAAGTTTGAATGGCGTGTCGCCATAGGCCGTAGCAATAATAAATGCCAGGCCCACAGGCTCGCCCTGGTCATAGTCTATCCAAATACTCTTGGCACCATGGGCCACTAACATACCCTGAATCTCACCAATAGATTTCATGGCTGTTACTGTCGTGCTGTAATTAGCTATCCTTGCCAATTTTCACCTTCCTTTAGTAGCCTCTAAGCAAGGTTAACTGTGTGCTTCCCAGCCTTGCCTGTTCCTTAATTTCCTCTGTCCTCTTGTTGCTCGATAGGATGCTTGCCTTTATACAGGGGATGCCCAGTGCCCGCAACGCCTGGTAATTTGTTTTCCTTTGCTCCAGGTATGATAGTGCTGGCTCTGGGTTGGGGTCCTTCGACCTGTAGCCCTGGGGCTGACGGAACATGTGGCAACGGTCATTGTCACACACAAGGGCAAAGTACTTCTTGAACTCGATTTCAATAAGCGGCTCACCGCACAGCCTACAGTTCGCTGGAGGCGAGGCCAGCCTGGGTTTCTGGTCCCGCCAGGTTGGTAAAGGGGAAGAGAATGAATCGAGAAAGGCAGTATTCATTATGTAAACATCGCTCATAGCACTCCTATTCTTGGAAGTGGTAAGGTAGTAGTCATTTTGCTTCGACCTCGAATGGCATATTGATATCAATGTCTGGGTTTGGATTAGGATGGCATTTGCCACAAATCCACTCACCAGAGCCATACTCGCTATCGGGTCGCCACCACCAGTTATTAGTACCGCAATTACGGCAAGGGTAGGCTGGCTTTAGTTTTAGTATCATGTCTTTGGCAGTAGTCATAATGAAAGCGTCATCCATTAAGGTAGTTGTCATTTAATTGCCCCCTGTTTAACTCTTACTAACGCAGGATTCCACAAGAGTAAGCGTCCGAGATGAAGGAGTACCATCTTACTTTGATTGTCATCACCACCAGGTATCCACTCGCCTCTCTTAATTAGCCACTCACAGATGGCACGCAACCGCTCAGTTAGCACCATAATGGCGACCTCATCTTGGTAGTTTTCGCCACTTAGTAAGTAAGCCCACCACATCGCTTTGGTGACCCTAATTCCACTTGGCCTCCCCCGACATTCAAACTCTACGGCTATATTCCCAGAGTCACTAACTATGGTGTCTCGCTTAACCTCTACTGCCCCAGCCTTACCTGAGAGTAGGGCACGGACAATGTCCTCGCCTATCTCGCCTTCTGGTATGTCGTAGTATGGGTTATAGTGCCCCAAGTCGTTTCTCCGTTTCTGTTTTTGATTCGACCATAGTGTCAAACCCTATCCATCGCCGCCCGTTCTTGGCTGAGGCCACCGCAGTCGTACCACTACCCATGAATGGGTCACAAACAATGCCATTAGGCGGACACGATACCTTCACGATGCGTTCAACAAGTGCTACTGGTATCTGGTTTGGCCATGATGTCTTGTCGTCAGACACATTCTTGACTAGGTTGTAGTCCAGCCATACATCGTATGGCACAACGCCAGGGCGGGTTTTCAGGTTTTCTTGAATGCGCTTGTCTGTCGGGTTGCGGTAGGGTTGAGGATCCGCAAGCCCATCAAAATAGGCTGGCTTATCACCCTTTGTTAGGAATAGGATAGCCCTGTGGCTTCGTGTCCAGTTGCCAGGGGATTGCCCGATGTTTGTTGGGTAGTGCCATACAATCCAGCGCTGAAGCGTGAATCGCAATGCACGCAACCGAGGTAGTAGGTAGGCACACTGTTCTGGGTATTGCATAAGGTAAAATGCGCCACTAGGTTTAAGTATGCGTTCTATGGCTCTATACCACTCGACGCACCAATCGTAATAGGCATCGTGGCGGTCAGAGGATGCTCCGTTTCCATAATCCACACCGAGGTTATATGGCGGGTCGGCAAAGACTAAATCCGCATATTCATGTGGTAGTCTATTCATGCCCTTGATGCAATCAATGATATGGACGATGCCAAGGTCAAGTTGCCCATTATTCTTAATCACACTAGGTACAGAATTATTAATCAGCCATACATGAATTGTTGGTTGTGGCAAGCTAAGGTGATTAGCAATGTGCCTTTCCGTCCACCCTAACTCTTGGCGGATTCTTATGGCATCTTGTTTGAGCTTTTGCCGTTCCAGTGTTAGTGCCCTTGCCATTATTACCTTCTGTTAGCTTTTCGCCTTCGCCTCCAACCTCTTCTGTACCTCGGCGACAAACTCCGCTTGCTTCTCCGGGGGCAGGCTTTCTATTGCTTGTCCCAGCGTGGCGCCTTTAGCTTCGGGATACTTGCCCTTTACATAAGATGCAACATCGGTCCATTCCAGCGCCTTAAGCGCATCATTAAGCCAACCCATGTCTATGGGAACCGGGGGATCGGCTACTGGATCCTCAAATAGTTCCTGGAAGTCCGCATCCATGGGTTGTGGGTAAGCCTCGGATGCCCGGGATTCCTTTACCTTGTCGACCAACATCAGCCAGATTTGCTCCAAGGTTTGCCCTTGCTCTATTAGTTGTTTTACCGACTCCACCTGCAAGAGGGCATGGATCTGAGCCTCTGTTAGCCCCAGTTCGGACTGTGCTCTTACCCAGAATTGAGCCCAGTCTGGATCGTCACCGTTTTGGAATGCTTGGGGTAACTCGCCTTCTATATCGGATGTAATTTCCGCCGTAGCCAGTGTGCCGGCGAAGAGTGATGGGAATGCCTCTACTAGAGCGCGTTTCAGTGCCGACTTACGCAACATCCAGGGTTGCTTCGGTTCGCTCCAGAACAGTGTTGGCCTTCCCTCTCTGGTGAGTTTGATACACTCGTTTTTGTTGACTGCCACATAAGTCGGGCGTCCTCTGTCCTTGCGATACACCTTGGCCCAGCCGCCGACTAGCCTGCTCTTATCCTCCTCAAGTAAGAAGGCGCCTTCCCTTAGTTCTAATTTGCCTCCGCTATCCTTGAGGATTATCCCGGCTTCGCACCCGTCATACTCATTATTCATCTCGGCCGCCTTCAGGTACGAGTCTATCGCGATAACGAATGCCGCCTTATCCCTTGCGTCATACTTGATAAGGAAGCACTCGTTGGCGAAGGGATTGAGCTGAAGGCTCTGGCACGTTTTGAGGAATACAACTATCTCTTGGTCCGCGGCTAAAGGGCAAATCAGACTCTTAACGTCTTGGAAAGTAATGGCGATAGGTTCACCCTTCCACTGGACGATTGCCTTAGTCTCCTGTGGTTTTACTATGGTTGCTATTGCACCTTTCCCATCGTTTGCCATACTTTATGCCTCCCTCGCGGATGCCACTTGATATGTGTCGCCCATTATTTGCTGCCAATGCTGTTCGGCCTCGTTTATGACCTCCTCCATTGTTACCTTAGTCTGGTTGAAGTCGGTTATGAAGGCATCCTTGTAGTAAAGTGCAACAGCGGCATCGCCATCCTTGTCCCTCAAGTTGTAGCCCCTACCTAGGAGTTCAACCCAACGAGGGTTCATCTCTGTTTTACTTGTCATTTGTTCACCTCCTTGTTTTAGAGTCTTTATTTTGTTTAGGTTGCTCGATTATCCTCACTGCCATATAGATAAAATAGAAGGACCACCAGGTAGTAGCGATGAAAAGGCTGATGACTGCCAGGTGATACAACCATGCGTGTTCAAAATTAGTGAATTTGGATAGCACCACTATACTTGTAATGCAAACGACAAAGATGCTTAGGCCCGTCAATATAAGTATGACTGGGTAGATTGCATTCAGGAATTTCTTAAGCCTTGTTATTAGTTTCATTGTTCTGTCACCTCCCTAATTCAATTCGGCCTTTTCGGCAACTATCTCCCAAGCGTAACTCTGCGACAAAAGAATGAACGCCTTGCATTTCAAGTTTGTGAGGCATCTCCTATCACGGCAGTCAGGGCATAGGAAATTCCTTGCCCTGCTTTGGGCTTGGGGCATCACTGCTTCAAGCGTCTTGTTCTCTATTTCCTCTTGTGTCATTTTATTTGTTACAATAACCATGGCGGTTAATCTCGACCGCTTTCCTTTCCGGCAGGGACTTGCTCGCGTGGGGTTTCTTGAGCTGTCCCTGCCTGTGGTATTTCATCGATGCCGCTCGACCTGCGGGGCAGATTCAAACGCTTCCTGAGCCTTCTTAAGTCATGGCTACCAGGAGGACCCTGTACCTCCTTTATATTATTTCGCTCAAGGCGCTGCCGCTGCCTGATTTCGTCATAAGTTAATGCCCGGGGTCGCCCGCCGAGCTTGCCCCATGTGGCGAGCTGTTCCTTACCGTATCTTTGCAAGGTGACGGTGCCGCCTAGCCTTCCCGCATCAGCCCTTGTCCTTTTGATTGCTTGCTTCATTTCTCAACCTCAACTCTTTTGAAGGAATAGACAAAGACCCAGGGATTGCTTTCCCAGGGATACTTGGGATTGATGGAGTTCCAAAGGTCTTTGAAGTAGGTGACTGTGCCATTTTTACTAAGGCAGCCTTCAGCCCAAATATCTTCTATTGTTATCTCCTGCAATCTCCCTGCTCCTACACCTGTTATCTTGATAAAGTAGCGGGCTGCCCAGGCTGGCATGAAGAGGGTAGATTTTATCGTCCAAGGATTCCCGTTTTGTTTCAGTAACTCATCCCAATCCTCCCTATCGGATTTGTAGATGATATCTTGCTGTGCCTCACTTATGCTTATTACACCACTGCTAAGATGTTCAGAGGTATTTATCCATTCCGCCCACGCCTCTTTGACATAGACAGTCTCGCCTACTTGGTAGCGGGGCTTGCGTTCTTCGCTATGTAAGCGGTCATTTGTGAGGTCGTGAAAGACAAATAGCGTATGGGCTAAGTTATGCCTGACGTGAATGTTATACCAAGCTGGCTGTGGCTTAATCACCCTTCGTGTCTGTAATTCTCTGTCAGGGCTGCTCTCTGCAATAAACTTTATCTTCCAGGGTTTGAATAGTATTCCTTTCATTGAGCCTCCATTCCTGTCATCCTTTCTTCCACTGGAGTGTGTTGTCGGCTTGGCCAAATCAGTGTGACCATCATTCCCACAAAGGCGGCAAGCACTACAAAGTCGCCTGGGCTAATAAAGCCTGCTATCCAATCGCCCAGGTAAATAAGATTGGCTCCGTCCATCGGGATGTAAATACCTCTGGTAGTAACTTGGTTCGCAGACGGCATAAATCCGCCATTGGCGAGGCACACAGAGTAGTTCAGGGATGCGCCGATGGACAACGGAATGAGCCACTTAATCGTTCCCCGCCGGTTTGGCGTCAGTGAGATTAACTTGGCGTAGCAGAGGAGTGCCGCGGCAAAGGTGGCTGCTTTTATCAAGACCGTGCCTGTACTCGGCCATAGGTCAAGAATCGTACGCGCTATAAGAG
>Ga0307380_10000885_pt1 | contig 44984 bp, 51 predicted proteins | sample UN3MG_FD_202239 | JGI IMG/M metagenome (GOLD analysis project Ga0307380, IMG submission 202239) | Soil microbial communities from Risofladan, Vaasa, Finland - UN-3 | ecosystem: Environmental > Terrestrial > Soil > Coastal area > Acid sulfate soil | place: Finland: Risofladan, Vaasa | collected...
GGATAAGGGACACTAGATGATGCTCTAGGTTTTAATTCATTAATGGGAAATTTAAATGCTGTTACAGATTCACAAGTTGATGAAATTAATACAGGTTTTGAAGGATGGGGAGATAGTGGCGATTATTACTCTATTGTCGGCACAACCTTTACTCTTTTACGAAGCGGTAACGGCAGAATTAACGGAAAAAGTATAGACTTTGCAGCAAGTCAATCAGTAGAAATTGAATATAACAAAACTATTTATGTTTATATCGATGAAACAGGTGCTATGAACAAAGTAAATAATACAACTATTACTCCTGCTACATATGAAGATAATATTGTTTTGTTTGAAGTCTTTTACACTAGTCAAACATCGATTCCAGGATCAGTAATAAAAACAGTATGGGAGACACACCCTTATTCTTATCCAGTAAGTCTTTCTAACTATAATCATCAAAATATTGGAAGTGTAATTGAAGGTACGGGTGCTGTTATAGAAAAGATTGGTACTGGAGTTGGTCCGGATCCTGATGATTCAAGAATAAAAACAGTTGGTGCAGCAATTCTTTCAGATCATGGAATTTCTACGACTATACCTGCAACTGACCCTGTTTCATGGGCATTTTTATATTCTAATGTAAGTGGTATATGGGAACAGTACGCAGTTGATTCACAATTTGCTCCTGTTTACAATAATGGAGGTTCTCCATCGGCAATGGGAATAGGAAATAGATGTGTTTATACTTTATATGCAACTAAAACAGATCCTAACACAAATCTCCCATTTTTCTTTGGAATAATGGACACCGCAGAATATACATATCTATATCAAGCAGAAGAAGCGATTGCAAATGATATAACATCAAAGCCTACTAATGAATTAGCAGCCCTTGAACCCGTAAGATTGGGATATATAATAATTACACGAACTATAGGATATGTATTTATTGAGAAAGTTATTGTTAATAAATCTATTTTAAATACTAAAGCTTCACCAGCAGCTTCAAGTGGCGATCATAATATACAAAAAAATGTTCAATTGGCTGCTTTCAATGTACGAAAAGGACATATTGATGACCAATCACAAACTATAGCAGGAGAAAAAACATTTTCTAGTAAATTAATCGCAGGGACAACTTTTCAAATAGGAAATACAGCTCCTGTAGTAGGCGTATCAAGCATAACATTAGGTTCAGCTAACAATATACTAGTTACAGAAAATGTTGTTTATAATGCTATAGCAACAAGTACACATACAAATCATTGGACTGTAGATAGTAATGTTTTATCTCCTACTGTTATAGGAAATCTAGTAACCATAGGAACTACAGTAGCACAAGGAACACAAGCATTAACTGTAGAAGGTTCAATGTCAATTGTAGAAGAAGGCGTAAATGGCATTATTCTTGGTCAATCTTTTACAACCCCTGGTGGCGCTAAACAAATGATACTAAACTATGAAACGGGTACTGAAGCAGGTGGTGAAATCGCCATGATTCATCAAGGAGTGTCGTGGGATGGACACTTAATGCTTCAAGATAGAACATCAACAGGGAATGTTGGAATAAGTACATATACAACTACTCATAAACTAGCAGTAAATGGGGATATTTGGGCTAATAGTGATTTAATATCTGAAACAACAGTACAAGCCCCAATAGGTGATTTTAATACTATTTATGTATCATCAATTGTAGGAACTTCTCCAGTTTATATGTTTGATGTCAATGTTGATACTCTAACTATAAATCAAAGATTATTTACAAATATTATTGAAGCTCCAAGTGGAACTTTAAATATATTAGATCATGTTAATATGGGGAATAGAGATCTTAATTGTGGGGATATTGACGCTTTAAGTGTACAGCTTAATAATACAAAAGCTATTAGTTATATTTCTACAGATACAGCTCTCGGCACATCCGATTCTACATTATCCACACAAAAGGCAGTGAAATCATACGTCGATAGTCATGTAGGATCGGTTAATGAACAACAAATATTTTATGCAGGCAAACATGGAAATAATAGTAATAGTGGTTTAAATATAGAAAATGCTCTTCGTGATGTTAATTGGGGATTACAAAAAGTAGGGCTGTTATCGCCCGGCCCTTTAAACCAATATACAATTAAACAAAATGATGCAGATATTTTTAGTGGAGGAGTGGGAGGGCCTGCTTATACTCATATTGATGCTCCTAATTTAACTATATTATCAGGCACATTAGGTTATCAATCTCATCAAGATTGGAATATATATGAACATGTAACTTCAGCAGGGCCAAGTATTTTAGGTAGCTTTGCATTTCCAACGGGAGGCACAACTTTTATTAAATTAAAAAGACAAGTAGTTGGAGGAACGGCTCAAGGTGTTTTAAATCAGTATGCTACTGCACAACTGGATTATACAGTAGAAGATTTTTTCCTCAGTTCTCCTTCTACATATGCCTTATATGATTTTAGTTCTAGTAGTATTGGATTTATGAAAGCAAAAGCCAAAAATATTTATTTGATGGCTGATAATACAGTTGCTTTTAAAAAAGCGAGTGCAAATGCAGGCTCGTGGATAGATGCTGAGAATATAATTGCATCAACTTATACTGTTAATACCACAGGATTAGAAATTGCGGATGGAAATGTTTGGGCTAATATTAATAGGATTGACGTTTCAACAGGTATTTATATGACAGGTGGCGACTTAGAAATAATTTCTAATGAGTTTATTGGTAATATTAATATTCCAAGTACTGCTACAGCTAGAATGACAGTTAATAATTTTGATGGAGATATTACTTTAGGTTATGGTGCTACTTTGATAATGATGGCTAATGATTATAATATTGGCACAGAAAATATTGATCCTAATGCTACTTTTATTATCAATAGTTCTAGTCCTACAGTTAATTATTGGCAACTAAGCCTTAACGAATTATCGCCTATTAGTTCTTCATATTATCTGAATACGAAGGGGAGTTCGATAAATAGTGAAGGGGGGTCTATTAATAATTATGGCCCAACTTTACAAGTAGGTGCTGAACTGGATGGAATGGGTATAAATATAGTATATCCGCAGACACCTGAAAATGCCAATACTTTTAGATTGTCCCAAAGTATTGCAGATATGAATACTGATTTTACAATGATAAGTGCGGCTGGGGTAGATGATGCAAAATTTAATTTTGCTAATATTTCAGGAAGTGGGGTGAACGAAGAAGTATCACTAAATCTTATTAGTAATATTAGTAATATTCATGATGCCAATTCTGAAAGATTTAAAATAGGAAGAATTGGTACTGAAATTGTTTTACATTCAACAGCTTTAGAGACTGGGACAACCCGTCCTATTAATATTAAAGTAGGAGATCATGATAACCAATTATTTTTAGCAATAGATGGAAATGTCGGGATTGGAACTACTAACCCTAATACAAATTTGCATGTAGCAGGAAGCATTTTAGCAGATGAGGGAATAGCAGGGAAAATTGCTAAATATGCTGGTATGACAGAACCGATAACAATTGTAAATAATTTAGACGGCACTGTATATATCCCAGATGGTCTTGGTAATGTTTATGTTGATACTGAATTTTGTGATATTTTAAATAATTATTCTATCACAGGTACTACTATTACACCTACAAATGATGCAGAAAGTTATATAGTTTTAAAATATAATGCTGGTTCGCCTATCTATGCTTTAGAAACTGTAAAAGCAAATGTAAATTTTTCTGATGTAATACCACTATTTAAAATTTATCGGCAAGATAATATATTACATATTCTAGCTTATGATACAAATGGATGTGGTTATACAGAAAAAATAGCTAAAAAAGCTTTAGCTTTATCCGAATTAGATAGAGCAACAGGATTGGCTTTATCAGAAAGTGCGACAAGAGTTGTTAATGTTACAGCTGGGATAGTTTATTTTGGAACTAATGAATATAATTTAGAAGCCTTTAAATCAGATGTGGCATTAAATGAGTTATATTTTGTATATCATGAAGGTGGTGTATGGATTACTAGTAATACAGTTACTCAATATAATAATACACAGTATGATGATGGTACAGATTTGCAAGATTTAGGAAATGCAAAATATGGAATATGTGATATATATTCAGGAATAGAAGAATATAAACATAGTTATATGCTTTTAGGAACGGATGAATATAATAGTGTTGGAGATGCTCAATTAGCAGATCGTGTTCAACCTCCTGCGATTGTAAGCAATCACTCTATCTATGTTGGAAGAATAGTTGTTGAAAAAGACGCAACAAGTGGAGAAGTAACAAGCGGATTTACTGAGTCTATTCAATATATTCCTATTAATGATCATAACCAATTAACAACTTTACAAGGTGGAACAGCAGGCAGTTATTATCATTCAGATCAACCTATTAATACAACTGATGATGTAACATTTTCGACAGTTAATGTTACTAATAATTTATTAGTTTCTGGTAAATTATCTGTAAATGGAGACATAATTAGCTCTACAACAATGCAAGCACCTATTGGGGATTTTGATACAGTATATGTATCCTCTATTGTTGGAACGTCCCCTGTATATATGTTAAATGATTTGATTATGGAAGGATCGGATTTAATTTTTCCTAATAAAACAGCAAATAAAAATGTGGTATTGGATGCGACTGGTCGGTTGCTTCCAACTGATAGTATGCCATCTACTACAGTTTGTAATCCATTAGCTCCGGGTACAAATAATAATTTATTGGCAAATTCAGCATTTGTACAACAAGAAATAACAAGTAATAAAGTATGGAATAGAGTAGGTACAGTTTTAAGTCCTAAAACAGCAGGTGACACTATTTCAACTACAGATAATATGATAGCAGGGACGACAGTACAAGCTCCAGTAGGAGATTTCGACACTGTGTATACTTCCACTATAATTGGAAAATCTCCTGTTTATACGGCGGAACTTAATGTTGATACTGCTACTGTTAGTGCAAGGTTAAATATTGTTGATAGTTCTACCTATCTTGACAAAGACGGATCAAATAATATGACTTTTACGGATGCGGTAACAGGAACAAAAACCTTAGCTGAATTAGCAGCAGGTGGGGGCGGTTCTACAGTTTGGCAACAGACAGGAAGTGCTGATATTACACCTATTGTTGCTAATAGTGGTGTAGATACGGGAACAGGAACTATTACAGGTGGTATCTATAAACTAGACAATGGAACTTATAATGATGTGATCCTTGATAATCCATTCCATGCTTCAAACTTAGTTGCTGGAAATGGTGGAAAGCTTTTGAGTGGTACAGGAGTACAAGGAACACGTAATGCATTTTTAGGTGTAAATGCTGGAACAAGTACTACATTAGGTTATCTTAATACGTTAGTAGGAAACGAAGCAGGGGCAACTGGTGCAGGATTGAGTTATCATGGAAATACTTTAGTTGGAGGGTCTGCTGGAGTTGCACTTACTGGAACAACTGGAAGCTCAGATAATGTAATGATAGGGGCATTATCAGGGTTGTCTTCTACTAGTGGAGCAAGAAATGTGTATATAGGTTCTGAATCTGGCTCATCTGCAACAGGTGATGATTGTGTCTTTATAGGTTATCAGGCTGGAGCAAATGAAACAGGAGACGATAAACTATATATTGATAACTCTAATACATCAACTCCTCTTATAGAAGGTGATTTTAACACGAACCATCTTGCAATTAATGGATCTCTTGAAGCAACCACACGTATTGAAACAGCAGGAAGCGTAGAAATTGGATCAAATCAAAATTATTATATAGGTTCTCCAACGACAGATGGGACATGGTTTCTAGCAAGAGATGGTAATGACTTTGTATGGAAACGTAGAGAGTCAGGAAGCTATGCAACAAAACATAGATTGTCTCCAACTGGATTGACTCTAGGTGATGGAACAGCAACAGATAGTAGCCTAACCTTTAATGGATCCGCTAATGATTGTGCTATTGAGTGGGATGAATCTATTGCAGAATTGAGAGTACACGACGTAACTAACTTAAGAGTAGCAGGTGAGAATAACGCTGCACAAACTGGATTCTCAGTAGGAGCGCCTAACGTATCAGGCAGTCATACAAAAGAATTACTAATTAGAGCAGTCCGTGCGGATGATTCAATATATATTGATGGCATAGAACAAGGAGTTGCATTCAATCAACATCTTCTATTACAAAATGGTGGTGCATTAGCAAATGTAGGGATAGGTATAGCTGCGGTAAACTTATCGCATAAATTTCAATTAGGGGTAAATGATGCAGCAAAACCTACATCCAATACTTGGACTATATCGTCTGATGAAAGAAAGAAGAAAAATGTAAAAACAATTGATGGAGCTTTAAATAAAATATTATCTCTTCGTGGTGTGACTTATCAATGGATCAAGCCAAAGGAAAATGGCAACTGCAAAGGGACATATATGGGGTTAATCGCACAAGAAGTAGAACCTATATTCCCTAACTGGGTTGCCACAGGTGAAGAGCTAACAGAAGGAGAAGATGACGGCTATAAAACTCTTACTGTGATAGGTTTTGAAGGATTGGTTGCAGAATCGTTCAAAGAGATGAAAGCGATAATTGATAGCCAAAAAGAACAGATAGATATATTTGAAGATAGGCTCAAAGATCTCGAGAATCAAGTTAATATTTTACGAAATGAGGGGAGAAGTTAGGAATGAAAAGAACAGTAGTATTGATATGCATATGTATGTTTCTTTTGGGAAATGTGCATGCAAGTAGAGTGACACTGCAAAAACAAAAAAGCAATAGTTTTGAACAATTGAAAGCAGAGAAACAAGAACGTACTAAATCTCTTGTTCATGGGATAGCTTACGGGATATTTGCCGGAATAGGTATTACAGAACGAGGAGAGAAACGCACAGCTTTTGTCGATTTCGCTACTATTTATTGTGCTATAAATGCTTATAAAAAACTTAAAGGAAATTAAGATATGAGGAAAGATGATAAATTGATTGAAGATATACATGTAGCCATTTTAGGAACTCCTGACGGAAAAATTAAAGGAATACGACACGAGATTGATACTATGAGCTTATTTATAAAACAGACTGCTAAGATAGCCCTAGAAGCTAACGATAGAAGCAAAGCTAATGACAAAAGTATTTTTAAAAGAACTGTACAAATAAGTAGTATAGGTGGATTTATTACTTTTATCGGGATTGTAGTTGGAATAGGATGGAAATTTTTCTAATGTATAAATTTAGTAAAAGATCTAAAGAAAAAATAGAATCTTGCCATCCATATTTACAAGCGATAGTTTTTGAAGCTATCAAAATAATTGATTTTTCTGTTATATTTGGGCATAGGAATGCGGCATCGCAGTTTGATCTATATAAGAAAGGTCGTCTTTTACAAAACAATAAGTGGATTGTTGTTGATGATAAAAAAATAGTTACTAATTGTGATGGTTTTAAAAGAAAAAGTAAACATAATATTAAACCTGCGAAAGCTATTGATCTTGCTCCTTATCCTATTGATTGGGAAAATATTAATAGGTTTTTCTTTTTAGGGGGTGTTATAATGACTATTGCACATAAGAAAAAGATTCCCCTCAGATGGGGGAATGACTTCAATATGAATATGGATTTTAAAGATGATGAATTTAAAGATTTACCGCATTTTGAGCTTATTTAAAAAAAAACTTAAAAAAGGTATTATATTTACTTTTTTGAAGATTCGGTTTTAGTAGTAATAAGAGTATTGACAATATTGTCTATATCTTTTTGAGCTATACCTTTAGTAACTAACGTAGTAATCTCTGGATTATCTACAAGAGCTTGAGCAATTACATAACATGAATTAATAGCTGTAACTGCTACAGTAGCTATTTTAGGATCTATAATCCCTTTTAAAGCTCCTATAATTAGGGATGCTTGAGATAAGATTGTTATAAAAAGTTTTCTACTAAAGAATTTCTTCACGTTATACTCCTTCATTATTTTGTTATAAGCACTATTTAAGACTAGCATTATTTTTATTTTCTTTAAAATATTCATATATCATTATATCTATTCTTAAGTTGAGTGTCAAATTTTATAATTGATACTTAGTATGTCCTTTTTCCTTTTTAAATCTTTCTGAAAACTTTTGCTGTGTAGATCTTTTTATTGGCTTCATAGAAGTTCGATTGATATTTTTTAAATCCTTAATACTCTCTTTATTCATTGAAATTAGTATTCTTAAATATATTATGTACCCTGTTAAAAATATTAACAATGTTATTATCCATACGTTCATTATTATTCTCCTCTTATTTGGAAGGGGAGGGCTCGAACCTCCGCTCCTAGGATCAAACCCTAGTATCCTACCACTAGATTACCTTCCAATATCTTTTATATTAGTAGCCCAAATTTCTTTACATCTACGACATTTAATCACAATTAACCATCCATGACCATTTCGTACCCACAAATGTTGATGGAAGAGATAACACCATATTCTTTTTATTTGAGTAAACACTACGCTATTCCTTTGTCTTTTTTCAACTTATCTACTTCTTTTTTATAATGTTCAATTAAAGCTTCGTATTCATAAGCAGCATATTTTTTAAACTTATTTTTTGTATGATATAATTGTTCTACAATATTAATACCATATTTTCTTTGTAAACCTAATACATATCCTGCTACATTTCCTTCATCAAAAGTATTACATTTTGGACATTGAGCATTACAATTTTTTTCACTATATCTTAAGGACATATTTACTCTATTAACAAAATGACCACAATGAGCATCTTTCCAGTATATCATTTTCCCACACGAAATACATTTTAAATATAAAATATTTTTAAGACAATCCCGTAATCTTATATATTGAGAAAAATTATTATCAAGTTTTCTTTTGAGAGTGCTTATCTTTAACTTTTTTTTCTTTTTTGGATCTTTCATTTTTTAACATCTCTCTTAATTTTTTTATTCTTTCATCATCCATATGGAAAGACATTTTAATCCCTATTTGATCTGTTATAATAATTCTTTTATTAACAAATTCAAGAGTTCTACTATTATTAAAAATATCTCTTATTATTTGTTCATTCATATTTACTCCTAAAATGGGATTTCTTCATCTGCCACACCATTGTTAGTATTTACTACAGGTGGAGGTGGTGTATCTGCTGTTACAACCCTATCTCCAGCAGGTGCAATATTTGCACTAACTGCTAATTTTTGTTCTAATGCCACGACTCTTTTTGCTAGTTTTATTACAAAGTCTGCTACCCTGTCTTCTTTTTTAGGAACACTAGCATTCCAATATTGTCCCTTCTGACTAACTTCTAATTCTATTTCAGTTCCTAGAGCATCTTGTAGGTTTTTCTTCATGTTTTCATCCCAAATAGCTATTGAAAGATTCCTTTGTCCTGTATCAGTAATAATTGCCCTAGTATATTTTTTACCATTCTTAGTTAGCCATGGTGTGCCGTCTGCTTTATTTTCCATAAAAGATAAATTCTGTATTGTAATTTTTTCAATCATTCATTTTCTCCTTTGTATTTTTTTATTGCTTCAAAACAAGCTATATTTTGATTTAGTTTAAGATGGTTATAAAACATCTTACCTAATATCTCTTCTTTGAGTTTATTAATTTTATTCTGCTCTTCTAATTCTAGATTGTTATAATAATCTAGAAGTTGCTTTTCTTTTTCTTCTTCTTTTTTCTTTTCTATTTCAGCTTCTTCTAAAATTACCATCCATGCAGTCCCATGAGATATTGAGCTTATTGATTCCATGTAGTTCTCCTTATGTATTTTGTAGATGTTTATATATAGTCTGATAGCCTGTTAATTGAGATTGTAGAGCTTTTAAACCACTTATGGCAATCTTATATGAGGCTTCAGCAACATCTTTATCTAAGCGTTCTTTAGAGCATATAGCCTTAGCTAGAATCTCTAATGCTCCGCTAGTAAGTTTTCCATAATTTATTACCCTGTCTCCATTAAGAGAATTAGTAGGTTCTTCGTTTTTTAATTTTAAAGTTATAATTGCTAAACTCAATGCGTATCTTCTTTTAGTTTCAGCAAATGTGATAGATCTTTTTTTAAGATCTTTTAACACATAATCTATTGCTTTTATTTTAGCTTCAATTGCATGAGCTATATCTAGGACTTCCATAAGTTATTCCTTTATGCTGTTTTTAAAATAGGTTTTCCCAAATATTCTTCCGGAACATTTAGTTTCAAAGGTAATGAATATGTTTTAGGTTTAGGATTAGGATTATAATAATAAAATGTTTCAATAAGTTTACTAAACTCGTTAAACAAATTCTCATGTGTATATTTAGAATGAACATTAATAGGTTCTACTAGTTGCCATCCTTTACCTTGTATTTTATCTTTGCGTTCAGTTTTTGTATGAGCCTTTAACCATAATATTCCTACTCTATCAATCTTATAATCTGGGTATTGTTCATCCCAAGCATTCTTATTAGCAGCTAATTGAATATAACCAGAATCATATACTCCTTTAGAGAACTTATGGTCGATAAGCCATCTTTCTCCATTAATCATACATATAAGATCTATTGTACACCCATATTTAAGTGTGTCACATAATGCTATATGTTCAGAACATTCTATTTTAGGTTTTACAAGCTCTACGAATTTTCTATATTTTAATGCTCCTTGCCATTCTTCTAATGAATATTTAGATTCTTCCCAGATTAAGTTTTCACCTTTATTCATTCTATCGATCATATCATGTACTTTGCTCCCACTTTCAGCTGCTCTTTGTGCTATTAATTTTGCTTGATTACCATAATCCATAAAGAATTGTTTAAGTTGTTCTCCCATGCCTTTCTGAGTAGAAATAACATGCGTACAAGAAGTATAATAGATATTTTCTAATTTATTTTTAATGTAATATCTTTCATCATATACATCAATTCTTTCAATATCTTGATTAATAAAAACTCGCATAATTTAACTCCTAATATTTATAGAAATAATATTGACTATTATATACGAAAGTATCATATCCTAATTCTTGAGCATAAGAACAGATATTACAATAGTCTAAGCCACTTGTTTCTTCAACATAAGTATCGTTGGCAATAGCTTGTTTTATTACAGTCTCAACGTCTTCTGTTGTAAGATCGGGATATTCTGTAGCATCATACCCATCTTCATCATAAAAAAAGTGATCTTTAATTATTTTGTGTAATTTCTTGAGTGTCTTTGTGTAGAATTTCTTCTTCATTTAATATCTCTTTTTTCATAGCATTAATATCAGTAATAGTTTTTTCTATTATTTCTTCGTATAGTATCATTAGTCAATCCTTTTTATATTTGAATATGGCTTTTTAAATTTTGTAAGTCCTACCAAATAATAAACATTAGTGCCTAATATTTGAGCAAGTTTAAATAGGTGATCTACATTGGTAATTACATATCTTTGTTGTTTCCAATTATGAATACTAGTTGGTGTTACATTCACTAATTGAGCAATTTTTTTAATAGACAAATCAGAATCTTTAAGTATATTTTTTAAATTTGTATTTTTCATAACACACTCCTTATCGACGACAAGTATACCATATCATGCTTTAAGTGTCAAGTTTATTTTTCAAATAGTTTTTTCAGTTCTTCATAAGATGTTCTAATATCTTCTTCACATTTACGCCATACATCAATTGTCCAAGTTTGTTCTTTTCTTAGCATAGGGGTCTCACTTATTATTAAATTTCCATCACACCATACTTGGAGATTCTCTTTAGTCATCATAACTTCGTAATGGTGACAATGGAAATCATTAGTCTTTGCTATTTCTTCCTTTACTGGAATGGGTTCAGTAAAACAATAACTAATACTTGCTAATAATAAGCACCCAATTAATAAATTTTTCTTCATTTTATACTTCCTTTAATAAGTTTAATTCCATATTCTATAATATCTTTTAATGTTTTATTATAATTTTTATTATCATCAGCAGCAGCAGCATAAGCAGCAGCAGCATAAGCAGCAGCATAAGCAGCATCAGCAGCATCATCAGCAGCAGCAGCATAAGCAGCATCATAAGCAGCATCATAAGCAGCAGCATAAGCAGCATCAGCAGCAGCATAAGCAGCATTAGCAGCATCAGCAGCAGCATAAGCAGCATTAGCAGCATCAGCAGCAGCATAAGCAGCATTAGCAGCATAAGCAGCTTTTTTTGTCTCCTCAGTAGGATTTTTAAGATAATTTCTTGCTGCTTCAATAGCTTTTCGAGGTCGTTTGTCATCGGGATATTTCTCTTCAAATATATGCAAAACTTTTTCAGCTGCATAAATAGCATATTGTACTCTTTGTTTTTTAGTAAGAATTCTAACTATCAACCAATTAGCCCAGTGATATTTTTCCTTTTCATCATAAAACATTAACTTTTCTAACACCTTTATTCCATCAGTCTCTTCTTGATTTTCAAACCATACGATGCCTTCTGGGCAAGCATCTTTCTCTTTTAACCACTCTTTACTTAGTTTCATTTTATATCCTTTCTTAGTTTTAGTGTAGTATTTATTAAATCTTTCATCATTCTATAATTTATAAAACTTATTTTTGTGAGAGATATAAGACTATAAGAAATATCATCCTCAGTTTTAGTTGATTTAATAAGAGAATCTATATCATTAACCCCTCCTTTGTAGCGTCTAAACTTTACTCTATATGCATACTATGAATCTTTTTAATAAGTTCTTCATGTTCTTTTAAAGTCCATTCTCTAAATATTTTAGCTGGTATAAATTCAATATTGGCATTTTCTGCACACCCCTTATCTTCTGGTCTGTCTCCTATAAACAAGGATAGATGAGGTGGATAATATTCCCCAAACTCAAGTGACAAGTCGCTAACAGTTTCTACAATTAAACCGATTCTAGGTTTCCTACACCAACAAATAGCCATTTCCTTAGTAGAAGCGTCTGGATGATGAGAACACCATGCAATTTTATCAAATAAATAATTGCATTGCCGATTAGTTTCTATCATGATATGGTTCATTTCTTGGAAAGTTACATGTCCTAATGCTATTCCTCCTTGATTTGAGATTGCTACAATCCTCCATTCATTATCTTTGTAGAGTTTTAAAATTTTAGGGATTTCTTGAAATACTTCCACATCTTCCCTTTTGTTTACAAATCTTCCTAATTCATCAAATCCTTTTCTTACTGTTCCATCTAAATCTAAATACAGAACAGAAGTGGGTTTATTTATTCCTCTTAATCTTTCCATTAATTCACTCATCAATCCTCCTTTGTTTGTTAGCCAGAGCCATCGCCAGAGCCATCGCCATCGCCACAGCCATCGCCATAGCCAGAGCCATCGCCACAGCCATAGCCACAGCCATCGCCATAGCCAGAGCCATCGCCAGAGCCAGAGCCAGAGCCATAGCCATCGCCATCGCCATAGCCAGAGCCACAGCCATAGCCATAGCCACAGCCAGAGCCAGAGCCACAGCCATAGCCATAGCCACAGCCATAGCCATAGCCAGAGCCATAGCCAGAGCCAGAGCCAGAGCCATAGCTACGTTTATTTATTTCTGTGTCCATACTTCTACTCCTTGTATACTTTCAACTGCTTTTTCTGTACAGGGGATAATTTCTATTACTTGTGAAATGAGATGGTTATAGGTTTCACATGGAAATTTACACTCTTCTGGTTTTTGAGTTCCCTCTATTGCTAATTCAGATAGACTAGCAGCTCCCTCCCAACGCCATATTCTTCTGGCACTCTTCATTATGATAGTTCTAGTTTCTTCGTTATATTCTTTTATGATTCCAAAGAATACCCCTGCACTGTATGTGCGAATAATTACATACTTCTCATCTAATTGTGGAATGCTTTCTTTTTTAACGTATTCCACTCCGTTAATTTCTATTTGATCCATTTAAGACCTCCTAATCTATATTATAGTTTTTACGCGCTAAATTAAATCGCTAGTTTTAACTGCTGCCTATACTGCTCTATTCGTTGCTTTGCTATCTCACAGTAGTCTCTTTCTCTTTCAATCCCTATAAATTGTCTATTTGTATTTACACATGCACAGCCTGTTGTTCCGCTTCCCATGAAAGGATCTAAAACAATCCCACCCGTAGGGGTTTTGGTAAGTGTGCATAGGTATTCCATGAGTTTTAAAGGTTTAACTGTCGGATGATGATTTGCAACAGGCTTGTTGCGATCAATTCTATTTTCAAGATCTCTTACGTACCCTTTTACAGTACTCCCACCTGGTTTTAAAGGTAACCCGTTACAACCTGAATTCCGTTCGGCTTTTGAAGCCTTTGCACAGTAAAAGAAACGAGAAGGCTTTCCCTCCGTTTGTTCGTCTAGCATTTCGGCTACCTCCTCATCAAAAATTACGTTGGAAGGAAAACGTCCACAATTTGATCCTCCCATAACTTCTCTATTATTATGTTTGTTCCACCCTGTATTTTGTCCCATTGCTGTCATTGAACATTTTGATTGGGTATTATCTGTTCCTATCCTCCCCCCATCAATATTTAAGCCACTAACACCCCATTTTAAAGCGTTTTGTGCGTAGCTACCTTCATTAGGTTTCATCGCTACGATTATTGGCTCATATGCTGGTTTAAGACCGTGTGACTTCCAGCCGTCCCATTGTTGGGCTTCAGGAGTTGAGGGAATTGTGATGTTTATTGATTCAGGGCTTCCATTTCCCCAAGAACCTTTTACCATTGTATTATTTGTACCACCTGCTAAATTTGTTTGTTTGCCTATAACTTTCCTCTCTACTTTCTTGTCTAACTGCTTACTAATATCAGTAGCTTTAGGGAATCCTGATCCATATAAATATATTATTATATCTTTTAATATAAACCCTGCATCTTCAATGTTAATAGCCATGCGATGTTGGGTTCTGCTTCCTGCAAACACTAGAGCTGTTCCCCCTGGTTTAAGAACACGCAAACATTCTTGCCATATATCAATAGATGGAACATCATAATCCCATTTTTTACCCATAAAAGATAAACCATAGGGAGGATCTGTTATTATTGTATCAATACTATTTTCAGGCATATTGCGCATTGCATTTAAACAATCATCATTTATTAATATTCCTAAATCTGTTTTAAAATATATTTTTTCTTTTGGGATGTTTTTAATTATGTGATAATCCATATCTCTTTTCCTTTGGGTTTTTTAGAATGACATTTTTTACAAAGTGTTAATCCATTGTTAATTTCAAATCTTAATTTAGTAAATTTTGCGAATGGTTTTATATGATGAGCATGTAGTATCACTTTTATTCCTTTTTGGCTTTTTATTCCACATTCTTGACAAATATAATTATCTCTTTTAAAAACTTTTTCTCTCCATTTTTTAAAAATTTCACTTGATCTTATCCTTTTATTTAATGGAGTGATTCCTCCTTTCCAATTTCCGTTTTGTTCAGGTTTCTTTCTTCTGCATTTTTCTTTAAATTCTTCAGATTTGTTTCTTCCTTTTTGCCAAATAAAATAACATTTTTTAGAACAAAACTTATTGTTTCCTTTTTTAATATCAAAAGGTTTTCTCCAAAATTCTTTGAAACAAATAAGACAATTAAAATGTTGTCCTTTTTTATGGGCTTCTGAAATTCTTTGTTTGTGTATTTCTGTAAATTCTTTCATATTGTAATTATAATAGTTATTGTGGCGATTGTCAACAACAGTCACCATTATATATTACGCCGTTCTCTGTTCTATAATATTCATATTTTGAAAGTTCTTTATTATCAATCATTTTCATCTCCTAAGTCCTATAAGCTATCTTATATATTATTATCATATCCTAAATCTTTTCTTAATTTTGCTCCAATAATATTCATTTCCTCTAATATTTTTTCATCTTTAAATTTTATATGAAGAGTTCCTTTTTTCCAAAATTTTAACTCAAAATAAGGTGTTTCAGCAGTGTTGTCGTATTTATCCCCACTCTCAATATATCCAAGATGCTTAAATTTCCTATGTAATATTTCTTTTATATAGCCATCTTCAACATTATAATTATTTAAATTTTTATCTATTTGCCGTACTAGTCTATCTAAATCATTTACCCAATCATTTAAAATTTCACTATAGTCTCCATACATTTTATAGGGGGGATTGTAATGTCGTCTTGAATTAAAACGAATACCCCATGGCATAATTATTTTTTTATTAATTTTCCAATTTTTATTTGTTTTCCAGCCTTCATTATAGTAAGGATTTCCATTATATTTACTAGTGATTTCCTCAAACAAACTCTCAACTCCGCTTTTAAAATATTCTGTTCTCTTGAAAAATACATCTTTTAAAAATGCAAGAATGTTTTCGCGAGTAAAAGCAATATTTACAGACCCATTTTTTAATTCACTATAAAAGTTAGATTTATCTTTTGAATATATGTACTTTTTACAATCTGTTTGCTCAAAGATATATGCCCATATAATTTGTCTCATATTTTCTGTTATATATTCCTTGCTTTCTATGGATGTATTATCAATAAAATAATTTAGAAATTCCTTAGGATTTATTTTAAATACTTCACACTCTTTTTTTAAATAATCAAAAGTATTAAATGTATTATCTATAATATCCACTATTTTGAATAATTTTTCAGTTGAAGTTCTGTACATATTTATAGCACTATCTATAGAATCAAAAGACATGAGGGCTGTTGATTCTATTTGGCTTTTATATTTTTCTCTATTTAATTCTTCTACAGTTTTAATTTCCTTTTTTACATTTCCAAAAAAATCAAACTCATTTTCATAAATAGGTTTTTTTAAGTAAATTACTGCTATCTCGACATTTGTTTTATTTTCAGCATTTTTAAAAGAACCTTTTAACAATTTATATTCTCCGACTTTATCAATTAAATTTTTTAATATTTTTCTATCTTTTGAATAATCATTTTTAATTGATTCTGCATTTATTATAGCTATTAATTTTCCTCCTCCATTCAGACAGTTATAAGCTTTTAATACATGTTTTACTCCTTTCTTAAAGGGAGGATTCATTGTTATTAAGTCATACATTGGGATTGCTTGAAAAGTATCAAAATCATTATGGATTACATTAAATCCTTGTCCTTTTAAACTATTAATTAATACTTTGTCCTTTTCAATACAATGTATCTGTATGTTGTTATTTTTATATTGGGTTTTTATATGCCTACATATAACTCCATCCCCAGCACTCGGTTCAAGGAATAAAATATGGTCTTTTTTGATTTCTATATCAAATAGAATGTCTTCTATCAATTTTTCTGGTGTAGGATAATATTGTAGATCTTTTTCTATGCTATAAAAAATATTCATTATATAATTCTCCTTATGTTGACTTTAATCTCACTAAATAATATTTCCAATGATCTTTTTCATATTTTCCTAATATTCGAAAATGCCTTTTACAAACTTCACACTTTGTGAGTTTAGAATCAACATGAGCTTCATCTATATCTGGAATTTTAAAATCGTCTCCTTTGTGATTATTTTTACAATGTGGACATATTATTTGTTCACTATTTATAATCCCCCATGCTTGCTCTTCCAACGTCCCCTCCTAGCTTATCTAATTTTTCTTTTTATTAATATCCAAACTATTGAAAATACTATCATTAAAATTATAAAATGTAATAAATCTAATTGAGCCAATAAAATTCCTACTATTACAATAGAAACAAAGAAAGTAAATACTAACAAGAATATTATCTCATGAAGAGGATCTTCTTGCCTTCTCACATGATCACATATATCATTCATAACCATATTAAAGAATATACTTGGTATATTCTTTAATATAAACTATAATTTTATTAAAATTCACAACCCCTCCTTTACATCTTATGTTAGCTTTCTATATCTTCTATAAACCCATTTATTAGCTCTGCAAAACCATCTAATGCACTTACAATTTGCAATTTCAATTCTCCCTCTATTTTTTCTTTAGGCATATTTAAGATATATAATCTTAATAAATCAAAATCTTTTCTTATTCTCTTGGTTATTTCGTATTTATCTAATATTCCTTGTTGCTTTATTTCTCCTTTAGTTGTAGCAGGTTTAAAATCTTTACAATTTTTACATATCTTCTTCATCTTTCCCTCCCTTTTCTTTATAATATGCCATATAAACTCCTGGGATTCCCGCCAATGTACTAAAAATGTGCTAATCCTGGTAAAATTAGAAAACTTCTTATTCCACTTTTAAGGCGTTTTGTGGAATAACACACTTTCCGCTAACATTCCTACTAAACTTGCTACGATTAGTTTCTTCATTTACAGCTCCTCCTTTCTATTACGTCCTATTTTAAACTCTTCAGATAATTAATAAAGCCTATATATTCTTTATGATGAATATTAGCTTTATCAGAATATTCGTTTAATACACGTGTTTCAAATTCATCTAATGTCCCCTCCCAACATCCACACCATATCTTGTCATCTTCAAAACAATAAATGGTTCTTGATTTGCGTGATCCAATCCTAGAAATTGTGATGTATCTTTTATCTAGATTCGCATAGCGTAGATTCGCATCGCTTAGATCCGCATCGCGTAGATCCGCAGAGCGTAGATCCGCATCGCTTAGATCCGCAGAGCGTAGATTCGCAGCGCATAGATCCGCATCGCGTAGATCCGCATAGCTTAGATCCGCAGAGCGTAGATCCGCAGCGCATAGATCCGCATCGCGTAGATCCGCATAGCTTAGATCCGCAGAGCGTAGATCCGCATCGCGTAGATTCGCAGCGCTTAGATCCGCAGAGCGTAGATCCGCATCGCGTAGATCCGCATAGCTTAGATTCGCAGCGCTTAGATCCGCATCGCGTAGATCCGCAGAGCGTAGATCCGCCCGTACTCCCCCTTCTTCGTCATCTAACCATAATTTATGTTTTAGTAAGATGTCTTTCAATTCTTCTTTATTTATTTTTCTCATCATCCCTCCCATCAAATAAATCCTTTGTTTTAAACCTATTATAATATAAATTCTACACCTTCTTGACAGCCTCATATATCTTGTGATATACTAGTTTACTGCCTAATTAGGAGACGTACAAATCTTTCTTTAGGCATAACATACACTTAAAACACAAGAAGGCGTAGAAGCACTGTTCACAGCCGACAACTTCTTAAAAGATTAGAGATTGCTTGTAAGGTCTCTAATCAAGTGCAAGTTCCCTTAAGTGGGACAAGGACAGCTTGAGGGATACATCTTAAACAGGTCTTGCCTTAAGATGCAAGTAGAGCTATTACAAGCAACGAAAGCGACATCCGAGTTTATACTGGGTTACTTAAAACATAAACCTTCTTCTTTTTTAAGGATCATATTTAAGTCTACACTACTTTTTTTTTAATCTCTAAAAGTGGTGCAAGGGCTTCCTCTGCTCTAACCTCATTTACCTGGGTTACTTAGAGCACTAGAATCCCAACGGGATTCTTTAAGAATAACGTAATACGTTATCATAACTAAGAGTTTAGCTGTTTATTACGAACTCTAATCTTGTTATTAGCTTCTTTTGTTCTTTCAAGAATATATAAATCAATTCCTCCAAAGATTGTAATAAAAACTAACACAGGTATTAATATTGACATTTTAATTCTCCTTTTTAAATATCTTCTTTATTAACAAATCTATACTATGGTGAATCATCATTAAAATGTATAGTCCTATCGTAAAAGCTAATGTTACAACTCCAATTACAAATAACCATTTGATTATTATAAATACAATATTTAAACAATAGTGCATTTGAAACTCCTTTTTAAATTGAGAATACAACTCCAATTATTATTAGAAAAATCATACTTCCGAAAAATGATGCGAATATTTCATCTATTGGGTTCATTCTTTTTCCTCCTTATTATTTGTAGTTTTCTTCTACAACAGGAATATAGCACACTTGTCATTAAGTGTCAAGTATATTTTTCAATAAACTTTAAACCACCTTATTTATCAATCTAAATTGAAGATCTTTTTTTTGACGTATTTTTTACAAAATAATAAAAAGTTGACTTTACTTATTATTTATGTTATACTACTTTTGCAATGGCTTAATTAAGGGTTGGTTGGTTCCAGTAGGGTTTTTTTTCATTAATCCCCCTTCTTTCCAACCCTTGATTTTTTAAGGAAATTAAATAATGACCCTTACAAAACAAGACAAAGAAGTATTGATAAACTTATTACAATCCGCAGTAGCAAGTATAGAAGAGATTAACCCAACAAATCCCCCCAATTTGTATTTAGAAACCCAAAAGAAAGCTTACTCTAAACCCTACAAGCAGATTATAAAGAAACTACAAGAGGAACTAAAGGAGCAATAAATGAGTTATTTTCTATTAGCAACCCTAATCAAGAAAGGGAAAGGAAAGAAGAAATGAAGAAAAAGATAAAAAAACGCTGGTTTAGAAAAAAAGATTAATAATCCGCAAACAATGGGGTACTTTCAAGGGTAAATCTGCATCACTTAGGGGTACTTTCCTAAAAGAATTAAAATATTATTAAAATATTTAAAAAAACATTTAGGGCTAGCTCCGCTTGAAGCTATGCTAGCCTAACCAAATAAAACAAAATACCTTATTATTAGGAAAGAATTAAGACAAACCCTTCCCCCCCAACACATTTTTTAATTTGCATCAACCATTATCCTACATACTTATCCACAAGGTTATCCACAGTTGTTAATAACTTTTTACTTGCAATATATTTATTTATATGTCATAATATTTAAAGTACTTTATCAGATTTTAATAAATACAATATTAAAACAAAGGAGTATTGAATGGCAACCGCCCAAACAAAGAAACGCTTACGTACAATTCAAAAAAGAGTCCAAAAAACAAGCAAACTAGGTACAGGCTCTAGATTTAAAGCCGTAGTAGCTTCCGCAAAAGCAAGTGGAGCAGAAAACCCTGCAGCGGTGGCAGCAGCCATTGGAAGAAAAAAATACGGTCAAAAGAAAATGGGTCAACTAGCAGCTAAAGGAAGAAAAAAGAAATAAATGATTAAAAAGAAATTAACCTTTAAACAAGAACTATTTTGTAAAATATTCGCTACAGATCTACAATATAGAGGAAACGCAACACAATCTTATATTAAAGCCTATAATATAGATACTACTATCCCAGGTAAATATAGTGTTGCTAATAGTGGCGGAATAGAGAACATGGCAAAACCTGTTATCAAAGAAAGAATACGAGAATTGCTAGAAGCTTCGGGATTTAATGCAGTTAGAATAGATGCGAGACTTTTAGAATTAATTGAACAAAAAGAGGATAAAAGTTCTTCCGTAAATGCGATTAAAGAGTTCAACAAGGTACATGGAAGGATAATAGATAGGCTAGATGTTACCCTAAATACTGCTGAAAAGCTAAAAGATGCCAAGAAAAGAAGAGAAAGGGCAAAGATAAGATGACTAAAAATGAGAAAATTCTGATGGAAATATTAATAGACATAGAAAAAAGATTGGAAAATACATTATATCACGGTAGAATAATTGTAGAATTAGACATTGTAGCTGGGAATATATCCAAGAAATACAAGGTAAATAATGAAACAAGGATAGTAGGATGAATCAAGATAAAGAGAAGCTATTATGGAAAGAGATTAATAATTAAATAACTAATAGGATAATTCACAACAACGAAAACCTATATTGAGACTTTAAGTAGTCTTGGTATAGGTTTTTTTTATTTGAGGAAGAATGAGTGATGAATATGAAATACAATTAGCAGATGATATGGCAAGCTTTGAACATGACCCTTTGGGATTTGTTTTATATACTTTTCCCTGGAATGAAGGAGAATTGAAGGGCAAAGCGATTGAATCTTGGCAAAGAGAAATATTAGAACAGCTCGGGAATGGCGTGTTAAATGTTTCTCAAGCAGTTAGATTAGCAGTAGCTAGTGGTCATGGAATAGGGAAAAGTGCTTTAGTAGCATGGATAATCTTATGGTCTTTGAGTACAAAAGTAGACACAAAGGGAATCGTAACAGCAAACACAGAAACGCAGCTCAAGACTAAGACTTGGTCGGAGTTAGCTAAGTGGTACAGGCTTTCTATTATGAAGCATTGGTTTGTTTTTAAATCAACCGCTCTATTCTCTGCGGATAAAGCCCATGAGAAAACATGGCGAGTAGATATGATTCCGTGGTCTGAAAATAACACAGAAGCGTTTGCAGGCTTGCATAATCAAGGGAAAAGAGTTGTTCTTATATTTGATGAGGCATCCGCCATACCAGATGTTATTTGGGAAGTATCTGAGGGAGCATTGACAGATGAAGGTACAGAGATTATTTGGTGTGCTTTTGGGAATCCTACAAGAAATATAGGCAGATTCAAAGAATGTTTCACCAGATATAAGCATAGATGGCAGCAAAGACAAATTGATTCACGCAAAATAAGCTTTACTAACAAGAAACAAATAGACGAATGGATTGAAGATTATGGGATTGATAGCGACTTTGTCAAAGTTAGAGTACGTGGGGAGTTCCCAGCAGTTGGAGATAATCAGTTTATTTCTAGTATTTATGTAGACCTAGCAAGAGGGAAACATATAGATACAAGAGCTTATACGTTTGCTCCAAGTATAATAGGTGTTGATCCTGCTTGGGATGGGGGCGATAAGATTGTAATTGCATGGAGACAAGGGAATATTTCAAAGATATTAGCTACATACGCTAAGAATGATGATGACTTTGTATTAGCTCAAAATCTTATAAGGTTTGAAGATGAGTACAAAGCAGATGCGGTCTTTATTGATTTTGGATATGGAACAGGCTTATATTCTGCTGGCAAACAATTAGGGAGAAAATGGACATTAGTACAGTTTGGGGGAGCATCTAGCAAGATAGAGTATGTCAATAAAAGAACTGAAATGTGGGGAGACATGAGAGGTTGGTTAAGAGATGGTGGAGTAATACCAGATGATTCGGAGTTATGTCAAGAGTTAATAAGCCCCGAATATTATACAGCACCTACAGGCCCGAATATTGGCAAGATAATGTTAGAGAAAAAAGCAGATATGAAGGAACGAGGAATTGGCTCAACAAATAAAGGCGATGCTTTAGCTTTAACATTTGCCTTTAAAGTAAGAAAGAAAGAACATAATCCTTTATTAAAGGGCAATAATACAGCTGGAAGGAAAGATTATGCCATTATACCAAGAACCAAGATGGTTAAGAAACGTCGCTAATTTAAAAATATATGGTGGGAAATGTGATGATTTTATTGATACATATTATATGACTAAAGATATTTTTTCAGATAATGAGAATATAAAGACGAAAGAAGACTTTAAAAATAGTTATGATAACATTATATTAGATGTTGCGGTAGCAAGAGATGACAAGAATGAGATAGTCTGTGCTAGTTATATATTCCCATTTGGGTACAGAGCTGTTAATTTTACTGGATATGCCCAAAAAGACTATCATAATCCAGCAATCACACTTGAATGTGCAAAAGCTATGTTAAGATATTACTTTGAAAAGTATAATACTATCAATAGGATAGATGCGATGGGAAGAATAAATAATAGAGTATCTAGATGGTTTATTACGAAGTTGGGATTTAAACGGATAGGAACTATCCCAAAGTTTGGAATAGTTGGCAATACAGAAGTAGATTATTATTTTTCTACTTTATTACGTGAGGAGGCATTAAAATGGGCTTAGGAAATATAAAACCAATTGCTTTTCTTCAAGGAAAGGTTGGACAACTTGTAAAAGGTAAAGTGAAGGATGCAATTGTTAACTCAAAGATAGATCCGTCAACTTTAGGAGGCGGTTCTTTTTCTACGAGTGCAGCCGCAAGAAGAAAGCGTTTATTAAGTTTACAAAGAGGGTTTTTGTCTACAATAAGAGGTGGCCCAACCAGTTCGGACAATACAAACTTACTTACATCATCCTTAACAGGCAAAGATAATTTGGGGCAATAATATGAGTTTTACTTTAAAGCAAAAAATAGAACGTAGATTTAATGATTTAAAGAATGATGCTAGTGATTTTTTAGAATCTTGGCAAATATTAAGTGAATGGATACAACCTAATAGGGGCAGTTTTGATGATGCAGACCCAGAAAAAGGCACTCTTTTAGATAATCAGGATAATATTAACAATAATCCTAGATTAGCTAATAGAACATTTGCTGCCGGGATGTACTCCGGTATGACTAATCCTAGCAGAAATTGGTTTCGACTAGAAATTGAAGATGAAGAAGAAGAAAATAGTCATGCTGTTAAAGTATGGTTAGAAGCTTTAGAAAAGAAAACCCGTACAATATTCGCCCAAAGCAATATATATCAATCGTTTTATTCTATGTATGAAGAGATTTCGATGTTTGGCAGTACTGCTGCATTAATGGAAGAAGACTTTGAAAAGGTAGTAAGATTAAGAACTTTTACAGCTGGTGAATACTTTCTAGGAAATGACAATAATGGGAAAGTAAACACATTTGCTAGAGAATTTGCAATGAGTATATCTAATATAGTAGATGAATTTGGCATAGATAATGTCAGTCCTGGGGTTAAAAGCCAATATAATAATAAGAATTTAGACAGTACGGTTATAGTAAGACATTTAATCACACCTAGAAAGTATATAGCAAATGATAATAAAAGTAATTTAAATATGCCTTTTGCTTCTTATTATTGGGAAAAAGGTGGTGAAGAAACTAAACTTTTAAAAGAAAGTGGTTATAAACAATTCCCTATTCTTGCTCCACAATGGGGAAGAACTAAAACAAGTGATATATATGGCAAAGGTAGCCCAGGGTGGGATTCTATTGCAGATATTAAACAAATGCAAACGATGGAAAAAGACAAACTCTATAATTTAGCTTTAATAAGTGATCCTCCCGTAACAATAGATTCTGATATTGAAGGTATAGACTTACAACCTGGCGGAATAACAAGGGTTAATTCAATTACTTCTACTAATACAGGGATTAACCCTGTATTTTCAATTCAAGCAGATATGGAGAAGATTGAATTTAGTATAAGAGTTGTAGCGGATAGAATTAATAAAACCTTTTATTCTGATTTATTTTTAATGTTTAGTCAAAGTAATGACCCAAAAATGACAGCCACGGAAGTTATAACACGAGATAGTGAGAAGATGTTAGCCTTAGCACCAGTATTAGACAGCATTAACAATGAACTTATAAGCCCTTTAATTGAATATACAGTAGCGAAGATCATAGAAAATGGTTTAATAGAAGAACCTCCTGAAGAATTACAAGGGAGAGAAATAAAAATTGATTATATATCAATGATTGCTCAAGCTCAAAAGATGGTAGGGACAAACTCAATAGAACAATTGGTAGCATTTATAGGGAATTTATCTGCGGTAGATCCTACAGTATTAGATAATATTGATTTTGACGAAACAACAAAAATATATAGTACAAAACTGGGAGTTTCACCTAAAATGCTTCGTAGTAAAGGAGATATTGCTGCTCTTCGAGAAGCAAGAGCTACTCAAATGGCTAATCAACAAATGCAAGAAAATGCTTTAGCTTCTATAGATGGAGCAAAAGTATTATCTCAGACTAAGATACAAGATAATACAGCATTAACAGAACTTACAGGGGCTACACAATGATAAATGTTGATTTAAAAAAGAGAGAAGAAGAAAGAAAAGAGGCTCAATTATTATTAGATGAGAAAAATAGGAAATTAAAAGAAGATTTAAATAAAATCTTAACTTTACCAGAAGGAAGACGATTTATTTGGGATTTAATAAGTAAGCGTTGCCAGATACATGAAACAGTTTTTAATAAAGATGAGCATACAATGTATTTCTGTGAAGGACAACGAAGTATTGGCTTAAATTTATTGAAAAGAGTGTTAGATCTCAAACCTTCTTATGCTATGAAAATGGCGTCAGAAGATGCGAGTGCTAAAAATAGTAAGAAAAAAAAATAGGAGGGAATTATGACAGATACAAATACGCCTGTTGATGGTCAAATAGATGCTAATAGTCAAAATACTAGTAGCACAATAGACTCAGCACCAAGCGAACCTACACCAGATGCAACAACTTTAGTTACGGAGAAAACTTCAGAAAGTATGGAAAACAATGAGGATTTTGTTAACCCTATAACTGATAAGACTCCTGTAGATGGAGATAAAGCAGATAGTGGAGATAGTAAAACAAAAACAGAAATTGAATATACTGATTTTGTAGTACCAGAAAATATAGAAATTGATGTGGACTTAATGGATCGTTTTGTACCAATTGCAAAAGAAATTGGTTTGACACAAGAACAAGCACAAAAGTTTATTGATTTGCAGATAGGAAATTTAAAGGCTACTGAATCTAAACACGTAGCAGATTTTGAAGAAGCCAAAAAAGCGATGCGAAAAGAAACACTTGATATGCTTGGAGGAGATTATAAGCAGAAATTAAATTATGCAGCAAGAGCTTTAACTCTTTTACCAGAAAACGAACAACAACCTTTGAAAGATTTTTTAAATGAAACAGGTGTTGGGAATAATCCATTAGTAGTTAGTTTTTTTATTAAAGTAGGTCAAGCATTATCAGAAGATAAGTTTGTTGGAGGAAAGAACACTACAACAATTAGAAAACCAGACTCAAAAGTATTATTTGGGGATATGGTTAAAAAATAAAGGAGAAATTAAAATGGCTGAATTAAGTGGATATACAACTCTTTTAGATTTATCTAAAAGACTAGATGATAATAACAAAGTAGCAAGAATCATTGAGATATTGAATAAGAAAAATGCAATACTTGATGACATAATATGGAAAGAAGGAAACCTTTTAACAGGTGAAAAAACAACCATAAGAACTGGTATTCCAGCACCAACATGGAGAAAATTAAACTATGGTGTGCCTGATAAAAAGAGTGATACAGCACAAATCACCGATACTTGTGGGATGCTTGAATCATATGCAGAAGTTGACAAAGAACTTGTCAGGCTTAATGGCAATACAGAAGCATTTTTAATGAGTGAGAATAAAGCATTTATTGAAGGATTTGGACAAACTTTAGCAAGTACATTGTTTTATGGTGATACTTCGGTTTATCCAGAAAGATTCACAGGATTATCCCCAAGATATAACGTACTTTCAACAAACGAAGATGAAAGTGGTTATAATATTGTAGATGCAGGTGGGACAGGAAGTGACAATACTTCAATCTGGTTAGTAGTGTGGGGTCAAGACACAGCATTTGGAATTTATCCTAAAGGTACAAGTGCAGGTTTAGACATGACTAATCTTGGTGAAGAAACGTCAGTAGATGCAAATGGTTTAAAACATCAAGTACTAAGAACTCATTATAAATGGGATTGTGGTTTAACTGTTAAAAACTGGAGAGGTGTGGCAAGAATAGCAAATATAGACTGGACTGATTTAATGACTGCTGGAGATTCTGGTGATACCTCTGCAAATTTGTTGAAATATATGAATATTGCACTTGATACAGTAGATGAATTTATTGATGGTGGTACACCAGTATTCTATATGCACCCAAGAGCTAGAACAATGTTGAGAGAAAAACTTCAAGATAAAGGTTTTGCTCAATTGTCAGTTACTGAATTAATGGGTAGACAAAATGTATTAACAGCTTCTGGAGTTCCAGTAAGAGCATGTCGTTCATTATTGAAAACTGAGGCAAGAATAGTTTAATTATTAAATTAATAGGAGGAATTAAGATGATTATAGATAAGGAATTAGAACTTTCGTTAGCACAAGTAGTTACAGTATCAGCTGCTTCAACGAATTATATAGATCAGCAAAATGAAGGGGACGCATATGAGAAAGAATTATATGTTGTAGCAAGAGTAGGTACTGCGTTTACAGTTGGGACTTCTATGGAGATATCACTGCAAACTGATGATAATACCAGTTTTACTTCACCTAAAACAGTAGGTACAAGTGGTGTTATTTTAGAAGCAGATTTGACAGAAAACACTATCGTATGGTCTGCAAGAATACCAAAAGGTATGGAACAATATATACGTGGATATTATACTGTAGTTGGCACACACACAACAGGTACTATAGATTTATTCTTTACTCCTGATGTGCCACAAAGACGGGTATAAAGGAGGAAAAAATGACTGATTATAAAGCAAAATGTGATAGTTATGGATTTAGAGGTCAATTTTGGGAAAAAGATCAGATTGCAGAAGATGTAACTGATACCGAAAAAAAAGATCCATCTATTAAACATTTTGAAGAAATTGATGTTAATAAAAAAACTAAAAAAAGAGTAGAAAAAATAGAGGAAGTTGCAAGTATTCCTACTAATTTACACTCTGATTATTTAGTTAAGTTTGGGCAAGAAGTTCCAAATAGATATAAAAATGATTTGGAATGGATTAAAAGTAAACTTGTAGAGGAGGTTATATAATGGCTGTAGCTTTTAGATGGGGAAAGTATCTTCCTAAACAAATAGCAGATGCTATTAATGCTTTAATGCCACCAATATTGAGTCAAGTGGAAAATTTAGCAGCTGGAGCAGATATTACAACACGTGCTATTTTAGAAGTACCAATAGGATCATCCTATACTTTAACATCAGTTAAAGTTATTTCGCAAGGAACTCCTAGCGGTATTGATAATAGTAACACATGTGTTGTACAAGTATTGAATGGTACAAATGCTATTGCTAATATTACATTTGATGCTACAACTGCTTTTCCAGCTGAAAATGTGTCAGTAGATATGGGAGCATTAGATGCTACATATAAGGTATTGGCAGCTGGCGAAAAGTTATATTATAGTGTGACAAATGGAGCAACAGCAGATCCTCCAGCTTTTTTATTACAGGTTGAGTATAGTATATAAAAAGTTGAAGAACATTTAAATATGGGGAGGTTTATCCTCCCCTATTTATTAGGAGATTAATTTATGATTTCTGACGTATCAATATGCAACCAAGCATTAAGCAAATTAGGGACACAAACAATTGTTTCCTTAACGGAAGAAAATAAAACAGCCCGACGTTGTAATTTGATTTATGAACAAATTAGAGATTCAGTATTAAGAGATCATACATGGTCATTTGGCACTAAAATAGAAGAACTAGCACTTTTAGCATATGAAACTGTAGTAAATTGGGATTATTTATATATTATTCCAGTAGATTGTTTATTTGTAATTAAAATATTCGATCAAAACAATCTTGATACGAATAATTATGATAAATTATTGTCACCAGATACAAATACTCCTATTATAGCTACTAATATTGCACAAGCATATATGCGGTATATATTAAGAGTAAGAGATTCTAACTTATTAGATAATGCTTTTGTACAAGCATTTATTGCCAGATTAGCAAGTGAATTAGCAATACCTCTTACGGGAGATTTAAAAAAGGCAGAATATTATAGATCTGAATATGTAGGATTAGTAGAAACAGCTAAAAGAGCAGATGCTCAAGAAAAAAATATAAAGATAGATAGAGAATCAAAATATTATAAGGTGAGATAATGGCATATAGTAAAATACAACCTAGTTTTTCATCAGGAGAAATTGCTCCTGCATTGCAGGCAAGAACTGATATAGCTAAGTATCAAACTGGGTTGAAAACATTAAGAAATTTCTTACTTCAATTAGGCGGAAGTGTTACACGTCGTACTGGAAGTCGTTATATTGCCAATGCTAAGTATGATGATAAAATAGTTAAACTCATTTCTTTTGAAGTATCTACTACAATTGGTTATATTATTGAGTTTGGAGAGTATTATTGTAGGTTTTATAAAGATAAAGCACAGATTGGATTAGGAACTGCCCCAGGATGGTTAACTGGAACTCCATATATAGTAGGAGATTTTGTCTTAGAAAGTACATTCATATATTATTGTATAGAAGCACATACTTCTGGTGTATTTGCAACTGATTTATCAGCTGGAAAATGGGTAAAACAAGATATTTATGAGATTCCTTCTCCATATAGTGAAAGTGATTTAACTGATATTAAATATGTTCAAAGTGCAGATGTTTTGTTTATTGCACACCCAGATCATTCTCCTTATGAATTAGCTAGATATTCTGATACAGATTGGGAATTAACAAAGTTTAACTATAGTGTCCCTCCATTTATGTTGTCAAATACAAGTCCGCAAACAATGGCTTTAAATTTTGGCTATGGAAGTGGGGTTACTCTTACAAGTTCTTTACCATTTTTTCAAACTGGTCATATAGGTTCATTTTTTAAGATTTATCATGACATAGATGGGCAAGCAGTGAGCCAAAATTTTACTGGGATTGGGGTTACTAGTGCTATTGTTGGTAAAGGAACGTGGAGATTTAAAACTGTAGGAAGTAGTGCAAAATTAACAATAAATATAGAAAAATCCATAGATAATGGTTCCACGTGGAACATTATAAGAACTCATGTAATATTTAATGATGAAATTAATGATTTTGGCACAGAAGATGAATTTGGTATACTAAGGTTAAATTGTACGCAGTTGACTGCTGGAGCTTTTGCAATATTAACTACCGATCCTTTTTCGCATGCAGGTATTATAGAAATAACCGCATTTGGAAGTGCTTTAAGCGTTACTGGAAATGTTACGAAACAATTTGCTAGTATTGTGGCTACTACTGATTGGGCTGAAAGTTCATGGTCAGATGTAAGAGGTTATCCGAGAACTTTAACTTTTTATCAAGATAGATTAGTATTTGCTTCAACAACTACAGAACCTCAAACCTTATGGATGTCTCAAACTGGAAATTATTATAATTATGATACTAATGATCCTTTAAGAGACACAGATTCTATAAGTATTGCTTTAACTTCTAGAAAATTAAATACTATAAATAATTTAATTTTTTTAAATTCTATCATTGCTCTTACTTCTTCTAGCGAATGGCGAATTGGGTCACTTAATGGGGTTGCTACTCCTACAACTATGTCTTCTTCCTTTGAAGGAAGTCGAGGATGTTCAAATTTGATTCCAATAGTTATAGGGAATAGAATTATATACTTACAGCCTTCTAGCAAGATAATAAGAGATTTAGGGTATGATTATAATAGTAATAGTTTCACAGGAGATAATTTGAGTATAATTTCTAGCCATTTACTAGAAAGCTCTACAATAATAGACTTAGATCATCAAAAAGAACCAAATAGTACAGTTTATTTAGTCCGTGATGATGGACGATTAATAACTATGACATATTTAAAAGAACAAGAAGTACTAGGATTTGCAAGACATGATACACAAGGATTATATGAGAATGTTGCAGTTTTAAATACTAATAATCAAGATCAAGTATGGACATCAGTGGCTAGAAATAACAAGAAATTTATAGAAGTTTTTGAAGAACAAACTACAGTAGAAGAAGATCAATGGTATTTAGATAGTGCTTTACAATATTCTGGAGTGCCAACAGATACAATTTCTGGATTAGATCATTTAGAAGGCAAAGAAGTTTATGTATTAGGAGATGGAAATGTTATAAGAAACTTACAGGATTTACCACAAACTCCTATTATTGTAACTGGAGGGTCAATTACATTACCTTATAAAGTAGAAAAAGCTATTGTTGGATTGTCTTATATTTCAGATTTAGAAACTTTAGCTATGGATTTAACATTGCCAAATGGAACAATTAGAGATACATATGTGGCTACTCAACGTGTCACAGTAGTATTTCAAAATTCTAGAGGTGGATTTATTGGTGATCCAGATGTTGCTGGAATAACAGAGGCAGAAAATAGCGGTTATCTAGAAGAAAATATAGATGAACGAGGTTATATGGATTTGCCTATAGAATTATTTACTGGAGATCGACAATTTCAAGTAGAATCACAATATGATAAAGTAAAACGAGTATTTTTTAGGCAATATGATCCATTACCTACAACTATTTTAGCTGTGATAATACAAATTTCAACTGGAGGAAAATAATGGGTGTAATTGGGCCACTATTAGGAATTGGAGCAACAGCTCTAGGAATACATGCGACATCTCAAAAATCAAAGGCAGATACCGAATATTATCAATCTCTAGCTGAACAAAATGAAAAACAAGCAGTACAGGTAGAAGAAACGGCCCGTGAACAAGTAAGTTTAATTTTTGATACGGCAGCACGGCAAGAAGCAGCTGTTAGGGAAAATTTATTTTCTACTGTAGCAAGTCAACGTGCAGCATTTGCTGGAGGAAATCTTTCAGTTTCTTCAAAAACAGCAGAAGATATTGCTAGATCAACTGCAAATGTAGAAGCTAAAGATGAAGCAGCTATAAGATATAATGCAGATTTAAGTGCATTTCAGGTTAAAAAGACAGCAGCACAAGAGAAAGCAAATTTGTTAGAAGAAGCAAAAGCACTTAAAAAAGCTGGAGAAGAAACTAAAAAAGGAAGAGAGATAGAAACAGGAATTACTTTGCTAGGTGGAATAGCAAAATTATTTTCATAAAAAAGGATAAAAATGGCTATAAGAATACCAACAATTGAAAGACAAGTACAAGAACAAACCCCAAATTTGCAAGTGCCAAATGTACGCCCAAATATCCCCCAAGCAGCTTTTGGCGGCCAAGTTGGACAAGCATTAAAAGGTTTAGCTTCTACAGTAGGAGATATAGGGTCTTTAGTACGTGCAAAACAAAAAGAAAAAGATAATCAATTAATTTTAGATACAGAAAGTAAATTCAAAAGAGATTTACAAAATAAATTATATAATCCACAATTAGAAACTATTACAGATAAAGAAGGAAATTCAGTTAAGCAACCTATAGGACTATTAAATAGACAACTAGGTCAAGCTATAGGTTCTACAGAACAATACAATAAGGATTATGAAGAATTAAAAAATACTTATATAAAGGACAAACCTAAAAGAATACAAAGTGTATTGAACAATTTATTTGAAAGTGCTTATATAAACAACAAAGATAATGTTGTTACACATGAAGCTAAACAAGATAGTCAAAATCAAATGAACTCTCTTAATGCAAGTTCTACACTTAGAATAAATGATATTACAAATAATCCTACTCTTCAAAATATAAATTCTAATTTAACACAAGGAAGAGGCGAGATTCTTCAAATGATGCGTGATAGAGGATATGATGATAAAACTATTGAAGTTAAAATACAAGAATATAATGATAATGCAATAAGAAGTACTACATTATCATTGTTAAATAACGATAATTTTGCACAAGCTCAAGTTATTTTAAAGGATCAAAAAGATGATATTACACCAACACTACATACTCAATTAAGTGCTAAAACATCACAAGTTAAACAACAACAGACAGAACAAACATATAATCAAGCATTATTTGCTAAATATGGATTTGATATGGAAAAAGCTATTAACCATATAGAATCAGATAAAGGTTTAAGTGGAGTTGAGGTTGATAAACAATTATCTTCTTATAGTTCTTATAATCAATTACAAAATAAGATAAAAAACAATAATGACAATACAATAGTAAATGACCTTTATAAGGTTGCTGATAGTTTAAAAGGAGATGGAATTACAGGTTATCATGAAACAGAAAAATTAGTAAACAATTCAGGATTAGATGTAAAACAAAAAATAAATACATTATCATTCATAAGAAAACAGATATTTGGAATAAAAACTGCTGGAAATGAAGCTGAAAAAACACAACTATATTATGATATATTAGAAGATATTCGTATTGGAAAAATAACTAATCAAAATGATATTATTAAAGATTACAAGTCAGTTTTCGCATTGTCTCAAATAAAATCTTTAATTGGATATTATGATAATTTTCATAAAGATTATCATGACTATAATGTTGTTAAACATATAAATGGAAATTTAATAGAAGATTTTGAAGTTGATGAGCAAATTAATTATTGGGATTTTGTTAATAAAGCTATAGATATGGATAAAACAAAATTAGGAAGAAATTTAACAGCGAATGAAAAGAATGTCATTGCCGAAGATGCTTTAGATAAAATTACAATTGAAAAAAGACGTTTACAATTAACAGGAATACCCGAACCTATAAGTGATATTTTGGTTAGAGATGTGAAAGATGTACGTTATAAATTTAGATGGAATGCGGAATTAAACACCTATACCTATAGAGATGAAAATGGTGATATTTATTTTGCCGACCAAGAGGATATTTAATGGCTATAAGAAGAATATATGATCCAGAGTTAATAAGAAAAACTAATGAAGCTTATGGTATTCTTGAAGAAAAAGATGCCAATAAGGATATGAAGTTTTCTTATTTAGAATCTGAAAATATAAAAGAAGATGAAGCTATACAGAATATTAATTTATCTAAACAAACTCAAATATCTGATACTGTTTTTACTTATAACCCTAATAACAAAAAAGATGTTATAGATATTGCTAAAAAGAAAAAGGCACAAGACCAGAATTTTAAGATATTAGCAGAAGATAGCCCTACGGTTGCTAATAAAATAAAGAACCCTAATTATATGTCAATTATGAAGAAAGATTTAAATAATTTATCTACAACTGAAAAAGTACTTCAAACATTTAAAAATATATCAGAAGGAAACAAACAATTACTTTCATTAGAACCAAAAGCAGAAACTATTCAAGAATCCAGAGAAGCTTTTAAAAAGGGGAGTACAAATATAAATTTAGCTGAAACTATTAATCAAGGTGTAGAAAGTTATAGAAAAACTGGTATTTTTGCTAATGAAAAATCTATTTCAGAAATAGAAAATAAAATTTCTGAATTTCCAGAACGAGAAGGATTTAATCCTCTAATTGGTTTTTCTGAACAACTACCTAACTTAATTTACGGAGGAAAAGAAGCTTTAAGACAAGGAATAGAGTATGGTACTTATGGGATGGCTTTAGGGGCTATAGGAGGAGCTGGGGTTGTATCAGGAGTAACTGCTCCTGCTGGTCTTGGCTTAGGTTTTGCTACTGGGGCTGTAAAGGGAATATTCGATAGCACTAAAAATTTAGAATCAGCATTTGCAGTACGTGAATATTCTAAGATGAAAGATGTAAATGGAAATCCTATTAATCCGGAAGATGCTGTTAAGATGGCTAATATAGTAGGATCTATAAATGGAGCTACGGAAGCGGTTGCAGATATAGTGCTTACTAAGATTGGGTCTAGAGTTTTAAAAGGTGTATTAGGAAAAACTGTACAAAATTCTCCTAAATTAATGCTTAGTTTCATAAGAAAAATCCCTATGGGAGATAAGATTGCGACTGTTATTGAAGGGAATTTAGGTAAATATGGACAAATGCCTTTAAGAAAAGCTATTCAACATGCAGTCTATGAAATATTTACGGGACAACTTACAGAAATAGTACAAGAAACATCTCAAGAAGCAACTACAGCAAGCGGAGCAGAAATACTTACAAATTCAAAAGATTTTGATTTAGGAAAGGTACTTGAAAGAACAGGGCAAGTTATTATCCCTACATTTGAAAGTACTTTGTTACCTACTCTAATTGGTGTTGGTGTGAGTACTTATGCACAAGTAGGAGAATTATATAAAGAAAATAAACTTAAAGATAAAAGTCCAGATAACGCACAAGATATAATTAAAGATATTACGGAAACTACTGGAGTTAAAGAGGTTTTTGTTCCTGTAGATAAGTTTGAACAAGTAGTTAAAGATAGTGGTTTACAACTTGAAGAGACTGTACTTGCTTTGGGAATAAACGACCTTTATCAAGAAAGTAAAGTTTTAAGTAAACAAGTTGGCGAAGATAGTAATTTGGCTAAAATGAGAATTTCATATGCAGATTGGATTGCTAAAACTGCTGAGATAGAAAAGAAAACAGGAAAACCTTTATATAAATTACTCCAGAATGATGTATCTTTTAATGAATTTTCACCTAGTAAAAATAGAAGTGATGAAATAATAAAACGACAAGAACTAGAAGTAGAAAATATTGAAAATTTAGTTAGTGGGGAAATACCTAAACAAATTGAACAAGAAGATACAAGAAGAGTAGCTGTAGAGTATATGAAAGAACAGTTAAATAATGTTACAAAACCTAAGAATATTTCTAAAAAAGCATGGGAACAACAAAAAAATATAAATGCTAAAGTATATGCAAGTCATGTAATATCAGAATCTAGCAGAAGGGGTATTTCACCACAACAATATTTTGAACAAACAAAGTTAGAAGTTGCAACAGGCAAGAAAGCTCAGTCAATCAAGGGACAAATTCAACAAGACTTTGACAAAACAGTTAAAGGAGCGATTTCTTTTGAAGGAAAGAATCCTATTATAAAATTATTTGAAGAAGCAGATCAAACTACATTTCTTCATGAAACATCACATTTTTGGTTAAGAGATAGTTTTAATTTCTCAAAAACTGGGAAAGTTAATGAAACTTTTACTAAAGATTGGAATGATATTGCTACTTGGTTAGGAATAAAAGATAGTCAAAAAGATATTACAAGGGATCAACAAGAAAAATTTGCTAGAAGTTTTGAAGCATATCTACTGGAGGGAAAAGCTCCAAACGAATTTCTTAAAAATGCTTTTTATAATATTCGTAAATGGATGGTAGATGTTTATAGGAATTTAAAAGGATTAAGTACACAAGCAGGATTTGATATAAAAATGACTGATGAAGTACGCCAAATAATGGATAAAATGCTTGCTACAGAAGACGAACTTAACTTTGCAGTTGCAAATATGCAATATGATAAAACAATAGAAAATGTGGAAGAGAACGTCTCTATTCAACTTGAAGATTTACGAGAAGAGGCTTATAATAAAGCTTTTAATATTATGCAACAACGTCTTATGAAGGAACTGTATAAAAAAACTATACAAGAAATAAAAAGTATAAAAACTGCTCAAAAGAAACAAATTACTGCTAAATTAGAAGAACAACCTGTATTTGTTGCTATGAAAGAAATTAGAAGAGAATTTAATAAGAACCCAAAAGAACTATCTATAAAATATATAGACCTTATAAAGAAAGAAACTAAAACTCCTACAGAGGAAGCTTTTATTTTTAGATATGAAGTTACGGCAGAACGGTTAGGATCTACGGGAACTGAGTTATCTAATAATATAATAAATGCTTTGCCACTTAACGAAGCGATAGAATTAGCTTTAAATAACTATATCAGAGAAAATCATCCTGAATTAGTAGGGCCTAGAAACTTAAAAAAAGAGGCTTATATAGCTATTCATAATGAAAAAACTAGTGATGTGTTAGCCCTTGAAAAATTAATCTTTCAAAGATCAGTAGAACGTGCCGAACAACAATCTAGACTTAGAGAATTTAAAGAAAAGGTAAGGAAGTTTAGATCAAGTGAGATAAATTTTGAGGCAGATAATGCCAAGAGCAACGCTAAACAAATATTATGGAATAAACCCGTTAGAGAGGCTCGCATTTTTCTGCCTTATTTTACACAAGAAAGAAACTGGGCTATTAAAGCTAATAATGCTTCAAAAGAAAAGGATTTTATTAAAGCTTATGATTATAAATCAAAGCAAATTTTAAACTTTGCTTTAGGAAGAGAAGCTTATAATATCAATAAACAAGTAACTAAACTTGAAAGATATTTAAATAAAGTTAAACGTAAGAATAAAGAATTATTTAAAAATGAGGAATCATTTAATCAAATAGGAGTTTTACTAGAAAGATTTGGACTTGCCCGAGGAGATTATAACCCTTCAACAAAGCTCGAAACTTTAGAACAATTTAACACTAGATTGAAAACTGTTATAAATGATAATATAGTGACTCGATGGCTTTTTGATGAAAGATTTGAAACAGATTATAAAGATCTAAATGTAGCTCAATTGTTAGATTTAACTAATACAATTAAAAATATAATTAAAATAGCTAATACTGAAAACAGATTAATAAAAATAATGAATAGAGAAAAAATTGATACATTAGTTACTGATTTACAAGAAAGTTTAGTTAAAAATGTAAAGATGACTGGAAAATATAAACCCAATAATTTTTTTGGTAGTCTTCAAAAGACAGATACTATGGTAAATAGAGCAGATGGATTTAAAGATAATGGCATATTTTACAAGACATTTATGGAACCTGTAAATGAAGCTGCTGATTTAGAAAGTAATCAATTAAAACAATCTTACGATAAGTATGCAGAAATATTTAATAAACATTATACACAAAAAGAAATTAACAATCTAAACAAAGACATTTATATAGAAGAACTCGGAGAAAAGATAGAAAAATCAAGACTTTTAGCAATGGCTTTAAATCTAGGAGCAGAACAAAATAGAAACAATTTATTTTTAAGACGTCCTGTAGATTTAGATGTAAATGTTCAATGGGATGAACAATTTGTCATGAATCTTTTTGAAAAGTATTTTACTAAAAAAGATTGGGAGTTCATTCAAGATACATGGGATTTATTAAATGAGTTTTGGACACCAATGTCTGATTTATATAAAAGATTAAAAGGATTTACTCCTGCAAAAGTAGAAGCTAAAAGTTTTAAGGTAACACTAGATAATGGGAATACTATTGAAATGAGGGGAGGATATTATCCATTAGTTGAAGACACACGTGTTAATCTTATTGCAAGTATTCGTCAAAATTTAGAAGATAATACTCTTGCTACAGAAGGAAATTCTCCTATTAATAGAATGCCTAAAAATTCATTTTCAAAACAAAGAACAGGAGCTTTATATCCTTTACGTTTTGATTTAGAAATAACGACTAGACATATACAAGATATTATACATGATATTAATTTTAGAGAAATTATAATTGATTTTAATAAGATATTAAAAGATCCTGAGTTTCAGAAAAGTATTAGAGAGCGTATGGGAGATGAATATTTAAGACAGCTTGATAATTGGGTTAATTCTATTGGGTTTGGTGAAAGAACTACTACAGGAGGAGTAAATTGGTGGAAATTATTAAATGTTGTAAGAAAAAATACAACAGCAGCTTTTTTATTTTATAAAGTAGGAATTGTGACTCAAAATTTAGCTAATATAGCATTGTATGAAAATGCTGTAGATGGTTTTACAAAGAAAGATGTTTTTAATGGTTCTATTAAAGCGTTTAAATATATGTCTTATTTTGTATCAAATAGAGATAAATTTTTAGAAATACGTGATGCAGTATATAAAAAGTCAAGTCTTATGAGAGATCGTGCTGAAAGACCTGATTATACTTTAACAAGAACATTTAAAAAGGCCGATAAATTTAACAATTTAGCAATACGGTTAATGACATGGACAGATGAAATTTTTGCTATTCCTATGTGGGAAGAAGCCTATGAAAAAAAACTAACAGAAACTAATAATGAAAAAACAGCGATTAATTATGCGAATTTATTAGTTGAAAGAGCTATTGGAAGTGGTAGAAAATACAATACTTCTAGTGCGATGAGAAATGATGTAGTTAGCTTGTTTGTTATGTTTATGAGTTTCTTTAATACAGAATATAATAGATGGATAAGAGAAATAGGAGTTTTAAAAAATGAAAATGATATTGCACGATTTACAACATTTTTAGGAAGTAGAATAATGTTTGTTATAATGTCTGCTGTGTTAGCAGGGCATGCTCCGAAAAGCGGTGAAGACAAAAGTGTTTTAGAACGATGGGGAAGGTATTTTTTAAAAGAACACTTTGATTATTTTACTGGGATGTTTCCTTTAATAAGAAATATTCCTTTTTTCCAGGATTATTTTAATTCATTTAAATTAAGTCCTATAGAAAGTGTGGTAGATGGTGTAATAAAACCTAAAGCCACAATTCAAAAGTTTATAAAAGGTAAGGCTACATTTTTAAATTTAGCGGAAGATACTATTAAAGCAGGATTTTTAGCAACTGGAAAACCTATAGCTTTGAGTAATTTATTTTTTAATGTAATGGATAATATTTTTAATGATATGGATTTTAGTACAGCACAAGTATTTAGACGTGTAAGACCACGTAAAAAGAGAAAATTATAATTTAAGGAGAAATGTATGACGATATCAAATACCAATACAAAAGTTATTGCAGAGGGAAATGATTTAACGAGAAATTGGCCGTTTACATTTCCTGTAGATAATGAAGATTTTATTAAAGTTTATATTACAGATACAGATGATGTGGCTGTAGAAATATTTGCTGATTTTGAAGTTAATTTAGTAGGTTCATATGTAACATATCCAACTATCATAAGTGGATTACCTTTATTACAAGTTGGAGAGAAAATTACAATATTAAGAAAATTACCATTAGTTCAAGTAACAGATTATGAAAATCAAGGAAAATTTCCTTCTGCTAGTATTGAAGCTAATTTAGATAATTTAACTAAGATGACACAACAATTACAAGAACAACTTAATAGAGCTATTAAATTTGATCCTTCAGTTCAGTCGGAAGATGAAGCAGTAGCTGAGTATATTAATCAGATGAACACCATCAAAGAAGAAACTGAAGTACTTAGAGATGAAACAGAAGTATTAAGAGATCAAGTAGTAGCTGATGCAGCTACAGTAGCAGCTGATAAAATAATAGTGGCAGCTGATAAAGTAATAGTGGCAGCTGATAAACTACTTACAGAAGGTTATAAAGATGATGCAGAATTTTATTTTAATACGGCTACAGGTATTTCTGCATGGATTGACACAAAAACTTATACAGAAAACATGATGTGTATTCATAATGAAGTCATGTATTATGCTAAAGATATAGTGGGAAATTTAAATCAAGAACCTCCTAATACTACATATTGGGGGATTCCTTTTGTTCTTACTAATCATAAACATGATGGATTGGACAGTTCTGCTGATCTTGCAACTTTAGATAATAAAACTGGACATAATCATAATGGTGCAAATAGTAAGTATGTTCAAAATAATATAGGAAGAGCTTATGGAGTTCCATTATTGGCACTTAGTTTAAATTTAGATTATTTTAAAATAAACAAACGTATTGATGTAACAGTAGGAACGGCACCATTTGGTATAGCGTTTGATGGAAGTTACATTTGGGTAGCAAATTCTGGATCTAACAATGTTTCTAAAATAGATATTAGTACAGATACAGTAGTTGCAACTGTAACAGTAGGAAATGTACCACGAGATATAGCGTTTGATGGAAGTTACATTTGGGTAGTAAATTCTGGATCTAACAATGTTTCTAAAATAGATATTAGTACAGATACAGTAGTTGCAACTGTAACAGTAGGAACATCACCATTTGGTATAGCGTTTGACGGAAGTTACATTTGGGTAGCAAATTCTGCATCTAACAATGTTTCTAAAATAGATATTAGTACAGATACAGTAGTTGCAACTGTAACAGTAGGATTGGGCCCATTTGGTATAGCGTTTGATGGAAGTTACATTTGGGTAGCAAATTCTGGATCTATCAGTGTTTCTAAAATAGATATTAGTACAGATACAGTAGTTGCAACTGTAACAGTAGGAAATGTACCACGAGTTATAGCGTTTGACGGAAGTTACATTTGGGTAGTAAATTTTGGATCTAACAATGTTTCTAAAATAGATATTAGTACAGATACAGTAGTTGCAACTGTAACAGTAGGAACGTCACCACGAGGTATAGCGTTTGATGGAAGTTACATTTGGGTAGTAAATTCTGGATCTAACAATGTTTCTAAAATAAAAATATAGGAGTTAAAATGCCATTAAAAGAAGGATATTCGAAAAAAACAATTTCTAGTAATATTAGAACAGAAATGAAACATGGAAAAAAACAAAAACAAGCTATAGCTATAGCATTAAATGTAGCTAGAGTAAATAAAAGGAGAAAAAAGAAATGAAAAAAGAATTATTAATTACTATAATTTTAGTAAGTTTTATTGGAGGTTTAAATTTATTTGCTGATGTCGGGAGAGAAAATATAAGTAATCATTTTAATGTTTTAACTTCTACTTCTACACATGTAACAATAACAAATGGTGGCTATTATACTTCTTCATATAGCGATGAATTAAAAGGTGTTGAAAGAATTTTTCATAATGAAAATTTAGTATATAGAATGAAATATCAAAGAGGTGGCGATCCATCAACAGTTGAAACTCACGGGATGACACTAGAACCTCGAGCTTATTTTTATGATAATACATATATGGGAAATATATATTTTATTGCGACATCTACTAATTCTGTAGTTATGTCTATATCTAAGTTGGAAAAAAAATAAAGGAGAAATGGTAAATGAAAAAATTATTATTAGTTAGTTTGTTTTGTCTATGTTTAGGCACACTTTATGCTACTGGTATTTATGTTCCAGGGGAGGGAGAAATTGTTACAATTCCAGAAGCAGCTGGAAACGATCAAGAAGTACAATATAATAATAATGGAGCATTAGCAGGAGATCCAGATTATAAATGGGATGCAGCTGCAAATATAATGTCCTTAAATGGAAACATAGTAGATGTAGATACTATAACAGCAAATACATTTACGGATGGAACTCTAACTATTAATAGTGGAATATTACTTAATGGAGCTACAGTTTCCGCACAACATGGACAATTTGGAGATATGTGGGGTTTTTCTCCTATAAATTATCATGCTGATATTGATATGAATAATAATAGTATTAATAATGTTAATAATCTAACTGCTTCTTCTGCAACGATTGGAGAACTATTTGTTGCTACTATGTCAATAACTAATGAATTAGATTTACCTTTAATTCGAACTGATAATATAGTAGAAAGAACATCTGGAGAAGGTGTTGGTATTGAATCAACAAACATAAAAGATGGAATAATTACTATACCATTTGAGCCGGGAGGATTAACTATTGGTGAAGCTGGAGAAACTCCTTATTCGTGGTATCATTTCAACGAAACATCTGCTACAAACGTGTCAGACAGTTCAACATTTGGGCGTGATGGGACAACAGTTAATATGGATGATAGTAATTGGGTAAACGGAAAACTTAATAATTGTCTGACTTATAATGGATCTAATGAGTATGTTAATGCTGGAAATGTTAATGATTTTGAACGCACAGTTAGTTTCTCATATGAATGTTGGATAAGAACAACGGCAACAGCAACAGCACAAACGATTTGTGGGAAGATGAGATCTTCTATTGCACAACGTGGTATATTGTTTCATATTAGATCTACTAATAAAATAGCATTACTTATTTCAAATGATAAGAGTGTTTCTGATGATATTTTAGTAGAAGGAAATACAACTGTAACGGATGGAGGTTGGCATCATGTTGTTGTTACATATGATGGAACTTCTTTAGCAAGTGGTGTTTTATTATATGTTGATGATGTATTACAGACACCTAATGTTGTAGATGATGGACTAACTGATACAATTCTTAATACGGCAGATTTCAATATTGGTGCTAGAGATGATGTAGATATATTCTTTGATGGGGAAATTGATGAGTTCTCTTCATATGACAAAGTAATTGATGCAGCATATATATCACAACGATACAACGGAGGAGCTGGAAGTGAAATAATTGCTGGAACGAGTGCTTTAGGTTCTATGAGTGTTAATGGGGCTACTGGTGATATGACTATAGAGGCAGGCGGTGTTATGGTATTAGAGGCAACTGATAGTGTTGGAGTTGGTACAAATTTACTTGTAGCTGGTAATATTATTATTGGTGATGGAGGCGGACTATTAACTGATAGCTTGAATTTTTTTGATAGTGCTGATACTCCAGCTAGAGGGATTTCTACAACTACTCCATCGGTTCTTGTTAGCAGTACTACACTTCTAACAGAAAATGCGATTATACATGCTATTAATTTAAGTACGCATACTAATCATTTTAAACAAGTAGCCGATAGAATTTCTCCAGTTATTGAAGGCTCTAATCTTGATATGGAAACGGGTGGCTTTTTAGATACTTATACAAGTACATCTGTAGCATTGAGTGAAGGCGGACAAGGGACACTAGATGATGCTCTAGGTTTTAATTCATTAATGGGAAATTTAAATGCTGTTACAGATTCACAAGTTGATGAAATTAATACAGGTTTTGAAGCATGGGGAGATAGTGGTGATTATTATTCTATTGTAGGAACTACTTTTAATCTTTTAAGAAGTGGTGGTGGAAGAATTAAAGGAAAAAGTATTAATTTCCCTAGTGGACAAAATGTCCAACTAGAAGTTAATAAAACTATATTTGTTGGAATAGATACTGATGGGCTTATTACAAAGGTAAATAATACAACTGTAACTCCAACTTGGTTTGAAGATACTATTCCTTTGTTTCAAGTCCTTTATGATGGATCAACAATAGAAACAGTTTGGGAAAATCATCCTTACGAATTTCAAACATCGTTATCTAACTATTTACATAATAATGTTGGAACAGTGATAGGTGGAATAGGTGCTCTTATCGAAAGAGTAGGAACAGGTACTAGCCCTGATCCTGATGATTCAAGAATAAAAACTGTAGGAGAAGCTACATTAGAAGATCATGGCTTATCAACACCTTTGCCTGCACAAGATCCTGTTACTTGGTCTTTTCAATATACAAATGGAAGTGGTAATTGGATCCAATATTCTTCTAATTCTGTTTTCCCAGCAGTATATAATAATGGTGGAACTCCTACAGCTCTTGGTATAGCGAATAGAGTTGTATATACTGTATATGCTAGCAAAACTGAGCCTAACACTGGAAATCCTTTTTATTTTGCAGTAATGGATACCAACGTGTATGGTACTTTAGCACAAGCGGAAAATGCTATAGCTTCTGGAGCTACAGCAATTCAAACAAACGAATTATCTGCTATCGAAGCAGCAAAATTAGGATATGTTATTGTTGTCCAAGCAGCAGCTAATAGTTATATTAACGAAGTTATTATAGATAAAGACACATTCAATTCTAAAACAGTAGGTGGAGCTGATTCTGGCGAACATAATATACTAAATGGGATTGATCTTGCTGCTGATGGTAAAACATATGGACATATTGATGATGGTGCTCAAGTTATAGCAGGTACAAAAACTTTTTCAAGTCTATTAATTGTAGACACAACGATACAAGCTACGGTAGGAGACTTTGACACTGTATATACTTCTACTATTATTGGAAAATCTCCAGTTTATACGGCGGAACTTAATGTTGATACTGCTACTGTTAGTGCAAG
>Ga0307380_10000889_pt1 | contig 44969 bp, 48 predicted proteins | sample UN3MG_FD_202239 | JGI IMG/M metagenome (GOLD analysis project Ga0307380, IMG submission 202239) | Soil microbial communities from Risofladan, Vaasa, Finland - UN-3 | ecosystem: Environmental > Terrestrial > Soil > Coastal area > Acid sulfate soil | place: Finland: Risofladan, Vaasa | collected...
TCGGGGTCTGTGGAAGCGTTCCAGGTCGATCCCCATCGGTATGACCACACACTTGTCCGCCACTTGGCTCAGGTACGGCGAACTCTGCAAATACTGGGGACTGGTGGCGATGATGCGGTCCGCTCTTCTCAGGATGCGCGTGAGGAATGGGCGGTACAGCTTAAGGAGGCTTCTTTGGCGGACGATGTCGCTTTGATAGGTGATGACCGTTCTTTGACTGTGGCCGAACATCAGATGGGCCATCTCTCCCCAGGGGTAGGGGAAGTGAAGATGAGTGATGTCGGCTTCAAGTCGTCTCATCCAGGAGAGGAGAGCCAGGCTGATAGGTGTGGACGCCGGGGCTGCCAGCCTCCCGGCCTTGATGACCTTGACCCCATCCAGCTCTCCAATCTCGGTCCTGCGGCTCGGATTGGTGACCAAGACGGTGACCTGCGCGCCGCGAGCCACGGCGCCCCGCGCCAGGATCCTGATGTGGTTCTCCATCCCACCCACAACAGGGTAGTAGTCCTTGTAGACGTGCAGTAGCCTCAATGCCCCTCCCTTAACCCGGGGTGGAGAACAGAGTCGCTCAGTATGCGCCGACGGGGATGCCGGTTCTCTCCTGCGCACGTTGAGCCAGGCTCTCCAGGTCTTCTCTGGGAACTCGCCTCACACCGCTCTCTGCCACGGGTCGCTCGGCAGTGTATGTCTGGACCTTTTCTGGCGATAGGCGGGCCAGCGTGGTCAACCATGCCTCGTGGGCCTCTCCCTCGGCGTTCTGGGACTCACCGGCAATGATCATGCTCTGGACGATGAGGCGTGGCATCCCTGCCAGGCCCTCCACTATCTTCTCGAAGGTGACGGCTGGCGCCGGGCGGTTCATACGAGACAGAGTGTCAGGGTCACCCGCGTCCAGCTTCATGATGGGGTCGTCCAGCTGTTCTATCGTCTTCCTGATCTCGGGGCGATGGACTGTGGATGAGTTGGAGAGGATGGCCACTCTGGCGGCAGGACACAATCTGTCCCTGAGGCGAAGGACTTCGACCACGATCTCCGGGAACTCCGGATGTAGGGTGGGCTCACCATTGCCTGAGAAAGTCAGATAGTCGGGAGATGTCTGTTGCCGCATGATAGCCCCTTCCACTTCCCGCAGAACGGTGGACACGGAAGGAAAACCGCCCCGCACGCTCGTGGAGGAGACAGCCCCGGCCTTCCCGTACTGGCAATAGACGCAGTCGAAGGTGCACACCTTGCGACTGACGGGCAGCAGATTGATGCCCAGAGAGCGGCCCAACCGCCTGGAATTGACCGGGCCGTAGATGACTCCTCTCTGGAGTTCCAGGACTGACATCTCCTTCTCCTGATCCGTCCCAACCGACAACGGTAGAAAGCATGCTGGTCAAGTCAAAGCGAATCCGCTATAATGGCCCGGAGCTTCTGATAGGCTTGCGCGGGGTGGGTCGACAAGCCCTTGAATCGCGCCTCGCCATTTGATAATTATAGCATAGACACTGGGGGACTCAAATGGTCCACCGTATCGAAATCACGGCCGCTCAGATCACCGTCGACGCCCAGTTGAATGAGACCCAGACGGCTGCGGCGGTGTGGGATGGGTTGCCCATCGAAGCAATGGCAAACACCTGGGGGGATGAGATCTACTTCTCGACCCCCATCGTTCTGGGGTTGGAGGCAGGCCAGGAGGTCGTCCAACGGGGCGACTTGGGATACTGGCCGCCAGGGAAGGCGATCTGCATCTTCTTTGGCCCTACTCCCGCCAGTCGAGGAGACGAGATTCGGCCCGCTAGCCCTGTCACTGTCTTTGGTCGTGTCGTCGGCGATACGAGCGCCCTGAAGACGGTGCAGGATGGATCCCAGGTGATACTCCGTCGCAAGCAAGGATAGCGCCGGCGAGGGCCCGGCACGCAGTCCAGAATCAGCCTGGGCAAGTATGACATTGCCAAAGGCCGACGGATGCTGGCCGTGCAGGGCCGCAGATGATCGTGGCCGGAGGCAGGGTGCGCAGAGAGACACGCATTAGCCGAGGAGGAGTCTGCGCTGACCGCGACTCGGTTTGTCCACATCGAGGGGCTTCGTTTGCCCTATGATCCAGAGTGGGCTAGAATATCGCCGTTTGCCCGTCGCATGACCTAAGCCAACGGCGACAGCCATGGCCGTTGGGCTGAGGCGAAGCAGCAATGAACCAGGGAGTGAATCTACGTCTCTTGGGCCTGGTGGGCCAAGTGGGCGTGGTGATGGTCGTTTTCATTCTCATGGGCCTGGTCGTCGGCCACTGGATAGACGCCAGGCTGGGCACATCGCCCACGTTCACCCTGGGTTTCATCTTGCTGGGCACAGGGGCCGCCGGTTGGACCATAGCTCGCCTAGTGATGTGGGCTCTTGAGGCGACTTCCCGGGAATCGTTGGACAGGAAGGACTGAGGGGGTTAGACGGTGGACGAGTTGATGTCGGATATCATGCAGCCTGTGATGGGCGAAAAGGGGTGCTTGCCGGGCTGCATGACAGGCAAGGGTTGCCTCATCTATGTCGTTGTCGTAGTCATTGTGGGCTTCCTGGCCTCCAAGCTGCCGGTGGCCATGCCGGAGATTGCCCTTCCGGCGGAACCGGTTTTCACGCTTCCGGCTGTTGGCTTTGCCGTGACCAATACTCTGATTGCCACCTGGCTGACCATGTTGCTCCTGATCGTGGGGTCCATTCTTGTAACCCGCAACATGGGGTTGGTCCCTGGAGGTCTACAGAACCTGGTGGAGTGGGGGCTGGGCGTTCTCTTGGGACTGGCGGAGAGTGTGGCCGGCGAGCGAGGAAGGAAGTTCTTCCCTCTGGTAGCCACCATCTTCATCTTCTTGCTGGTCTCCAATTGGATGGGTATCCTGCCCGGTTTTGCCAGCGTGGGGCTGATTCACGAGGCTCCCCACGGAGGGCACCAAGCCCAGCAGGTGTCTGTGCTGGGACTGCGAGTCAACATACTTCAGGCCGGAGAGGTCGGCGAACATGAGACAGGTTGGACCGTCTTCTCCTTTCTGCGCTCGGCTGCCACCGACCTCAACACCCCGTTGGCCCTTGCCTTGATCTCGGTGTTAATGACGCAGGTTGTGGGGGTGCAAGCACAGGGTCTGCGTTACTTCAGCAAATTCACCCCCAGCTTCAAGGATGTCTTGGGTCTGATAGTTGGGCCTCTAGAGACGGTCGGCGAACTGGCCAAGATCATCTCATTCTCCTTCCGACTCTTCGGCAACGTCTTCGCTGGAGAGGTGCTCTTGGCTGTGCTTGCGTTCATCGTTCCCTACCTGGTGTCCGTGCCGTTCATGGGTCTGGAGTTGTTTGTGGGACTCATGCAGGCTTTCGTCTTCGCCATGCTGACTTTGGTCTTCATGTCTATGGCCACGATGGGCCACGGTTCAGAGGGTGAAGAACACTGATCCTGGAGAAAGGAGGATTGTCAAATTGGCGGCTGGTGATTTGGTAGAATTCGGCAAGGCGTTGGGTGCGGGACTGGCCATGGGCCTGGGAGCCCTTGGGCCGGGCATCGGCATCGGCCTCTTGGGGGCAGGAGCCATGCAGGCCATCGGGCGCAACCCGGAGGCCACGGGTCAGATCCAGATCAACATGATGCTGGGCATCGTTTTCGCGGAGGCGGTAGCTATCTACGCCCTGGTTGCTGCCCTCATCATCAAGTTCGTGTAGCATAGGGTCTATGTCACAGGACATAGCCGCTGACAGCGACGGTTGGTGTCGCGGTCGGTGAAAGGAGGGTCGATTTGGAGGGACTAGGAATCAACCTGGGATACCTGATCTCCCAGATCATCAACTTCGTTCTCCTGCTGGTGCTCCTTCGGGTGTTCCTGTACAAACCCATTGTGAACATGCTCGACAAGCGCCGTGAGAAGATCAGGACCGACCTGGAGGAAGCTGACACGGCCAGAAGCCAAGCCGAAGCGGCCAAGCAGGAGTACGAGAGACAGCTGGAGGAGGCCAGAGAGGAGCGGCGCTCCATCCTCGCTCAGGCCAGAGATCAAGCCGACAAGATGAGGGAGGAAATCCTCGGGAAGGCACGAACCGAAGCGCAGGAGTTGGTGGCCAAGACCGAGGAAGAAATGGAGGGTTTGCGAAGGCAGGCACTGGCAGGGGCTCAGGACGAGATTGTAGAGCTGGCTCTGGCGGCAGCTGGCAAGGTGGTGGGCGAGACGCTGGATGAAAAGGCCCATCGGCGTCTGATCCAGGAGTTCATTGCCGAGGTAGGTGACTTGGGATGACGGCGGAGAAAGCAGCCACATCTTCCAGAGTCACGGCGAAGGTCAGCAGCGCTGTCCCCCTGACTGGTGACGAGCAGGCGGCCCTGGCAGAGAGGCTGGAGGCTCGACTTGGGCAGCCGCTGGAGCTGACATTCAAGGTGGAACCTTCAGTCCTCGGGGGCGTGGTAGTCCGTGTCGGCGATCAGGTGATAGACGGTACCGTCAAGGGCAGGCTTGATGCCCTTGCCCAAACCTTGGGCTCCAGACGGTAACCGCTGGCTTCAGGTTGGGATACCGCTGGTCTCTGGATCTCTTCTTCGGCGACCGCTATGGAGTGGGCTGCACACAATCAACCCCCGGGCGCGTGCAGCGGGAGCATCTTTTGGCGTCAAGATACAGTAGAGTGAACCTAGGAGGTGCCAATGGCCTCACCAGCAGCTGATGTCGCCGCTATGCTCAGGCGGCAAATCGAGGGTTTTGAGGCCCCCCTCAAGGCCGTGGATGTGGGTACCGTGGTCGAGGTCGGCGACGGGATCGCCAGGGCTGGAGGACTGGCGACGGTCATGTCTAGCGAACTGGTAGAGTTCACCAAGACCGGGGTTCTGGGAATGGCACTAAACCTCGAGTCCGAGGAGGTCGGCATCATTATCCTGGGCGACTACACTGAAGTAGAGCAGGGCGACGAGCTACGCCAGACGGGTCGTATCGCCTCCGTTCCCGTTGGCAATGCTCTCATCGGGCGAGTGGTCAACGCCCTGGGCATGCCCATCGATGGCAAGGGTCTCATCGAGACCGATGTCTTGCGCCCCATCGAGCGAATCGCGCCCAATGTGACCGTACGCCAGTCAGTGAACCGGCCCGTGCAGACAGGCATCAAGTCGGTAGATTCTATGTTCCCCATCGGCCGCGGGCAGCGAGAACTGATCATTGGCGACCGTCAGACAGGTAAGAGTGCATTGGCCATCGACACGATCATCAATCAGGGAGACAAGGACCTGATCTGCATCTATGTGGCCATAGGGCAGAAGCGTGCCAACGTGGCTCAGGTGGTGGCGACATTAGAACGGTTCGGGGCCATGGATCACACCGTGGTCGTGGTGGCCTCAGCTTCCGAGTCTGCCGCTCTGCAGTACATCGCACCGTACGCGGGCTGCGCCATGGGTGAGGAGTTCATGGAGCAGGGCAGGGATGCCTTGATCGTGTATGACGATCTGACCAAACACGCCTGGGCATACAGGCAAGTATCCCTTCTCCTGCGCCGACCCCCCGGGCGAGAGGCGTACCCCGGTGATCTTTTCTACCTTCACTCCCGCCTGCTAGAACGAGCGGCCAAGATGCACCCCGATTTCGGAGGTGGCAGCCTGACGGCCCTGCCGATCATCGAGACTCAGTTAGGTGACATCACCACCTACGTTCCCACGAATGTCATCTCCATCACCGACGGACAGCTCTATCTGGAGAGCGACTTGTTCTACGCTGGCATCCGCCCGGCTATCAATGTGGGTATTTCCGTCTCCCGCGTGGGCGGCAAGGCACAGACCAGGGCTATGAGGGATGTCGCCGGCAGACTGAAGCTGGAGCTTGCCCAGTTCAGAGAGCTCGCGGCCTTCGCACAGTTTGGATCCGACCTGGATCAGGCCACTAGAAACCAGTTGGAGCGAGGCCAGCGGCTGACCGAAATACTGAAACAGCCTCAGTATGAGCCGGTCCCACTTGATCACCAGGTCATGCTCATCTACGCGGTCACCCACAATTACGTAGATGACGTTCCTCTTGACAAGACAAGGGAGTGGGCGGATGGGTTCCTCCACTTCATGGCCACCGTACACCCCGATGTTGGCCGTCGAATCATGGAGACGGAGAAACTAGACGAGGAGACCGAGAACAAGCTCCGCGATTCCATTGCCGAGTACAAGGAAACCGTTCCCAAGTAGCCTCTTCGCGAGAGCTATCCTGGTCTGGCATCTACAGCCAGGAGAGGCGCGACAACTGGCTTCGGGTGAGAGATAGGCAGGAGTAGTCTTGGCCACAGCACGCGAGATACGGAGAAGGATTCGCAGCGTCACCAACATCGGTCAGGTGACGCGGGCCATGGAGGCGGTCTCTGCCTCCAAGATGAGAAAGGCCCAAGAAAGGGTGTTGGCCTCTCGCCCCTACGCCGACAGAGCGTGGGAGATCCTCACCTACCTGGCCAGCCAGCCAGCGGCAGGGAAGGTGTTGCACCCCTTGCTGGAGAAGCGGGTGATAGCAAACACAGGGTTGCTGCTCATCACACCAGACCGCGGTCTGTGCGGCGGATTGCCCACCAATGTCATGCGAGAGGCCGTGGCCTTTCTGCACCGGCAACCAGGCCACGTGCGAATCGTCTGCATCGGCCACAAAGGCTCTGAATTCATGCATCGGTACGGCGGAGACATCGCTGCGGATTTCTCCGGGATTCCCGATCAGCCACCTTTGACTGACATCACGCCTATAGCTCATCTGGTCATCGAGGATTTCCTCGATGGCATATTCGACCAGGTACACATGGTCTACACACAGTTCGTCAACACCATGGTGCAGCGTCCGGTGACGTGGCAGTTGCTGCCCATTGAACCGGCCGCTGCGGAGGCGACGCGCACCTTGTCCTACACTATCGAACCGGACCCGGAGACCGTCATCGGCGAGGTGCTCGAAGGTTTCACGGTGCTGCAAATCTACCAGGCGATTCTGGATGCTCAAGCCAGTGAACACTCTGCGCGCATGGTGGCCATGCGTGCCGCCACAGAAAACGCCGAGGGGCTGGCCGACGACCTGACTCTGAGCTACAACAGGGCTCGGCAGGAGGCGATAACCACGGAGTTGTTGGACATCGCTGGGGGCGCCGAGGCTTTGGCCAAGGGGCGCGCCGCGGCGAGATAGAAGCAGACAAGAACAGGGAGCCGTCGAGACGAGCCGTCTTGTGGGGAGGATTTGGCATCCATGACAGACGCATTTAGCGGAAAAGTCATCCAGGTCATTGGTCCGGTGGTCGATATCGAGTTCCCCTCTGAGCATCTTCCTGAGATATACGACGCGGTGGAGATACCGCGTGACGGCGACGGAAAGCTGGTGCTGGAGGTGCAGCAACATCTGGGAGGCGACTGGGTGAGATGCCTGGCGATGGACTCGACGGACGGCCTTCAACGGGGCATGGAAGCTATCGCCACGGGAGCGCCGATCATGGTCCCGGTGGGAGAGGCTACGTTGGGGCGTCTCCTCAACGTGCTGGGTGAACCCATCGACCGCCGGGGTCCCGTCGAGGCCGAGGAGAGGCGTGCCATTCACCAGTCGCCGCCATCCTTCGAGGAGCAGAGTACCAGCACCGAGGTCTTCGAGACTGGTCTCAAGGTCATAGACCTGGTGGCACCCTTCACCAAGGGAGGAAAGACCGGGGTCTTTGGAGGGGCCGGTGTCGGAAAGACGGTGGTGATCATGGAGCTGATCCACACCATCGCCACACAGCACGGTGGCGTGTCGGTCTTCTGCGGCATTGGTGAGCGTTCGCGTGAAGGGAATGACCTCTGGTATGAGTTGCAGGAGTCTGGCGTGCTGGATAAGGTTGCCCTCATCTTCGGCCAGATGAACGAGCCGCCGGGGGTACGACTGCGAGTGGGATTGACTGGACTGACCATCTGCGAGCACTTCCGCGACCAGGGTAGGGATGTCCTGTTGTTCATCGACAACATCTTCCGTTTCGTGATGTCCGGGTCAGAGGTCTCGGCCCTGATGGGGCGAATGCCGAGTGCCGTTGGCTATCAGCCCACGCTAGGCACGGAGATGGGGGAATTGCAGGAGCGGATCACCTCCACTAAGCGAGGCTCCATTACATCCCTGCAGGCGATTTTTGTGCCCGCTGATGACTACTCCGACCCCGCACCCGTGGCCACGTTTGCCCACCTGGATGCTACCATCGCGCTCGAGCGCTCTATCGCAGAGCAGGGACTGTACCCGGCCGTAGATCCTCTGGCATCCACATCACGTATCCTGGACCCCAACATCGTTGGAGAGGAGCACTACCAGGTGGCGCGAGAGGTTCAGCGGACTCTCCAGCGGTACAAGGACCTTAGCGATGTCATCGCCATCTTGGGTGTCGAGGAGTTGAGCGAGGAGGACAAGCTGACCGTGTCCCGGGCGCGAAAGATACAGCGTTTCCTGTCGCAGCCCATGTTCGTGGCGGAGGCCTTCACTGGACTAGAAGGTGCCTACGTACCCATCAATGAAACAGTGCGTGGGTTCAGAGAGATACTAGAGGGCAAGCACGACGACCTGCCGGAGGGAGCCTTCTTCATGGTAGGTGCCATAGAAGAGGCAGTGGAGAAGGCGAAGACGATGGTAGGCGCTCCGGGAGAAACGCCGACGGCGCGCCCTGAGGGAGAGGCTGCGGCCGGATAGAGGAGCCGCGAATGACGAAGCTCCGCTTTGAGTTGGTGACGCCACAACGGATCGTCTATGCCGCCGACGATGTTGACATGGTGCTTGCTCCAGGCGCTGACGGCGAACTGGGCATTCTACCCAACCATGCGCCCCTTCTGGCAGCGCTGGGCATGGGAGAACTCAGGGTTCGGAAAGGCACGCAGGAGGAGTCCTTTGCTGTCCACGGTGGCTATCTAGAGGTCTTGGCCAACAAGGCCATCGCGATGGCCAGTGTTGCAGAACGCGCTGCTGAGATAGATGTGGCCAGGGCCGAGGAGGCCAGGACGCGAGCAGAGAGTCGTCTTCGCGATAGACCTCCAGGCCTTGACATGGCTCGTTTGCAGGCGGCTATGCAACGTTCTCAGGTCCGCCTCAAAGTGGCTGGCCGAAGACGACGACGGCCCGGTACGAGAATGGAAGACAACGGACGATAACGCGGAGACAGGGATCTTCGCAAGGAGCATACATGTTCTCTAAGCAGATTGGGGTGGATCTTGGCACAGTAAACGTGCTCGTTTGGACCAAAGGTAAGGGCATCGTGCTCTTCGAGCCCTCCATTGTAGCCCTGTCCACCCATGACAACAGGATTGTAGCCCTGGGGCGAGAGGCCCAGGCCATGTTGGGCCGCACGCCGGACAGCATCGCAGTCCTAGCTCCTCTCAGGGATGGGGTCATTGCTGACTACGTGGTCACGGAGTTGATGCTGCACTACTTCATATCGGGCATCGTGGGACGGGTTCGACTTTTCAAACCAGAGATTATGATCAGTGTACCCATCGGCGTGACCACAGTGGAGAAGCGCGCCGTGCACGATGCTGCCATCCAGGCAGGGGCCAAGGTGGCGCATCTTATCCCCGAGCCCTTAGCTGGAGCCTTGGGCGCGGGGATGCCCATCGATACCCCATCGGGCAACTTCATCGTCAACATGGGTGGTGGAACCAGCGAAGCCGCTGTGATCGCCATGAATGACATCGTCGTTGGCGGAGCTGTTCGAGTAGGCGGCAACAAGATCAACGAGGCTATCGCTACGCACATCAGAAGGAAGTACAATCTGATGGTTGGCGACCGGACAGCCGAGGAGATCAAGCTCCAGATTGGCGCGGCGCTGCCTCTCGAAGAGGAGCTGACCATGGAGGTCCGCGGTAGAGACGTAGTGGCGGGGTTACCCAGAATCGTGACCCTCTCATCCACCGAGGTCGCGGAGGCCATCACGGAGCCGCTGAACACCATAGTCTCCGCCGTCAAAGGTGTGCTGGAGAAGACCCCTCCTGAGCTGGCGGCCGACATCATAGACCGCGGAGTGGTGATGACCGGCGGTGGATCCCTGCTGCGCAGCTTTGACCGCTACCTCACGCAAGAACTGGGCGTTCCGTGCTACGTCGCCGATGAGGCGATCGCCTGTGTCGCCCTCGGCTGCGGCCGGGCGTTCGAGGAGTATGAGGTCTTGAAGCGGACTCTCCCTGAGCTCTAGACTGCCCGCTTGACGCAGTTCGGTCAGAAAGAAGCGCGTGGCACCCCATGACCACGCGCTTTGTGCGCCGACACCGCTGGGGCGACGGGATGAGTGACAGACCACTCTGTCTCCTCGGGAACCGCAGCCCTCCTGGAAGACGAGACACTGGGACACGAGGTGTAGAACACCGCCCCGGGCTGCCTACGTCGTTGGTCGTTCGTCATGCATATGAGCACAGGAGAACCCGATGAATGCGACTATTGCCATTCGACTCATGATCGTCGATGACCACCACGGGTGGGGCCCATCGGCGATGGAGAAGACTGGCCACCTGGCCAATGGGCAAATCCCCCACATGGCTGATGACTCCCGCCGCTGCATCCCGTATACTGGAGTCGAAAGAAGACGTCGGCCACTCAAACAGAGGTGACCTGGATGCGCGCTTTGCCTGAAGTGAACTTCTTACGCCCGTCAGATATATCATGTTGGGGCGTGTAACAGATCCGTGTCAAGGAGGGACTCTACTGTGAAAGAGAACCATATGAGTGTGTGGCGTGCTTTGTTCGGATGGATCGACCAGCCGAAGAAGACTCTGCGCCACGTCGTTCAGGAGACGAGATGGTCCCTCTGGTTGGCTCCCGCGCTGTCCATCGTGCTCGCGCTGGTCATTGCCACACTGGTGTCCGCGCCCTCTGCTTCAGAGTTTGCGCGCCAGCAGGCCGAGCAACAGATGGCAGCCCAGATGGGGCAGTTGTCAGAGGAGCAGGCCCAGCAAGTGGAGAAGAGCCTGGAGACCTTCACTTCGCCTCTGTTCATAGGTGCCACAGGCATCGCTCTGGGCACCCTGGGGTTGATCCTTACCTGGCTCTTCCGAGGCGCGTTGTTGTTCTTCATCGCCTACCTGCTCGGTACGGACACCAGATACGTGCAGATGGTGACCTTGGCCTTATGGTGCTGGTTGCCCTTCGCACTGCGAGACCTAGTGCAAGCCGCATATGTCCTCGTCAACGGGCAACTCCCCGTCAATAGGGGGCTCTCGTTTCTGGTGGCAAGCAGCGATCAGGCCCAAAACGCGGGCAACCTGGCCTACGGGTTCCTGTCACAGGTGGATCCGTTCCTGGCCTGGCACCTGTTCCTGATAGCCATCGGCTTGACGGTGACCACGCGTTCCACAAGGTTGAAGACCTCTCTCGGCACCATCAGCTACTGGGCGGTCACCGCGCTGGTAGGTCTCGCGCCAAATCTCCTGGGGATGCTCACCAGTTCCGCCCTTTAGGCTCGGCTGCGGAGAGGGGCGTCGAGGAGGCCAATCCCTCGCTGGAGAGACGCTGTCCGCGCGGACTGAGGGCACCATCCTGCAAAGGCGATTTGACACCTGCGCGTCCATCTGGCATAGTGATATAGGTGGAGCAATCCAGGCCATCTGACGTGGCCTTCGACGGGCACATAGTGTTTATCACGCGGTCCCCGGCGGTAGGCCGATCACCGATATCCGAATAAAGAACGGCGGCGTACCGTTGTCTCTTGGGGGAAGGTGCATGAGGTGAGAGGGCAAATGATGCGAAGAGCGGTAATCATCGCTGCTATACTCGTAGCCGCGGGGGTGGTCGGCTACTGGTTCTTGCAGCAGGGGGCGGTGCAGACCGGAGCGACGGCAGAGGATCTCGAGACCGTAAGAGTCGAACGCGGGAACATTGAAGCCACTGTCGATGCCACAGGAAGCGTAGAGCCGGCAGCGCAGGTCACGTTGTCCTTTCGCACGGGCGGAATCCTATCATCTCTTCCAGTGTCTGAGGGCGACGAGGTCCGTGAGGGTGAAATCCTGGCAGAGGTGAACACCTCGGAACTCAGCCTTGGGGTAACTCAGGCACAGTTGGCGCTGACCAGTGCGGAGGCCAGTCAGGCCAAACTCCTGAGCGGGGCTGATGCCGATGCCATGGCGGCGGCACGCGCCAACCTGGCCAGCGCGGAGGCTGCTCTGACCAGGCTGCGGAATGGACCGACGCAGGATCAGATCACCGTGGCCAAGGCGGACCTGAGGAGGGCCGAGATCGCGCTGCAGGAGGCGCAGGAGCGGTACGATCAGTATGCCTGGGTCGGCGGAATTGGGGCCCTGCCTCAGTCCGTGGCTCTACAACAGGCCACCATCAACTACGAACAGGCTCTGGCTGCCTACAACATCGCCATGCAAGGACCCACCGACAGCGAACTCCAGGCGGCGGAGGCCGCCGTAGCTCAGGCGCGTAGTCAGCTCAGCTCTCTGGTGGATGGTGCAAGCGCAGAAGACCTGACCATGGCCCAGGTGGCCGTGGATCAGGCCCGTGCTTCGTTGGAGTTGGCCCAACTGCAATTGGAGGGCGCGACCATAACGGCACCCTTCAATGGAGTGCTGGCTTTTGTGGGCGCCGAGGTCAATGAACAGGTAGCGCCTGGTTCCCCGATGATTATTCTCATCGATCCCTCCGGCTTCCATGTGGAGGTGAGCGTCGACGAGATAGACGTAGGGCAGGTGGAGCTTGAGCAGGAGGCGAGGATAACCCTCGACGCCTACCCCGACGAGGAGCTTCAGGGGCGCGTGGAATACATCTCTCCGGTGGCCACCGAGGACCTGGGAACAGTCAGCTACCTGGTCAGGGTGTGCTTCGACCCCACCCAGGCGCCGCTGCGTTCGGGTATGACGGCCAACATCACCATCGTGACGGAGCGCAGGGAGAACGTACTCCTCATGCCGAGCAGGGCGATTTCCGCCGACAGAGAGACCGGCTTGTTCTACGTGGAGAGGCTGAAGGACGACGGCGAGATCGAGCGGGTAGAGGTGGAGATTGGAATACAGGATACCACGTACACCGAGGTGCTGAGGGGTCTGGAAGAAGGAGATCAGTTGGTGATCGGTGACGTGACCATGAGGGACAGACTACGTATGGGTATGTCGTAGAGGCAGATTCAGGTGTCTGCGCTCTGCGAGGTGCAAAGGTCATGATCAGAATCGAGGAAGCAACCAAGGTCTACAAGATGGGTGAGGTGGAGGTGCACGCCCTGCGCGGGGTCTCTCTCGAAATCGAAGAGGGTGAGTGGGTGTCCATCATGGGCCCGTCTGGGTCCGGCAAATCCACCCTGATGAACATCATTGGCTGCTTGGATCTACCTACCTCCGGCACCTACTATCTGGATGGCATAGATGTGAGCGAGCTGGACGACGACGAACTGGCGGAAATCAGAAACCGCAAAATCGGGTTCGTGTTCCAGAACTACAACCTGCTGGCCCGGACCTCGGCCCTGCGCAATGTCGAGTTGCCACTCCTCTACGCAGGAGGAGGCAACAAGAGAGACCGAGCTCTCGCTGCACTGGAGGCTGTGGGATTGAGCGACAGGGCCAACCACAACCCCAATGAACTCTCTGGAGGTGAGCAGCAGCGCGTAGCCATCGCCAGGTCTCTGGTCAACAGCCCTTCCATTATCCTCGCCGACGAGCCCACCGGCAACCTCGACTCTAAGTCGGGTGCCGAGATCGTGCAGATCTTCAAACGGCTCAACGAGGAGCAGGGTATCACCATGGTCTTCGTGACCCACGATCGGGCGGTAGCCGGTCAGACTCAGCGCATCCTCTACTTGCACGACGGCAGAATCGTGCGGGACGGGGTGACAGGGGCGCCACCCGCTTCCGAGGAGGCGACAAGTGGACCTAGTTGATAGCCTGCGTGTGGCCGCGGGATCCATGAGTGCCAACAAGATGCGCTCGTCGCTGACCATGCTGGGGGTCATCATCGGCGTGGCAGCCGTCATTGCCCTGCTCTCCATTGGCCAGGGTGTGCAGAAAACGGTTACCGAGCAGATCCAGAGCGCTGGCTCGAATCTCCTGATGATCCTGCCAGGGCAGCTGACGGAAACGGGTGGTTTCGAGTTTCAACCTACGCTGACCTACGCCGATGCCGAGGCCATCGCGGACCCTATGAATGTACCGGATGCCGCCATTGTGGCCCCCACCATGGAAGGCAGTGCCAGCGTGAGCTATGACGGCGAGGACCTGACGGCTACTACGGCGGGGGTCGTGAGCGAACACGACATCGTGCGTAACCTCGAGGTGGTCCTCGGCCGCTTTTTGACCACACAGGATATGGACAGAAGATCGCGAGTAGCTGTCCTGGGCTCCAATGTTGCGGAGCAGTTGTTTGGCGAAAATGGGTACCCCCTGGACCAGACGATCAGGATCAACCGTATTCCCTTCAAAGTAGTCGGCGTGTTGGCTGAAAAGGGTGCCGGTATGATGGGCAGCGAGGATGGATACATCTATGTTCCCATAACCACTGCTCAGTCCCGGCTTTACCCCCAGCGGCGCGATCTCGCCGGTCATTTCATGGTCACGATGATCTACGTGCAGGCGGTTTCCGACCAGAGCATGGATGCCGCGAGCGAGCAGATCAACGACTCGCTGAGACTCAGGCACGACATCTCCTTCCAAGACGACGACGATTTCTCGGTAATCAGTCAGGCCGATCTGGTGGCCATCATGGCCGAGGTCACGGGTATCCTGACCCTTTTCCTCGGTGCCGTCGCAGCCATCTCCCTACTGGTGGGAGGCATTGGCATCATGAACATCATGCTCGTTTCCGTCACCGAGCGCACACGCGAGATAGGTATTCGCAAGGCAGTTGGCGCCAAGCGGCGTGACATCCTGCTGCAATTCCTGGTAGAGTCCATGGTGTTGAGTCTTCTCGGTGGAGCGGCAGGCATCGCCCTGGGGTTTCTTCTAGCTCAAGGGGTATCGCGGCTGTCGGAGGATCTAGCAACCGTAGTGTCCATGCAGTCCATCGTACTAGCTACGAGTTTCTCCCTGGTCGTGGGCGTGGTCTTTGGCCTATATCCGGCGCTGCGAGCAGCGCGCCTCCACCCTATTGAGGCCTTGCGCTATGAATAGGAAGCAGGGTATGAGCAGAACGGTGGCCGCCAGCTCGGTCCTGTGTTTGGTGGTGGCGGTGCTCCTGCTGTCGGCATGTGGACAAGAGGTCCCTCCTGAGCCGACCATCATCCGCTTGCCTGTCGAGGAGACGCCGTCACCAGCCCTGACGTGCACGGTAACGACTACCCCGACCAGGACCCCGGTGCCTCCAGCGGAGACGCCGAACCCTACGTCGACCCCCACGCCCACACCTACGCCCAGGCTCTCTGCTACGCCCACACCTCAAGCGCCCAGCACCACCACGAGGCCGTCATTGGAGGGGCGTTTCGTTTTCCAGGTGGCGAGCGGTGGCGATATCTACGTGGTGAACGCCGACGGAACGGGATTGATCCGTCTGACGGAGGGGATGGATCCCAGCTGGTCGCCCGATGGCAGCAAGCTGGCTGTTGCTCGCTGGACGACTCCATGGGGCATCTACACCATCAATGCTGACGGCAGTGGTGAGAACTTGCTATTCAGTTCCCATGTAGCGCGTGCCCCGGTGTGGTCTCCGGATGGCAGCCAAATCGCATTCTACTTCGAGACAGAGGGTCTCACGGCCCCGTGGAGGGAGTACATCGAAGGCTATGGGTGGCTGACGCTCATCCCGGCGCAGTGGCAGACAGAGTGGCACCTGGGGGTCGTGGATGTGGCCGACGGCTATCTGCACCAGCCCTACTGCGACCGTTTCGCCTTCTCCCCCACCTGGTCTGGCGATGGTGAGTGGTTGATCTATGATGGAGACCATGGCCTGAGTCTGACCACGGTGGAGGGTCCTAACAATGTACCCTTCAACGACAACGTACACGACCACTTCCCGGTGATATCTCCGGATGGAAGTCGGATCGCGTTCATGCACTGGCAGCACGATCACTGGGAGATCTACGTGATGAACGCGGACGGGAGCGGTCGATGGCCGTTGACTGGCAGCTCGGCACTGCTGGAAAGGCGGCCGAACAACGTATCGCCGGCCTGGAGTCCGGATGGTGAGCAGATAGTGTTCTTGTCTGATCGGGGCGGTGATTGGCAGTTCTACGTGATGAAGGCCGATGGCAGCGATCAGAGGCAGATTCTCAAGAATGTCACCGATGTACTGAAGATCCGCTATGCTGGGGTGAACGAAAGGGTCATCTCCTGGAGCCCCAGGTGATCACCCCGGATGCATCTCATCCGCCAGCCCGATCGACTCCTGATGTGACGCCTCGGACGACAAGGCGCTTCCCCCATCCGCCCGGATAGCCCCTAGTGCAACCACCTGTTGCTGCGCTGGGCCTGGCCGGAGACACTCCCTCCTCCACAATAGACGGTTCAGTCGCCCCCCTTGGATTCCCCAACTGCGACAGCCACGCCTCGGGTGGACCTATTCCTTTGACAGACACCTGGCCTCGTCAGTGGGAGTTGTACTCCCCATACTGAAGTCCGGCTATCCTAGCAGACACTATTGGCCTGTGCTAGAATGATCGTTGTTCGAAGACAGGGAGGTACTCGTGTCGGGACATGGGCGGCCCAGACGTACGGGCATGACCGCCTCTTATCGGCTGTTCGCCGGACTGGTGCTGCTGGTCGTAGCATCCTATCTGTTCCACCAGTTGCGTCCACAGCCTGTCGCAGCTTCCGCCTCGTCCGGTCTGGTGGGGCACCTCACCGATGCGCAGGGTCAGCCGGTCCAGAACGCCCAGGTGGCAGTCTACACCGATGGAAACGAAGGAGCCATCGCGGTGGTGGAGAGTCAGAGGGATGGCTCGTTCATCGTTGATCTCAGCGAAATCCCCTCCCAATCATTGTCAATTGAGATAACTCGTCCCCACTTCCGCTCCCTGACCTGGAGCGCTAATCCGGAGAACCTTGAGGCCTTGCGTCAGGGCATGACGCTCCGGCTGCCCGACCTCACTATGGAAAGACGAATCACGCTGGGCTTCTGGATAGCTACGCTTACGTTCCTGGGCATGTTGATGCTCATCGCCTTCGAGAGACTTCACAACACCATGGCTGCTCTGTTGGGCGCGGCTGTAGTTCTGGGCATCAGCTTCGTAGGACGGCCCCTCAACCCGGATCTCTTCATCCTTGATTTCGAGCAGGCGTTACAGTACGTGGACTTTGACGTCATCTTCCTGGTGATGGGGATGATGATCGTCATCGGCATCCTGGAGGCCACGGGCATCTTTCAGTGGACCGCATACCAGGCGTACCGCCTCTCCCGAGGTCGTGCCTGGATCTTGGTGATCATCCTCATGGTGCTGACCTCGGTGGCTTCGGCGATGCTGGACAACGTGACGACGATGCTGCTTATGGCCCCTATCACTCTGGAGATAGCTCTCGCTCTGGGGATCAACCCGTTGGCACTCATACTGCCGGAGGTCTTGGCCTCGAACATCGGAGGCATCAGCACGCTCATCGGTACTCCCACCAACATCCTGATAGGCTCCTATGCTGACATCAGCTTCGGGGACTTCCTGATCAACCTTACCCCTGGCGTGGTGCTGGCCCAGGCGGCACTGACTCTGTTTGTACTGGTCTTTTTTCGTCGGCAGTACAGGGAGGTGAGTGGAGGGCTGTCGCCCGCGATGCTGGAGCGGCTGAGGCAGAACGGCCGCATCACCCAGCCCAGAACACTGGCCAAGGCGGGAGCCGTTTTCGTGCTCATGCTACTGCTGTTCATAGTTGGGGAGCAGATCCACCTAGTTCCCGCCGTGACGGCGATCCTCGGAGCGGTATTTATGCTCTTGGTGGTGAGCGCCGACATACAGGAGATGCTGAGGGTGGTGGATTGGACCACGCTGATGTTCTTCATCGCGCTCTTCATGGTGATTGGGGCCATTCAGGAGGTGGGACTTGTCAGCCTGATCGCAGCAGGCATCAAAGACCTGGTGGGGGAGAACCTCACCCTCGCCCTGCTGATCATCGTCTGGGCAGGAGCTCTTCTTTCAGGGGTCATCGACAACATTCCCTTTGCGGCTGCAATGCTGCCTGTAGTGGGCTACCTGACGAAGGCTCTGCCCGGCGCATCCAGCAAGGTGCTGTTCTATGGTCTCTCGGTAGGATCAGCACTAGGGGGAAACAGTACTCTGATCGGTTCTGCTCCCAACATGGTCACGGCAGGAATCATGGAGCGCGCAGGTTACCCTGTTAGTTACATCACTTTCCTCAAGCTGGGTTTGCCGGCCACCATCATCACTGTAGCCGCGGCCACGATATGGCTACTGATCCGGTTCTGACCGACGGAGGACGACATGGGCAAGATCCTGTGCCCCACCCGGGGTGGAGAAGCTAGCTATCGCACACAGGATGCAGCTATCGCCATGGCGAGGCAACAGGGCGATGAACTGGTGTTCTTGTACGTAGTTGACCTTGATTTCCTCAACAAGACCGAGCGAGCTGTACGGCCTGACGTAGTGGCCGAGGAGATGAGGCACTTGGGCGAGTTCCTGCTTAGCATGGCTCAGGAGAGGGCGCGCAACCAGGGGTGGGACGCGGAGTACGTTGTGCGTGAGGGAGACGTGGCGACCGAGATAAAGGCGGCGGCTGTGGAGGAGGGGGCAACTGTGGTCGTCCTGGGCCAGGCCGCCCCCGACGATCCCACCTGTGCCTTCGCGCCGGAGGGTCTCCTCAGATTCGCCCAGGAAATCGAGAACGAGACAGGTATAGAGGCCCGCGTCGTTTGCTAGTCAAGGCGCCCTCCATTCCCGCTCTGCTGTGCAGCGCCGTCGGACTGGAAGTGCAATCCTCTCCCGTTGAAAGATCCTTGCCGTTGGCACACATGGCTGGCCTGCTGCTCACAAGCCTTGGATCGATAGTCACCACAGCCCAGGTGGAACGTCGTCTTCTCTCGGTGGAGGTAGAGGCCTTGCTGATCATCCTGGGATACCTGGGCGCGATGGTCCTGCTGTTCAACCGGGGGATCGTAGGTTGATCCTTGACAAATCGAGTCAGACAGATACAATGTGCTTGCTCGGCAGAAAGCATAGCGTGTTTCGATAAACGTGCTGCAACATTCTGGCGCCGGCTCCCCCTGTTGTCGGACTGTGCAACTAGTTACTGCGCACTTGCTGTCTGTCGCCTCTTGGAGGTCGGACTATGGAACCCCTACTTGGCGCACTTGCCATCTTCTGCCTGAGACTGATAGACGTATCCATGGGAACGGTGAGGATCCTCATGGCGGTGCGTGGTCGAAGGCTGCTGGCGGGCGTGATAGGCTTCTTCGAGGTCACCATCTTCCTGGTAGCCATCAGTCAGGTGATCACCAACATCGGGAACTGGTGGAACGTGCTGGGCTATGCGGCTGGCTTTGCTGTGGGCACGATGGTTGGCATGACCATTGAGCACAAGCTGGCCATCGGCTTGGCTGAAGTCGACATCGTCTCCATGGGTAAGGGCAAAGAGATAGCCGAGGCACTGCGCGCGGAGGGTTTTGGAGCCACCGAGTTTCTGGGAGCCGGTCAAACCGATCTGGTGAGCATGGTGCGCACGGTAGTGAGGAGGAGAGAAGTACCCTCGGTCATGGCCACCGCCAGTGCCACAGATGGCCAGGCTTTCATTACTGTCCAGGATATGCAGAGCGCCTACCGCGGGCGATGGCGCTTGCGCAAGTAGCAATCCACCTTCGACATGAAACTCCTTGCAGATGCCATGTTGGGCCGCCTGGCCAAATGGCTACGCATCCTAGGGCACGATACCATCTACTTCGCCCACCTCCAAGACCAGGAGTTGGTGCGGCTGGCCCGAGCCGAAGATCGCCTACTCCTGACTCGGGATAGGGATCTGACCAAGCGCAAGGGTCTCAGATCTCTTCTCGTCGAGAGCGACAGGCTCGAGGAGCAGTTGGGGCAGTTGCTGCGCGATCTGGCTCTGGATGTCGAAAGCCAGTTTCCTCGCTGTGCTTGCTGCAACACGACACTGGAAGCACTGGAGAGGAAGGAAGCAAAGGGCCGCGTGCCACCCTACATCTATCGTCGCCACAGGGAATTCACTCTGTGCCCACGATGCGACAAGGTGTACTGGAGAGGTACTCACTGGCAGAGGATGCGAGAGAGAATCCACGAGATCCGAGAGCGATACATCAGTCCTTCTTGACGAGGAGTTTCTCGATCTTGGGGCCCTTCATCTCCTGAACTGTGAGCTCCAGGCCGCGGTAGGAGAGCTTGTCTCCCTCCTCGGGGACACGTCGTAGCTGGTAGAGGACGAACCCGCTGATGGTATCGTAGTTATCGTCCTCAGGCAGCTCCAAACCCAACTCCCTGTTGACCTCATCAATGCGCATCAGGCCGTCAATCTGAATCGTATCCTCGTCGATTTCTACGAGAAGTGGTTCCGTCACCCACTCGTCGGTAAGGCGACCGACGATCTCCTCGATCAGTTCCTCGAGCGTTACCACCCCTGCTGTTCCGCCATATTCGTCGATGACGATGGCCATCTGCGTGTTCTGGCTGCGCATTTCGTGGAACAACTGGCCCAACTCCTTGGACTCGGGCACGAAGATGGTGGGCCGGATCAGTTGGCGGAGACCCGCAACTGAGTCCAGGGAGCCATTGGCCATGTTGAGCAGCACGTCTTTGATGGACACGAAGCCAGCGACATTGTCCAGATCGCCTTCGTAGACGGGGAATCGCGAATGGCTGGAGGAGGTAAAAGTCGTGAGCAAGCCTTCCAGCGTCGTGTCGACAGCGATCCCCACGATGTCGGGTCGCGGTATCATGACCTCGCGAACCTGACGCCTTACAAACTGGAAGACGTTGTGCACCATCTGGCGTTCTACTCCCAAGACCGTGCCTTGTTGCTCTCCAATGGTGGCTAGCATGCTAATCTCATCGGAAGTGACGAAGGGAGATTGGTCCTCTCGTCCCCTGCTGACCAGCCCGATGAGGGCGTTGGCGATCAGCGTGAATATGTAGATGACAGGGGTAAAAACTCGCACGATGAGGCTGATGGGCCGGGCTACGAGAAGGGCCATGCGCTCCGAGTTTCGCGCGGCAAAGGTCTTGGGAGTGATCTCTCCGAAGAGCACGATGAGCACCGTCAGCACCACACTCGCCACCACCAGGCCTCGTTCACCGAAAATCGCCAAGGCCAAAGTGGTGCCCACCGAGGAGGCGAAGATAATGAAAGCGTTCTCGGTCAGCAGGATGGTGGCGAACAGCTTGTCGTGATGCTCCCAAAGGCTTCTCGCCAACTGGGCAGCGCGGTTGCCCTGCTCTGCCAGGCTGCGAATCCGGGTCTTCCTCACGGAGATCAGGGATGCCTCGGAGCTGGAGAAGAAGGCTACCATCAAGATGCTGATCAGGAGGATCGCCAGGCTAACCAGCGCATTGGAGCCCATGATGGGAAGAGCGGTTTCTCCCACGAAGAAGACCTCCACCGACGATTATACCAACCTAGTTGTGGCTGCGCTACTGTCAATCAGGAGATCGCAAAGCCCTTCCGTAACGCCTTGAGGTCTTGTGGGGGTTTCCCGTACTGTGCTATACTAGCCTTGATCTGAGGAAAGGTGTGTGCCCTGTGACAGTGGCCTATGCTCCGGGCAAAGTCATACTAGTCGGCGAACACGCGGTGGTCTACGGTCGGCCAGCCGTGGCACTCCCTGTGAATCAAGTGCGAGCCGAGGCAACGGTCGTGAACGCCAAGGAAGGCCAGGGCATCATCATCGAGGCCGCGGATCTGGGACAAACCTTTGTTCTGGGGCGCGGAGGTCCCTCAGGATCACTCCATGCCCTGCAAGTCACCGTGGCGGGCGTTCTGCAGTACCTAAGTTTGAGTCTGGAGCAGGACCTAACGGTCACGGTGAGATCCACCATCCCCATCGCCCGCGGCCTGGGCAGCGGCGCTGCGGTGTCCACGGCGCTGACCAGGGCAGTGGCCCAGCATTTCTCTAGAGAACTGACCCCCGCAGAGGTTTCCCGGTTGGTGTACGAGGTGGAAAGAATCTATCACGGCACACCCAGCGGCATAGACAACACAGTTATCGCCTATGAACGGCCGGTGTATTTTGTCCACGGAGACAAGCCCGAGACCTTGGCGGTGGGGCGGCCTCTGACCCTGTTGGTAGCCGACACAGGCTTGGCAAGCCTCACCAGGGAGGCGGTGGACGCCGTGCGACAGGCCTGGCGACGATCCAGGGAGCGGTACGAAGAGCTCTTCGATCGGGCGGGCTCAATAGCCATCGAGGTGCGCCGGGCCATAGAGACCGGCGACGTAGGGCAGGTGGGGCGCATGATGGATGAGAACCATGGCCTGCTTCAAGCGATGGGCGTGTCGTCCCCTCGCTTGGACTCCCTGGTGGCGGCTGCCAGGTATCAGGGGGCACTGGGAGCCAAGCTGTCGGGGGCGGGGCGCGGCGGCAACGTGATTGCTTTGGTATCGTCGCAGACTCGGGACAGGGTCGAGCGTGCCCTGATATCCGAGGGTGCACGGCGTGTGATCCAGACGGAAATCCTCCCAAGCCAGGGACGGACGCCCGCTGTGACGCCATCTCTGGGGCCAGCCAAGCCCTGCTGTGCGATGACCTGATCCAAAGCTGACCCTCGGGGGTTTCATGCCTATTGTTAAGATAAGCGTGTTCGAGGAGGCCAAGAACCTCATCCAGCCCTTCCTGGTCGTAGATCTGGCCGAGATTGATGACTTTGCGGCTCGTCTGTTCATCAGCCACGGCATGGTCGCCTGGCACAAACACGTCGATCAGGAGCAGCTCTTCTTGGTGCTCGATGGGGAGCTGGTTCTGGAAAGCGAATGGGGCAACACAGCGCTGCGAAGCGGGGAGATGGCCGTGATACCGAAGGCGGTCGGTCACCGCTGCGGCTCGGAGGCGCGCACTACAGCCTTGGTCTTCGAGAGGCGATTCTTCTCCAACAGACAGAACGGCCAGCGCAGGTTGTTCGTGCTCGAGGGCGCAGGAGAGCTCAAGCCTGTCAGCATCGGCGCAGAGGCCATGACGCTGGAGGGGACCTATGTGTCGAGAAGGCTGACCACCGTCGACGAACTGGTCTTGTCTGTGGCGCGGTGTGAGGGTGAGGCCAAGGAGCGCGTGCCCAGTCACGGCAGTGAACTCCTGCTGGTGCAGGAGAACAGTCTGACCCTGGAAACCGGGCTTGGCGCTGTGACCTTGGGCAGAGGTGAGATGGCGGTGGTTCCCCAGGGGATACCGTATCGTGCCCATGCGTCTGAGACAGCGGTGGTTCTAATGGCCACCAAGGGCAGTCCGGCGTAGACCTGCTATCGGGCAGAGGACGGCGAGAACTTGGCGGAGTTGGTGTTCCTCAAGCTGGGAGGGTCGCTGATCACGGACAAGGGATCCCCTCAGACTGCGAGGGAAGGGGTCATTCGGCGTGTTGTTGACGAGATACGAGCAGCTCTCGACGAGGTCCCTACCCTGAGAGTGGTCTTGGGCCATGGCAGCGGGTCGTTCGGGCATCCCCCAGCCAGCAAGTACGGTGTCCAGGAGGGTTTGACGGGAAGCGATGATTGGTGGGGGTATGCGGAGACGGCTGTCGTCGCCGGCCGCTTGAACCGCTTGGTCAGTGATGCGTTGCTCGAAGGGGGAGTACCGGTTGTTCCGTTCCAGCCGTCCGCCTCGGCACGCTGTCAGGATGGTAGGCTGGTTCACCTCGAACTCCGTCCACTACAGGAGGCCTTGGAGAGGGGCCTCGTGCCGGTGGTGTATGGCGACGTCTCCTTCGACACCGTGCGCGGCAGCGCAATCGTCTCTACAGAACAGATCTTTGCCTATCTCGCCCCCCATCTGAAGCCTGCGAGAGTGGTCCTGGCTGGCCATGTTGAAGGTGTCTTTACGGCAGATCCTCTGCGAGAGACCGACACGCGTCTTCTCAGCGAGGTGTCCGTCTCCACCGTCTCCGGGGTGGAAGAGATGCTCACCGGTTCCTTAGACATCGATGTGACCGGCGGCATGCTTTCCAAGGTGCGAACCATGTGCCAGTTGATCCAGGTGCAGCCGACGATCACAGTGCGTATCATCTCCGGTCGCAAAGACGGGTTGATCAAGAGAGCGCTTATCGATCCAGGGGTAGATGAGGGAACCCTCCTGCACTGGTGAGCCGTTCCTCCAGCAGAACCGAGGCGAAGGGTGTCCATACTGGCGATAGATGGCTCCTACGGCGAAGGGGGCGGGGCGGTTCTGCGCAATGCCTTGTCCCTGTCCGCTGTGCTCGGCGAGCCGATAAGGATCGAGAACGTCCGTGTCAAACGCCCGAACCCGGGATTGCAGGCTCAACATCTGACCGCTGTTCGTGCATTGGCCAAGGTCTGTCAGGCGAAGGTGGACGGGGCTGAGCTGGGCTCTTTGGCATTGTCCTTCCAGCCCCAATCGTCGCCCCAAAGCGGGGAGTACTCGTGGGACGTGGCTGAGGCGCGAAAGGGAGGGAGTGCTGGAGCCACGAGTCTAGTCTTCCAGGGCTTGCTGGTCCCCCTGCTTCACGCCAAGGGCGACTCCAGACTCTCCCTGCGGGGCGGCACTCACGTGGCCTGGAGTCCCCCGTTTCAGTACTTGGAGTCGGTGTACTTGCCCACACTGCATCAGATGGGCGTGAACGCACGAGTCGACATCGAGCGGTGGGGCTGGTATCCCATCGGCGAAGGGTTAGTTACGGCCCACATCAGTGGTTCTGGCGATGTGGCGCTGTCGATGCGTGACATGAACCTGACGGAGCGTGGACCACTGAAGCGGTTGTCTGGAGTGTCGGCCTTCTCCAATCTGCCCGGGCACATCGCGGAGCGCCAGAAACATCGGGCGCAGAGCATACTGCGCGCTGAGGGTTTCGATCCGGAGATCGAGATCGTCGATGCTCCTGCCAGGGGGCAGGGTACCATGATGTTTCTCCTCGCCGAGTTTGAGAGCGCCCGGGCAGGGTTCACCTCTCTGGGCAGGAAGGGGAAACCCGCGGAGCAGGTGGCTGAGGATGCCTGCAAGGAGTTCCTGGAGTACTTTGAGAGTGGGGCGGCGCTCGACCGGCATCTGGCAGATCAGCTTGTGCTGCCTCTGGCCCTGGTGACGGGAGCTTCCTCGTTCACCACCTGTGACGTAAGCCAGCATCTCTTGACCAATGTCTGGATCGTGGAACAACTGCTGGGCAGACACATCGATGTGGAAGGTGAGAAAGGTGAGTCAGGCAGAGTGAGTATACCAGGGCGTACGCATGTTTGAGATCGTCTTCTTAGGCACCTCGGCCTCGGCCCCTTCGGTGGCGAGAAACCTGAGCGCCAGTATGGTGCTCCATAAGCATTACCGGTTCCTCGTCGACTGTGGTGAGGGCACCCAGCGACAGTTGTTGAAGAGTGGTCTGGGTTTCAAGAGGTTGAAGCGCATCCTCCTGACTCACGGACATCTGGATCACATCCTGGGGCTGGGCGGGCTGGTCTCGACTTTCAGTCGATGGGAGACCGTGGAATCGCTCGAGATATTCGGCGGAAGATGGGCCCTTGATAGGGTGCAGGATCTCATCCTCGGAGTCGTTCTACGAGGCGCCACACCACCCATCGAGCTTGAGTTCATCGAGCTGTCACCAGGGGTGGTGCTGGATGATGAGGATTTCGTACTCACAGCTTTCCCCGTCACACACCGTGGTCCTGGCTGTTTCGGCTTCATCTTCGAGGAGCGAACCAAGCGTCCTTTTCTGGCGGAGGAAGCGGAGAGGCTAGGTGTGCCAGCAGGCCAGGAACGTAAACAGTTGGTCCAGGGCAAAGCGGTGACCCTGGCGGATGGGACCACAGTATACCCAGATCAGGTACTGGGATCACCTCGGCAGGGAGCGAGGCTGGTCTATGTGGGCGATGCCGCTCAGGTCAATGATCTGATCCCTTACCTCCTAGAGGCCGACGCTGTGGTCATCGAGGCCACCTATATGGAGCATGAGGCGCAACTTGCTGAGCAGTACGGTCATCTCACTGTTGTCCAGGCGGCGTCCGTGGCCCGCGAGGCGAGGATCGGAACCCTCTATCTCAACCACATATCCCGCCGCTATTCAGCACAGGAAGTCGCGAAGGAGGCGGAGGCCATTTTCCCCGCCACCGTGGTGGTCAGGGACTTCGACAAGTTTGAGATTCGTAGAAGAGAATAGCCGAGCAAGGTTGAGGAGACGTGGCGTTGCCGGCCAATAGGCATTGTGCTGTGTGAAGGGGTCGAGGCGTTGTGTCACTCATCCAGGCGACATTGACATCCAACTTGGAGATGGTCTCGTCCCTGCTGTGGTTCTAGAAAACCACGGCGACCAGGCTTTGAAGATTCGATGCATCTGTGCTAGAATTCCAGGCTAGATTCGAAGAGGAGGTGCGGAAGGCATGAACATCGGTGGCTACAACTTCCCGGATGAACGGTACTACGACAGAAGCCACGGTTGGGCGCTGGTGGACGGAAGCACTGTAACCCAGGGTGTGACCGAATTCGCCCAGAAGATCTCAAAGGAGATAGTGTACGTCGAGGTTCCCCGGGCCGGCCGCACGGTGGAACAGGGCAAGACGTTCATGTCCATGGAGTCGGGCAAGTGGGTAGGGCGCATCGCCGCCATGGTCAGTGGCTCCATCGCCGAGGCCAACGAGGAGTTGGAATGGGACGTGGCACCGATCAACGACGACCCCTTTGGGGAGGGCTGGCTTGCCAAGGTCGAGGCCTCGGACCTGGGTGAACTTGACAACCTTATGAAGACCTCCGACGCCGAGTTCAAGTCCTTCATAGAGTCGGAGATTGAGAAGTACAAAGACATCCTCCAATAGATAGAAAACCTCCGCTGGAGCCCTCCACCTAGACGCACGAGACGGACACGGACGCTGCCCGCCAGGTGGGCGCGCCTCAGTCTTGTGTTGCTGTCACGGGAAACGACGTCGCCAGGGGTGGCGGCGGCAGACGGCAAGCAATGGTAGCCGGGTATCTCCAGAGCCCGAGAAGCTGGTAGCCGTTGTCCGTCGTGTCTGTTAGCAGCCCAGAAAGACCGTCGCCCGTGTGCAGGAACTGGCTGATACATGTGATTGCTGCGGACCTGAGGAGATAGGAGCGCACCAATGGATATCATGCTAGTATTCTGGATCTTTCACTTACCTGCCATGGCCGTGTTCGTCGCTGGAGCCGTACTTAGCCTGAGCATCTGGCTGCAAGGGACTGTCGACGGACGAAGCGACATCAGCGCTGGTCAGAAGCTCTTACTTCTGATCAGGAAGGCCCTGAGGACCATCTTCAGCGCTAAGCTGGGAGCTTTGCTGTGGTCGCTCATCTGGAATGGAGCGATCCATCCAACGCTGTTCAAGGAGCACAAGCTGCGGTGGGTCGCCCATTTCTGTGTCTTTGGGGGCATCCTCCTGCTGACCATTCTGAGCGCCTTCTCCTTCATAACTGTTGACATCATGATACCGGTCCTCAAGATGGATAACATCTTCACGGCAATCTTCGCCAACAAAGACCATCCCATCACTGCCTTCCTCAACGACTTTGGGGGGCTCGCGGTCATGGTAGGGTTGGCAATCGTCATCATCCGCCGCTACGTCATCCGCGAACTGGACATGCGTACGCGACTTGTGGATAGTGAGATCGTTTTCTTCTTGGTGGTGATAATGATCTCTGGTTATCTGGCGGAGATCTGCCGCTTGAGCCTCGAGTTCGCAGAGCTCGCTCCGACGGCCGCCTATGCCTTCCTAGGCTACCCGGTGGCCTCGTTGGTGAGGAATGCGCCTCTGCCCTGGGGCAATCTCCACGACTGGCTGTTCCTGGTCCACGCCCTGTTCTCCTCCGTAGTGATAGCATACGTCCCCTTCAGCAAGTTCTTCCACGCTGTGGCCGGTGCCATCATCGCCACCGTCAACTCCCTGTCCAGTGATGAGAAGACCGCGGTGCTGCACGAGGTGACTTATGGAGAGGTTTGACCTTTCGCACTACTCCTTCAAGCAGTTGATGGAGCTCGACGCCTGCACGCGGTGCGGCGAATGCGTCAAGTGGTGTCCCACCTATGCAGAAAAGGGCGAGGAGCCACTGCAGCCGGCAGAGAAGATACGCCGCATGAAGTCCTTCATCGTGGGTCAATACGGTCTTCGAGCGAGGCTCTTTGGTCGCAAGTTCCCCTCTCATGAAACCTTGGAGGAGTACTGCGGTGGGGTCTACGATTGCACGCTTTGTGGACGCTGCCATGTGGTATGCCCTGTCAAGATAGAGACTCGCCTTCTGTGGATCGCCATGCGTGAGCAACTGGTGGAGTTGGGCCACAATCCTAAGGTGTTTGATGCTCTGCACGAGACGGTCACGACCAAGTACAATATCTCCGGGGACAACAATGAAGATCGCCTTATCTGGGCAGCCAATCTAGAACAGGTCCCCGAGGGCGTCAAGGGAAAGGAGAAGGCCGAGATAGTCTACTTCGTGGGCTGTACGCCTTCTTTCTATCCTCAAACCTATGGCATCCCTCAAGCTGTCGCGGAGGTGATGACGAGGGCTGACCTGGACTTCTCCACGCTGGGGGGTCAGGAATGGTGTTGTGGATACCCGCTCATCATCGGCGGCATGGGCGATGCGGTCAAGGGGTTGGTGGAACACAATGTGGCAGCGGTCAGGAGGAAAGGGGCCAAGAAACTAGTGGCTGGCTGTCCTTCCTGTTACCATACGTGGCTTCACGAGTACCCCAGAATCATCGGGGAACCCTTGGGTTTCGAAGTCCAGCACCTGACTCTACTGCTGGAGCAACTGATACGCGGGGGAGACATAAAGCTCGGCGAGTTCGACCGCCCCGTTACCTATCATGATCCGTGCGACTTGGGCCGGAACGGTGGCATATACGACGCTCCTCGCAACGTGATATCTAGCATACCCGGCATCTCTTTCACGGAGATGGAGGAAACTCGGAACTATGCCCTTTGTTGCGGCGGCGGGGGAGACGTGGCGATGTGCGACCAGGCATTGGTGGATGCGGTGGCCAAAAGGCGACTCCAGCAAGCCGTAGCCACGGAGGCTCAAGTGCTTGTTTCTGCCTGTCAACAGTGCAAACGCACGCTCATGGGCGCGGCACGCCAAGAGAAGGTCAGAATGCAGGTCCTGGACATTGTGGAGTTGATAGCCAGGGTGATGGAGGGGTGATCCCCGCACGGGGCGACAGAGTGGGGCGGCACAGTCCTGACCAGGAAGGAGATGGGCGGGTTCGCCGGGCTGGCGAGTTGACATCTCCTTTTTTGTTTGGCAATCTGTGGGCATACGTAGAAGTGACCAAGCCCGCCTCCGTGTTGCTGCTGGTCTTCACTGGCCTGGCGGCGATGATCGTGGCGGCTGGGGGATTGGACCTGCCTCCAGGTCTCCTGGTCAGAATCGTCCCAGCCCTAGCCTTGGGGTGTGCCGGCGCCAACACCATCACCTGCTACATAGACCGCGACATGGACCAGGTGATGGAAAGGACCAAGGGACGGCCTCTCCCCAGTGGGAGGATCCATCCCCCGGAGAGAGCGCTCTACTGGGGGCTATTCCTCAGCGTGGTCTCGCTGGCCCTGGCCTGGGCGGTCAATCCTCTGGTCTTCCTGCTCGGTCTCCTGGGGTTCGCCGACAATGTCCTGGTCTACAGCCTGTTGCTGAAGCGGAGAAGCGCCTGGAACATCATTCTGGGAGGATTCAGCGGAGGAATCCCGGTCCTTTCTGGGTGGGCTGCAGTGCGGGGAGGGATTGATCTCACCGCGCTGCTGATGGCCGCAGTGGTGGTGCTCTGGATACCCAACCATATCTGGAACCTGGCCATCTTCCATGCAGAGGACTACCGCAAGGTCCGCGTCCCCATGCTGCCAGCCGTCGTCTCCCTGGAGAAGACTACACGTTGCACCATGGCCACCGTCCTCCTGATGTACCTCCTTTCACTGGCCCTGTACTTCGTTGGTGGGTTTGGCTTGATCTATCTGGCAATAGCGTTCATCTTCGGGTTGTTCGTAACCGCGAGCAACTTCGTGCTGGCGTTGCGCCCCTCGCGCGAGAAGTCCTGGGTGATGTTCAAGGTCTCCAGCCCCTACCTCTTTGTGCTGTTTCTCGCCATGGCTCTCGACGTACTGCTCGTGTGAGCAGTGCCATTGATGAGGGCCTCAATTTATGGTATAATAAGATGGGGTTAGTCATATTTGACGGACGAGCCGATGCATCTCTATGACCTGGGGAGCGTTCCCTGGGCCGAGTCACAGCTCATCTACCATGCCTTGCCTCGCCTGGGTCGCGAGGCCCTGGTGCTATTGTCGCCGGCCGATCCCTATGTATGCATCGGATACCATCAGGATCTGGACCAGGAAGTGGATGTGGAGTTCTGCCGCTCCAACCATATCCCGATCTTTCGGCGGGAGGTAGGAGGAGGAGGCGTCTATCTGGACAATGACCAGTTGTTCTACCAACTGGTCATCCACAAGGACAACCCTTTGGCCCCTGGTGACAAATCCTCTTTCTATCGCAGGTTCCTACAGCCCCCTATTGACACCTATCGAGAGATAGGCATTCCGGCGGAATACAAGCCAGTAAACGACATCATGGCCCACCAGCGCAAGATTTCGGGCAATGGCGCGGGGGAGATCGGAGACTATCTGGTACTGGTGGGCAACCTGATCCTCGACTTCAACTACGAGATGATGAGCCGCGTGCTCAAGGTGCCAGACGAGAAGTTCCGCGACAAAGTGTACAAGAGCATGCGGGAGAACCTCAGCACCGTCAAACGGGAGCTGGGTAGCATACCGCCGAGGGAATCTCTCACAGTGAGCCTGGCCAGTAACTTCGAGAGGGTGCTTGGTCCTCTTCCCAGAGCAGGCCTGGGCGATGAGCTGAGGGAAGAGGTGTCGAGGCTGAAAGCCGAGTTCTCCAGCCAAGAGTGGCTGTACAGGATCGGCAAGCAGATGGAAGGGCGCACGGTCAAGATAGCCGCTGGTGTGGAGGTCAAGCACCTCGTACACAAGGCGCCGGGGGGCCTGATCAGAGGGGACGTGGAGATCGCCGATGACGTCATCTCGTCCGTGGTACTGTCCGGCGATTTCTTCTTCTACCCCGCCGAAAAGCTGGCCGAGCTCTCGCAAGCGCTGGTGGGGACCAAGACCGGGGAAGCGGAACAGACGATCCGGAAGTTCTACAGGGCACATGGCATAGAGTCTCCCGGGATGGAGCCTTCCGACTTCGCTCGGGTGGTGGCGGGTTGATCCGTGCAGAGTTTGGCTCTGTTCCCGGGCTGTCTCGTTCTCCAGCGAATGCCCCAGTACGAGAAGGCCGCCAGGAGGGTGCTGAGAGAACTGGGCATATCCGTCGAAAGCATCCCTCATGCGGCCTGTTGTGGCGCTCCCCTGGAGTCCTTCAGCGACAAGTGGCTCCATCTCGCCGCCTACAACATGAGCCTAGCCGAGAGGTTGGGGCGGGACGTGGTCACGCTGTGCGGCAACTGCACTAACACTCTGTTGCGGGCGAAAGTGGCATTGGGTGACCCCTCCCTTGGACATGAAGTAAACGACACGCTGGAGAAGATCGGACTGCGCTTCGAGGGACAGGTGCACGTCAAACACCTCGTCCAACTGCTGGCCGAGCACCTGGAAGACGTGCGCAGCAAGGTCACCAGAGCGCTGCCTATCAAAGTGGCGGTGACGCATCCCTGCCAGGCCATTCGGCCCTCGGAGGTGATGCACTTCGATGATCCAACTCAACCCCAGGCCATGCGCCGCCTCGTGGCCTTGACTGGTGCACAGGTCGTGGACTACGACGCCGAGCAAGATTGCTGCGGCTCTACCCTCTGTCTGGGGGACGAGAAGCTGGGCCTGGAGGCTGGCCGACTAAAGCTGGCCTCCGCTGACGCGGCGGATGTGCTGGTGGACGCCTGCGGCAACTGCCAGTTGCTCTTGGAAAGATTCCAGGGACTGCTGCGACAGAGTGGTGGGATAGAGAAAACAGCGGTCCTGACACTGCCGCAATTCCTCGGTCTGGCCATGGGCATAGACACGGACGATCTGGGTATCGGACCGGCGACGGCTCGTGAGTTGATAGGGAGTTCGGTGTGAGCAAGACAGAGCTTGATGCACTGTTGAAGGGCTGCACCCAGTGCGGTCTGTGCCGTGAGGCCTGTATCGTAGAGAGGCTGGGCGCACATTCCATCACTTCCTTCCTGTGCGGGGAGGATGACTACTCCAGTTGGCTCTGCTCCTCCTGTTGGCACTGTCAAGAGGTCTGCCCTCAGGAGGTGGACATTCATTCCATCATGATGGCGAAAAGGCGCCAGGAGCAGCCACCCCCGGCTCATGAGGCGATCCTTGTCAACGCCCTGCGCTTCGGATATGCTTTGCCGGTTGATGAAACTGTCAATGAACTGAGGCGCCTCCACGGCCTGGAGGCGGTGGAGTTCGTACCCGGCGAGTGGCTGGAGATCCTGCTCCCAGGACAGCGGGGTGGGAGGACAGGAGGATAGACTTTCATGTCCGCCAATTCTGTGGAGGCCGCTCTACGAGACGTAGAGTTGTCGCCCGAGGAAGAGACTATCTTACACCGGAAAGAGCTCCTAGAGTGTATCCAGTGCGGAACCTGTTCGGCCTCATGCCCTACGGCCTTCGCCATGGAGTACACGCCCCGCCAGATCATCGCTGCGATACGAGCTGGCAGACTGGAGAAGGTGCTGCGAAGCAACACACCATGGCTGTGCGCCTCGTGCTACTACTGCACCGTGCGATGCCCTGCTGGAATCCAGTTCACAGATCTCATGTATCATCTCAAGCGTATGGCCGTCAAGCGGGGTCTGCATCCCAGTGGGAGCCCCGCTTTCTATCAGGCGATGGTCAGCACCGTGGACCGGCATGGCCGCAGTGCGGAGACGGAACTGATGATACGTTACTACTTGGGCAGGCTCAATCCCATAGGTTTGATCAAGTTGGCTCCCTTCGGGATCAAGATGATGTTGCGGGGTAGGTTTCCTCTGCTGCCCCACAGGATCAAGGGCCGGAAAGATCTGGAGAGGATGCTCGACCACATCGCGAAGGGAGGGGAGGCCTGATGGCTTACAGTTATTACCCCGGCTGCACTCAAGAGGTAAGCACCAAGGCCTACGATCTCTCCACCCGAACCGTCGCCTCAGCCCTAGGCCTGGAGTTGGTGGAGATAGAGGACTGGAACTGCTGCGGCTCCAGCCCTTCGTACTCGCTGCGAGAAGTGGAGACCTACGCGCTGAACGCCCGCAACCTGGCTCTGGCCGAAAAACAGTTGCCGGGCGGAGAGGTGTTGACCATATGCAACGGGTGCTTCGGGATCATGGACAAGACGAACCGCCGCCTTGCCGAAGATCCTGAGCTGAGAACGGAGGTTGAGGAGGCGCTGGCCACCGCAGGTCTGGAGTATCGAGGTACGCTGACGGTACGACACCTTCTGGACGTGCTGGTCAAGGATCTGGGTCGAGAAGCTATCGAACAGAAAGTGACACGCCCGCTGGAAGGGTTGAAAGTGGCGCCTTATCTTGGGTGTGCCTTCAGCCGACCCAGCGGCATTGACGATATGGAGTTCCCCACCGCCCTGGATGACCTATTGTCTTGGGCCGGTGCGGAGGTCGTGGAATACCCTCTCAAGGCAGCATGCTGTGGGGGTGTCCTGATGATGGGCGACAATCAACAGGTCGCCCTGAAGCTGGTGCGCAGTCTCCTGGCCGAAGCAGTACGCAGGGGGGCGAGTTGCCTGGCCACCGCCTGTCCGCTTTGCCACCTTAACGTCGAGGCGTACCAGGGCCAGGTGAACCGGCTTTTTGGAACGCGTTTTTCGATTCCAGTGCTCTTCTTCACCCAGTTGCTGGGTGTGAGCATGGGCCTAGGGAAGAAGGAACTAGGTCTGGGCGAGGAGTTGGTGCCGGCCAAGACCCTATTGGCCCCCTTCATGGCGTGAGCTTTGCCGAGGAGATAAGCTGGGCGAAGAAGATGGGGAGGTACTTCAGGTGGAGAGAATAGGAGTTTACGTCTGCCATTGCGGCACCAACATAGCGGACAAGGTAGACGTCGAAGCGGTCGTGGAATATGCAGCGGGGTTGCCGGGCGTGGTCGTGGGGCGGCACTACGAGTACATGTGCTCCGATCCGGGGCAGGATTTGATCAAGCAGGACATCAAGGAGCTGGGTTTGAACCGGGTCGTTGTTGCTTCCTGCACGCCTCTCATGCACGAGTCCACTTTCCGCAGGGCCTGTGAGAACGCTGGGTTGAACCCCTTCTACTTCCAGATGGCCAATATCCGCGAACAGGTCTCCTGGGTGACCGAAGACCCCGACGAGGCCACGGATCGGGCCAAGCGAGCGGTGACCGCTGCGGTGTACAGGGCTGCATATCACGAAGCTCTCGAGGTCAAGGAGGTTCCCGTTCAGCCCGCCGCCCTGGTGGTCGGGGGAGGCATCGCTGGTATCGAGGCCGCTATGCGCATCGCCGACGCGGGCAAGAAGGTGTTCCTGATGGAGAGGGAGCCCAGCATCGGCGGCTACATGGCTCAACTCCACAAGACCTTCCCCACACTAGACTGTGCGGCTTGAATTCTCACACCGAAGATGGTGTCCGTGGGACAGCATGAAAACATCGAGATCCTGAGCTACAGCGAGGTGGAGGAAGTCTCCGGCTTTGTAGGGAGCTTCAAAGTCAAGGTCCGCAAGAAGGCGCGCTATGTGAATGAAGACCTGTGTACCGGATGCGGCCTGTGCCAGGAGAAGTGTCCCACCAAGGACATCCTTAGCGAGTTCGAGGCGGGGATCGGGACGCGCAAGGCCATCTACATGCCCTTTGCCCAGGCGGTGCCCAGGGTTCCGGTCATAGACACCGAGCACTGCCGCCACTTCCAGAAGGGGAAGTGCGGTGTGTGCCAGAAACTGTGCCCTAGAGGGGCCGTCGACTACGAACAGGAAGATCAGATCCTCGAACTGGCGGTGGGGACCATCCTGGTGACTACGGGGTTCGACCTCTTCGATGCGACCCGTGCGCCCGAGTACGGGTACGGGAGGTTGGACAACGTGGTGACCAGCCTGGAGTTCGAGCGCATGATCAGTGCCAGTGGGCCCACTCATGGCAAGGTGCTCCTCAAAGATGGGCGAGAACCCCAGAGCGTCGCTATCCTGCACTGTATCGGCAGCCGCGACGAGAGGTACAACGTGCACTGCTCCCGAGTGTGCTGCATGTGGTCTCTGAAGTTCGCCCACTTGTTGAAGGATGTCACCGATGCCGAGGTCTACGAGCTGTACATCGACATGCGCGCCTTCGGCAAGGGGTACGAGGAGTTCTACAGGCGTTTGCTCAGAGAAGGGGTGATCTTCATCCGTGGCAAGGGCGCTGAGGTGACCGATGTGCCGGAGAGCCCTGAGGAAGAGGGCAAACTCATCGTCAAGTGCGAGGACACCTTGCTGGGCGAGTTGCGGCGGCTTCCGGTGGACATGGTTGTCCTGAGCACTGGCCTGGAGCCGCGACGTGACGCCGTGCAGGTCGCTCACACCTTTGGGCTCAGTCGCAGCGGGGACGGCTTCTTCTTGGAGAAGCACGTGAAGCTTGCCCCCGTGGAGACCGCTTCCGATGGCATCTTCATCGCCGGAGCCTGTCAAGGACCAAAAGACATTCCCGACACGGTGGCTCAGGCGGGAGCGGCGGCGGTGGCAGCTCTGGCTATGATGGACAGAGGCAAAGTCACTCTCCAGCCGTACGTGGCCATCGTTGACGTCGAGAGATGCTCTGGTTGCGGCGAGTGTGTCCTGGCCTGTCCGTACAGCGCCATAGAGCTGGTCGATGGACATGCACAGATAGAGGAGACAGCATGCAAGGGTTGTGGGACGTGTGTGGGCCACTGCCTTTCCAAGGCTCTCTCGCTGTCGCACTTCACGGACGAGGAATTGGTGGCAGAGATGCGGGGAGCTCTCCGCGTGCTGGAGGTAGCTTGACGTACGAGCCCAAGATCATAGCTTACGCCTGTACTTATTGCAGCTATCCGGGCGCTGACCTGGCGGGCATCTCGCGCATCAAGTATTCGCCCAACGTGAACATCATACGCGTCTTGTGCTCTGGCCGCGTATCGCCGGAGTTGATTCTACGCACCTTCCGTGAGGGGGCGGATGGCGTACTGGTGCTGGGCTGCCACTACGGAGACTGCCACTTCATCAACGGCAATCACCGCACAGCCAAGCGCGTGGCCGTCTTGAAACGACTTCTCGAGTATGCCGGAATCGAACCGGAGCGGCTGCGACTGGAGTGGGTGTCGGCATCAGAGGGTGAGCGATTCGCCAAGATCGTCGACGAGTTCACGAACACGGTCAGCCAGTTGCCGCCCATACAAGAGCTCCTGAGGGGGTAGGTGCAAGTGGCGAAGCACGTTCTGGATCTTGCCACCATAGAGAGGGATATCGAGTTCGGCGAGGAGGTCACGCCCGACCTGAGTGTGCTTCGCACCTGCATTCAGTGCGGCACCTGCTCAGCTTCCTGTCCAACGGCGTATGCGATGGATTACACTCCCCGTCAACTGTGGAAGCTGATCCAGTTGGGGTTGAAGGACGAGGTGGTGAACAGCAAGACCTTCTGGCTGTGCACCACCTGCAAGGCCTGTACGGTCCGCTGTCCCCGCGGCATCGACCTGACCCAGACCATGATCATGCTCAAGGAGTATGCTGTCAGAGAAGGGTTGAAGATTCCCGAGGGCATCGGAGTGCTGCGGGAGACGGTGAGCACCAAGTACAACATCTCTGGCGACGAAAACGAGAACCGCCTTATCTGGGCCGAGAACCTCGACCACCGGCCGGAGGGCATCGAGTCCAAGGAAGGGGCGGAGGTGCTCTACTTCGTGGGGTGCGTCTCCGCCTTCTATCCTCAGGTCTACAGCATACCCCAGTCCCTGGTGCAGATCATGGACAGAGCTCAGGTGAGTTTCACCACCATGGGCGGAGAGGAGTGGTGCTGCGGTTACCCCCTGTATGGGGCTGGGATGAAGGGTCTGGTTGGCGAATTGGCCAAGCATAATGTCCAACGAGTGCAGGAACTGGGTCCGACCAGGTTGGTGGCCACCTGCCCGTCGTGCTACTACGCCTGGACTCACGTCTATCCTGAGTTCGTCGAGTTGCCGCATGAATTGGAGATCCTCCACGCCACGGAGTACCTGGCCCGCTTGCTACAGGAGGGCAAGGTCGTCCTTGGCCCGGTGGAGAGGGTCGTGACCTACCACGATCCCTGTGACTTGGGCCGCAAGAGTGGTGTCTACGAAGCCCCCCGAGCCATTCTGAACAGCATTCCAGGGCTCGACTTCCGCGAGATGGCCAGTTCTGGGGAGAACGCCATGTGTTGCGGAGGCGGGGGTGATGTGGAGATCTCGGACCGTGAGGTAACGGGGCAGGTTGGCGTGCTGCGTATGCAGCAGATCCAGGAGACGGGTGCTGAGACGGTGGTCTCGGCTTGCCAGCAGTGTAAGCGGACGCTGTTGACAGGCGCTCGCCAGGCCAAGATCCGCATCAGGGCCATGGACATCAGCGAACTGGTGTTGGAGTCCGTGCGCAATGCTGAGAGCCAGTAGGTTGGAGACATCGAGCCATGAGTGATAGACCGAGAAGGATAGGGGTTTTTGTCTGCCACTGCGGGACCAACATCGCAGGCAAGGTAGACGTCGAGGCCGTTGCCGAGTACGCCGCTGGGCTCCCGGGGGTGGTCAGTGCCGAGACCTACCAGTACATGTGTTCCGACCCAGGTCAGGACCTGATCAAGCGGAGGATCGAAGAGCTCGGATTGAACCGCGTGGTGGTGGCTTCCTGTTCCCCGCTGATGCACGAACTCACCTTCCGGAGAGCATGTCAGGCGGCGGGCCTCAATCCGTTCCACTTCCAGATGGCCAACATTAGGGAGCAGGTGTCGTGGGTGACCGAGGATCCAGACGAGGCCACGGAGAGAGCCAAGCGTGCCGTGGCTGCGGCGGTCTCTCGGGTGGCACACCATGCACCGCTCCAGGTCAAGGAAGTTCCGGTGCTCCCGGCGGCCCTAGTCGTGGGCGGCGGCATCGCGGGGATAGAGGCCTCCTTGCGCATCGCTGATTCTGGCAAGAAGGTCTATCTTGTGGAGCGCGAGCCCAGTATCGGCGGCTACATGGCGCAGCTCTACAAGACGTTCCCCACCCTGGACTGTTCGGCTTGAATACTGACACCGAAGATGGTGTCCGTGGGACAGCACGAAAACATCGAAATCCTGGGTTATAGCGAGGTGGAGGAGGTCGGCGGTTACGTCGGGAACTTCACCGTGAAAGTCCGCAAAAAAGCCCGCTACGTCAATGCAGACCTGTGCACAGGCTGCGGACTGTGCCAGGAGAAGTGCCCCGCCAAGAAGATCCCCAGTGAGTTCAATGGCGGCCTGGGCACCAGGACGGCCATCTACATGCCCTTCGCTCAGGCCATACCCCGCGTCCCGGTGATCGACCGGGACAACTGCCGATACTTCCGGGAGGGTAAGTGCGGGGTCTGCGCCAAGTTGTGCCCTCGAGGCGCTGTAGACTTCAAGCAGGAGGATGAGATCGTGGAGCTTCAGGTGGGCACGATTCTTGTGACCACCGGATTCGACCTTTTCGACTGCTCCCGTGTCTCTCAGTACGGGTACGGCAGATACGACAATGTGCTGAGCAGCCTGCAACTGGAGCGTCTGGTGGATGCCAGCGGCCCCACCCGGGGACGGATCGTGACCAAGGATGGCCAAGAACCGAAGGGCATAGCCATCGTGCACTGCGTCGGTAGCCGCGACAAGAACTACAACAGGCACTGCTCGCGGATCTGTTGCATGTACTCGCTCAAGCTGGCCCACCTGGTCAAGGATAGCACCGATGCAGAGGTGTATCAGTTCTACATCGACATGCGCACCGGCGGAAAGGGCTACGAGGAATTCTACGAGCGCTTGCAGGAGGAGGGAGTGATCTTCATCCGCGGTCGCCCCGCGGAGATCGTTCCTCATGACGGCCGGCTCCTCGTTAAGGCCGAGGATGCCAACCTGGGAAGACTGATCCAGGTTCCGGTGGACATGGTCATCCTCAGCGCTGGCCTCGAGCCACGACACGACGCAGAGGATGTGGCTCGTGTGTTTGGCCTCAGCCGCAGCGCAGACGGCTTCTTCCTGGAGAAACACCCCAAGCTGGCGCCTGTGGAGACCGCATCCAACGGCGTGTTCATCGCCGGAGCCTGTCAGGGGCCGAAGGACATCCCTGACACCGTAGCTCAAGCCGGCGCCGCAGCAGCCGCCGCCATGGCCATGATGGACAGAGGACGGGTCACTCTGGAACCTTCCATCGCAGAAGTCAGCGTCAAGCTCTGTTCGGGCTGCGGAGAATGCGTGGTGGCCTGTCCTTACAGCGCGCTGAAGCTGGTCGACGGTCACGTAGAGGTCGAGGAGACCGCGTGTAAGGGTTGTGGGGTCTGCGTCGGCCACTGCCGTTCCAAGGCCATCACGGTGCTCCATTTCACGGATGAGCAGTTGCTGGCAGAGATGCAGGGGGCCCTGCACCCCTTGGAGGTGGCCTGATGTGGGGACCGCAGATCGTGGCCTACGCCTGTACCTACTGCAGCTACCCTGGCGCTGATCTGGCAGGGACGTCCCGCATCAAGTACTCACCCAACGTCAACATCATCCGAGTGTTGTGCTCAGGGCGCGTGTCGCCGGAGTTGATCTTGCGTACTTTCCGCGAGGGCGCAGACGGTGTGCTGGTGTTGGGTTGCCACTACGGCGATTGTCACTTCATCAGCGGCAATCATCGTACCGCGAAACGGGTGGCGGTTCTCAAACGGGTACTGGAGTACTCCGGGATCGACCCGAACCGTTTGCGATTGGAGTGGGTCTCAGCCTCGGAGGGCGCGCGCTTCGCCCAGGTGGTTGATGAATTCACGGAGACGGTTCGGCAATTGGAGCCCATGGAGCGGGTGCTGGCATGAATAGACGGGAACCTCTCAAGAGCGCGATAGAAGAGTTGCTGGACGATGTGGATGGCGTTCTCGCTCTTCGCAGCACGTCTGGGCACGTGGCTCCTCACCTCTTCTGCGGGCGGCAGGAGTTGGAGGAGTTGGCCGTCTCGCCCAAATACTCTTTGCCGGCCACCCTGCGTCTGATCCAGGCGGCGCATCCGGAGGCCAGGTTGGGCATCGTCTGCCGGGGCTGCGAAGAACGGGGCCTGATCGAGATGGCCAAACGAAATCAGATCAACCTCGACCTTGTGACGGTCATCGGCCTGGCCTGTACGCCGGAGGAGGCGGAGGAATGCCGCTGCGCGAAGCCGTACCCTAGCGTTCTAGTGGAGACCCACGTGGGAGAAAGGGCCGAGCCCGTCGTGGACCAGCTAGTGGAGGAGCTGCGGCAGAAGGACGTGGCGCAGCGTATGGAGTTCTGGCGCAAGCATTTCGACCGATGCATCAAGTGCTACGCCTGCCGCAACGCCTGTCCGCAGTGCTTCTGTCCGGAATGCACCCTGGAAGAGGGGCTGTGGGTGGAGACAGGGGAGGTTCCACCCACCTACCCCACTTTTCATCTCATCCGGGCGATGCACACGGCAGGCAAGTGCGTGGGCTGTCGAGAGTGCGAACTCAGTTGCCCGGCAGGCATCCCCTTGACCACTCTGTACGCTCTCATCCGAGAGGACGTGCGGGAGATGTTCGGTTACGAGCCAGGGGCTGATCTTGACCAACAGCCGCCTCTGGTCCTGCCCGTGGAGGTGGAAAGTTAGCATGGAATACAGGAATGTTCTTACCACCTGTCCCTACTGTGGCACCAGCTGTGCCCTCTACCTGCAGGTGCTGGATGGGAAGGTGGTGGGCACGCTCCCGGTCAAGGGTCATCCTGTCAGCCAAGGGGCTCTCTGCATCAAGGGCTGGAACGCTCACGGATTCATCCATCATCCCGACAGATTGACCCGGCCTCTGATCAGGGAGAAGGACAGCTTCCGAGAGGCAAGCTGGGACGAGGCCTACGACCTCATTGCCAGCAAGTTCTCTGCGCTGAAGGAAGAGCCAGGCCCCGACAGCATGGCGGTCCTTTCCTCAGCCAAGTGCACCAACGAGGAGAACTACCTCCTCCAGAAGTTCACGCGCGCCGTTCTGGGGACGAACAACGTAGACCACTGTGCGCGTCTTTGACACTCCTCCACCGTGGCCGGTCTGGCCGCATCCTTTGGCAGCGGGGCGATGACCAATTCCATCCCTGATCTGGAGGAGGCGGACTGCATCCTCATCGTCGGATCAAACACGACGGAGCAGCATCCGATCATCGGTAGCCGGCTGTTGAGGGCTCATGAGGACCGAGGGACAAAGCTCATCGTGGTTGACCCACGGCGCATCCAGATGGCTTTGCACGCGGATCTGTGGCTGCGCCAGCGGCCAGGGAGCGACGTCGCCTGGCTGAACGGGATGATGAATATCATCATCAACGAGGGCCTGGCCGACCAGGAGTTCATCGCCAATCGCACCGAGGGGTTCGATGAAGTCAAGGAGGTCGTAGCCAAGTATACCCCGGACGTGGTGGAGCGCATCAGCGGCATCCCTCAGGAGGAGCTCCGTCAGGCAGCGCTGATGTATGGCCAGGCGGAGAGCGCGGCCGTCGTCTACGCCATGGGCATCACGCAGCACACCAGCGGCGTGGATCACGTCAAGGCCTGCGCCAACCTGGCCATGATCACCGGCAACCTGGGAAGGCCTGGAACAGGCGTCAACCCCCTGCGAGGTCAGAACAACGTCCAGGGTGCCTGCGACATGGGGGCGCTGTCCAACGTCTATCCCGCCTACCAGGCAGTGACCAGTCCCGACATGAAGCAGAAGTTCGAGGAGGCCTGGGGTGTGACGGGGCTTTCTGACAAGATAGGCCTCACCGTTACGGAGATGATCGATGGCGCTGAGAGGGGAGAGGTGAAGGCCATGTACGTCATGGGCGAGAACCCCGTCCTCTCCGATCCTGACACTAATCACGTCATCAAGGCGTTGAAGACCCTCGATCTGCTGGTGGTACAGGACATCTTCCTCACGGAGACGGCGCAACTGGCCCACGTGGTGCTTCCGGGCTGCTCCTATGCAGAGAAAGACGGCACCTTCACCGGAACGGATCGACGGGTCCAACTGGTACGCCAGGCTATGCCCCCCTTGGGCGAGTCGAAAGCTGATTGGGTGATCGTGTGTGAGCTGGCTCAGCGTTTGGGCGCTTCTGGCTTCGATTTCGAGTCTCCAGAGCAGATCATGGAGGAGATAGCGAGCGTGACGCCGATATACGGCGGTGTGAGCCATGAACGGCTGGAGGAACTGGGCTTCTTGCAGTGGCCATGTCGCACGGCCGACGACCAGGGCACTGCCTACCTGCATAAGGGGCAGTTCAGCAGAGGTCTGGGAAAGATGCACCCGGTAGAATACCAGGATCCAGCCGAGATGCCCGACGAGGAGTTCCCCTTCATCCTGACCACCGGGCGCAACATCTTCCATTTCCACACCGGGACCATGACCCGCCGATCAGCCAAGCTGGAGCAGGAATCTCCAGAAGGATACGTGGAGTTGAACCCCGAGGACGCCGCGGACCTGGGAGTGGCCGACGGGGAGCTGGCGAAGCTGGTCAGCCGTCGGGGAGAGATTGAGGCCAAGGCCTGGGTCACGGATCGAGTCCCTCGAGGTCTGGTATTCGTGCCTTTCCATTATGCCGAGGCAGCGGCTAACGTCCTAACCAACCCGGCAGTGGATCCGATGGCAAAAATACCAGAGTACAAGGTCTGCGCGGTACGCGTGGAGGCCGCATAATCGACCCATCGAGCCTCCCGGAGAGTTGGACCTCCGGGAGGCTTGCTGTTAGGAGGGGGAAGATGGCAGAGCGCGAAGAACTCGCGAACCTCTTTGAGAAGCACGGCTACACAGACTTCAAGTGGATCGAGCCGAAAGACATCGTCGTGGCCCAGTGGGTGCGCTTGAAATGTACCTTCGGCTGCGGAGAGTACGGCAGAAACGCAGCTTGCCCGCCGAACGTGCCTTCAGTCGAGGAGTGCCGCCAGTTCTTCAGAGAGTACAGCACAGCGGCCGCCTTTCACTTCCACACCAGCCTGGAGAATCCCGAAGATCGCCATGCATGGTCAAGGGAGATCAATCTGGGGCTCCTGGAGTTGGAGAGAGAAGTCTTCTTGTCCGGCTGCCACAAAGCCTTCTTGCTCTTCATGGATTCGTGTGGCATCTGCCGCAAGTGCACAGGAGTAAGAGGGGAGTGCAAGAGCCCAAAGCTCGCGCGGCCAACGCCCGAAGCGATGGCCATGGATGTCTATACGACCGTCAGGCAGTACGGCTTTCCGATACAGGTCCTCAAAGACTACTCCGAAACGATGAACCGCTACGCCTTTCTGATGGTCGAATAGCTGGGGAAGGCACCCACCGAAGAACAGCGCGCCGACTCTGCCAGCGGAAAACTCCTCACCAAGCAGCGTGAGGAGTCTTGTAGTACGCGTATCACACAGCACGCTGGCGACCGTGATTCGAATTCCCTTGGGGGCACCTCCCATACCCCTGTCAATTCCAGAAGGGGGAATGCGATACAACCTCTGATCTTCCTGGGAGTCGGCGCCCAGCTCCAGGCCGACCAGGCGACCGATCTCCGACTCGCGCGCCGTCAGCATGATGATGGGCACGTCGCACTCGCAGCGGATGGCGCGGCACACTTCCAGTCCATCGAGCCGGGGCAGCATCAGATCCAGGATGATCAGATCCGGATGCTCGCGCCGCGCGATGGCCAGCCTCTCCTCGCCATCGCGGGCGCCCAATACTGATAGTCGGCTCCACCCAACAAGGCTTATGTGTATAGGTGACTACCCCAATCCTTCTTTGGCGCGCATGGTCTCCCGACGGCGTTCCCGCTTGTCCAGGACGCGCTTGCGGATTCGCAAACTCGCAGGGGTCACCTCCAATAGCTCATCGTCACTCAGGTATTCAATGCACATGTCCAGGCTCATTTCCTGGGGCGTGGTGAGCCGGATCTCGATGTCTTGGGTCGAGCTGCGCAGGTTCGTGAGATGCTTGGTCTTGCATACATTCACATCCAGATCGCGCGGCCGCTGGTGCATGCCAACCACCACCCCCTCATAGACCTCTGCGCCCGGACCGATGAATAGGCTGCCCCGCTCCTCTGCAGCTTTCAGCCCAAAGGTTGTAGCCACGCCGGCTTCCCAGGCGACCAATGAGCCACGCGACCGAGAGCCGATGGGCCCGGCCAGCGGACCATAGCCAGAAAACAGGGTATCCATCGTGCCCATGCCGCGTGTGGCAGTCAGAAAGTCGTAGCGAAAGCCCAGCAACCCCCGCGTCGGCACTTGATAGCTTACCAGGACGCTACCGTCGGTGGCGTCCATCATGTTGAGCATCTGACCACGCCGCTTGCCCAGCATCTCCACCACTGCACCCACTGTGTCGCGCGGTGTCTGGATATGCACTTCCTCATAGGCCTCAAGTGTCCGGCCATCCGCGTCTTGGCGCAGGATCACCTTTGGGCTCGAGACCTGAAACTCGTAGCCCTCGCGGCGCATGGTCTCTATGAGAATCGCCAGGTGCAGCTCACCGCGGCCTGACACAACAAACGTGTCGGCCTGCCTCGTTTCCTCCACTCGCAGCGAGACATTGTGACGGACCTCGTCGAACAGACGCTCGCGGAGGCTGCGCGAGGTGCCCCAGCGGGCTTCCCGCCCTGCCAACGGCGACGAATTCACCGCAAAGTCCATCCGCACCGTGGGCTCATCCACCTTGATAACCGGCAACGCAACGGGGTTTTCCGGGTCAGCTAGCGTTTCGCCAATGGCCACCTGCTCCAATCCGGCTATGGCCACAATCTCGCCTGCCTCTGCGCACGGAACCTCGACCCGCTTCAGTCCCTCGTGCACGTAAAGGTAGCGGGCGGTTTCGTTCCGTTGCTCCCCATTCACCATGAGGCGCGCAATGGGCTGACCGGCAGTGATGCGCCCTGCAAAGACCCGGCCGATGGCCGTCAGGCCACGATAGCTATCATG
>Ga0307380_10000890_pt1 | contig 44895 bp, 34 predicted proteins | sample UN3MG_FD_202239 | JGI IMG/M metagenome (GOLD analysis project Ga0307380, IMG submission 202239) | Soil microbial communities from Risofladan, Vaasa, Finland - UN-3 | ecosystem: Environmental > Terrestrial > Soil > Coastal area > Acid sulfate soil | place: Finland: Risofladan, Vaasa | collected...
AAATCAAATAATTCAAAAACAAGGGGAGCATACAAAGAAAAACTCATCTACCCGGCACAGAACAGCCATAATCAATGTGACATTTTCCCTGGGCAGTTAATGTGACATTTGACCTGGGCTACGACAGATCTATAATTCATTTATCAAACCAGGTACTTAGGCAAAATGAGGATCTTGAGCAGTTGACAACGCGACATCTTGGATGTTAGTCCCGCGTGCATGAGCGCCAACCGCACAATGATACCCCGTGAAGAGGCATTTCACAGGCTCGACCGGACTCTTTCCGGAAAACGCCTGTCTTTCGAGAAAGTACCGCTGCCCGCTTCGCTCGGGCGCGTTCTTGCTGTTGACCATCTCTCGCGCCTGGAAATGCCGCCCTTCGACAAGTCGGCCATGGACGGCTATGCAGTCAGAGCCGACGACGAACGAGAGGAGTATCGCCTGGTCGGCGCAGTCGCTGCAGGGGAAACCTTCGAGCGCCCCATCGAGCCCGGCACGACCGTCAAGATAATGACCGGCGCTCCGGTGCCCCCCGGCGGCGGCCGGGTGATCAAGATCGAGGACAGCGAGTCACAGGGCGATACCATCCGCATCCTGCGACACGAGGGCAAGACCAACATCGCCACGCGCGCGCAGGATCTGAAAGTGGGCGACGTTGTCTTGCGTGCCGGTATACGCGTCGGCGCCCTCGACATGGCCAACCTGGTGGCTTGCGGTCTCGCCGAAGCAGAAGTCGTGCGCCGGCCGCACCTTTTCATCCTGTCCACCGGTGACGAGATCGTCGATCATCCCGACAAGCTCGCCCCGGGCCGCATCATGAACTCCAACGGTCCCATGCTCGAGGCCTTGGCGGGAGAATTCGGTCTGGCGGTCAGCGGCCGGGAACACGTAGACGATGATCGCGATGCCACCGTCGAGGCCATATCCAGGGCCATGGACGCGGCGGACATCGTCGTCATGTCGGGCGGGGTCTCGGTCGGCGACTATGACTTCGTGCTGGAGGCCATGCAGCAGCTGGATCTCGAACTGCACTTCTCGCGCGTGGCCATTCTGCCCGGCAAGCCGACCGTTTTTGCCTCGCGCGGCGACAAGCTGGTTTTCGGCCTACCCGGAAACCCGGTCTCGTCATTCGTCATGTTCCATATCTTCATCCTGAGGGCGGTGGCACACCTGACGGGCGGCCCGCTCGACCTGCGCGAGTTCCCGTTGCGCCTGGCCGCGGACTACCGGCGCCGCAAGACAGAGCGCCTGCAGCACGTGCCCTGTCGGGTGAACTCCGCGGGAAAACTCGAACCGCTGGAATACCACGGTTCGGCCCACCTGCGGGCAATCAGTGACGCCGACGGGTTCTTTCTGGTTCCGATAGGCGTAGACGAAATCAAGTCCGGTCAGGTGGCGACTTTCATTCCCCTGCCGCGGGGCTTTCGATGAAGGATCGCTTCGGACGCACCATCGACTACCTGCGCATCTCTGTCACCGACAGGTGCGACCTGCGCTGTGTCTACTGCATGCCGGAGGAAGGCGTCAGGCACGTGCCGTCCGAAAAGATCCTCACGTTCGAGGAGATCCGCGAAGTGGCCGGGGCGGCGGCCGCGATGGGGGTTACCAAGATCCGCCTGACCGGCGGTGAGCCGCTGGTCCGCCGGGGCATTGTCGATCTGGTCGGCATGCTGGCGGACATTCCGGGCGTTACCGATCTGGCCATGTCCACCAACGCCACCCGTCTGGCCGAATACGCCGCCGATCTGGCCGCAGCCGGGTTGATGCGTGTGAACGTCAGCCTCGACAGCCTGAGGCCGGAAGTTTTCAAAAACATTACCCGGGGTGGTGATCTCGACAGCGTGCTGGCCGGCATCGACGCAGCCGAGCTTGCCGGTCTTTCGCCGATCAAGCTCAATTGCGTAGTGCAGCGCTCATCCGACGAACCCGATGCCCATGAGCTGGCCGCCTTTGGGCGCGAGCGCGGCTTCGAAGTGCGTTTCATCAGGGTGATGAACTTCGCCCGCGGAGAATTCTACGTAGTCGAGGGTGGCAGCGGCGGCGACTGCCCGCGCTGTAACCGCTTGCGCCTGTCATCCGACGGCTTGGTGCACCCGTGCCTGTTTTCCGACCTGGCTTTTTCGGTGCGCGAACTGGGCGCCGCCGAGGCCCTGCGGCGGGCGGTTGACATGAAGCCGCAGGCCGGCGGGCCTTGCACCCACAACTGGATCAGGGCAGTGGGAGGATGAAATGAGCGAGCTGACTCACGTCGATTCAGAGGGCCGTGCGAAAATGGTTGACGTAGGCTCCAAGCCCCCGCAACGCCGCCGGGCACGGGCCTCGGGCAGAATATCCCTGGCGCCGGCGACCGTGACCCTGGTTAAAGACAACCAAATCAAGAAAGGCGATGTCCTGGGCGTGGCCCAACTGGCCGGAATTCAGGCGGCCAAGCAGACACCCGGGTTGATCCCGCTCTGCCACCCGCTGACGCTCGACAAGATCGACGTCCGCCTCGAACTGCAGGACGACGGTGTGCTGGCCGGCTCAGAAGTCAAATGCGTCGGGCGCACCGGGGTCGAGATGGAGGCGCTGGTGGCTGTCAGCGTCGCGCTGCTCACCGTCTACGACATGCTCAAGGCCGTCGACAAGGGCATGTGCATCCATGATATCGTGCTGGTCGAGAAGGAAAAACGCGATGTCGAGTAAGATTGAAATTTTCTCGGTAAATGTCTCCGAGAAGAAGGGAACGGTCAAGCACCCGGTCGAGCGAGTCGAACTCGACGAGATGGGAATCGTCGGCGACGCGCACGCCGGAGCTTGGCATCGTCAAGTAAGCTTGCTGGCGCAAGAAAGCGTCTTGCGTTTCATCGAACAGACCGGGCGCGAGACCGTTCCCGGAGAATTCGCCGAAAACATCACCTTGCGCGGCTTCGATCTGCGCAGGGCCGGCCTGCTGGATCGCTTTCAGGTTGGAGAACGGGTCGAGCTGGAGCTGACCCAGATCGGCAAGAAGTGCCACGGAGACTCCTGCGCCATCTTTAGAGATGTGGGCCGCTGCGTGATGCCCAAGGAGGGCGTCTTCTGCCGGGTGCTCAAAGGCGGCGGCATCGCAGCCGGCGACACGGTCGGCCACACCCCGAAAATCTGGAGGTTTTCGGTGATCACCCTCAGCGATCGCGCTCAGCGGGGCGAGTACGAGGACCTGAGCGGCCCCCGGGCACAGTTAGCGCTCAAAAATTTCGCGGTCGCCCAGGGATTCCGGGCGGAGTTCGGCACCACCATCCTGCCAGACGACGCGTCCGCCCTGCGATCCGAACTCGAGGCCGCCCGCGAGGGCGGCTGCGACATAATGGTCACCACTGGCGGAACGGGCATCGGCCCCCGAGACATCACCCCCGAGGTGGTCGGCGACTTCTGCGACAAGCATATCCCGGGCATCATGGAGGCCATTCGGGTGAAGTTCGGCACGGAGAAGCCCAACGCGCTTCTCAGCCGCTCGCTGGCCGGCGTGGCCGGCCAGATGCTGGTGTACTCGCTGCCGGGAAGCGTCAAGGCGGTCGATGAGTACATGGGCGAGATAGTCAAGACGCTCAGGCACTCGCTGCTGATGTTGCACGCAATCGACGCGCACTGAGCCCCGTGCTCATGCGTGATTCAACCATCCAGCAACGAACGCAGGCTTCGTCAGTGCCGCTGACGGCGGGAGCCGCCGCTCGACGAAGACGAGCGTGAGCTCGAACGTGAGCGCGAAAAGGAGCTTGACGAGCGCGATGGAGACGATTTGAAGATCGAGCGCGAGGAAGACTTCTCGGACGAAGAACTCTTGTCGGAGGACTTTTTTGAAGGCTTGTAACTCGGCCCGGCCTTCGACTTGGGAACAACGTATGAGGGCGCACGCATCTTGTAAGGCGACTTGCTCGTTCCTTTGACTCGGCCACGGGGAGTGCGAACGCTCGCTCCGGGAATCGTGGGCCGCCGCATGCTGGGCTGCCGAGGGTGTATAAACTTGCCGGGAGTGGGCCGCCGTGCTTTGACCGCCGGGCCGGCAAAATCGGTTTGCCCCGGAGTCAATCGTCCAGTGGAGGGCGCCTGCGTCCTTCCCGAAACGCCGCGGCCCCTGACAATGCCCAGGTCGCGCGTTTTCGTAAGCCGGCCGCCAGCCTGTGAAGCCGGTCCGCTGACCCGGCCGGGGCTGAGCTTCGGCCGGTAGATCTTCAATACGTCGCCGCTGACACCGAGAGTCCGGCTCACGCCGCTGCCGGCCATCCTGGCGGTCGCCAGGTTCTTGATTCGCAGTGACTTGATGGTGACGTGCGAGCGCTGGGTCACCAGTTTCCTGGAGGGCCCCCGCGCACAGGCAACACCCGAGCCGTCACGGCAGTGCCTGGGGTAGTAAGTGTGACGGAATACTTGGGCTACTCCCCGGCGGCCGATGTAGTGATGGTGCGGATGCGGATCACAGAAATAATGCCAATCCATGAAGGTCCAGTAATCGTAATACACCGGGTAGTAGGCCCAGCCGAACCAGGGGTCATAGCCGGCCAGTAACGGCGACCAGCCGATGTAGGCGTCCGAATAACGCCAGATCACCCAGGCCGGCGCCCAGACAGTTCCCGGCACCCACGCCCAGCCGACGTAGTCGAGATATGACCACGACCCGTAGTGCATCGCTGCCCAACCCCAGGGGAAATACGAAGACCAGGCCCAGCCGAGATCGGTGCTCACCCAGCGGCCATAGGTGTACGGCCGCCAGCCGTCCCACACCCCGCCCGGGCGCCAGACCCAGCCGTACTCGGCCGTCTCCAGCCACTCGCCGTATTCAGCCAGTTTGTCATAGAAATAGGATACGTCCTGGGGTTCGGATGAGCCGGCTTGTTCGACGGCATCCTCCGCAGGTTCGGGCGCGGGCTCTGGAACCGCAGGCGGCGGTACGGGCTCTTCCCGCTGGTCGTCAGCAGGCACGTCATCGGGCACGTCATCGGGAACACCCTGGGCGTAAAAATATTCGCCACTATCCCCGTTATCGGGCTGCTGTTCCTCACGGTAGCCTTCGTCATCAACGAAGTCGCCGTTCTCGTCCCACTGGGCCGGGGCCGCGGCAGACCAGGAGCCTATCAGAATCATCGTAAGCCAAGATAAGAAAGTGATTCGCGTTCGCATGATTGCCTCCTTCACTCAAGACCGGCAAACTACATTTGCAAGGCACATGCCAATTCCATCACGATCAGCTTTTGTATTTTTCCTTACAATACAGGACATTACGTGCAGGGCGAAATCCCTTGGCGTCGGATCCGTCCTGTGTACCCCAAAACGGAATAGGTCCTTTTTCCAGAATGGGACCAGGACATCAATCTTTTCCGTACTTCTTCAGCTTGCGCCACAGGGTATTGTAGCCTATGTCGAGTTCCCGGGCCGTCAGTTTCTTGTTGCCACCGTTTTTCTCGAGCACGCTCAGTATGTAGATCTTCTCGACTTGCTGGAGCGTCATGCCATCCTCTACGCCCGCGATCAGCTCCGGCAACTCGCTGGTTTCTTTAACAAGCTGAAAGTCTTCAACGTGCAGTGTCCGGCTGCGACTGCGAATCACGGCCCGTTCGACGGCGTTCTCCAACTCTCTCACGTTGCCGGGCCAGCGGTAATCGCAAAGGAACTGCTCGGCTAAAGGATCGAACACCAACTGCGGCCGGTTTTCCTTGTCGCAGCACTTCGTTAAAAACACTTTAGCCAGCGGCAGTATGTCCTCGCGGCGCTCCCTGAGCGGCGGCAGCTTGATGGCGATGACGTTAATGCGATGGTAGAGATCTTCGCGGAACTGTCCCTCCTTCATGAGTTGTTGAAGATCGCGGTTGGTGGCGGCGATGATGCGCACGTCCACCTTGACGACACGCGTGTCCCCGAGCGGAACGATCTCGCCCTCCTGCAGCGTGCGCAGGAGTTTCTTCTGCATGGCCAGGCTCATGTCGCCGATCTCGTCCAGCAGCAAGGTGCCGCCGTCGGCAGCTTCGAACAGGCCCTTGCGTGAAACCGTGGCCCCTGTGTAGGAGCCCTTGACATGGCCGAAAAGCTCTGATTCGAGGAGGTTTTCGTTGAAAGCGGCGCAGTTGATCCTGATGAATTTTCTGTCGCGCCGCGGGCTGTTTCTGTGAATGGCCTCGGCTACCAACTCCTTGCCCGTGCCGTTCTCGCCCAGTACAAGCACCGTGGCCGATGATTTCGAAATGCGCACGATCTCTTCCTGGATCTTCTTCATCTGGGAACTTTCGACGATCATATTGGAGAACGAGGATCGGGCGACCTCCTTCTGCAGCTGATCAACCTCCTGCTGCAACTCTCGCTGCTTCTCCTTCTCGGCCTGAAGAAGTTTCTGCTGCGTTTTCTTCAGTTCGATGTTTCCTCTCTCCAGCTTGTCGATGTTCTGCTTGAGACTTTCCGTCATCTCGCGGAACGAAAGCGCCAGTTCGCCAATCTCGTCCCGGCCACAGTCGGGCACGAGCGCGTCCAGGTCGCCCGCGCCGATCTGCCGGGCGGCCTTTGTCAGGGCACGTAACGGGCGCACCAGGCTGCGCGACATCAGGATGGACAGCAACCCAAGCAAGAGAAGCACGCCGCTGAGCACCCAGACAACGGTCCTGTGCACCCCGGCGGTTCTTGACGATATCTGGCTGCCCAGGCGGCGCAGCAACTCGATGAACTTGTCGACCCGGGTGCCCATCATCACGCCGCCGAAGATGCCGTACTTGGCGTACTGTCCGGTGTCGTAGAAAATGGGGCAATATACCCGGGTGCGCAAGATACCGGCCAGGTTGTTGCTGGTGGCGATGCCTGTGCGGCCCAGGCGCGTCTCGAGTACCACCGCGTGGTACCCTTCGCCCATCTTCCAGTCGAGTTGCAGCAGATTCACCGGCGTGCGCCCGACTTCCTTCTCGCTACGGCTGCTCTTGTCGGTGTAGGCGGGCACGGAACGGCCCAGGTAATCCACTCCGCGTATATTCCAAAACTTCGGGTGGGTGATTATCCACCCCTGGTCATCGTACAGATAGGTATAATCGGCATCCCGGTAGCCGGCGAAGACCGTGGCGTCCTCTTCCATCGCCTTGACGTGCTGGCTGAACTGCATCAAGTGCAGATGATCGAGGGCCAGCGAGACGACGCCCGCGATCTTGCCGTCGGCTCCCGCCACGGGCGTTGCGAACCTTATCACCCCGTCGTATCTCTTGCCTTCGATCGTATCTTCCGGCGCAAGCTGGTCGATCAACTCTTTCAGCTCGAGGTTACGGGCCTGCAGTTGCTCGACCGTCATGCGCGGCGGCGCCGGCACCAGAACACGAGTTTCCTCGCCCGGCTTGCGATAGACCATTACCGCCTGATTGCCCTCGTTGAACGAATCGACGTACTCCATCTCGCCGGCGGCACGCAGGATCTCGTACAGCAGGTAGCGATAGATCTGCTTGTCGCGGGCCGAGCGTTTTTCCAGCCTGGGTATTATTTTCTCGATACCCAGTTGCTCGATCTTGTCGAGATGGAAACCATTCAGGTGGGAGACGTAGATCTGTCCCGGCTTCAACTTCATGGCTTCTATAAAATAGTTCTCGGAACGATAGGTCGTCTGTGCAGGATCCGAAATGCGCTTGCGGCGCTCTGGCGAAGGGGGACGCCCGCGTACGATCAGCACCCTTTCCATTCCCGTTGCATCGGCGAAGCTCAACTCCTTGTAGAGCGGTATCTCCCGTCGTTCCTCGGTCATATGCCGATCATTACCCGCCCTGATCCAAATCTTGCGCATGTGTTTTTCGGAAAACCCGACATAGCCTTCATCGCTGCGCTCGACCTTTGCCAGCGAGAGCAGATCTTTTTCGCACTGGTGCAAAAAAGACGAAACCTTGGCGGCGATATGTTCGGCCCGTCGTTCGTAGGTACGGGCCGTGCGATCAGCCTGGCTGCGCAGATCGTCAACCTGCAGGGCAACCACCACCCCGGCGGCCGCCAGTGGCAGCACGGCCAGCAGAAGAAAAGCGACCAGCAGTTTCCAAAACATCGACCGCCGGCCGCCGGAATCAGGATTGCGCGTTTGTTTGCTCATCCTCGCGGCGAAGCCGTACCCCCGGTTTTCAGATGAATTTCAAACGAGGTTCCCTCCCCCAGGCGGCTGGTTACTTCGATCGTGCCTCGATGGTGCTCGACGATCCGGGAGACGATGCTCAACCCTAGCCCGGTGCCATGGCCGCTCTTCTTGGTTGTGTAAAAAGGCTCGAAGATATGCTCCAGATCCTTCTCTGGAATACCACTGCCCGTATCGGCCACAGTAAAGGCCAGAGTTTCGGGTTTCTCGATCTGCGTGCCGAGGGTCAGCTCCCCGCCACCCTCCATGGCCTGGCAGGCGTTGGTAATCAGGTTGATGATAATCTGTAGAAGCTGGCTGCGGTTGGCCACCATCACGGCGCCGCTCGGGCAAAAATCGGTTGACACTCGCACGTCGTACTTGCGAATGGTGTGTTCGCAAAAGCTCAGGCCCTGTCTGACCAGATCGTTGAAGTCCAGCTCCTCGGGCTCTTCGGACGACGGCCGGCCGTAAGAGACCAGGTCCCGCGTCAACTTCTGAATCCGCCCAGCCCCTTCGAGGATGCGCTTCATTTTCTCGACATCGGAAGAATCGCCCGTTCCGCCGGCCAACTTCTTGACCAGGTATTCCGAGTAGACGGAAATCGAAGTCAGCGGGTTGTTCAACTCGTGCACGATACCGGCAGCCAGCTTGCCCAGCGAGGCCATTTTTTCCGCTTCGATGATCTGGGCCTCCAGCGCGCGGATCTGGGTCAGATCCTGGCCAACCATGATGACGCTCTCGACCTCGCCGACGCCGCCGCGCAGGACCGCCAGGTGGAAGATAATCTGCACCAGCCGTCCGTCCCGGTCTCGCATCCTGGTCTCGATGCCGACGGGCGTCGGCCTGCCTTCAATCGCACGGGAAATCTCCCTGGCCAGGCGCTCCTCCTCTTCCATTGGCACCCACTTGAAAAAGTCCGAGTCGAGTATCTGGTTCTTGGGAAACCCCAGCAGGTTCTCCATCGCGCGGTTGAAGACCAGGATCTGGCGGTTGGTGTTAGTGACGACAATTAGAGCGTTGGCATGTTCGAGAATGCTGGCCAGGTAATCTTTCAGGTACGCGGTCTCGTCCAGCAGGCGCTGGTTGCGCAGCGCCAGGGCAATCTGATTGGCGAGTGAGATCAGCAACACCTCGTCATCGTCCCCCAGCGGCGCCCGCGGGCCGGCCTCGATCTGAATGGCGCCGTAAAGCTGGCCCTCGGAGACCAGCGGGACGTGAATGGCATAAGCCGAGCCATCGAAGAGGAAGGGAATTTCCTCGCATACCTCCACGCAAACGGCCTGGGCCACCACTGGATCGAGACGCGTCTTGACGAGCGCCGAGCGGCTGATGTGGATCTTGTGATCCTCTCCTTCCTTCAGTGAGCCCTCGTGATCGACGACGATTGTCTTCAGCGACTTGGGATCGACGAGTTGAACCAGGTAGCTGACTTGTGGAAAGAGTGACCTGATCGTGTCGACGATGTTGCGCAGGAACACCTCGTAGCTCAATCCCAGGCCGATCTCCTTGCCCAGACTCATGAAGGCCTTGTGGATCTGCCGGGCTTTCTTGAGTTGCGTCAGGGCGTTTCTCAACCGCTCGTTGGCCTCTTCAACCGGGTTGTACTCTGTATCCATTCCTCTTCTCTACGCCCGCCCTGGTTTTCCCTTATGGATCTCTTTCCGGCTCCGATGAGCGATCTATGTCCACGATTCGCTGCTCGCCCACGTAAGACTTTGTCTCATAGCGGGTGATGCGACCGATCTTGCGAATGATGTCTGCCATGCGCTCGGCCTCGGAAAGAATGATATTGAGAATGCGGACTATCTCCTCGGGCTTTTCCAGCTTGCGCTTGGCCAGTTCCGCGTATCCCAGCATCGAGGTCAGCGGCTGGTTCAACTCGTGGGCCGTCGCCCCGGCCAGCTCGGCGATCATCACCTGCTGTTCGTTATGCAGCAGCTTTTCCTGGGCCTGGGACAGCTTGCGCTCTATCTTGAGCCGCTCACGCAGATCGGTGAAGATGCCTGCGGTCGCCACGACCGAGTCACCTTCTTCCACGCACCAGGCCGTCAGGTGTATCGGCACTATGTCTCCGTCCTTGTTGAAGACTTCCTTGCGAATAGTGCTCAGGCGCCCCGGCCCCCCGCTTCCTTCCCGCTTGAGCAAGTCCATCACCTCACGCGCGCCGTCAGCAGGATACAACTTCGTCACATGGAGCTTGCCGATTACCTCCCGAGCCCGGTATCCGAAAATTCGTTCTGCGCCTTTGTTGAAGAGGATGATATTGCCCTTCAGGTCCGCGGCGATTATGGCGTCCACCGACGAATCGATCAGGTTCTCTAAGAAGTTCTTGGTGCGCTGTAACTCGGCCGTGATGCGTCGTTCGCTTTCCATCGCCTGCAGGTTTCTCAAGGCCAGGGTCACCGCGGCGGCCACCGCGTTGGCGAAGAATATATCCCGCTCGCCCAGGACATGGCCGAATCGCTCAGAGCGCAGGAAGAGCACGCCGTCGATCTGATCCTCGTGCATCATTGGAAACAGCGCCAGCGAACCGACTCCCTTGCTGACCAGGGTAGGCAGGATTCCCCTGAGCTTGGGATGGCTCTCGACCCGCTCGACCACGAAGGGTTTCCGCGTGCGCAGCACCTCGAGGATCTCGGGGTAGTTCGCAAGCGACACCTGGATGCCCTGCAGGTCGGCATTCTCGCTGGCGGCGATCACGGTGGCCCGGTCTTTCTCCGGAGAGGTCAGCACCATCGAGCAGCGGTCGACGTGCAGCAGTTCGGCGGTGCGCACCACCACCAGGTGCAGCAACTCCTGCATGTCCAGCGAGGAGGCCATCAGCCGAGTCAGGTCGAGCAGCGCCTTTTGCTCGTCCGGCCGCCAGAACGTCCTGCGCTGGCGAATGCGGGCCTGCAGGCGAATTTGCAACTCCTGGGCATGGAAAGGCTTGACCAGGTAGTCGTCGGCGCCAATTTCCATGGCCCGCTGGGCCTTCTTGGCATCCCCCTGCTCACCCAGCAAGAACACGACTGCTCGCGAAGTCAGGGAATCGCTTCTCAACGAGAGCACCATCTCCGCCCCGTCCATATCCGGTAGCGCAATGCCCAGGATCACGGCATCGGGGTTGATTTTTCTGGCCTGTTCGAGTCCCGTCTGACAGTCCGCGGCAAACTCGATGTCGTACTGCCCTCCGTCCAGCAGGGCCTCGACGTAATCGCGGCTGGCCAAGTCGGCCTCGATAAGCAGGATCTTGCTGCGCCCCGATCCGGCCTGTCGTGCGGGAATGTTCACGCCACAAATGGTATCATGCGCTCGATCGGACAGGCAAGGAAATGCGTGGATCCTTCTACTCCCTGCACAAGAGGAGTCCCGCCAGGGGCGGGAGGGTCAGCTTGAGGCATTGGGGATAGCCGTGGCGCGACTCGGGAATTGTGTCCAGCCAGCCACCGTTGCCCACGTTTCCCCCTCCGTAGATCTCTCCGTCCGAGTTCAGGATCTCCCGGTAGCGTCCGGGCCGGGGTACGCCCACCCGGTAGCCGCGCCGAATCACGGGCGTCATGTTTAGCACTACCAGAAGCTCGCGCCCTTCGCCCCAGCGCAGGAACGAAAGCGTCGAGTTCTGCGCGTCGTTGCAATCTATCCAGAAAAAACCCTGCTCCTCCAACTCGCGCGCCCAGAGGGCCGGCTCACTCTGGTAGAGCTTGCCCAGATCTTTTACGAAGCGCTGCAGCCCCGCGCGCTCGGGCTCGGCCGCCTCGTGCCAGTCGAGACTCGCCCCGAAGTTCCACTCGCGGCCCTGGCCGAACTCGGCGCCCATGAAGAGCAGCTTCTTGCCCGGGTGGGTGTACAGGTAGGTGTACAGCAAGCGCAGGTTGGCCAGTCGTTGCCAGTGGTCGCCCGGCATCTTGTCGTAGAGCGAGCCCTTGCCCTGGGCCACCTCGTCGTGCGACAGCGGCAGGATGAAAGACTCGCTGTAGGCGTACATCATGCTGAAGGTCAGCTCGTTGTGGTGGTACTTGCGATGAACGGGATCGTGGCGGAAGTAACCCAGCGTGTCGTTCATCCAACCCATGTCCCACTTGAAGCCGAAACCCAGGCCGCCGAGGTGCACCGGGCGGGTGACGCCGGTGAAGGCCGTCGATTCCTCCGCCACGGTGAAGGCCCCGGGAAAGTTGGCGTAGACCTCGGTGTTGAACTCCTTCAAGAAATCTATCGCCTCCAGGTTCTCATTTCCGCCGTAGCGGTTGGGCAGCCACTCCCCCGGCCGGCGGCTGTAGTCCAGGTAAACCATCGAGGCCACCGCGTCCACCCGCAGACCATCTATGTGAAACTGGTCGAGCCAATAGCAGGCGTTGGAAAGCAGGAAGTTGCGCACTTCGTGCCGGCCATAGTTGAAGATCAACGTCCCCCAGTCGCGGTGCTCTCCGAGCCGGGAGTCTTCGTGTTCGTATAGGGCCGTGCCGTCGAAACGCCTGAGCGAGAAATCATCCTTCGGAAAATGCGCCGGCACCCAGTCGATTATCACACCGATACCGTTCTGGTGACAGGTGTCGATCAGGTACTTCAGGTCGTCCGGGCCGCCGTAGCGGCAAGTCGGCGCGAAATAGCCCGTTACCTGGTAACCCCAGGAAGGGTCGTAGGCGTGCTCGGCCAGTGGCATGATCTCGAGGTAGTTGAAACCGTGTTCCAGCAGATGCGCAACCAGCCGTGGGGCCAGCTCACGGTAGCCGATCCAGCGTCCGCCATCCTCGGGAACCCGCTGCCAGGATCCCAGGTGCAACTCGTAGATAGCCATCGGCGCTCGGCGCGGATCCCGCTTGCGACGGCTCTCCATCCAGTCTTCGTCGCCCCAGGCGTAGTCGGACAGGCCATATACCACCGAGGCCGTCTGAGGTCGCAGTTCCATGGCGAAGGCGAAGGGATCGCTCTTGATGCGCAGCATGCCCTCGGGAGTCTGCAGCTCGAACTTGTACAAGGCCCCGCGCTGCACACCCGGGACGAAGATCTCCCATATGCCAGAGACGCCCATCAGGCGCATGGGCAACAGGCGGCCGTCCCAGCCGTTGAAATCGCCGACCAGGCTGACGCGCCTCGCGTTCGGCGCCCAGACCGAGAACGAGACACCGGCCACTCCGTTGATCAGGCGCGGGTGCGCGCCCAGCTTCTCGTACAGGCGCAGGTGACGCCCCTCGCCGGCCAGGTAGAGATCCAACTCGCCCAGCGTGGGCAGGAAGGCATAGGGGTCCAGGCTCTCGAATGAGGACCCGTCGGTAAAGTCGAAGACTATGCGGTAGCGCAACGGAAACGAGACCGCGGGTATGAAGACCGCGAATAGCCCGTCCTGAAGCCTCTCCATGGGCAAGTCTTCATGGCCGTCTCTGCCAAGAGACGCACTTTGGGCATCCGGGTGGTAGGCCCTGACGACGAGCCCGCGCACGCCCTCGCGGGTCATCTCGTGGGCGCCGAGGACGGCGTGTGGATCGCGGCAGGCGCCCGCCAGCAGATCCCGAACCATCTCCGGGCTCGTCCCGGACAGCAGGAAATGTCCGGACTTGGTAAAATTCCGCGCAGGCAAAGGCTCAGCCCTCCGTCTTCCAGGCCGCCATGGCCGCCGCGTAGACCATTTTCAGGGGAACGCCGTGCTGTGCGGCCAATTGGCGGCAGTCGCCGTGCTCCGGCGAGGCAGTGTACACCCGCTCGCCCTCGCCTGCTATCTTTATGCGTACCGGCCCAAACGATGTCTTGACGATCTTGCTCCTGCGGGTCAGCTTACGCCTGACAACCTGCAGGCGCCTCAACCCGATCGTCGTCGATTCTTCGAAGACCATTCGCTCGAGCGCATCCAGATGCTCTTCGTCGCAGAGCAACGAGAGTGTGACCGCCGGGCGGGATTTCTTCATGATCACCGGCTGCAGCCAGACGTCGTGCGCCCCGGCCATAAGCAGCCTTTCCATCAGATAATCGAAATGCTCCGGATTCATGTCATCGATGTTCGCCTCGACCAGCAACTCTTCTCCCGCGCCGTGCGAAACCTCCCGGCCCAAGACAACCCTGAGCAGATTCGGCCGGCCGGCGATTTCGCGCGTGCCGGCCCCGTAGCCGATTCCAGTGGGTGCCATCTCCGGCCAGCCGGTGAACTCGTCCACCATCGCCACGAGGATTGCGGCACCGGTCGGGGTGGTCAACTCGGCATCCACGGCCAGACCCTTAGTCGACACACCCTTGAGCAATTCCAGGGTGGCCGGGGCGGGAACGGGAATCTCACCGTGCCGGCTTTTCACAATCCCGCGGCCCAGGAGCGGCGGTGAAGAGGTGATGCGCTCGGGATTGAAATGATCGATCGCCAAGGCGCAGCCGACGATATCGGCAATCGAGTCCGCGGCTCCCACTTCGTGAAACAAGACATCCTCAGGCCTTTGCCCATGAACACTTCCCTCGGCCTCGGCCAGGCGGGCGAAAACAGCCTCCGCCCGCTCCCTGGCACCTGCCGGTAAACCCGCCCGGGCAAGCAACTTGCGTATATCTCCCCAGGATCGGTGCGTCGCCGTGCTCTCTTGAGCATCAACCACGAACTGCACACAGCCGATTCCATGCCGACTCGCCTCACGACGAGCGACCGCGACATTGGTAAGATCCATGGCATCGAGCGCCCGGCGCAGCGGCTCGAGCGGCGCGCCCAGGTGCAACAGGGCGCCGACGGTCATGTCTCCGGCAATGCCGGAAATAATATCGAAGTGCAGCAGCAAGACAGATCACTCCTTCTCATGACGGCGGTTGATCAACGCGGCCGCATAGCCCGCACCGAATCCGTTGTCGATGTTTACGACGGTCACCCCGGCCGCGCAGCTATTCAGCATTCCCAAAAGAGCCGCCAGACCGCCGAAACTCGCCCCGTAGCCGACGCTTGTCGGCACCGCTACTATGGGGCAGTCGACCAGACCGCCCACCACGGAGGGTAGCGCGCCTTCCATGCCGGCAACCACCACCAGCACCGCGGCCCGCTCCAGGGTCGTCCGATCCGCGAGCAGTCGATGAATGCCCGCCACTCCCACGTCGAAGATCCGCTCGACCCGGTTCCCCATCAGCCAGGCGGTCAAGGCCGCCTCCTCGGCTACCGGTATATCAGAAGTGCCGGCCGAGACGACGACAATTTCTCCGCGCCCCTTATTTTGCGGCTCCTCGTCAACCATATGAAAAGTGCGTGCGTCCGCGTTGTAGACGCCCCCGGGAAACCTTTGAGCCAACATTCCGCCGACGTCGGCCGGGATCCTGGTAACCAGCAGCGGCCCGCCCCCGGAGGCGATACGCTCGGAGATGGCCACGATCTGTTCCGCGGTCTTGCCCTCCCCAAGAACCACCTCACAGAATCCAGACCTGAGGGCCCGGTGTACATCGACCCTGGCGAATCCAAGATTCTCGAAGGGCATATGCCGCAGGCGTTGCAGGGCCGCATCGACACTCGTCCGCCCCCCGGAGACCTCGTCCAGCAGTTGGCGCACGCTCTCACGATCCATTCGGCTTCTCCCTCATGGCGCTATGCGCGCGCGTTATCACGGCGTCGACATCCAGAAGCAGCACGGGACGACCGTCTCCCAGAACCGTGGTGCCGTTGAACGGACCCAGACGCGCAAGCAGGGACCCGACCCCCTTGAGCACCACTTCGACATGCCCGGCGACATGTTGCACGGCAAGTGCCAGCGCGGCTTGTCCATCCTGCTCGATCACGACTGACTCCGACAGCGCTTCTTCGCCCTCAGACTGCCGCTGCCCGGCCGGCACTCCACCCAGCAGCTCGGCCAGATCGATAAGCGGGTCAATTGTCGAGCCGTCCGAGCCGTGGCTTGCGATCTTTCGCCCTTCGTCGATAGCCGTTACCTTGAGCACCCGCGACGCCGGCAGGGCCAGCAAGACGCCTCCGCTTTCCACCAGCAACACCTGCAGGATCGCAAGCGTCAACGGTAAGTCGAGGACAAACGACGTTCCCAGGCCGGGTTCGGAGCGCACGCTGACGCGACCGCCCATGCGCTCGACTTCCATCTTGACGGCGTCCAACCCGACGCCACGACCGGAAATCTCAGTCGCCCCTGTGCGAGTCGAAAACCCAGGCCGAAAGATCATAGCCAACGCTTCTGATGGCGAGGGGTTTTCGGACATCGGGATATTCATTTCAGCAGCGCGAGAAAGCACAAGGCCCGCGTCGATGCCGCCGCCGTCATCCGAAAGAACGATCTCGAATCGCTCCGCGCTTCGTTTGACGGCTAACTTTATTTTTCCAAGAGGAGATTTACCGCCCCGGCGACGCTGATCGGGAGTCTCAATACCGTGATCGACCGCATTGCGCAACAGGTGCAAGATCGGAGTATCGAGGGCTTCGACCAGCGCCCTGTCGAGCTCCGCATTCTCGCCCTCGACCTCGAACTGCACCTGCTTACCCCTGCTGCGGGCGATATCCCGGCAGACCCTCGGCAGGCGCTGGGTCAAGAGCGAGATGGGCACCATCCTGATCTCCATCACACGATCATGCAAGCGCCGCACGACCTTGCCGAGCCGGCGCACTCCTTCGCGCAGAGTGGGCGCCTCAATGCGCTCGGCCAGTTGCTCGAAGTGCGAGCGAAGGGTGATCAGCTCGCCAATCGAGTCGACGAAAAAATCAAGCAACTCGGTCTGCACCCTGACCGTGTCGGACTTCTGGCGTCCAGTCTTCAGGGGCGAGCGAGCCTTTTCAAAAAGCGTTTGTTCCCGGTCAGCTGGCGCGTCTTCCGGCTCAACGACGAAGCGCTCCACCTCGACCAGGGTATTGAATACCCGCTTGATTTCGGCCAGGCCCCTGTCGGTTGCCAGCCGGAATCGCACCAGGCGACCCTCTAAATGCCCGGAGCGCAGCTGGGCGAGCCCGGGGACCACCTCAATCACCTTTCCGGTCTCCGACAGGCGCCTGTATGCGAGAAACGCTCTGACCGCGGGCGTGCCGCTCTGGGCCGATATCACAAGCTCTATCTTGAAAACAGGCATCGTCCCGTCCACTGCACGGCATTCGCCCTCGGGCTCGCCGGGAGGCTCGCCGGCCGGCGGCGCCTGCAACTGCGCCCCCCTGAGGATTTTATCCGCGGCGACCAGCAGGTCTTCGTGTGCGGGCCGCGGTACTTTGCCGTCGCGTACCTGATCGAGCTGGTTGCGAAACTCGTCAAGCCCACGCAGCAGCAAGTCTATCTCGTCGCCGGACAGTGGTTTTTCGTGTTGGCGATGGGGAATCATCATGTCTTCGAGGCGGTGGGCCAAGCGGGCCATCTCGTCATAGCCCATCGAGCCGGCCATGCCCTTGATGGAATGCATGTGCCTGAACACCTCGTTGATTCGCGATTTATCGGCCGGATCCCTCTCGATCTGAACAAGGTCGGCCTCAAGCGCGTCCAGGTGCTCCGTGGTGTCGCTCATGAAAAGCGACTTGTACTTTGACATGTCCATAAGCAAACTGATCGGACAGGGCAGGAATCCGGACAGGGCAGGAAACTCAGCGGCGGGCCGCCATGGCCTTCTTGACTACCTGGGTCACGTTCTCGGCCTTGAACGGCTTGACGATGAAGTCAGTTGCCCCGGCCTCAATGGCCTCCATCACCAGCGACTCCTGGCCCAGAGCGCTGCAAATGACGATCGTGGCGTTCGGATCCTCTTTCAGAATTTCCCTGGTTGCCTCTATGCCGTTCTTGAAGGGCATCACGATGTCCATGGTTGTTATTTCGGGTTTGAGCTCCCTGTATTTCTCGACGGCTTCCACGCCATTAGCAGCCTCTCCACCAATCTCGAATCCCTGGGCTGTGAAAATCTCTTTCAGCGTGTTGCGCATGAATACTGCGTCATCGACAATGAGAACACGGGCGGCCATCCTGCCTCCTTGCATAAACTTCCGGAACAGAACTCGGGCCTAAAGTACTACGCCCGCGGCAATACGTCAACTTCGGCGCCGTGTCTTTCAAGATTCCTCTCGATAGCTTTCAGCAAGGCCGCGCCATCGAACATTTCAATCATTTCACCCTTGTGCCAGGCGCGTCTGCCTCCAAGTTCATCCACGGGGCCGGTCACCTTCAGGCTTGCTTCCTCCAGTGACTCGATCTGGTCGACCGCCAGCCCCATGCGCTCGCCGGCCAGCTCGACCAGGACTACCTGGGTGGCCCCCGGGGAAACGCCCCCGCCGGCCAGCGTGCTCATATCGAGAACTGGGATCACCCGGCCGTGGTGATTGATCATTCCCGCAACCCAGGCCGGGGCTCCCGGCACCGCCGCCGCCGGCGCGGCTATCTCGAGCACCTCGACGACGATCGCCAGGGGCAGGGTGTATCTTCCGGACCCAGCCCGGAACATCAGCACCCGGTCACCGAGCGCCGAAGTGTCCTCTCGTTCAACCTGTTTTATCTTAGCGCTCATCAGATTCACCAAACTTGAATTTACGCACCTCGGCATCGAGAACACCGGCCAGAGTAACGATCTCGGCTGCCAGCTTGGTCATATCGAGTAGCGAATCGCTCTGGGCCTCAACCGCTCTCGATACGGAATCGGTGGATGAAGCGTTTTTCTGCGTCACCCGCAAGATATTCTGGATGGCCTTTACCGTCTGCTCGGCGCCGGCGATCTGCTCCTTGGCCAGGCGGCTGATGATCTGTACACGATCGGAGCCGCTGGTCACGGTGGCCACGATGTTCTTCAACGAATCGATGATGTACGAAAGCTGGTCGCGTCCCTCCGACAGCCGCAGGGCGCTTTCCTTGACGGCTTGCATTGCATCTTCGCTCTCCGCGGTAACTTCCTCGACTATCTTGCCGATGCGCTCCGCCGAACGCGAGCTGTTGTCCGCTAGCTGGCGTATCTCCTCGGCAACGACAGCAAAACCACGCCCGGCTTCGCCGGCGCGGGCCGCCTCTATCGTGGCATTGATGGCCAACAAGTGGGTCTGCTGGGCGACATCGGTTATAACCCTGACGATGTTGCCGATCTCCCTGGTCTTTTCGCCGAATTCGTACACCCGACGCGAGTATTTCTCGACGCCCTCGAATACCCCGCGCATCTTCTCGACCGCCTCACCCGCCATCTTGCTGCCCGACTGTGCCACCTGGCTGGCATCACGGGAGGAACGTGCCGCGTCTTCGGCCGACAGCGAGGTCCTCTGTATGCTGCGGGCCATCTCGCCCACCAGCGTGGACGTCTTCTCGACCAGTTCAGTCTGCAGCTCGGCCCCGCGGGAGATCTCTTCCATGGAGCGTGAGATGTTCCCGGCCGAAACATTGATCCGCTTGGCCAGGTCGGTGAGCGAGGAAGACGAGCGCTCGGCCTGGCCGGTCGTTTCTTCGACGGTCTGCAATATGTGCAAAAAGGCTTCGCGCACCAGGGAAAGGCTTGCGCTCAGCGCGTCGATCTCATCCGGCAGCAATCGCCGCCTGGTCAGCAGGTGCTGCGACCTGTCATGGGACAGGTCCCCGGCCCCGATCCCGGAGGCTGCCTCGACGAGTCTCCCTAGCCTTCTCCCGTGAGCGCGGGTGAACAACCCGGCCAGCAGCGCGCAGCCGAGAGCGACGAATCCCACGGTCAGTTTGACGGCCCGTGGACTGATCGAGTCAGGCAGCAGCACAAGGACGACGAAGGGCGCCGCCACGGCAAGCAGGATTGCGACGATTATCTTGTTTTGCAGTTTCATTCCCGCACCGCGCTCCCGCCGGGTGGCGGTGTTATCCGCGAATAATCGAATTGACTACGCGCACGAGCTGGTTGGCCGTGAACGGCTTGGAGAGAAAGACTGTTCCGCCCGATCTGAATCCCTCGCGCATGGAATCGGAGTCGTCCCTGGCCGTCACGAAGATCACCGGGGTGCTCTTTCCCTGCGCCTCGTTTTTCACCAGTCGACTGACCTCGAAGCCGTCGATGCCGGGCATCATAATGTCCAGTAAAATCAGATCGAACTCCCTGCCCTTGATCGCCGCCAGGGCTCCTTCGCCGCTGGTGACCGTTTGCACCTCGTGGCCTTCGCGGGTGAGCACTTTTTCTTCCAGCATCAGAATGTCAGTGTCATCATCGACTATAAGAATGCGCGCCATTGCATCTCTCCCGGGTCAGGATTCACCGACAATGGGCAGCAAGACCGTAAAAGTACTGCCCTGGTCAATCCCGCTCTGCACATCGATTTTTCCCCCATGCGCCTCGACCAGACTGCGGGTGATGGCCAGCCCCAGGCCCGTGCCCCCGTGTTCCCGGGTGGATGAACCGTCCACCTGATAGAACGAATCGAAGATCCGCTCCAGTTTGTCCGCCGGAATTCCCAACCCGCTATCGGTTACCGAGATGCAGACAAGCTCTTGCTCCGGCCGGGCCAGGGCGGCCGGTAGGTTTTCCTGCGCCGCCAGGCTTGGACGGCTGCATACTTCGACCTTGACCGTCACTGTACCGTCCTGGTGATTGAACTTCACGGCGTTGCCGACCAGGTTGACGAGAACCTGGCGGATCTTGTCGCCGTCCGCCAGGATGCTCGGAATGTCCTGGACGTTCGCGAATTCGATCTTCACATTAGCCTTGCGGGCTATGGGCATCAGAGTTGTCACGGCCGAGCGTGCGATCTCGATCATGTTGACCATGGTGCGGTTCAGACGCAGGTTGCCCATTTCGATCTTCGAGAAGTCCAGAATGCTGGTAATGATCCCCAGGAGCTGATCCCCCTTTTCCATGATCGTATGCAGGTACTCGGTCTGCTCGTCCGACATCGGCCCGGCCAGCCCCTCGAGCAACATCTCGCTGTAGCCGATAACCGAAGTCAGCGGCGTTCTCAACTCGTGCGATACAGTCGCTAAAAAGTTGCTCTTTAGCCTATCCAGTTCTTTGAGGCGTTCGTAAGAATCCTGCAGTGCGCGGTTCTTCGATTGCAACTCCGAGTATGAAGCGGAGACGGACTCGACGTGCATCCGCGAAGTCAGGGCGTTCTTGTAGCCGACGTACAGCATCACCTCGATCGTCTGCACCAGGTGCCTGACAACCTTGCGCACCACGTCTTCCTGAACCCTGCGCGCCTTGCCTCTCAAACGCGAGGCTATGTCGGCCTTGAACTTCTCACCCAGTGCGGGCAGCGGCGAGTCGGCGGACTCCGCCGGCAGGTAGGGCCCGAAAACTATCTTTCCGATGCTTTCTCCCTCGTGGATCAAAGGGGCAATCAGGTAGCGCAGGCCTGAAAAGCAATCGTGGTATACGGGCTGACCGACGGCGGCTTCCAGCTCGCGAATGATGCCGACCCCTCGGGTACACTGTATTTTTCCCTGCGGCTGAGAAAAAATATAGGCGCAGAACTCATTGCCCGAGCCCTTCATGTCTACCAGCATCTCGCGCGAAGCATCGAAGATCTTGAAGCCGATCTGGAAGAGATCGGCGAAGCTCTCGCAAACGTCGCGGAACGAATCGAGATCGAGCAGTTCTCCCAGGGAAAACCTGCGCTGTAAGACGGAAGTATCCTCCGCCGGGGAGGTGACGCGGCTCATCGCAAATCACCTCGAGACTGAAGGTTTCGCGACGCGGTGGGCAGGCCGGAGTCCTTGAGAATGTGTTTAATGAAAGCATCCTCCTGGATCTGGAGCTTTTCTTCCAGGCCGAACCTGGCGTTCATAGTTTTCCAGGTGAGGCGCAAGATGCCATCAAGTGTTTCCATGACCCCTTCCCCTCGTATGGCCACGGCTTTGAAAACCGGCTCCTTTCCCTTGTCGGCGACCTCGGCGATCTCGGAGTCGGGTCTAATCTCGGGCAGATCGCGTTTGTTGAACTGAATGACCAGGGGTACCTCGTTGATATCGATGCCGTTTACCTTCAGGTTAGAAGCCATGCCCCGCCATGACTCGTTGTTGGCCTGGCTTAGCGACTTCTGTGAATCCGCCACGAAAACCACTCCATCGGCACCCTGAAGCACTATTCGCCGGGTTGAGTTATGCATGACCTGTCCCGGTGCGGTGAACAGCTTGACTTTGACGGTGAAACCCGAACTGGTCTTGAAATAGACAGGCATCAGGTCAAAAAAGAGAGTCCGGTCATCGGACGTATCCAGAACCATCAGGCGACCGCGAATATTCGGGTCGAGTATCTTATGGGCGGCTTGCAGGTTGGTTGTCTTGCCGGACAGTGCAGGCCCGTAGTAGACGATCTTGATGGTGATCTCGCGTTGCTCGAGATTTATCTGCACCATGCCGATCACTCTCCCGCTGAATACCGCCCGCCCCTGCTCAAGAGCCGCAAGGACGCTCGACCAACGCCTGGTCAAGCGCTTCTTCAACCGTTGAAACCGTCCGAACCTCCAGACGCCCTGTAAGGCCTTCTGGAAGCTCGTTCAAGTCTTCCCTGTTCTGCTCCGGGAGCAATATCTTTTTGACCCCGGCGTTAATTCCGGCCAGTATCTTCTCACGCATTCCACCGATAGGCAACAATCTGCCGCTAAGCGATATCTCACCCGTCATGGCCACGGTGCGCCTGACGGGAATCTGCGTCACCCGCGAAACCAGGGCCACCACCATCGTCACGCCGGCCGATGGGCCATCCTTGGGGATTGCGCCCGCCGGCACGTGAACATGCAGGTCGTGTGTTGCGAAGTAGTCGTCCGCAACGCCCATGCGCGCGGCCAGCGAGCGCGTGAAACTCAGCGCCGCCTGGGCCGATTCTTTCATCACATCCCCGAGCTGGCCGGTGAGAACCAGCTGTCCCTTGCCGATCATGGCCGCCACCTCTACCTGGATAAGCTCGCCGCCTGCCGGGGTCCAGGCCAATCCGTTGGCCACGCCGATCGTGTCAACGGGCAAACATTCGAGCGGCAGGTGTACCGGTGAGCCCAGGTAACTCACGAGGTCATCCTCCTCTACCCTGGCGGGCGGCTCACCGCCCTCGGCCACCCGGCGGGCTATCTTGCGCAGCACCTGGCCGATGGCGCGCTCGAGCTGCCGTAGTCCCGCCTCGCGGGTGTGTCGCTCGACCATGCGGCGCAGCGTCGTGTCGGGCACTTCGACAGCCGCCTTCGAGAGCCCGGCAGCCGCGAGCTGCCTGGGAAGCAGGTACAGCTTGGCGATGGCGATTTTATCGTCGATATCGTATCCCGGCAGACGGATCTCCTCGGTCCGATCCAGCAATGGGCCGGGAATCGTGTCGCTGCGATTGGCGGTGGCGATGAACATCACCCGGGACAGGTCGAAGGGCAGATTCAGGTAGTGATCAACGAATTCGGCGTTCTGTGCCGGGTCGAGCACCGTAAGCAGGGCAGCGGCCGGATCGCCTCTGAAATCGTTGCCCAGTTTGTCGATCTCGTCGAGCAGGAAAACCGGATTAGTCGAGCCGGCCTGCTTCATGCCCTGAACTATCCTACCCGGCAGGGCTCCGACGTAGGTTCGGCGATGACCGTGGATCTCGGCCCCGTCCCTGATGCCCCCGAGCGAGACCCGCACGAATTTGCGCCCGGTGGCTTTTGCAATGCTTCGCCCCAGCGAGGTCTTACCTACCCCGGGTGGGCCCACCAACAGCAGGATGGCCCCGGGGTTGTCAGGGTTGAGCTTCTTGACACCCAGAAACTCGAGCACACGGTCCTTGGCATCGGCCAGCCCGAAGTGATCTTCGTCGAGGATCGCAGCGGCCCGGCTCAGATCGAGGTTGTCCTCGGTCGCCGTTCGCCAGGCTAGATCCAGTAGCCAGTCGAGGTAGGTCCGAATGGTTCCAGCCTCGGCGCTCTCCGGCCGCATGCTCCTGAGGCGAGCCAGTTGTTTGCGCGCCTCCCCGAGCGCCCCGGCGGGCATGTCGCTGTCTGCGATACGCCTTTCGAGCTCGCCAAGCTCGGTATCCTCGATGTCCTCGCCGAGCTCCGCGCGGATCTGTCCGAGTTGTTCACGCAGAAAGTACTCGCGCTGCTTGCGGCCCATCTTCTCCCGGGTGCGACTTTCGATGTGCGCCTTGGTCTGCACCAGTTGCAGCTCACGTTCGAGCAACTCGGCCACCAGGCGCAACCTCTTTACGGGATCGGGAGTTTGCAGCACCTCTTGCGCCGTCTCCACCCGCAGTGGCAAATTAGAAGCAATCAGATCGGCCAGGCGGCCGGGATCTTTCAATCCCTGCAGGACCACCATCACGTCCGGTCCGGGCACCTGGGTTATGTCACCGTAGCTCTGCAGCTTCTCGCGCAGCGTGCGCATCAGCGCCTCGGTAGTCACCGAGATCTCGGTAAGAGGCAGGTTGTAGATCGGGCTGACCCGGGCCGTGAAATGCGGCTTTTGCTCTTCGATCTCTTCCAGGCGGCCGCGCACCAACCCCTGCACCAAGGCCTTCATGCGGCCGTCGTCGAGCCGGCGCGTGCGCATCACCATGCCCACCGTGCCCACCCGGTGCAGGTCTTCCAGGCTCGGATCGTCCTCGTCGACTTCCCGCTGTGCAGACAAAAGCGCCATCCGGTTCGAGGAGACGGCCGCCTCGATGGCCGAAACGGAAGCGGCCCGGCTGACGAAGAGCGGCACGATGGTGTATGGAAAGACGACCAGGTCACGCACCGGAACCAGCGGCATCGTGTCGGGAATCTCGAACCGCTCGTTCTCCCGGCTGGAAATCATGGCCCACTATTGATCGAAACGACCCGATGTGCTAGAAAAACTCGCATTGGAACTTCGGAACCTGCGCCGATTGGCGCGCCAACCAAAGGAAAAGGAGAATGATTCCATGAAAAGACTGGTGATCGTTGCGACGGCCGCCGCCTGGCTGGGGGGTTGCGTTTTCGTTCAGGCATGCGGTTCGAGCAACTCCGGCAAGAACTGCTCAGACGTATGTGCCAAGGTGGGGCAATGCCTCACCCCGGATGACGAGCAGAGCTGCCTGCAAGACTGCCCCGGCATGAAGCCGATATTCCGCTCCTCGGCCTGGGACAACGCAGTCGCCTGCTTCATGGACACGCCCTGCGGGCCCGATTTCAGTCCCGATAAGTGTCTGATGCAGTCTGGCCTGAATGAACCCGACAGCGTCCTCGACGCCATGATCGACACCCTGTGCGCCAAGAACCACGAATGCGACTCGCAGGTGGACGTTGAGCAGTGCAAGACGGAGTTTCTTTCCGAACCCGATTCGAAAGCATTGAAAGCGTTTACCGACTCTGTCCTCAACTGCACCGGAAGTTGCGTGTCCGGCAAGGATTGCCAGGAACTCACCCAGATTTACGACGTCATCGGGGTCTGCCTGTGTTCGTGCAACGCATTCATGTACTGCATCGACTATTAAGGCATCTTTACGGGTCTTACCCGCTTAGGCTCTTTCCAATTTCAAGCGCCGTACTTGCGCAGGCGTCCGGCGTGGGCCAATAGCAGCGGCAGCACGTCGGTCGAGTTTACCCGGCCCAGGCCACCCGTTAAAAAGGCCGTCTCACCGAAGCTCTCGCAGGCGTCTCGCCTGGCGTTTGCCGCCACAATGCACAGCGGCACCGGGTGCCACGAGTGGCTTTTCAGCGCGCACGGCGTTGAATGGTCGCCGGTCAGGCAGAGTACGTCGGGCTTGAGCGCCACCAGGCGCGGGACGAGCGAGTCGAAGTGCTCGATTACTTCCACCTTGCCCGCGAAGTTGCCGTCCTCACCCATCGAGTCGGTCTTCTTGATGTGCAGGAAGATGAAATCATGTTCATCCCAGATCTTCTCTACCAGCGCCAGCTCGTCTTCCATGCTCTGCTGCCCGGCCTCGATCACCTTCATCCCGGCCAGGCGGGCCACGCCCTTGTACATCGGATAGGTGGCCACCGCCGCGGCCCGCCAGTCGTACAGCTTGCAGAAATCCGGCAAGGGATCGTAGACGTCGAAACCGCGCATCATCAGGAAGTTCGCCCGCGGCTCATCGGCCAGCACCTTCTGGGCCTGCTCGATGAACTCGTTGGCCAGCTCGGCCGCCCGGCGCGCCTCTTCGCCGTCCTCGATCGGGACCACGGATAGAGGCTTTTTCCCAACCTGCTGCGGATCGCTGTCGCACAGTTTGCCTGAAAGCTTGGCGCCCCTGAAGATGGCCGCGGCGCGGTACTCCTTGACGTGCTGCAGGAGCACCTCGACCCCGTCGATCTCCTTGATGCGCGCGGCCAGCTTCTGCACCACGCGCAGTCCCTCTTCGTCTGAAATTCGTCCGGCGCGGCGATCGGATATGGTGCCGTCCGCGGCCAGGGTGGCGAAGTTGAGGCGGCTGGCCAGATCGCCGCTTGCGAACTCGAACGGGGTGCCGGCCGTGTCCAGCACGCCGCGCCCGATCAGGCGCTTTATGGGATCGTAACCGAACAAGCCTATGTGCGCAGGCCCCGAGCCGGGCGTGATCCCCGTCCCGACCGGGTCGTGGAATCCGCAAATTCCCGCAAGCGCCAGGGCGTCGAGGTTCGGCGTGCGGGCGCTTTCGAGGCTGGTATGTCCGGACGGCCCCGCCAGGCCTCCCACGCCGTCCATGACTACCAGGACAACCTTGGATTCGTTCGGGACGACCAGGCTCGAGAGAAAATCGAGATCCATGACAGGTTCCTTTCTATCAGAACGTCTGCAGCGAAGCATTCCCGTGGTATGAGAGGCCAAAGGTCAGATCCGAGGCCAGCCCGTAGCCCCTTTCGGAGTAACGGTATATAAAGAGGTCATGGGTAACGTTGAAGAAGATCGGTCCCACCAGCGCGAAGTAGAGCCGGTTGACCCACTGTCCCTTGAGGGTGTTCGAGCGGCCCAGGTCCCCGAAAAAGGCCGAAAAGCGTGACTCCATCTGGAAAGGGCTGCCCATGATGCTGAACAGATCGCAACGCGCAAGCTCGTAGCCGATCTCGATTCCGAAGACCGGCGAGCTTGCCGGATCGAACGTCTCGTCGCGCACACCGAGCCCGACTTTTGCCTCCAGCGCGGGCAACAACGTGAAACGGGCACCGGTTGTGCCGGTCAGCTCTAAGTGGTGAAAATCGCGCTCCTCGGGCTTGGTCAACTCTGTCTCGGCCTGTCCCGAAAGATAGAGCGCGGGAACGTACCAGCCCGCTGTGCTGCTTCTCAGCGCGTTCAGCATGTAAAGCAGGTTGACGGTGGTCAGGTCGTCGCTCTCGACAAACGACCCGCCATTGGTCGAGTTGCGCGCGTACTTCATCCACAGCTCGGCGCTGAAGGCCTGCAGTGTCGAACCGGCTCCAATCTTGCCGCGCAGTTCTCCCTTGAGCGCGATGTACTCGTCGCGGGTGAGCTGGCTTTCATCGTAGGCGGGGACATTGTCGATGCGCGTGTCACCCAGGTTGAAATTCACGGTTGTCTGAAAGTTCCAGCGCAGCTTGCGAGTAAGATTGGGAAAGTTCAGATCGATGTTGATCGGCTCCGGCTCGGCTCCCGTAAAACGCGGTCCCGTGAGGAATTGGCGCACCAGCTCGCCCAGCACGGGCGCGCGGCTCTCGCCTGCCGGCTGGTAGACTTTCATCTTGGCTGTCTGGTCCTTGAAGTATCCCAGCATTCCCCGGGCCAGGTACTCGATTGTCACGGCCGAGTATGTCCCGCCCGACTCCAGCGGTCGGCCGTTGACCTTGATCGTGTCTTTGCACTCCAGGCCCAGTACCAGCAGCGGCGCAGTTCCCTTGCTTTTCTCGCTCGCCAAGCGGGCACACAGGCTGCCGAGCGCTGCCGTGTCCAGCAAGAAAGTATAAAGCCGGTTGCGTCCGGGCAAGGCCGAGAAAACGTCGTGTCGGGTTATCCTCTCGCGTAAAGGGAAAACCGTGCGCGCATCCACCAGGCCGCGGTTGATGAAAGACAGCTCGCTGCGCGTCACCAGGCGCATGATCTCCATCAAGTAAGCCTCGAACGCCGGCGCGTCCATGGGCTTTCGCAAGAGGCCCGCGCCCAGTGGTCGGTCCCAACGTTCGCAATAGGAGCTCTGTTCGGCCTCAAGCTGGCTGCGCAGCACGGGATCGGGCACGCTTCCAGCCGGATCGACATCCTCGGTGCGCAGATCGACTACCCGCCAACGCTGCCCCTCGCGCCGGACGGTCAACTCGACCCTGCCGAGGTGCTTGCCGAACAGGTCGCTGCCCACTATCGGCGTCGCCCCATCCATGAAACGGATCGTCCCGATGCCCCGCTGCCCGGCCTCTGAGACAAACGCGTTGGCGATGATCAGATCGGCACCGGGAACGCGCCGTGCAAGCTTGAGTGCGTTGCGCGGCGACGTCTCGGAGTGATCCAGGTGGGAGAGCACGAAGACCAGATCGGCTCCGTTTCGGCGGGCGGCCTTTACAACCTCGCGTGCCCGGGCGAAAGGATCCACCACTTTCAGGCCCACAAGATGCGCGGCCGGCGTCTGCTCGGCCAGGTTACCGTGAATCACCGACAGCACGGCGATCTTGAGGCCGCCCCGTTCAAAGAGACGGTAGCGCCGGGGGTCGAGATCCAGGTATCTACAAACTCCGGCGGCAGGCAAAAGGCAATCGAGGTTGGCCGCCGTGAAGGCAAGGCCCGCGGTTCTTCCGGCATCCAAAAAGACAGCCAGTCGTTCGGGCACCGCGTAGAAATCCTGGTTGCCCAGCGCCACTACCTCGTATCCCGCCCTTCTCATCCAACCGGCAATCAGCTTAGCGCCCTGCCGCCCACGGGAAAGCAGGAAACGAGAGAAGGCATATGGGCCGATGTTATCGCCGCCGTTCAAAACCAGCGGAGCCGGTCGACCGGCCTTTTCTTCTTCGCTTTTTACACGATCGATGCTCGTTACCAGATTGGCGAAATCGTTTGCCGGTGGGGTGTTGCCGCAACTGACATCCCGGAAACGCCCATACAGATCGGTTGTGAACAGCACGCTCAGGTGCTTCAAGGCCGGCTTTGTCTGCGCCTTTTCCTGAGCCGCCACCCCGCCGGCCCAGACAAGTACCATCAGCCAGACGGCCGAACGCACTTTCATCAGAGCTCCTCGCCAATAACAGGTCGTCTCAGGCCGACTGCCCCTTCTGTTTCTGCGCTTTGATCTTGGCCATCTCTTCTTCCTTGAGAGTTCTTCTCATGATCTTGTTGGCGGTGCCCTTGGGAATCTCTTCGCGGAACTCGACCAGGCGCGGGTACTTGTAGGCGGCCATGTTGTCCTTGGCCCACTTGATGATGTCCTGCTCCGTGACCTTGCCTTTCGAATCGGGCTTTAAAGCCACGAAGGCCTTGATCTCCTCGCCGGCCTTCTCGTCGGGCACGCCGATCACGGCGCACTCGAGCACGTGTTCGTTCTTGTAAAGGTAATCTTCGACTTCGCGCGGGAAAACCGAGTAGCCGCTGCGCTTGATCATGTCTTTCTTGCGGTCGACGATGATGAAGTAGCCCTCGTCGTCGATCATGCCCAGGTCGCCGGTGTACAGCCAGCCGTCGCGTAATACTTGCTTGTTCTCTTCGTCGTGACCCATGTAACCCTGCATGACCTGGGGGCCGCGGATGACCAACTCGCCGACCTCGTTGGGGCCCATCTCCTTTTCCCCGATCTCCGACTCCATGATCTTGGCGTCGGTGTTCGATACCGGAAAGCCGATCGTGCCGTTCTTGCGCCGGCCGTAAAGCGGGTTGGCGTGCGTCACCGGCGAGGATTCGGTAAGGCCGTAGCCTTCGATCAGCTTGGCGCCCGAAAGCTCTTCGAAGCGCGACTGAATCTCGACCGGCAACGGCCCGGCGCCGGAAATACAGGCCCGGATGCTGGTCAGGTCGTAGTCCCTGACGCGGTCGAAGTTGTTGACGGCGTTGTAGAGCGCCGCCACGCCCGGGAAAAGGGTCGCCCGGTATTTCTGGATGGCGCTAAGCAACTCGCCCCACTCGGGCAGCTTGGGAAACAGCAGCATGGCGTTGCCCGAGAGCACGGCCAGGTTCATCACGGTGGTCATGGCATAGATGTGGAACAGAGGCAGCACGCCGACGATGACGTCCTTACCCGGGATGTTCTTGGGATCCCAGGCCCTGGTCTGCATGGCGTTGGCCACCAGGTTCAGGTGCGTCAGCATGGCACCCTTGGGAGAGCCGGTCGTGCCGCCGGTGTACTGCAGCAGGGCCAGGTCGTGTTCGACGTCGATATCCACCTCGGGAACGGCGGGCCGGGTTCTGAGCAGGTCTGCGAAGCGCAGCGTGTCGGCCGGCATGGGTGCCGAGGGGATCTTGCCCAGTAGCTTGCCCACAAAACGCTGCAGGCCGGGCAGGAAGTCGGCGATGTTGCAGCCGATAACCTTCTGGATGCCGGTCCTGGGCAGCGCCTTGGCCACCTCTTCCCAGACCAGGTCCATCACCACCAGCACCTTGGCGTTGGCGTCCGAGAACTGGTGCTCTATCTCAGCCGCCTTGTAGAGCGGGTTGTTGGCGGTGACGATCGCGCCGATCTTCTCCGCCGCGTAGTAGGCAATCACGTAGTGCACGCTGTTCGGCAGCCGCAGCCCGACCACGTCGCCCTTCTTGACTCCCATCCCGGCCAAAGCGGTCGCAAACGAATCCACCCACTTCTTGAGCTGGCGATAACTGTAACGGTGATCGAGGAAGATGACGGCCGTGTTGTCGGGATGCTTCTCGGCAGCCTCGTCGAAAATCTGCCCCAGCGATTTCTTGGGCAAATCAATTGTCTTGGGTACGTCCTCGGGCCAGTACTTATACCATGGCTTCCCGGTAGGCTCGCTCATGTCTTTTCCTCCCAGTACGATTTTCCACGTTATTCTCAGCGGGTAAAGTGGCGAGAATCATACCCAGCCACGGCCTGACCTGTCAACCGCCAGAAGAAACCGACAGTGTGATAGCCCAGGGATTGTGTCCTACGTAACTGCCCGGCGAGAATGTCCTATATGGGACGACTCGCTATGACCGACAGGGAGCTGCAAAGACTACAGGTTCTTACACGCGCAGCAAGGGACAAACCAGCAGAGGCAAGCAAAGCCACCGTCCCCTAACTACGTTCTTCAGGCGTGGACGTGAACTGGGGCCCAGGTGCCGAAGTAGCTGGCTAGTGACTTCGCGCATCTGCTTGCAGTGTCCAGCGATGTCTAGTGCCGGCATGGGAACCCCGCGCCCCTCTCTATTGGATGGGCCTAACGTCAGCGCTGAGGATCGGCGAGCTTGCGAGCATATCCTGCACGCCGATGTTCTGCCGGTCATTCATTCCGAGCAGCGTGGCCGCGATGCTCGACGTTGATTGTCATGTTTCGTTTGACACCTGCCAGCACGGGGAGGACGTGATTCAGAACTTGCTCGGCAGTCATCCTGAATTCCCGCCCCCGTGCGGACACCTTCAACCATCCGGTCTTGTCCCGGTAGTATCGCTCAGTAGAGGACTTGGTACTGAGCGAGATCACGTAACTCTCGTTGGTTAGATTCATGCCAATCGCCCTGTATGAGAAACTGCCGTTTTTTATTACTCTGTTCTGCAATAATTGTTCTTCACTTCTTCTTGAGCCAGATGTACTTGTTGCGAAGGAACGTCACGTATATGATCGATGAAAAGATCTTGGATCCTCGCAAGTTGCTCCCGCATTCAAACTCGACGGTATTCCCATTCGTCTCGAAGTCGACGAAGTTGCTGCGACACCAATCGATTTTCAAATGCAACTTATGCTTTCCCGGGGGCACGTCCAGTTCCAGTTGTTCGCCGTTTCTGATTTCGCCGATGACATTGCCGTCGAGGACAATCTTGTACGCACGAATCCTGTCGGCATATCCCGAATCGCGTGTAATTCTGATCATTTTTTCCTCTGGGATCCCTTACTTCATTTTCTCGATCTCTTCCTCCACTTCTTCCGCCCCTTCGGCATAGAACTTTTCTTCATCCGGGGCAAGCTCGTGGAGCAATCTCAGAAACTCTCCGGCGTGTACACGTTCCTCGTCCGCGATGTCCTTGAGCACTTCCACGGCGAGCTCGTTGTCGGTTGACTCGGCAAGCTGCATGTACATCTGAATCGCTTCGTATTCCGCGGCTACCATGAAACGAATTGCCCTGACGAGTTCCTCATCCGTGAGCTTCCTGTCGTTTGCCAACCCTGAAAATGGCGATCCGAACTCTGGCATGCTGATTCTCCTTTCTTACTTTTATTGGAAGAATGATGCGACTCCGTCCCCGGGTTTTCCGGGTTTTCAAACATCTACCATTCGGGCCCGATGTAGCCGTAGTAACGGCCCAGCCAGTAAGGAAGCAAATAGTCGCAGCCGGTGCGCTCTTCGCCCGAATCTGAACCGCCGTCCAGCCCGTAGGGGTTACGGTGCCAGATGACCATGTCCGGAGTGCGCAGGTTCGAGGGCAAGGGATAGAGCGCTTCTTCTGTATTTGCAGGGTTCTTCTCGATCTCCGAATTGGCCGAGTTGGTCACCCGGCGATCACGCAAGGGAGGCTCCGGGAACACCACCACTTGCCAGACAGCCTCATACAGTCGTTCGGGATCGTGCTGCTGTGTTGAAAACAGATACCAGGGTGTCTTGACCGGATTGGCCTCGGCTATCGCCTTGCGGTTGGGAGTGTCTTGGTCATCCACGTTGAGCCAGAGTGTGTCTCGGAATATGGCCTTGTATTGCTCTCTCAATTCCGGATCTTCTTCCAGGCGCATCAGGTGAAACCAATTCTGGTAGACGAGATAAACGTTGTAGTACTTGGTGTTGTATCCCATATAGACCCACTGGTAGTCGCGCATGATGCCCAGGTAGTCACGATCGTAAACCAGCTCTTCGTAGTAGTCGGCAAAGCGCTTTTCACCGGAGACGTGATGGGCCGCCTTGAACCAGGCCAGGCTGCAGACCGCGTTCATTCCATTGGGGATCGGGAGGCCCTCCAAGAACTCGGCATCCATGTCTCCATAGGTAGTCACCAGGCCGTCAGGGTCGACGATTTTCAAGCCGTTATCCCAAACGTGGTCGGCCAGATCCACTAGAAAGTCGCGGGCGTTTTGGCGGGCCTCGTTGTCGTCCACCAGATCGTAGGCCATGGCAACCCCGTTGACCGCACCGCTTACCTGATCGCGGGAGGTGTCACCCTTCCAGAAGTAATCGGCGTATTCCCCTTCGCCGCGGTACTCATTTGGATCGCTGTCGACATTTTCCCAGCGGCCGTCCTCCATGGGCCAGTCCTTGTGAGCGTAACAGCGGCCGATCAGGCCCTTGACCTGAGTGACTGACTGGAAAAAACGCCAGCCGGCCAGGTGGTCTTTGATGTGGGCTAAAGCCTCGGGTGTGCGGGTGACCGCATAGCGCAGTGCCATGGCCTGGGTGCACTGGCCCGATTGGAAGGCGCAGTCGCCGCAGGTTGAGTAACGCAAGTTGCCGCCCGGGTCATCCGGGGTCATGTTATTGAAGGACAACCCAAAAGTGTAATGGCGGGCCTCGTAGACTTCCTGGTATCCGGCGGCCCGCTCGGCCAAGGCCCCTTTGGTCCCGACCGGGATTCCAAAAAGCTCGCAGGCTTCGGCGTTCAGGGCGTCATTGGCGCACAGCACGAAATAAGAAAAATGCGCTGCAGACGAGGTGCCGGACAGGATACCACTGGAAGTATCCAGGGACATCCCGTCGGGCAATTGCCCTTTGATCACCCGCCAGTTGGCATAGGGTTCTTGGCCGCCTTCTCCTTTAAATGTGTGTTGGTAGGCTGTCTGAGGTTGTGCCACGGGCGGGAACTCCTTCACCAGGCGGAAGGGGCCGTCGTAGGGCTGCTCACCGGTGCCTGACGAACAGGCTGCCAGACTAAGAACCAATGCCAGACTGACTGATTTCATTCCGGTCGACCTTTCATGCAAAACTTGTGTTGCTCAGTTTCTGCTATTGGCCAACAACGGTATTGACCACGATGTTTTTGAAGCGGGCGACTTTGTCCGCCGGCCACTCTTCTATGGTTTCGTGAACCTGCAGCATGATGCGGCCGCTGTCCCAGCCGAGGGTCTCGTCGTCTGTGTAGTCGTAGACTTTGGTGCCGTTGATCCAAACCTGCATATGCATGGGGTTGTTTTCGACGCGCATCAAGAAATTATTCCAGCCGGCGGCGTTCCAGATGTCGGCCCAGTCCTCGATGTTGAACCACTGCGAGCCGCCGGTAATTGTGGATTCATTCACAATGGTGTAGTCCCAGGCGCTTTTCCATTTTTCCCAGCTGCCGATACCGACGCCGTAGATCTCACCCATCGGATTTTCCGGCTGGTAGTCGATGCATAGCTGATAGCCCTGCCCGGAAGCGTTCATCCTGAAATAGACTCCGGTGTCGACGCCGTAGTCCGGCCAGGCATCGAAAGAGATCTCGAAATCATCGAAGTTGTCGACGTCGTGCTCCAGCGTACCGCCGGTGCCGGGCGGGTCCTGATGGCAGACTATGTTGCCGTCGACAACTTCCCAGCTGGCGCCGTTGATTGTCCAGCCCTTGAGATCTTCCCAGTTGTCCAAATTGGTTATCGACAGATTTTCCCAAAAGCCGACGTGCTCGTTGTCGCCATTGGCGTTATATCCCCAGGCACGCGCGTTCCAAACTTTGGCAACGATATCGGTGTCGCCGTCGCCCTCGACATCGCCGATACAAAAATCATGCAGGCCCAGGTGAATATCGGCCAGCATGTGTTCGACCCAGGCGCCGCCGGTGTTTTCCCAAAGCCAGACCCGCGGCACCGCTCCGCTGGGCAATAGATCCTCCTGATCGGCGGTGACGATGTCCAGCAAACCGTCGCCGTTGAAATCGAAAACCGCCAGACTGTGGAAGGAACCGCGATCGCCGGCGGCGACCTGCGGCATTTGATGCGGCACCCAATTGGTGCCGTCGCCGTTGGCGTTTTCGAGAAGCGCCGCGGTCGACAGGCTCATATCGCAGTCGACCTCGACGATGTCATTGTCGCCGTCGTTGTCGATATCGACAACCCAGCTGCGTGACGAGTAGCCGTAGGGACTCCCAGTGCCGTAAGTTCCGTAACGCCCGAAGGGCAGATCAAAGCGGGTCCAGGAAGCGCCCTGGCCGTCGTTTCTGAACCAGTATTGGCACAAAACCAGATCGTTGTCTTGATCGCCGTCTAAGTCCCCAAAACCCATCGGAGCCAGGCCGCCGTGAATGCCGTTTACCACCGACGAATCGGCAATCACGTGCTTGGGCCAATCGGCGTCCTGGCTCGGATCGGCCGGAATTTGGTACCAGGCAAACTCGGTGTCCGAGTTGAACATGACGATCTCTTCCTGGCCGTCGCCGGTAAGATCCACGGCCACTAAGTCGTGAATGCCGGCATTAATGCTGCTGTCGTAAGTGTAGCGGCTAAATTCCTGCTCGCGGGGATTGGCCGGATTTTTATACCAAACCCTCCCGGTCAGCAGGTCGGGTTTGTTGTCACCGTCGACGTCAAAAACCAGGCCGGGCAATTGTTGTTGATCGAGATTGCCGACTTTGTGCCGCGTCCAGCCGGTGCGTTGCCCCTCATATTCAAACCAGTAGACCGCCGAATAGCTGACCCCGGCGAAGAAATCCAGGTCGCCGTCGCCGTCGATATCGACCAGGCCCGGAGTTCCAAAATCATAGTCGCCGTCGGGCAGATCGGTTGCTATGTAGTTATGACGTAAATTGTAATCGTTCTTAACCGAGTCGCAATTCGTCCAGGAACATTCGGAAGGGCAGTCGTGATCGCCATCATAACCACAACCCTGGGGACAACAACCGTCGCCGCTAATACAACTTAGAATCGCCGTATTGTAGCAGCGCACGTTGCAGCGATCGACTGTGCCGGTCATGGTATCGGTGGTACAGATATTGTTGTCTTCGCAAGTCGTCGGACAATCGCCGTCGCAGGTTTCCAGCGGCGGATCAACCTGGTTGTTGCCGCATTTGTCGGAGCAATCGTTGTCGCTGTTGAAATCACAGGCGCTGGGACAACAACCGTCGCCGTTGAGACAAGCGATAATCTGGGAAGTGCCGCAAACCACGTTGCAGTCGTCGGCGCTGCCGGTCAGGCTATCGACCGTGCAAGCGTTGTTATCGTCACAGGTTGTCGGACAGTTGCCGTCGCAGGTCTCCAGGGGCGGATCGACATGATTGTCGCCGCACTTGTCGCTGATCTGCATGCAGGCGCCGTCCTGGCATTTTTCATCTTGGCCCGAACAGGGATTGTTTTCGTCGCAAACTGTGCGGCAAACAGCCTGATAACAGAACAAGCCTTCTTTACACTGATTGTCCGGGCAAGCGTCACCCAGCCCGGGCAAAGCGTCAATTTTTCCTCCGCTGCAAGCGGCGCAAAAGCAGGCTGATAATATCAAGACGATAGTGGAATAAGTTATTTTCATGACACACCCCTTGCTTTTTTTTAATGATGGAAGTAATATTTTTACACTATCACGTAAGCATAAGTGACAGGAAAAAGAGTAAGAAAGTGAAGTGACTGCCGTTTGGTCGGCGAAGAATGATGCCACTCCGTCCCCGGGTTTTCTTCAAACAAAGCTTCATAAAAGAACCCCTGAAATGGAGGTTAATGAGGGCAGTCCGATGAGCGGAGGTAACAATGCATAAATCGCTGCTTTTGCGCGCGGCACTTTTCCTTTTCGCCGGCACGTTCGGGGCGCCGTCCTGCGGCTCGGGCGATTTACAGCAAGTGGTTGTCTGGCAGGAAGATTGGCTGCGCGGGGATCTCCACATGCACACGACCTGGAGTGACGGGTGGGACGATACGGCGACCCTGATACGTTTGGCCGAGAGCTTAGACAGTAAAGTCCTGCTGGCCGAACATCCCGAGTATGAAGGCAACGGGCTGGATTTCATCGCCATCACCGATCATCGCACCGTCGATGTTTTGAGCGACCCGGCCTGGACAAGCGAGCGCTTGATCCTGATTGGCGGGGAGGAATGGGGCAGTAGCGGGCATGCCGGAGCGCTGGGAATCACCGAGTTCGTGGATCACGATCCTGATGAAGACGGCGTAACTCTGGAGGATGTTAGCGGCGGCGCTCAGGCCACGCATGCCCAGGGCGGCCTGTTCTCGATCAATCATCCGTTTCTGTCGAATAATCCATTTCCCTGGGATCTGCGGATAAACGACGCGATTGAGGTTTGGAACAGCGGCTGGGCGCTCATGTCTCCGTCCTACACTACCGAGCTTCTGGATGAGTGGGAGGCGGCCCATGGTCTCGCAAACCCGCTGTTTAGGCGGGCCGTGCAAGAACAAAGACGCGGGGCGTCGTTCCAGGCGCTGACCTACTACGAGGCAATGTTGGCCCGCGGCGTGCATGTGGCCCTGGTGGGGGGCAGCGACCGGCACACCTTGCTGCTACCCGGATTCCCAACCACCTGGGTCCGGGCCGCGACTCCGAATGTCGCAGGTGTGATCCAGGGGATCCGCGACCGGCACACGTTTGTGTCGCGGACTCCGGTGGCGACCCAGATTCTGCTTCTGGTTCAGACGCCCGACGGCGGGCTGTATGAAATGGGGGATGAAATCCCGGTACCGGCGGGCGGCGTCGAGGTAAAGGTAAGCCTGCATGTCGGGCGCGGAGATCGGGGGCTGCTCAGGCTGGTTGGTGGCGAAGCGGCAACGAGCGACGCGGCGCTGACTCAGGCCCCCTTGGGCAGTATCGTCCTGGAGGAGGACGTAATCGGGAACAACTTCAAGGTGGAGTTGACTCTCGACGTGCAGCCCGGCGGCTGGTTATACCCGATGGTGTTCGATGAGCTTGTGCAGCCCGAGCTCACGGCCGAGCAGGCCGAGCAGGTCAGGGAGCTCGCCGTCAACGCGGTGGCCACGGCCGACGAGGATTTTACCGGATTGGCCACTATGGCGCTGGATGTGATCGACCTTGATATTTTCTTTGACGCCTCGCTATGTGAGCCTAAAGATTGGGAGCCGAACCAGATGCAGTGTATGCCTCAGGACCTCGATGGCAGTGGTTCGTTCTTCGTGCCGGATTGGATCGACCGGCCATTGAACGTGGTGGTGGAAGACGACTTGATTACCGATTGGTGCATGGGAGCCGTGGGATCGGCGGTGCGTTTCGTGGCCGAGTAGCTCAACACCTTGGGATGGGTTGAAGTGTAAGGTCCGGCTGTCACATGGTCTTGGCGAGGTTCATCATGCGCCAATGCAGCCGCTTTTTCAGGGCCTTGTGGCCCCGAGACTGATGGTGTTTCCCGGGTCAGCCTTCTCGTCGCCAGGGACAATGCCGATGGAGGGATCGAGCCAAGTCATCTCATTGAGCGTCAATTGGTCCAGCGTCGCCGTTCCCTTGAAATTGACGCCTCTTCGGTCCTCGAAGAGGCTTTGAATCGTGGCGAGGGCGACCGCGTCGTCGATGCCGGCCAACTCGTCCGGCAGGACGAGCGCGGCACGAATTGTCGCCGGAACTCCGTCGAGCCAGTACTCTCGCGCACGCTCCTCTAGGATCAAGGAGTGCACGTGGTGCAATGGGAAGACCAGCGGCTTTCCATCGACGGTCACCGGGTTTCCGTCAACGCCAAGGTAAACGTCCGCCGGCGAACACATCAGGTTAAAAGCCGGAATATCGATGTCGACAGAAACACTCGTGCCCAAGACCGGGCTGCGTACGAGCGTTCCGACGAGCGAGTAGTCGTTTGGTTCCACCGGCTCAGGAGGCGTCCGACCCGGCGCATTGAGGAAAGGTCCACAGGCCCGGTAGCCCGTTTCCTCAAAAGACCAGCTTTCGTCGAAGATGTGCTTGTAGTAGAAGCCGGTGCGGCCGTCCTGGACCCCTTCGACGCGTAGCATCCGGGCGGCATTTCCCTGACCGTCCTGGTAGATCGTGATGCGGCTGGTGATGAGCCCGTCCGTGATGCCGGGCTGCCTCTGCCAGTCTTCGGCGGGAAGCGCCCGCGTATCCCCCGCGGCCTCGGTGATCAGGAAGGAGTAGATCAAGCTGTCGTTTTCGCCCCCCGTATCGAAGTCGTAGAGCCGCGTGTACAACTCGCCGAGCGTGCCCACGATGAAGATCGTGGAGGCGCTGGCGCTCATGTTCTCGGCGAAAAAGGTGCCGCGATCGGGCAAGCAGATCTGGCGGCTCCAGTCGGCGGGCAGCCACCAGTCGTTGAAGATCAGGCTGCGGCCTTCGGCACCAATGCGGTACATGTGAGCGACTCCCATGCCGACGCTGTGGCTTGTTCCGAGCCGGTCCTGGTAGTGGTTGACTCCAGCTCCCTGGGAATCGGACACCGACCAGCCGTAAGTGGTGGGAAACTCCGTGGTGATGCCCGGACCGTTGGCCGCGGGATGGCCCCAGGTGTCCGACCAGGTGAAGAACGAGTGCACATTGCCGGTGAAGTCGGTGCCGCGGTAGAAAACGCCGGCGGGAGAAAGAGCGTGCAGCCAAGTACCGTCGGCGGAGATCTCGATGATCTCGGTCGGTGGATCAAAGCGGACCACGTCGGCGCCGGACGGCAGCCCGGTGCCCAAAAGAGTCCATTCTCCCGGCGCCTCGCCAGCCTCCGGGTTGGGTTTCACCCAGATCTTGCCTTCGTGCAGGGTGACGTACCATTTCCAGTTGAACGATGTTTTCTTCGAGCGAAAGATCACGCGCTCGGGGAAGTCGCCCTCCTCGACGCCTTCAATGCAGATGGGCTCCGTATCTTCATCGCTCCCGATTGAGCCGTCTGAGTCTTCGCCGGCATCGGAATCCGTGGAAACGTCCGCACCGGCATCGGAATCCGTGGAAACGTCCGCACCGGCATCGGAATCCGTGGAGGCATCCGCGTCGACAGCAGCATCCGTAAGAAACTCAAGCTGATCGTCTTGGCAGGACAGCGCCGTCAAGAGCGAAAGGGAAAGGGCGATGCACCCGACCGCCTTCACCGAATGGAGCCAACTTGCCAGTTGCATCGGCCTCCTCCCAGGAAGAACCAGGTCCTCGAGTCGTCATTGGCCTGCCCGATGCATCCATTATAGTGGGTCGAACGCCTCCAAATCAACTCATCTTGGTTGTACAGACCAGGCGTTTTCTGGTAGTTCTATTGTATGGGTTCGAATCGCAGCCTGCGCAATCCGTTTTCGCTTTACCTCGTGCTCTGGCTGGCTGCAGTCACGGCCGCGAGTTGCGCGAGCGGCAATGTCGACGATCCGTCCGATTCGGGAACCGAGTGCGAAGAGGGCTACACCCATGACGGCACGAGCTGCCTCGACGACAACGAATGTATCGGTGAAGGTTCGGGCCACAACTGCCACGCCGACGCCACCTGCACCAACATCCCCGGCGGCTTCAGCTGCGCCTGTAACGTGGGGTACACCGGCGACGGTACGGACTGCTCAGACATCGATGAATGCGAAACCGACAACGGTGGCTGCGACCCGTTAGTGACCTGCACCAACACCATGGGCGGGAGAACCTGCGGCAATTGTCCCGATCCGTACACCAATGGAGCCGACGGTGTGTGCCAGTGCGTCAATACCGGCCTGTGGCCCCCTAACGGGCCGACTCCCCGCAGCATGCCGGACATGACCAACCTGGCGCTCGGGGCCACCTACACCCTGGACCCCGCACCCAACTACGCGCTCTGCACGGATCCGGACGACACCGTCCAGCTCACCGACGGCGTGTACACCGAAGGTTACTTCTGGACCCAGGCTTCCACGGTGGGCTGGTCGCGCCGCAATCCCATCGTCGTGGTGGATCTCGGCGCCGATCGTCCCGTTCGGGGTGTCTCCTACAACACCGCCGCGGGTGTGGCCGGGGTCGAATGGCCCAAGGCCGTCTACCTATTCGTGGCCGGAGCCGATCAGGTGTTTCACCAGGCGGGAGACCTGGTGGCGCTCCACCACCGTCACGAGATTCCCCCGGCAGATGGTTATGCGATCCATCGCTACTGGACCGACGAGCTTCACACCCACGGGCGGTACCTGGCGCTGGCCATCGTGGCGTCTCCTTACCTCTTCGTGGACGAAATCGAGGTCTTCGAAGGGGAACAAGCATGGCTTGCCGAACCGATCGCGGGTGAAGCGGTCGAGGATCTGGGCGGAGCGGTGTCGGCCAACCAGGTTCGCGCGCAAATGGTCGAGCGCTTTTATTCCGACATGGCAACGTTGCTGCAAAAAGCCGACGACCTGGCGGTCCCCGCCGAAGTTCGCGACGAGATCCTGTGCGAATGGGATTCCGTCATGGCCATGCTCGAGAACATGATCCCCGAACCGGACTTTCGGGCCGTGCTTCCATTCGATCTGCTTCACGAACGGGTATTGGCTGTTCAGGCCCGCTTGTGGCGGTTCGGGGGATGGCCCGAACTCACTGTGTGGCAATCGGCAACCTGGGATAACTTGCCTTACCTGGCGGACCCGCCCCGGGACGCGAGCGCTTCACTTTCCGTCGATCTGATCCAACACGAGTTTCGCGCCGCGCAACTCAATCTCAGCAACGCGGGTCCGCGCCTCAAGCAGGTCCGGCTTCGGGTGGAGGGATTGCCAGGGGGCGCCAATCCTTCCCGTCTGACCGTTCATGAGGTTGCCTGGACCGACACGGCCGATGGAATACCCGTATCGGATGCCCTGCCCGATGCAATGCGGGAAGGGGATCACTACACCATTCACGTACCTTCCGGTCTCACCCGCCAGGTCTGGTTCACGTTCTTTCTCGACGGCGTCACGCCCGGCGAGCATGCCGGAACGATTGTACTCGACGACGGTTCCGGGGAACGCCAGGTTCCGCTCAGCCTGCACGTCTACCCCTTTGTCTTTCCCACCGAGCGGCACTTGCATCTCGGCGGCTGGGACTACACCAACCGGGCTTCCCACCGGGGCATCACCGAGCAAAACCGCGCTTTGGTCGTAACTCACCTGGTCGAACATTTCGTGGATCGGCCCTGGGCGACAAGCAGCGTCATGCCGCGGGGTTCCTACGATGGCGATGGTCACCTGACCACGGATCCGGACACGACCGAATTCGACGCCTGGCTGGATCTGTGGCCGGGCGCCGATGGTTACGAAGTTTTTGCCTCGGTTTCCGATTCGATGGCCGGCCATGCCGCCGCAACCCCGGAGTTTGCAACCGCCGTGGGCGAGTGGGCTCTCTTCTGGTCCGCCCACGCACAAGCCCGGGGCCTGGCTCCCGACCGGTTGGCGGTCCTGCTGGTGGACGAGCCCCACGAGGCCGGGCAGGATGCGACCATCCTGGCCTGGGCCGATGCCATCCATGCCTCGGGAGCCAATCTGCGGGTCTGGGAAGATCCCACCTATTCGGACATCCGGGACGCCGATCCCCGGATGATCGCGGCCTGCGACATCCTTTGCCCCAATCGGCAGATCTTCCTGGCCGGAGGAACGGCCTACGCCGAGTATGTCGCCGACCGGCGGGCGGCCGGGACAACGTTGGAGTTCTATTCATGCAGCGGTCCGGTCCGGCTCCTGGATCCTTACAGCTACCATCGCATGCAGGCGTGGACGGCCTGGCAACACGGGGCCAACACCATGCACTTCTGGGCGTTCAGTGACAACGGCGGGGTTTCTTCCTGGAACGAATATGCCCTGCTGAGCGCGCGGGGATATTCTCCATCCTTCATGGACGACACTTCGATCACCACCTCCAAGCACATGGAAGCGGTGCGTGAAGGGGTTCAAGACTACGAGTACTTGTATATGTTGCAGGCGGCCATCGCCGAGGCCGAAACCAACGGCGTGGATCCCGTGCTGGTGCAACAGGCCCGCGATCTCCTGGACGGTCTGCCTTCAGCGGTACTGCCGCCTCCCGATACCTCCATCTACTGGGCTGATGAACTGGACCGGACCGCAGCGGACACCGCCCGGGCGGAAATTCTCGAAATGCTGACGGCGCTGGCGCCCTGACCATTGCCAGATTATATATTCGAAGGCACGAAGCCGAAGTAGCGGCCCATCCAGTAGGGCACGAACCCGTCTCCGCCGCCGTCCTCGCGACCGGGCGTATCGTTGCCGCCGGTGTGACGGTAAGGATCGCGGTGCCACAGATAGTTGCTCGACTGCGGCCGCACATGCACCGGTAAAACCTCACAAGCCCAGTCAGGCTGACCGGGAACGGTCTCTACGTTCAGTGGATTCTCGACTGCGTAGTCATGCCGCGGTATGGCCAGCCAGTACATCATCTGAGTCAAGGCTTCGAAGATCACCTCGGGATCGCGATCACCATAGGCTGCCAGGTACTGCCAAGAGAAGTGCGGATTGAACTCCCGCCGGGCGCGGCGCAGTTCGGGCTTTTCGCAACCAGACTGCATGGGCTCGACGTCTTCCCAAAGGACCTTGCCAAACGCGTCGAGCAGGGTCTTTCGCAAACCCGGATCTTCGGCCCAACGAACCGAGTGGAAGAAGTTGGAGAAGGCCATATGCGCGTTGTACCACTTCATGTTGGCGAAATAGTCGCCCGGCGGGTAGGCCGCGTAGGCGTAGCTGTCTTCGAGAATGTCGAGATAGCTGTGCTCGAACTCGCGGCCCGGTTCCGGGTTTTCCTCATCCGAGATCAAGTCTTGCAGGCGTTCGGCAAAGGCTTGGCGCGTGTCCTCGTCGGCGGCGACCTGCGACGTCATCTGGAACCAGTTGATCAACATGATCGCGTTCATGCCGTTGGCCAGGGTCGTGCCGAATTCGTAAGGATCGAAGCCGTCGAAGCCGTACCCGGACATCATTCCAAAGTTGGTAGTCAATCCGTCGAGGTCGATCATCTTCATCTCGTTGTCCCAGATGTGTTGAGTCACGGATACAGCCCGCCCATCGAGGTGCCGCTCCAGCAGCAGGAGTCTCCGTAGTTGGAGAAGCAGCCGTTTTCCTCGGTCGCCAGGTGCAGGCCGGATGGCAGGTGTTTGTCCGCCTGTCGGGTGACGTAGGCCTCGCTCTTTTGAAGCAGCCAGCCCGGGTTTGCACTGTCGCCGACTCGAAGGGCGTATGTCTCTTGGGCTGTGTCAGTGCCGTAGGTGGCCTCGATAAGCAGCAAAAGCACCTGCTCGTCGGCTGGGGCCGTGCCGGACAATTCGCCGCTTGCCGGATCGAGAGACAGCCAGGCCGGAATATCGTCAGAAGTTAGTGGGGGCTGGTTCGGCTCGGCAGCCGCTGCAAAAAAAGTCCGCGCGCGCAGGAGGCTCCATGAGTTCGGCGTGCCTCCCACAGCCGAAAACGAGTGCGAGTACGATTGACCTAAAGCGGCCACGGGCAATTCCTCGACCAGCAAGCGCAGGCCATCCGGGTCGCTCACGGTCACCTCGCTGTCTGCAGCCCATTGACCGGACCCGGAGGAAGAGCCGGCAGTGATCGTGAAGGCGGCTTGCTGCACGGCGATGGGGACGCCATGCAAGCGCCCGTCTGGTTCCAGTTGCAGTCCGAAGGGCAAGCGCCCGGCGGTCACCGCAAACCCGACCTCCCGGTCGGTGCCCGACACTTCGAGCTGATACAGGTAAGGCGAGCGAACATGGAAAGCCGGCAAGCCGTCAAGGGTAAATGAAATTGAATTTCCCGCCCCGCATCCGCCCAAGCAAGTCGCTGACAGGATTGCGAGTAAAAATATGTGCGTATAAACGCGCATCGGTTTTCTCCGATTCTGATACTCGGTTGAATTCGACGACAATGTTATCACATAAAGAAATGGGGGCCAGGCAAACAGCGCCAAAACAAGAGTCACCAATCCCATCCGTGTGCGCGATAGACAAAACACAGTATTTCCGTATATTAATAACAATCGGAGGCAGACATGAGCAACGGTATGATAAGTTTTCTGATGGCCATTGGGGGAATTTCCATAATGGTTTTAACTTATCTGTGGGCAGCAGGGCGGGCTCGCCAATTTGGATAAATCTTTTGGCAGGCTGAAACCCTTAGGCCGAAGTTCCCTATAAAAACGAGTGCAAAACACCTTTGATTCTATCATGTTCGTGCATCATCGTACTGCGCCTTTCTGTCTACAGTGATATCTGCTTTATCAGATTATATGCCCGCTGCTGTG
>Ga0307380_10000893_pt1 | contig 44835 bp, 37 predicted proteins | sample UN3MG_FD_202239 | JGI IMG/M metagenome (GOLD analysis project Ga0307380, IMG submission 202239) | Soil microbial communities from Risofladan, Vaasa, Finland - UN-3 | ecosystem: Environmental > Terrestrial > Soil > Coastal area > Acid sulfate soil | place: Finland: Risofladan, Vaasa | collected...
ACACTGCCCAAAACGCTTGAGCTTGCGCTGAGCGAGGCCAAGACCGACAACCCGAGCCTAAAAAAAGCGGCGCGCGAGATCGACATCGCCGATCAGCGCCGCCGGGCCGCAGCGTCGCCGCTCTTCCCGCGTATTGACTTGGTAATTGAGGGGCGGCGCGACAGCAGCGTCGATGGTATCCCCGGTATTCGGAGCGACTACGCCTTCCTGGTAAAAATGACCTGGGAACTGTTCAATGGCTTTGCGACGCAGTCCCGCGTGATCAAGGCGGCGCGCCTGCGCGCGGCGGCACAGAACGATCACCGCTTCGTGCACCGCGAAGTCGCCGACGAGGCGCGCATCGCCTGGCACCGGCTGCGCACCGAACGCCAGCGCGAAGAGCTGCTGGCAAATGCGATCAATATTGCGGAGGCTGTGTTCCGAGCGCGCAGGCGGTTACGCGCCGCGGGCAAGGAGACCGTGATCAACGTGCTCGACGCCGAGACTGAGTTGAACCGGGCCCGCCTCCAGCACACCGCAGCGCGCTACGATGCGGCGCTGGCTGTCTACCGGCTCCATTTCACGCTGGGGCAGTTGACCCCATCGACATTGGGCCTGCCGGGGCCAAAAACGCCGTGATCTCCTGGCGCCTGCCGACCTGAGGCGTGCTCAGAGATGGCGCCGGCCGGATCAGGCCGCGTGCGATTTCATGCGTTTTTGGAAGATGTTGTAGTATCCGTCGAGCCGTCCATCGGCGAGACCGCGGCACTCGGCGATCAGACTGCCGAGTATGGCCCATTTCTCGTCGCGCGCCGCCGTCAGCATGTCGTAATTGCGCGCCTTGAGCTTGGCAAATTCGGGCGATGCAGCATAAGTTTCATCGCCGAACAGGCCGAAGATCCGCGAGGCCTCGGTCTTACCTTTCACCTTCACCAAGTCCAGCTCCATGGTCGCGAGATTGGGCACCAGCGCTTGCGTGTTGTCGCCGATGATGATCTCGACGCCGTACTCTTTGGTGGCGCTTTCCAGCCGCGCGGCGAGGTTCACCGCGTCGCCCAGCACTGAATAATCAAAGCGCTGCATCGATCCCATATTGCCGACCGAGCACTGGCCGGTATTGATGCCTATGCCGATCTTGATCGGAATATGCGGCCGTCCACCCGACGCGGCCAGCTCGACGCCCTCCGCGTTGAATGTCTTCAGCGCCTCCAGCATGCCGAGTGCGGCGCGGCAGCTGTGCGCGGCGTGGTGCAGATCGTCGAGAGGCGCGTTCCAGAACGCCATGATTGCGTCACCGATATACTTGTCGATGGTGCCGTTATTTTCGAGGATTACCCCGGTCATCGGCGTCAGATAATCGTTAATGAGCCCGGTCAGTGCAGCCGCGTCGAGCCCCTCGGAGATCGTCGTGAAGCCGCGGATGTCGGAGAAGAGGATGCTCAATTCCTTGGTCTCGCCGCCGAGGACGAGGCGCTCTGGCTGTTCTGCGAGCTGCTCGACGAGGGCCGGTGACATGTAGCGACTGAAGGCGGAGCGTACCTGGCGCTTGGAACGCTCCTCGCCGACGTAGTTCATATAGGCGAGCACAGCGTAGACGGCAAAAGTGGTGGCCGCCGGGAAGGTCAGATCGAGCAGCAGGCCCTTTTCGGCGAAGGCGTACCAGAACCCGCCAGCGCTCACCGCTACTCCGACGAAGCCAATAATGAGCGAGCGGATCGGGCCGAGCAGCGGCACGACTAAGATCAACAGCAGCGAGATCAGCGCCGTGAGCACGATCTCCGCGCCCGTGGTCCAGAAGGGCCGGGTCAGGAAAGTTTTGGATATCATGTTCTCGATGACGAAGGCTTGGGCCTCGACCCCCGGGATGGCCGCTTCGAGTGGCGTTGCCTTGATGTCGCGCAGGCCAACCGCCGAGGCACCGACCAGGACGAGCTTGCCGCGCAGAAGCGCCCGCGGTGCCTTTTCCGACAGCACGTCCATGGCTGAGACATAACGGCTGCGGTCGCTCTTGCGGAAGTGGATCCAGAAGTGGCCGTCGCGGTCGGTGGGTACTTTCACCTGCCCGCGAACGCCGCGGAGAATAAGGCCGGTGAGCCCGGCTGGTCCCGTGTCGGTGGCGTAGGCCCGCCCGCCGGTAGCCACGCGCAGCATCTCAACCGCTAGCGAGGGTAAGATGTCCTCGCCGACCCGGCTGACCAGCGGCACACGCCGAGTAATGCCGTCCAACTCGGGCTTGACGGTGATCATGCCGACCCCGCGCGCCGCCTTCTCCAGCGGCGCGATGTTGCGGATCAATCCCGGGAAGTTGAGCAAGTAGGGCCGCGGATCCGTGCCCCGCTCGCCGTGGGGCGCAGTCCGAGGCGGGGTCGCGCTCTTGAGGCCGGCGCGCTCAAAGCCTGATTGGCCAAGCACGACCAATGCCTGCCCCATCGCGGTCGCCATCACCGCGTCATTGTCCGGCAAGCGCATAAGCACCTTGACAAGATCCGGTTCGAGGCCGCGCAGCGTCTTCAGAAACAGAGCCGGCGAGGTGCGATCGGGCTCCGCGAAGATCACGTCGAAGCCGATCACGACGGCCCCCGCAGCACGCAGTTTCAAGATCAAATCGGCGATCACCGTTCGCGGCCAGGGCCATTGACCGATGCTAGCGAGGCTCTCCTCGTCGATCTCCACGATGGTGATCTTGAAGGCCGGCGTCTTGGAGGGTTTCAGGACCTGGGCGACGTCGAACTGCTTGTAGCGCAGGATCTCGACAAGTGCGGGGTCCCAGTAGCGGACGCCGATGGCGAGGACGAGGATGGCGAGCGCCCAAAGACGCTCGACCAGCCGGAGTCTCGCCCCGGACCCCCCGCCGAATAGCCTCGGGAACCGCATCGACACCGAACTCCCGTTTCAATGCGGAAGACGCCGCCGCCGGCCCATCTCCGCTCCATGACGCGATGATGCCCGCATGGCCGCCGGGTGACAATGCCTGGCCGCCGATCTGCACCCGCACACATCGTCGTGGTAAACTGCCGCTGCAATCTCGATTTGGTGTCGTCGGACCAAGTGTTGTTAGTTTGACGTTTGGGTTTTGACGACTAACATTTGCCCATGGACTGTATGTGCCTGCCCGTAGCAATCAGGTGCTGACGATGATCGCCCGCCCGCCCGGACGCTCGCGCCGCCGCAACAGCACCCTGGTACCAGTGGTGCGCACCGAGCCCGTCTCTCCCCATGAAGCGCCGGTCGAGCTGATCGCGCGCAACAAATGGGCCTACCCGGTCAATCCGATGTCGGTCGGCATGGACTGGGGGCGGCGGGGATATACCTGCGATCGGATCGCCGATCCGCCGGACAAGGAATGGCGGGACTTTGTGCATGAAACCAACGAGTTGATCGTGGTTCTCGACGGCCGTCTCGAAATCGAAGTCGACATCGACGGTGACATCCAGCGATTTGACGTTATGACTGGCGACGAGCTATTCGTGCCGGGCGGCGCGAACCATACCGTGCGCAACATGCATTCCGGGACCACCAGGTGGCTCTACGGATACCAGGCGCCAAGTCGCGGCTTCCGGTCGTTCTGATGGGCGGCTTTGCGCCTACCTTCCGCCCCATTTTCACCCTAGCCTGTTGTCTTCGCCGGTCTCCTGCGCTCAACTGTTCTGGGGCGGTCGGGAGCGCATGCCCGCGCAGATTGATGAGTTTGAAATGACCGACAGCAGCGACTGGGAGTTCCCCGAAGAGGTTCGTCCGCGCGCGGATGGCCTTTCCTATGACTTGGAAACAGCGCTTTCCTCGGTGCTCGAATTGCGAGCGGAGATTCCCGCGGACGCTTTCACGGCCTCGATTCTGGGCACCGAGCGCGCCGGCAACGCCGTCGCCATCGACGACAACGGCCTTGTCCTCACGATCGGTTACCTGATCACCGAGGCGTCCACGGTCTGGCTTGTATCCAATGACGGCGGCGCCGTGGGCGGTCATGTCGTCGCCTACGATTACGACACCGGCTTCGGTCTGGTTCAGGCGCTGGGGCGTCTGGGCGTGCCGGCCCTGCCGTTCGGCAGTGCGCGGGGCTGCGGCGTGGGCGACGACGTCGTCGTGGCCGGCGCGGGCGGATCGCGGCATGCCCTGCAGACCAAGATCGTGTCCAAGCGCGAGTTCGCCGGCTATTGGGAATACGTGCTCGACGAGGCGATCTTCACCGCGCCGGCCCATCCCAACTGGGGCGGCACCGCGCTGATCAGCCCATCGGGCGAGCTGCAGGGTATCGGCTCGCTGTTCGTCCAGAATGCGCGCGGCGGCGAAGCGCGCGTCGACGGAAACATGATCGTGCCGATCGATCTGCTGCCGCCCATCCTCGATGACCTCAAGAACGGCGCGGCGGCCGATCGCCCGGCCCGGCCCTGGCTTGGCTTTTACGTTGCGGAGGCCGAAGAACGCCAGGTCGTGGTCGGCCTTGCCGAGGGCGGACCGGCCGACCGGGCCGGTGTGCGCGTCGGCGATGTCGTGGTTGAGGTCGGCGGCGCGCCGGTTGGCGATCTGGCCGACCTTTTTCGCAGCATCTGGGCGCTTGGCACGGCGGGGAGTGAAATCGCCCTCACATTGTGGCGCGACGGTGAGCCGATTCGGCTGGGGGTCGTATCGGGTAATCGGAATGACTTTCTCAAATCACCACGAATGCATTGATCAATCGGTGCAACGACCGGATCCGGCAAGCCTTGCACGGAAAAGCCGCGCCATGGCGCTGAACGCGCCACTGGCGGGTTTTGCCGCCTTGCTCGTTGTCCTGGGCTTGGCCACGCAGGCGGCGGCCCAGGCCGCACCTCCGGCGTCGCGCCGCGGCGGCGTGCCATCGCTGGCACCGCTGGTGAACCGGGTGACGCCGGCGGTCGTCAATATAGCGACCCGTGGCCGGGTACGCGGCGGCGGGTCGAGTGAAGGCGAGTCGGAAAGAGGTCCGTCGAGCAGCCAGCGCCGCGTCGCCGGGATCGGCTCGGGCGTCATTGTCGATGCAAAGAACGGCTACGTGCTGACGAACCACCATGTTGTCCGCCGCGCCGATCAGATCCTGGTTCGCCTGAAAGACGGCCGTGTGCTGCGTGCCCGCGTGATCGGGTCCGATGCCGGCACCGATATTGCAGTCCTGCAAATTCGTGCGAGTGGGCTGGCGGCGCTGCCGCTCGGCGATTCCGACAAGCTTCAGGTCGGCGATTATGTGCTGGCGGTCGGCAATCCCTTCGGGCTCGGTCAGACCGTGACCATGGGTATCGTCAGCGCCCTCGGCCGGACCGGCCTCAGCCCGCGCGGCTACGAGAACTACATCCAGACCGACGCCTCGATCAATCCCGGCAATTCGGGAGGACCGCTGGTCGATTTGCGGGGCCGGGTGGTCGGCATCAATGCCGCGATCATTGGCCGGCGCACCGGGGGGACGGGAATCGGTTTCGCGATCCCGACGAACATGGCCCGGCGAGTGATGTACCAGATCCTGCGTTACGGGAACATCCGGCGCGGCCGGCTTGGCGTCGTCATCCAGGATCTCACGCCGGCGGTGGCCCGGCAGATTGGTGTTCCGATCGGTCCTGGCGCGGTGGTCCGCGAGGTTCAGCCAAACACCGCCGCGGCGCGCGCCGGTATTCGCCAGTGGGACCTCATCGTCGCCGTGGACGGCGCGCGGGTGCGCGATGCCGGTGGTTTGCGCAGCCGCATCGGAACCATGCGGGTCGGCGACCGCGTGCGTCTTCGCGTGGTGCGGGCCAAGGTGCCGCGCACGATTTCGGTCGTGATCGGCCCGGCGGCGCGGTGATGCTGGATATGCGTTCGGGCCGATCCCGCAGAATGCGTCGGCGCTCAGCCGCCGACCTGGCCGGACTTCAACTCTCTTAGTTTCCGCTCTGCCTCGGCTCCGTCAGCGATCCCCTGCTTGCGGTCGAGGGGAACCGCTTCCATTTGGTCGGCGCGAGGCAGACGTTCTGGCGGATAGACGGCAAGCGGCCGGGTGCTGCGCTGCTTGCGGTCAAGATGCAGGTCGCCCTCATTGGTGCCGGAAACCGGTCGCACGACCTCGTCGTCAACCCGCTCGAGATCGAGCCACCAGCGCTTGACGGGATTGCGCACGCCGTATTTCATCCGGTCGTCCAGCCAGATGAGGAGGGGATGCGTCCACTTCCATTTGATCGCCATCCACATGGCGATCCGATGCGCCATCAGCCCTTCCTTGTTCCACGGGCACATCTTCATGCAGCGCCCGCAGGCCGAGCCCTTCTGATTGGTCACCCGGTAGGTGACGCATTTGCCGACGTCGGGCTTCCAGATCTCATAGCCGTTGTAGAGCACCTTGGGACCGTAGGGGATCGCTTGCGCCGGGCATTCGCGGGCGCATTTCTGGCATTTCTCGCAGAAATTCTGGAGGTTGAAGTCGATCGGCTTGTCGGGCTCCAGCGGCAGGTCGGTGGTGATGACCGCCGTCTTGTGGCGCGGCCCCAGGAAGGGGTTGAGGATCACCTCGCCTATGCGGCTGAGTTCGCCCAGCCCCGCCAGCAGCATCAGCGGCACCTGCTGGACGTCGCCATCGGCATTGGAATGCGACTGCGCCTCGTAGCCCAGCCGGCGGATATAGTCGGCGGTCACGGTGGTGATTGTCGAGCCCTTGAGATAGGCCCGATAGCTCTGCGCGCCGGAGATCCAGTCGTCGCCCGACGATCCCTCCATCGTGTCCCAGCCCTGGTCGAGCGCCACCACAATTGCGTATTTGTGCCGGGTCGTGATCGGCTCGCCGTCCATGCCGTGCGAGAACCAGGCCCAGTCGGGCATCTCGCATATCCCGACCAGATCGGCGTCGAGGAAATGGCACAGCGCCTTGATATGCTCCGACATCGCCTTGGGATCGTTGGGGATCGGTGCCTTGGTGGGGGCGGGCTTGCCGCGGTGGAGCGGCACCTGTTTCCAGTGGACCCGGCCCATCGCCGCGCTGAGGGGATATTTGGTGACGAAGCGCTTGATCTCCTCGCCGGCCCGCTCGCCGATATCGCCGTAAAATGCGCGTACGAAAAACCCGGCGCGCTTGGGCACCGACTTCACCTGATCGGTGATCAGCGTGGTGGTCTTGTCCACCCGCCGGATTTTTTCCATCGGGTAGCGACCAAGATGCATCGGCCGTTTCTTGCGCGAGAACAAGGAGAGCATGAGCGAACCCCGCCGGAGCGATGATGAGGAGTTCCAAACTAGTATCATATGATATTAATTGCAATGCGGGCCGGCGGTCGAGTGGTGTCTCAGTTCGAATTTCCGCCGACGCAACACTCTGAAAGCGCGCTTTCCAGCGGTTCATGTCCGCTCTACGCCCAGTGGCGGACATTGGCGCTGGGTCACGGGCGCGTTTGCTTCTGATCCTAATGGGACATTCGACACGACTGCAGCAATGTCCGTGTCTGACCGGTGGTGGAATTTCGGCTTCCGGTTTGATGCCGTTCTGGGCGTGCGCGATACAGGTTCCCAGCTGCAGGCGGCATTGCGGAGCGGCTAACGCTATCAGTCACGATTGGTTGGCATAGCAACTCAGTATCTTGTCGCTTGTCTCCACAAACAAACCGGCTGGGAACGGTTGTCCCCAGCCGGCCTGATGGTTATCCGTCCTCCAGGTATCAGCAGGGGCGCCGCACGGTCACATAGGTCTGCGGCCCAACGCGTTTGCGCTCGTAGCAGACCTTCGGGGTAGTCAGTCGGGGCCCCACCTTACGGCCGCCAATAAACCCCTTTCTTGGGTGTTCTATGAACGGCCCCTTGTTGAAACTGCCAATCCCCCCAATAGCCCGTGAAGGGAGCAGGTCAGCGTAAGCCGGCGAACCGGCCGTAGCTTGAGCCGGCGAAACGGCCGTAGCGAAAGCTGGCGAACCGGCCATGGCGACGGTGGAAATGGCGGCAAACGCCGCCGCGATAAGAGTGTTCTTCTTCATGATCTTTGTCCTTTTGGTTTCCATAGGTCGCCAATGCCCAGTTCAGGTACTTGGCTTAGACCTAGATTGATGAAATCAGGTTTTCAGTGATCCGCGTCACGCGTAACGCCAGGATGTCTACCGATTTTGGAAACGAGACACGCCAGGCACCTTCGGTTTTCCGTGCGGCGAATTCGGATGGATTTGCGGACGCTCGAAGCAATACCTTTCGGTGACATGCGTACAAATTTGGTAGCCACCCTTGTGCCCAGGGCGACAAATCCGCCGGTTGCGGGTCCGACAAATCTGAGTGCTGCTGCCATAGGCTGCGTTCGCGGTGGCACAATTTACGCGCTGCCAATCTGAAGCCTCCATGGCGTTGGTCGATGCGTGAGCAGCGCCGGTGGAAATGGCAAGGGTGGCTGTGAGTGCGGCTGTGAGGATTAGCGTTTTCATGGTGTCGTTCCTGTCAAAAGAATGAGGCATTGGCCTCGTGAGTTGACGCGACAGTAACGACCCGGTTGCGCTGGGTCAGTGACGAGGGTCACCAGTCGTGGCGGGAATTGGCCGACCTACTCGGTCCGCTTACGATGCGGTGGACGGCTCCGGCCGGTGGTATTTGGATGTCAGTTTGCGGTCGCTTCTGAAGTGCCGCAACGTCCGGTTTTGGCTGGGAATGAACCTGGCACGCGCCGCCTGATCACATCCGCTGCGGTCAGTCGCCCAGTGCCGATATGCGCGCGGTCAATTTCGCCAATGCACTGTGTAGCGCCGCGCGTTCGGCCGGATCGAGCACGTCGACGATCTCGCGGTAGCGCGCGGTGGCGCCCGGCTCGACCTGCGCGTAGAGCTTGCGCCCGCCCGCGGTTAGATCGAGGGTATAACGCCGCCGGTCGCTTTCATGGACCGTCCGGCGCACACGGCCGTCGCGCTCCAGTCGCCTCGCGGCGCGGCTGACCGCCATCTTTTCCATCCCCCACAGGCTCGTGATCTGCGAGGCGGTGGCGCCCGGATGATGCATCAGCGTCAGCACGATGCGCCATTCGGGCAGGCTGAGATCCCAGCGCGCGGCGATCTCGCTATCGTATGCCCGGCCGATCAGATTGGAGACGACATGAATGCCCGCCAGCACGTTGTCGAACGGCGCGCCCTCGCGGTCGATCGGGCGACCAGTCGCACGTTTAGTCGCGCGGTTGGCGTCTTGGTCGTTTCTGGGCGATCGGGCGCGCTCGGTCATGTGTCAGTAAAGGCAGCGAGAGGGCGCGGGGTCAAAGCCCTAGCACAAGCGCGCCCCCGACTACTCGTGCATTGGCGTTATTTGCTGTCCGGCGCGATGCAAGCGTAAAGCTTCGCCGACTTCAGACCGTGCGTCTTCACGCAAGAGTCCACGAAGCTCAGCTCGCTTTCTTCGGTGTAGACATAGTAAGCGCCGACCGCGACACGGCTGCCTTTCTGGTCCGTCAGGACACCGTACTTGTTGATGCGCCCTTTCACGTAAGGGTAGGCCAGCTCGAGATATTTCTTGATGTTGGTCTGGTCGACATAGTTGTCGGGGAGCTGGTCGAAGGGGCCGTCGTAATAGTTGTTGCGGCGGGCGTTGTTGCCGTTGATGGCGACCAGGACCTTCCGCGTATTTGCGGTGTCGCGGTAATAGGCAAAGCCGGTGCGGCGGCCGACTGCCACGCGTTTGCCGAAATCCTTGAAGGTTTCCGGCGGCGCGCCGTCCTCGTTCAGGATGTAGACGAAGTGGTTCTCGGTCTTGTTGAACACGAGGAAGAACTTGACGCCGGACTCGTCGAATACCGGTCCGACATAAACCTCGTCGGCGCGCAGCTTGGCCTTCTTGGGCGGCGCCATGCCGATGTCGTTGAGCTCGAAGGTCACGGTCTTGCCCTTGTAGGCGACGGTGTAGGTCAGGCGCGCGATTTTTTTGACCGTCACGCCGTCTTTGGCCGTGATCCGTTTCTCCCAGCCGTCATAGTCCTGGAACTTGCCGTTCTCGTCGTATTCGAAATAGCCCAGATGCAGGACGCCGCTGTCGCGGTCGCCGGCGTCAAGCCGCACGTTCCCCCAAATGGTTCGGCCGTTCGCGTTGAAGCTCCAGTAGTAATAATTCTCTGTCGGGTAGACGACGACCTTGTCCGGCAGCCCGCCGAAGATATGCGCGAACACAGTCATCTCGTTGTTGAGATCGATTTTAGTGTAGAGCCCTTCGACGAACTTCTGATTGTACGACACGGGTCCGGTCGGCTTGGCTGCGGCGGTGGGCGGCGCTTCGGCAGCAAACGCCGCCGCGCCCGACCAAACGGTCGCGGCCAACCCGATTACCATCAGCGGCTTGATTGCCATTAGTTCCACCTCGTTCGCAAAGCGCCGCCGGCCGCAACGATGGCCGCGCCGTCGCCGACCCGGTTTCTAAGCTAGACCCGGATTCTAAGCTAGATGCGTCAAACAGCCGGGACCGGACCGCTTTGGAACGGCCCGGCCCCGGTTCTGTTTTCTGACCGGTTCCGCGCCGGGGGGCGTCTCACATGCCGCCCGCCCGACGCGAAGCTTTCGTTCAGATCGTCTGGCCTAGCGAGTCCACCACGACGCGCCGATGTGACGCCCGCCAGTGACCCAGGATCGGTTGAACCCATGCCCGCCCCAGCTTCTGCTGCTGCGGTGCCAGGAGCGGCCGGAAAGGTGTCCGCCCCAGCTGCGCCCGCTGGTATGCCAGCTGCGTCCCCTGATATGGACGCGCCCGCCGCCGCCACCGGCGGCGCCCCAGGACCGGCCCGGCACATGACCGGTCCAGGTCCGTCCGCTGCGGTGCCAGCTGCGGCCCGAGGAGTGGCTCGGCCGCCAGGTTCGGCCGCTGATGTGGCCCGACCAGGATCGGCCCGACTGGTGCCAGCTGCGGCCCGAGCGATGAACCGGGTTCCAGGTGCGGCCCGGCGTATGCCCCGACCAGGTGCGTCCCGGACGGTGCCAGCTGCGGCCGCTCAGATGGCCGCCCCAGGTTCGTCCCGAGCGATGCCAGCTGCGGCCGCTGCGGTGACCGCTCCAGGTGGTCCCGCTGCGGTGCCAGCTGCGGCCCGAGAGGTGACTGGGCCGCCACGTCCGGCCGGGAATATGTCCGGTCCAGGACCGGCTGCTCTGGTGCCAGCTCCGCCCACGAACGTGGACACGGCCCCAGGTGCGGCCCCTGTTGTGCCAGCTTCGCCCGCTGGTGTGCCAGCTGCGACTGCTTGCGTGTCCGCCCCAGCTGCGGCCCGGCCGATGCCAGCTGCGCCCGGCGCGATGGGTCCGGCCGCCCCAGCTGCGACCGAGCTGGTGCCATGAGCGGCCCGCCACATGAACGCGTATTTGTGCAAGCTGTCGGGGATGACTGACGGCGTCGCCGTTTCGTTTGCCGGTGGTTTGCGTATCCGCTTGCGCCGCTCCGAGCGCCGCAAGCGAACCGCCGGCGGCCACCGCGCACCACGCCAGCGCGGTGAGAACTGATCTAAATCCAATCACGACGAAACCTCCATTCCCTATTTCGAACAGTGTCCAAGTGCCGTCATCCCGTTTCCATATTCATCGTCTTGTTCATCGCCGCGCGCCGGCCGCCGAACACGGACACGCGGGTTCCATTGCTTGTCTCACATAAATGTCAGCTCCGCTACCATGAGCGTCCCCGAACGTGCCAGCTGCGGCCGCGCGCGTGCCATGAGCGGCCGCGGAAGTGGCGACCCCGCTGCGGCTGCCGGGCGCCCCCTCCCTGCGGGGCCCAGCTTCGCCCGCGCTGATGCCAGCTCTGACCGGACCGGTGCCAGGATCGTCCGACCGCATGGACGCGTCTGCGCTGCTGCGCCGTCTGCCGCTGCCCGTGGCGTCTCGAAAGGCCGTAAGGGCGCGCTGATCGGTGGAGCCGCCCGGGATACCAATCGGCGGGCCGCCAATCTCGAAATTGCAGTTTCGCAAATCGCCAGTCGGGGACGGTAAATGTCGGAGGTGCGCCAAGCGCGCCATTGCCGTCCGGGTCGATGGCCGGCGTGAGCGACAGCGCCACCAGCATGCTCACGAACAAGAACGATCTGGTCGGGCGCAAATTCCATTTCTCCATGGGCGAGCGCCGAGCCCGGCGCCAATCAGGGGATGCTAACCGTTTGATACGCAATGCTTTCGCCGAGTATCCCCGAATGCATTCAATCGTGATGCCGCCATGGATCCGTGCCATGGATTTGGCTAGGTCACGTCCATTCCCGGCATCGTTGTCGGGCCATGACTTTGCCCCACGGCGATGCATGCGTTCCGCGCGTTTCCCCTCAGTGCCCGTCAAGCTATACTTCACGGCGATCTGGCTTGTCGACTATTGAGGCATCGTCCTTGCGCGACCTGACCGCAGTGTTGGCCGTTATCGCTTTGGCGTGTCTTTCCGGAATCGCCGCGGGGCAGACCGGCCCGCGGTCCTTTGCCTTGGCCGATCCCGTGCTGGTACTCGATCGTGACGATCCGGCAAACCGCCGTGTCGGCCGCCTCAGTGAGGCTGTCCAATCGGGGCTGTCCCGCGGCTGCCGCGAGGTCGTCCGCGCCGGGCGACTGGCGGCGATCGTCGCGCCGGCCCCATTGGGCCCCGATCTCAAAGGCCAGTACGACCGGCAGGCCGTGCGCGATGTGCTGAAGAGACTGCATGCTCGTTATCTCGTGGTCTTCGCGGTGCGCCGCGAGAAGAGCGGCTACCGCGTGGTCGGCGCCGCATTGGACCCGTTCGTTCTGCAGGCGCGAGTGCAGCGCGGCGCCAACGTTGGGTCGGCCCGACAACTGGCATCGACGATGCGCGGGCTCGCCGGACGGATCGCGCGGCTGGCGGGGTGCCCGCTGTGGCGCGGCAAGATCGCCCTCACGCGCACAATCGAGGTCAGCCAGCACGACCAAAAGGTGTGGGCCAGCGATACCAGCACCGAGGTCGAAGCGATTACATACGAGTTTGGCGCCGGCTCGCCCAAGTTCACCGCGACCCTGGAGGGCAAGCTGAAGAGCATCCGCCGGCGCGGCAACGTCACGATCACCCGCAGCGAGGCCATGACCGGCGAGGGGGAGGGTTTCGTCCATCGGGCCCACGCCTATGTCCGGGTCGAACCCGATGGCCGCTATTGGTTCGTGCTCGGCACGGTTCCGGTCAAGACTGCCTGGCGGCGCAACCTCTGCCATGAGCCAGGCAAGTGCGAGGAGCAGCGCGGCGAGAAGACGATCCATATTTCCGGGCTGAATTTGTCCGGCAAGGCGCCACCGAGTGGTACCACGTTCAAGGGGTCTCGGATCATCAACCGGGTTGGGCGCATAACCGAGAAGCTGACTTGGGAGCTCATGCGGATCGATCGCTGAGCGCGCGCCTGTGACCCGCCCCAGCACGAACCGGAGCGAGCTTCCATGACCAGGCGGGGTCCCAAGGATGAGTTGGTCGAGATAGCGGATGTTGGCCATGCGCCGGTGCTCAACGACGAGGCACAGCGCACACTGGTCGCCGAATTCCTCGCCCGCTAGATCAAGAGTCACGTCTCAATTCGCGGCGATCTGAGACGATCTTGATCTAGGCCGAGACCGGCGGGGCTGCGTCTTTCGTCGGATTGTCGCCGATCAGCACTAGCGCCTGTTCGAGCGCGGCCAAGCGCGTGGCATGGCGCCGGTCGGGCGGCACCAGGTCGAGCACCTTGAGGCGATCGAGCATGTCGGTAGCGGCGCCACCTATGCCGGCGAGGATCACCGCCGCATCGCGTTCCGCTGTGTCGCGGATCGCACCTTCGATCGCAAATGCGACGCTGACGTCGATCATAGGAACTTCGGTGAAGTCGAACACGACCGCCCGGCAGTCGATACCCAACTGGCCGAGCCGCCCCGTGATCTCGTTCGCCGAGCAAAAGCTGAACGGTCCCGAAAGCCGGATCAACAGAACTTGGCCCTCGGCGCGGCTAATGAGATCGCGCTCAGTCTTGGAAATGCGCGAGGTTCCGCCCGCATCGCTGGCGACGAGCTCGAGCTGGTCGAGCTGATGCTTGCTGAGCTCGCTCGCTGAGATCAGGCTCGCCATGATGATGCCGACGCCCACCGCGGTCACCAGATCGGCGACCACCGTCAGGACGAGAACGGTCAGCATGACGAGGATACTCGACGGTGGCATGCGCCCGATCCGGCGAAGGAAATTCCAGTCGATGATGTCGAGGCCGACCTTGAGCAGGATGCCTGCGAGGACGGCGAGCGGTATGCCCTCGGCGAGCGGCGCCAGGCCCAGCACCAGCGTGAGCAAGACCAAAGCATGGAGCGCACCCGAAAGCGGCGTGCGGCCGCCGGCGCGGACGTTGATCACCGTGCGCATCGTCGCGCCCGCGCCGGGGATGCCGCCGAACAGGCCGGCCACCATATTGCCGATGCCTTGGCCGATCAGCTCGCGGTCGGATTTGTGCCGGGTCCGGGTCACGTTGTCGGCGATCAGCGAGGTCAGGAGGCTGTCGATGCTGCCGAGCAGCGCCAGAATGAGCGCGGACTGGATCATGGCGGGCAGCGCGGCGAGCGAGAGGGTCGGCAGTTTCGGTACCGGCACGCCGCGTGGGATCTCGCCGATAACCGGCGCATGCGACAAGAAGAAGACGCCGACCAGAGTCGCCGCAATCAGCGCGACCAGCGGCGCCGGTGCCCATCGCTGCAGCCTTGCCGGCATAAGCAGAACAATGGCGAGCGCGACGACGCCGAGGATCAGGGCTTCGCTCAGCGGCGTCAGCCGACCCGCGAGCAGGTCCGCCAGCGTCGCCATCACCTGTATCGGCAATGCGGCCAGCGCACTCAGCACACCCTTCGTTGAGCCTGGGTGCCCGAACAGCGGCGCCATCTGGATGATGATGATGATGCAGCCGATCCCCGACATGAAACCGGAGATCACCTTGAACGGCACGAAGGTTACGTAGCGGCCGAGCCGCAGGACGCCGAACACGAGCTGCAGCATGCCGCCCATGATGACAACGGTGAACGCCAATGCCGGCTCGTGCGCGTATTGCGTGACCACCGCCGCCATCACCACGGTCATCGGTCCGGTCGGACCGGAAACCTGCGAGGGTGTGCCGCCGAACAAAGCGGCGAAGAACCCGACGAAGATCGCGCCGTAAAGACCGGTGATTGCCCCCGCGCCGGAGGCGACCCCGAACGCCAGGGCAAGCGGCAGCGCGACCACCGCCGCAGTAACGCCGCCGAATAAGTCGCCGCGAACATTGTCGAAGCGAAGGCCATTGACCAGCGCCAAAGCGGGCTCTTTCCAAAAAAGCTGGAACGCGGCGACGAAGCCACGATTGGTATGGGACCGGCAATACGCGGTCAAGCGGCAGGCGCCGCCGACTACTCCCGCCGCAATGCCTCGATAGGATCGAGCTGGGCCGCGCGGCGCGCGGGATAAAAGCCGAAGAAGACGCCGATCGCCGCGCTCACTCCGACCGCGAGCAGGATCGAGTCGGTCTGGATCAGCGTCGGCCAGCCGGCGAATTCGGCAATCGCGTAGGCGGCGCCGACGCCGAGCAGTACGCCGGCGATGCCGCCGACCAGTGCCAGCGTCGTCGCCTCGATTAGGAACTGGATCAGGATATCGCGGCGGCGCGCGCCGACGGCCATGCGCAGGCCGATCTCGCGCGTTCGCTCGGTGACCGAGACCAGCATGATGTTCATGATCCCAATGCCGCCGACGACCAGCGAAACCGCGGCGACGGCGGCGAGCAGCAGCGCCAGCGCTTTCGATGAGGCGTCGCGGCGCTGCATGATCTCGGTAAGGTTGCGGATCGAGAAATCGTCGTCCTGGTCGGTGCGCAGGCGGTGGCGCTGGCGGAGGACCTGGCGGATTTGATCGACCGTGCCGGTCATATCGCCGCCTTCGCGAACCTTCACGATGACGACTGGGATGGAGCGGGGGTTGGCGCGCGCCCAGCCGATCACCCGCCGCTTGGCGCTGCTGATCGGCACCAGCACTACGTCGTCCTGGTCGCGGCCCCAGTTGTTCTGCCCTTTGCGTGCGAGGATGCCGATCACGGTCAGCGGCACCTTGCGCACTCGTATCGTCTGGCCGATCGGGTTTTCTCCGGCGAACAGGTTTTCCACCACGGTCTGACCCAGAAGCGCTACCTTGCCGGCGCCGCGGATCTCACCCTCGGTGAAGCCGCGGCCGCGCGTGATCTCCCATTCCCGCGCCACGAAATAGTCGTTGTCGATGCCGTAAGCCACGGCCGACCAGTTCTGGTTGCCATAGACGATTTGCACCGTGCCGCGCATGTAGGGCGCTGCGGCCTGGATGGCGGGGATCTCGAGCTTGAGTGCGCGCGCATCATCCTCGGTTAGCGACATGTGGCTGCCCGCCGCGCTGCGCACGCCGCGAACCCGGGTGGCGCCGGAGACCACGATGATGAGATTGGTGCCGAGGCTCTGGATCTGCGCGATCACCACCGCGCGCGCGCCGGAGCCGACCGCGACCGTGGAAATAACGGCCGCGACACCAATGAAAATGCCGAGCATTGTCAGAATGCTCCGCATTAAGTTCGTGCGCAGCGCCGTGAGCGCCAGCCGTATGGCCTCGAAGTAGCTCATGCGGCGGCGCCGAGCTTGTCGAGCAGTACGCCGGCGTCATCGGGCGCATGGCTCTCGTCGCGCACCAATGCGCCGTCGAGGAAATGCAGCTCGCGTTCGGCAAAGCGCGCCACGTCAGCTTCATGGGTCACCAGAACCACGGTCATGCCTCGGGCGTTGAGACGCTGAAAGAGCGCCATGATCTCCAACCCGGTGCGGCTGTCGAGCGCGCCCGTTGGCTCGTCGGCAAGGATCAGCAGCGGGTCGTTGACCAGGGCGCGCGCGATCGCCACGCGCTGCTGTTGGCCGCCGGAAAGCTGGGGTGGGCGGTGGTGCGTCCGGTCGGCGAGCCCGACGGTCTCGAGCGCCGCGCGCGACGCTTGCCTGCGTGCCCCCCGCGCTGCGCCGCGATAGATCAGCGGCAGCTCGACGTTGGCCAGCGCGGTCGCCCGCGCGAGCAGATTGAATTGCTGAAAGACGAAGCCGATCTTGCGGTTGCGGATCTGGGCAAGCGCGTCGGCGTCGAGCCCATCCACCGCTTCGCCGTCGAGCGTGTAGTGCCCGGATGTGGGGAAGTCGAGGCAACCGAGCAGGTTCATGAAGGTCGATTTGCCGGATCCCGAAGGGCCCATGACCGCGACGAAAGCGCCCCTTTGAATTTCCACGGTGATGCCCCTGAGGGCTTCGACTGCGTGCTCGCCGACCTGATAGGTCTTGGCAAGGTCGCGCACGGCAATGAGGGGAGCGGTCATGTCATGGGGCCCGGAGCCGCGCGATCAGAATCCCAGTCGCGGTCGGCGGCGCGCGCTGCCACCCGCTTGGCTGCGGAATATTCCGACGATCACGTTCTGGCCGGTCTTCAGCTCGCCGCGAACCACCTCGGTCGACGCGCCGTCAGTGATGCCGATGCGCAGGCGTACCATCTTGGGCTTCCCGTCAGCGCCGAGCTGCCAGACTTGGCCGCGTCCGCGCTGGGCGCGCCGTCGCCGCAGCTTGGCGTAAAGCGCGCGTTGTTTGTCGGTGAGGACGGCGCGAGTGCGCTGATCGATCTTCCGGCGCAAGGCACCGAAGCGGCTGCGGCGCTGCTGGCGGTTCATGCGCACGCCGCGCAGCTTTTGAAAATCGCGGCGCGCCTCGACGAAAATCGCACGCATCTGTCCCTGCTGTTCGGCCGACAAGCTGAGGGACGCGGTCAGCCGGCGCACGATGACATCGGGCGGCAGGCGGGTACTTGTAAAGCCGGTGCGTCCGCCGGCGTTGGGCGCGCCGCGCGGCCGAAAGCGCAGCGCGGCGTTCGGCACTTTCACCGCTTTCTGGCGCTGGGCGCTGATGATCTTTACCTCCGCGGTCATGCCGGGCAACAGCAGCGCGTCCGGATTGTCGGCGGAGATCACGACCGTATAGGTGACGACGTTTTGCTCTTCTTTCGGCGCGAGGCGTATCTGCTTGACCAGTCCGGCAAATCTTCGGTTGGGAAAGGCGCTGACGGTGAAGGTGGTGGATTGGCCGATCGCAATGCGCCCCACATCGGCTTCGTCGACGCTGGCATGAAGCTCTAGCTTGCGCAGGTCTTGCGCGATGGTGAAGAGCGTCGGCGCTTGCAGGCTTGCGGCAACGGTCTGTCCGACATCGATGCTGCGCTCGATCACCACGCCGTCGATCGGTGCGCGGATCTCGGAGCGGTCGAGGTCGACCTTGACCAGCCGAACGGCGGCTTTGCGCTGCGCGACATTCGCCTCGGCGCTGGTGATCTGGGCGTGCGAGACCTTGAGTGTCGCCTGTGCGGAGGCGAGCTTGGCCCTGGCGGACGCCAGCCCGGCCTCGGCCTGGCGCAGCACGCTTTCGGCCCGGTCGGCATCGGAGCGGGTGGTGATGCCGCGCTTGGCGAGCGCGATCTTCCGGGTGTTGTCGCGCGCTGCTTCGACCAGGGCAGCCTGCGCGCGCAGGATCTCCGCGCGCGCGGTCTCGACATCGGAGGCGGCGCGCTCTGCCTGCGCCTTCTGCATCAGCAGCGCCGCGCTGGCGACATTCACATCGGCCCCGGCTTGGGCCAGGCGGGCTTGCAGGTGCGCCGTGTCGATCCGCGCGATCACCTGGCCTTTCTTGACCTTGGAATTGAAGTCGGCGTGGAGTTCCTTGATCTGGCCGGAAAGTTGCGATCCGACCTGAACCGTGACCAATGCCTTGAGCGATCCCGAGGCCGTTACCGAGCTTACGATCGCGCCGCGCTGCACCCTTACGAGCCGGTATTGCGGTGCCTCCTCGCCATTTCTCGGACCGAAATACGCCCATGCCGCACCGGCGCCGAGCACGAGAACCAGCCCGGCAATCGCCAGCCGGCCGAGCCGCCTGCGATGGCGGCGGCCATTGGCGTCCGCTGAGGCAGTTGGTGCGGGCTTGCCAGGCGGCTTGTCGGTCAAAAGGAGCTCCTAGTCCGGCCGGGTAGATCCATCGACGGGGACGGGCGGTAATACGGGCTTCATCTCGCAATCGTGCAGAGACCGCAGGTCCGAGCCATAGATCAACGATTGAACCAGTGAAATCAGTCGCCGGCAAGAATACGGCCGGCGTTGGCCAGGCCGGCTCAGAGCGGCCAGACGATCAGGATCAGCGGCACCGCCACCACCGTGATGATGATTTCCAAAGGCAGCCCCATGCGCCAATAATCGCCGAACCGATAGCCGCCCGGACCCATCACCAGCACATTGTTTTTGTGTCCGATCGGCGTCAGGAAGGCGCAGCTTGCGCCGACCGCCACCGCCATCAGGAAAGCGTCAGGGTTGACCTGCAGCGTCTTGGCGATGCCCACCGCCACAGGCGCCATCAACAGCGTCGTCGCAACGTTATTGAGCACATCCGAGACGGTCATCGTCACCAGCAGCACAATCGCCAGGATCGCCCAGGCCGGCATTCCCGCCGTCCAATCGACAATGCCTTGCGCGAACACTTTCGTAGCCCCCGTGGTCTCGAGGGCCCCGCCGATCGGGATCAGCGCGCCAAGCAGAACGATAATCGACCAGTCTATGCTGCCATAGGCGTCGGATAGCGAGATGATTTTCAGCAGGATCATCACCGCGACGGCGGCGCCCAGCGCAACCGGCGGTGTGGCAAGGCCCAGCGCCGTTGCGATGATCGCCAGCGCGAAGACGCCTGCCGTCAACCCGGCCTTGCCGCCCATGCTCCAGTCGATCTTGCGTTCGGCCAGCGGCAGAAGCCCCAATGTCGAGAGCAATGTCGGCATGCGGTCCTTGTCGCCCAGCAACAACAGCACGTCGCCCGCCTGAAACTGGAAGTCCTTGAGGCGTCCCTTGTGGGATTTGCCGCGCCGGGTGGCCGCGAGCAGGCTGACCCGGTAGCGCTGGCGCAGACGAAAGCCGCCGGGCGTGCGCCCGTCGAGGATCGAGGTCGGACCGACGATGGCCTCGATCATTTCCACGTCGTCCGACTGCAGATCATCGGCCACGGGTTTGCCGCCGGCGATCAGCTCAAGGCCCGCCGCCTTGACAGCGGATGCGATGTGTTCAGGCGCGGATTCGAATATCAGAATATCGCCCGCCGCCAGCTTGCGTCGGCGGTTCAGCGTGATCCGCTCGCCCTTGCGGATAAGACCGACGATGTCGGCGTTGTCGGAGGCGAACTGGTCGACCTCGTTGACCGACATGCCGATCGCCTTTGCCCCTTTGGGCACGCGTGCCTCGGCGATGTAGTCCTCGATGTCGAAGAGTTCTTCCGGCGGTTTTCGGTCGCGCCGTTCGCGGGGGATGAGGCGCCAGCCTACCAGCACCACGAAGACCACGCCGATAAGTGCCGTGAGCGCGCCGACGGGCGCGAAGTCGAACATTGCGTAGGGCTTGCCCAGCGCCTCGGCGCGATAGGCGGCGATGATGATGTTCGGCGGCGTGCCGATCTGGGTCGCCATGCCGCCGAGGATCGAGGCAAAGGACAGCGGCATCAAGAGCGTTGCCGGCGACTGCCCTTCACGAGCCGCGGCCTGGATCGCCACCGGCATCAGCAAGGCCAGCGCGCCGATATTGTTCATGAAGGCCGAGAGGACCGCGGCCGCGCCGCCCAGATAGAGGATCTGCAGCGTCGGATTCTTGCTCGAGGGCAGGATGTACTTGGTCAGAATCTCCACCGCGCCCGATTCCGCCAGTGCCTTGGTGATGATGAGCACCGCGGCGACGGTGACGACGGCGGCGTGTCCGTAGCCTTCGAAGGCTGCCTTGGGCTCGACCACGCCGGCAAAGACCGCCACGATCAGCGCGCAGAACGCCACTAGGTCGTAGCGCCAACGCCCCCAGATAAACATCACCAGCGTGACCCCAAGAATGACCAGCGTGGCAATCTGCTCGTAAGTCATCGGCGCGATGCCGTCGCGCGTGTCATATGCAAAGTTTCATGAGGGAAAGTATCACCGTGAGTAAGCGCCGGCGCGGCGCTAATGGAGCGTGCCGCCGGCCGGCCCGGTTTCGCGCTCCATCGGCACCTCGCCTGCCAACGGCCCTGAATGGTGATGCACCATACGCCAGCCCGGTCCTTCCAGCCGGAAGAGGTTGGTCGCCACCAGCACCCCCTCTGGCAATACTTCGTGGCAGACCACGCAGCCCAGCTCGCCGAACAGGAAGACACGCGCGCCGTGGCAGCGGACCTTGGGGCTGCTGGTCCCGGCGAGGATCTCTCGCCAGCTCTCGATCACGTCGCGATACCCCGCGAGGAGGTCCCAGCCCGGATGGACGCAAGCGATCTCGTCGTCTTCCGACCACAGTGCCGCCATCGCATCGAAGTCGCGCCGCGCGAAGGCCAGGTAGAATGCCTCGTTGGCGGCCAACAGCTCTTCGTGGGCGTCGCTCATGCGTGCCGCTTCCAGGTTCGCTGAATTCGGTCGTCACTCTAGACGATCAATGCCCGGCAGTGCGACCCCGCAACGCCCAACCATGTCCAATCGGGCCCGATCGCCGGTCAGTGCCGCGCCGCGCCTGCCGGCGTCATGCAACCGGCTAGCGCCGCCCTTGCCGCTCCGATGATGGAAACCTCCTGGCCGATGCTCTAAAGAAATTGCCGAATACCTGGGTAAGGCGGGCAGGGCATGGACCTATCGAACTGGATCGAGCGCAACGCGGATTTCCGGCCGGCCAAGGTCGCGGTCCATTTCGAGGGCGCCGCAATCACCTACGGCGAGCTTGATGCGCGTATCAAGCGACTGGCGCAGGTGTTGAAGCATCAGCTCGGGATCGGCCGCGGCGACCGGGTCGCGCATATCGGCTACAACAGCCCAGAGCTCCTCGATCTGTTGTTCGCCTGCGCCCGGCTGGGTGCGATGCTGGTGCCGCTCAACTGGCGACTGGCCCCGCCCGAGCTTCTCTACATATTGAAGAACTGCTCGGCCTCGGTGGTGCTCGGCGAGGTGGATTTCCGCCCGGCGATCGATGGGGTGCGCGGCGAACTCGGCGATTGCCGCTTTGTCGGCTATGGCGGCGGCGAAGGCTGGGTCGACTATGACGGGCTGCTGGCCAAGGCGGCGGGCGACGATGCCAATCCCAATGTCACCGGCGACACGCCGTTTCTCGTCGTCTACACATCCGGGACGACGGGCCGGCCCAAGGGAGCCGTGCTGAGCCAGGACGCAATCACCTGGAACGCGGTCAACTCGACCCATACGTTCGACCTCACCAGCGACGATATCATCCTGACCTGCCTGCCGATGTTCCATGTCGGTGGCCTCAACATACAGACCACACCGGCGCTCCACGCGGGCGCCACCGTGGTGATCCTGCCGCGCTTTGATCCCGGGGCGGCGCTCGCCGCGATCCGTGAGTTCGAGCCCACGCAATTCGTCAACGTGCCGGCGACCGCGCAGGCGATGACCGAGCATCCCGATTGGGACAAGACCGATTTCTCAAGCATCAAGCAGATGATCACCGGCTCGACCACCGTGCCGCTGCCGGTCATCCGCACCTACCAGGACAAAGGCGTGCCGGTTGGCCAGATCTACGGCTCTTCGGAGACGGCGCCCATCGCCATCGTTCTGCGCGGTGAGGATGGCGAGCGCAAGATCGGTTCAACGGGCAAACCGGCGCTGCATTGCGAAGCCCGGATCGTCGACGAGAAGGGCAATGCGCTGCCGCCGGGCGAAGCCGGCGAGATCCTCATCCGGGGCCCCAATATTCTCATCGAGTACTGGGGCGATGAGGAGGCGACCCGGGCGGCGTTGCGCGACGGCTGGTACCATTCCGGCGATATCGGCTATCGCGACGAAGAGGGCTTCTACTACGTCGTCGACCGCAAGAAGGACATGATCATCTCAGGTTCGGAAAACATCTATCCCGCCGAGCTCGAGGCGGTGCTGGACGATTGCGGCGACATCGCCGAGGCGGCCGTGGTCGCCCGGCCCGACGAGAAATGGGGTGAGGTCGCGGTTGCCGTTGTCGTGCCGAAGAAGGGCGCAGGCCTCAACCGTGACAAAGTTTTGGATCTCTATACGGATCGGCTTGCCCGCTACAAGCATCCACGCGACGTCGTCTTCGTCGACGCGCTGCCGCGCAACGTCATGGGTAAAATCCTGAAATACGAGATCCGCGCGATGGTGAAGGAGTAGGGGAGTCGAGCCCTAACGGATCCGCGCTCTCACCTGCGGCAGCTAACGCAGCGGCGGCTATTTCTTTTTTCGCTTCAGCGTCGCCTGCACGGTCCGCACCCGCCTGCCGTCCTGCGTGCGACCGAATTCCAGTTTCATGCCCGTCTTGGTCAGCGTGCGCTTGTAGACCGAGGTCGCGATGCCGCCCGCTTCGGTCACGGTGGCGACATAGACGAAAAGCGCGCCGCCGCCGATCCGGGCCCAGATCACTGCCTTGCCGGACATCAGCGTCGTCACGGGATCGGAGCGCCAGACCTCGGTGCGCGTGGTCGGCATGAAGTTGACCGTGCTGGTCCGCTCACGTCGCAACCGGGCGTATTCCGGGGCGATGACCGTGGTCCAGGTCATGGTAAAGCCGCCCTCGCCGTAAGACTTGATCGAGACGTCGAGGTCGCGCCGGTCCAGCGAAATCCTGCCACGGCCCTTGCGCGAAGCGACGCCGGCGCCCTGGTACTCCCCGAAGAATTTCTTCAGCGTCTCCGACTCTTCCGCCTGCGCAATTTGCGGTATCGCGGTGACGATCAGAAAAAAGCTGCCGACCAGTGCAGGCAAAATCCAACGCATTTCAGGCTCCTATTCGATTTGACTTTTGCATCAGGTCTGTGATTCAAAGATTCGAGCCCGATACTGCCGGTTCGCTTCGACAGAGGCAAGCCGGTTGGGTGCGTCGCAACAAACAGGGTCGAGCTGGGGTTGAGCCACCGGACCAAACATCATTTTCCGCCACACGCGACACCGATCGCGCGCGCGTCATGCCAACGGCAAGCCTGACCGACCGCAGCGTTGCGCGGGCACGGCCGCCGGCCCGCGGCAGGCTCGATCTCTGGGATGCCGAGATGCCGGGCTTCGGCTTGCGCATCTCGCCGGCCGGTCGCCGCTCGTGGCAGATCATGTACCGGTTCGAGGGTCGCAAGCGGCGCCTCACCCTCGGCACCTTCCCGTCCTTACCGCTTGAGATCGCCCGCGACGCCGCGCGCGCCACCCTGAAGGAAGTCGCCAAGGGCAACGACCCCGCTGCCGCGCGCGCGGCGGCGCGGGGATCGGAACTCAGTTTCGAAGGCTTCGCCCAGGCGTATGTCGAGCGCTACGCCAAGCGCCGCAAGCGAAGCTGGCGCGCCGATGCGGGCATGATCGAACGCCACCTGCTGCCGGCCTGGCAGCGCCGCCCCGCCGCCGGCATCGGCCGCCGCGACGTGATCGAGGTGGTCGAAGGCATCGCCGCGCGCGGTCATCCCTACGCCGCCAACCGCTGCCTTTCGCTCCTGCGCACCATGTTCGCCTGGGGGGTGGAGGCCGACCTGGTCCGCGCCACCCCGGTCGTGCGGATCGCCGCGCCCGGCCATGAGGTCCGGCGACGGCGCGTGCTCGGCGATGACGAGATCGCCGCGCTCTGGGGCGCTTGGAACGCGATGGCCTGGCCTTTCGGGCCGCTGTTCAAGATCGTGCTCCTGACCGCCCAGCGACGCAGCCAGGTCGCCGGCATGCGGCTGACCGATATCGGTTTTGCCAACCAGTTCTGGACGGTGCCGCACGGCTCGGGCGTTCCGGGCCATGCGCATGCGATCCCGCTTTCCAGCCATGTGCTGGAGATCATTACCTCGCTGCCGCGCTCGGGTAGCGGCTACGTCTTTCCCGCGCGCGGCCGGCCCGGCCGTCACGTCTCGGGTTTCTCCAAGGCGGCGCGGCGCGCGACTCGGCTGTCCGGCGTCACGGATTGGCGCTGCGAGGACCTTCGGCGCACCACCGCAGCGGGCATGCTCGGCCTTGGCACGCCGGCGCCCGTCATCCGCCAGCTTCTCGACAGCGTGGCGCTTCCCACTGTGGCGGGCGTGGAGGCGGGTCCGACGCTCGGCGGAGTCGATGACCTGCGAAACGCCTTCCAGGCATGGGGCGAGCATGTGCGCGCCCTGGGAGGAAATCCATGATTTGGCCGCCCCATGGAACGGCCCCGGGATGCCTGGCCGCGGCGCGGACGGCATGAAAGGTATCGCAGGTTGTCTGGTACCCGGCATGGTACCCGTTAGCAGATTGAAATGGGAGTTTCGCCTCTAACTAACTCGCATAAAATAATTTATTCCCGTATGGAGCGCCCCAGACACGTGAACAATTTGTCACGTGCTCCGCAATCCCTATCGCAAACATCATGCAACGATCGCATAGTCGGCCGCCCGCCATGCACCGATCGACGGCGATCCGGCCACAAAAGAAGGGTCCCAGCCGGACCCCGACAATACGATCCACTGGCGCGCCCACCCGCCTGGCTCGGCGCCCGATGTTATTGCCGGCACGACTGTCGATTTTGGCCCCGGCCGAACGTCTGTCTAATGTAAGGCAACGCTCAACATGGGAGATATGACAATGGCGCAATTTCTGATGCTGCTTCACAGCGAGCCCAGTGGCGAGGGCACATACACGCCGGAGGAAATCCAGGCGGTCGTCCAGAAGTACCAGGCATGGAGTGAGAAGATGGGCGCCGCCGGCAAGCTCGCTGGTGGCAACAAGCTCGCCAACGATGCCGGCAAGGTCCTGCGCGGCGCGGACAGCGTCTCGGTCGTAGACGGCCCCTTCGCCGAGACCAAGGAGGTGATCGGCGGTTACTTCATTCTCGAGGCGAGCGATTACGCCGAGGCGGCGGAGTTATCCAAGTCATGCCCGCATCTTGCCTTCGGCGGTACGGTCGAGCTCCGGCAGATCGACGGCATGTAACGCCGGCGAGCGAGCCAGCGGCGGTGAGCGAAGCGCGCGATATCGACGGCCTCGTCGACCATCTCTTCCGGCACCGCTCGGGAGCGATCGTCTCGTCGCTGACGCGCGTCTTCGGTCCCGCCGATCTCGCGCTTGCAGAGGATGCGGTCCAGGACGCGCTGGAGAAGGCGCTCCGCCAATGGCCGTTCCGCGGCGTGCCTGCCAACCCTGGCGGCTGGCTGTTCACCGTCGCGCGTAACGCGGCGCTTGACCGGTTGCGCCGCCGGGGCACGCGCCGCGATGGTGAGAGCAGCGTCGTCGAGCTGATGGAAGCGCGCCTCGCCCGTCTTCCCGAGCACGCACCCGAACACGCGCCCGAACACGCTTATGACTGCGAGATCGTCGACGACCAGCTGGCCATGATCTTCACCTGCTGTCATCCGGGGATCCCGGCCGATGCCCGTATCGCGCTCACGCTGAAGACCGTGGGCGGCTTTGGGATCCGTGAGATCGCGGCCGGGTTTCTTGCGGGTGAAAGCACGATTGCTCAGCGCCTGACCCGCGCCAAGCGCCGGATCCGCGAGGCCAAGATTCCATTCGCCCGTGTCGATCCCGAACTGCTGCCCGAGCGCCTGCCCTCGGTGCACGATGTGCTCTATCTGATGTTCAACGAAGGCTACACCGCCCATGACGGTGATCATCTGGTGCGCCGCGACATCTGCGCCGAGGCATTGCGGCTCGCCGAGCTGATCGCCGACCATCCGGTCACCGGCACGCCCGAAGCGCACGCACTCTGTGCTCTCTTTTGTTTCCAGGCCGCGCGCTTCCCGACCCGCCAGGACGATGCCGGCGCTCTGCTCCTGCTGGCCGATCAGGACCGCGCAGCATGGGACGGGTCGATGATCAGCCGAGGCGCGGTCCGCCTGGAGCTTGCGGCGGCGGCCGATCGGCTGACCCCATTCCATATCGAAGCCGGCATTGCCTCGTGCCACGCGGTGGCGCCGAGTTTCGAGGCAACCGACTGGCGGGCGATCCTGGCCTATTACGATCGGCTCACAGCGCTCCGCGACTCGCCGGTGGTCGCACTCAACCGCGCGGTCGCCGTGGCCATGTGCGACGGCCCGGCGGCCGGTCTTGCCGCCCTCGATGCGCTGGGTGATTGCCCGCAGCTCGCCGCCTACTATCTGCTGCCAGCGACGCGGGGCGAGTTCAATCGTCGTTTGGGCGATCATGCGGCCGCCCGGCGTTTCCTGACCCAGGCCATCAAGCTGGCGCACAGCGATCCCGCCCGGAGGTTTCTCAAGCAGCGTCTCGACGGCCTTCAATCACACGGGTCGTGATCGGGCCTCTCCGCTGAACATAATATGGCGGGGGCTTGAGGGTGGGGGCTTGTGCGACTGTGGCCCGGAAGCGATATGTATGTGCGTCGCCCCACAATCGCGCCCGGTCCAGGCATTGACGCCGTCGCAACGCCAACCCATGATCCGCCCCGAGCGGCTTGCAGCCGCGACCTCGGCGGCCCCCAAACCGGCGCGCCTGAAGCGCCGCTCGCGGCTTGACGCCGTGATCGGCTATATGATCCCGCTCTGTGGGCTGGGGCTCGCGGTTTCCTGGTTCATGCCGTTGATGACGGTAAAGAAGCTCTGGTTCTGGGAGGACAAGGTCTCGATCGCCAGCGCCCTCGTCGAGCTGCTGGAAAAAAACGAGTTCTTCCTCTTCGTCGTCATCCTGCTGTTCTCGATTATCTTCCCGTTGGCCAAGCTCGCCGGCGCTTATGTCCTGTGGTTCCACATCGACTGGTATGGACCGTGGGCCCGGCGCTACGCATCGCTGATCCGTGCGCTCGGTCGCTGGTCGATGCTCGATGTCTTTGTGGTGGCGCTGACGGTGGTGGCACTCAACGTCTCGATCGTCACCAATGTCGAGACGCATGCCGGCATCTATGCCTTTACCGGCGCCATCGTCGTTTCGATGCTGGTGGTCCACCGGATCGAATGGCTGATGACCCGCGCGTTGAGCGATGCGGCGAGGGGAACTTCCTGAGCATTCAGCCCGTTGGTATGAGCGCGCCTTACGGCACGACCGCGTAAGTCTCGATCTCGATCTTGGCGCGCGGCTCCATCAGCCCCTTGATCTCGATGGCGGCCATCACCGGATAGTGGCGGCCGATCACCTCGCGATAGGCCGCGCCCACTTCGGCCAGGCTGGCGAGATAGTCTTCCTTGTCGGTGACGTACCAGGTGAAGCGCACGATGTGCTCGGGCTTGCCGCCCGCCTCGGCGAGCACCGCGACGATGCTTTCCAGCGTCTGGCGAAACTGGCCGGCGAAGTCATCCGTCTCAAACTCCGAGGTTTCCGGGTTCCAACCGATCATGCCGGCGATATGAACCTGGGTGCCGTCGGCGGCTATTCCATTGGAGTAGCCCTTGGGGCGCGGCCAGCCGGCCGGCTGCAGCATCTTCATTTGAGCCAACTCCTTCGATCGTAGCCTGGCGGCCTGGTCGCACTTCCCGGCCCCTGCGGCGCGTTGTCGCTTGCTTGACGCCGAATATATTTTATACTTAAAACAATTCTTGAAGGCTGGCAATAACGTCGCCAGGCCACCCCCCGCAGGATGGGCACAGCAAACGCAATGGCACAGGCCCCCGCCAAAACCGCCGTTCGAAACGGCGCGGCGCCGCGCGAGCGCCCGCTCGCCGGGCGACATGCCCTGATCACCGGCGGCAATCGCGGCATCGGCGCCGCCGTTGCTGAGCGGCTGGCCATGCTCGGCGCCGGGGTGACGCTGGTGGCGCGTGACGCCGCGACGCTCGATGCCAAATCCGCCGCGATCGGCAAGGCGCATGGCGTGCCGGCCGGCTTCGCCGTCGCTGATGTCACCCAGGAGGCTGCCGCAGCCAGCGCCATCGCCGCCGCCAATGCCGCGATCGGCCCGGTCGATATCCTGGTCAACAATGCCGGATCGGGAAAATCGGCGCCTTTCAAGCGCACCGATCTTGCCTTCTGGCGGGCGATGATGGACGTCAATCTGACCAGCGCCTTCCTTTTTACGAGCGCGGCGCTGCCGGCGATGATCGAGGCCGGCTATGGGCGCATCGTCAACGTTGCCTCCACGGCGGGCCTGGTCGGCTATCGCTATGTCGTGGCGTACTGTGCGGCCAAGCACGGGGTCATCGGCCTCACTCGCTCGCTCGCTCTGGAGACGGCAAAGACCGGGGTCACCGTGAACGCGGTTTGCCCCGGCTATGTGGACACCGACATGACCCGCGAGACCATCGCCAATATCGTGAAGAAGACCGGCGTCAGCGAAGACGAAGCCATCGCCCAAATCACCGCCGGCAATCCGCAAGGCCGGCTGATCGAGCCTGAGGAAGTGGCGAGCGCCGTTGCCTGGCTGGCCCTGCCCGAACAGGCCGCGCTCACCGGCCAGGCGATCCCGGTCGCCGGCGGCGAGGTCATGTGAGGAGCCGGCCAATGCCCGATGTCAGCCGGTCGGTCCAGAGCGGCGACTACGAGACCGCAGTTTCGGCGGGCGATCATCTCGACGTCCGCATCTGGCTGCGCCTGCTCACCTGCACCAATATGATCGAGGGCCGGGTGCGACGGAACCTGCGCGAGGATTTCGAATTCACCTTGCCGCGCTTCGATCTCCTGGCCCAGCTCGACCGCGCCGAGACCGGGCTCACCATGGGCGAGCTTTCGCGCCGCCTCATGGTCTCCAACGGCAACGTGACCGGGCTGATCGACCGGCTGGTCGGCGAGGGACTTGTCGCCCGCAAGCCCGCCCCCGCGGACCGCCGCGCCCATCTGGTGACGTTGACGGCCGCCGGCCGGAAATCCTTCGATGCCATGTGGCCGCAGCATCAACGTTGGATCAACGCGATGCTCGATGGGCTCGACCGCACCGAGATGGAGGCGCTGTTCGCGCTGCTGGGCAGGCTCAAGCAATCACTTGCCGACGCCGAAGGCGACGGCGCTAGCACTCGTCGAGGGGAGAAGTAATGGCCAAAACCGCACGCGTATTCGGCTTGGAGACATCCGGGCCGATCAGGACCGACGCGGATATCAAACCCAAGCACTTCGCATTCGAGCAGGACGGCAAGGTCGCGACGATCCGGCTCAACCGGCCCGAGCGCAAGAATCCGCTCACCTTCGGCAGCTACGCCGAGCTGCGCGACACCTTCCGCGCGCTCACTTATGTCGACACCATCAAGACCGTGATCATCACCGGCGAGGGCGGCAACTTCTGTTCCGGCGGCGACGTGCACGATATTATCGGCCCGCTGCTCGAGCTCGACATGACGGGGCTGATGAACTTCACCCGCATGACCGGCGATCTGGTGAAATCCATCCGCAACGCCCCGCAGACCGTGATCGCGGCGATCGACGGGGTTTGCGCCGGCGCCGGCGCCTGCGTCGCCATGGCCTCGGACCTGCGCCTTGGCACGCCGGAGGCCAAGGTCGCCTTTCTCTTCGTGCGCGTCGGCTTGTCGGGCGCCGATATGGGGGCCTGCGCCATGCTGCCGCGGATCATCGGCCAGGGCCGCGCCGCCGAGCTTCTCTTCACCGGCCGCTCGATGGCCGGCGAGGAGGCCGAGCGCTGGGGCTTCTTCAATCGTCTGGTGGCGGGCGACGCGCTGATGGACGAGGCGACCAAGCTCGCCAACCAGCTCGCCGACGGGCCGACCTTCGGGCACGCCATGACCAAGATGATGATGAACAAGGAATGGGACATGAACCTCGACGAGTTCATCGAGGCCGAGGCCCAGGCCCAGGCGATCTGCATGCAGACCCGCGACTACAAGCGCGCCTATGATGCCTTCGTGAAGAAGGAACGTCCGGTCTTCGAAGGCGACTGATGCCCGATACCAGCTTCCACGACTGGCCGTTCTTCGACGACAGCCACAAGGCGCTGGCGCTGAGCCTGCGCGCATGGGCGGAAAAGGAGATCGCGCCTTTTGCCGCTGAGGCCCATGGCAAAACAGATGTCGATGACATCTGCCGCGCCATCGCTGGCAAGCTCGGCGAGGCTGGGTTTCTGGAATACGCCGTGCCGGCCAGCCATGGCGGCAAATTCGAGGCGCTCGATGTGCGCTCGATCGCGGTCATCCGCGAGACGCTCGCCTACTTCACCGGGCTCGCCGACTTTGCCTTCGCCATGCAGGGCCTGGGGTCGGGCTCGATCAGCCTCTACGGCTCCGATGATCTGAAGGCGCGCTATCTGCCCCGGGTGTTGAGCGGCAAACATCTCGCCGCCTTCGCGCTCTCCGAGCCGCATTCGGGCTCCGATGTCGCTTCGATGAAGACGACGGCCGAACTGGACGGCAACCACTATGTCGTGAACGGCCGCAAGACCTGGATCTCCAACGGCGGCATCGCCGGGCACTATGTCCTCTTCGCACGCACCGGCGAGGCACCGGGCGCCAAGGGCCTCAGCGCTTTCGTCGTCGATGCGGACACGCCGGGCCTTGAGATTGCCGAGCGGATCGACGTGATCGCGCCGCATCCTTTGGCCACGCTCGACTTCAAGGATTGCCGCGTGCCGGCGACGCAAATGTTGGGCGAGCCGGGGCAGGGCTTCCAGATCGCCATGGCGACGCTCGATATTTTCCGCACCACCGTGGGCGCGGCCGCGTTGGGATTTGCCCGCCGCGCGCTCGACGAGGCGGTCGCCTATGCCGGGCAGCGCGAGGCGTTCGGCAAAAAAATTGCGGACTTCCAGCTCATCCAGGCCAAGATCGCCGAGATGGCGGTGAAGATCGATGCCGCCGCGCTCCTGGTCTACCGATCGGCCTGGACCAAGGATGTGCGCCAAACCCGCGTCACCCGCGAAAGCTCGATGGCCAAGCTCTACGCCACCGATACGGCGCAGGAGGTAATCGACGAGGCGGTGCAGATCCATGGCGGCCAGGGCGTCGTCGCTGGCAACACGGTCGAAGAGCTCTACCGCGAGATCCGGGCCTTGCGCATTTACGAGGGCACCAGCGAAGTCCAAAAGCTGGTCATCGCAGGCCAGACCATGAAGGCGCTGGCGTAGGTCCAGGGCGCCAGTAGGCAACGGGGGGCAAAATGGAGAAAGGCAATCAGCCCGGCGGCGCAAGCGGCCATGTCGACAGCTTTTCGCGCGACCATCTGCCGCCGCGCGGCCAGTGGCCGGTGATGGATTATTCGTCGTTGCCTGAACTGGCTGCCTATGGCGAGCGCATGAACGCGGCCGCGGAGCTGCTGGATAAGAGCATCGCGCAGTTTGGCGGCGAGCGGGTGATGATCCGCTACGGCGACCTCACCTGGAGCTATGCCGACTTGAAGGACCGCGTCGACCGGATCGCCCAGGTGCTGACGGGGGATATGGGTCTGGTGCCGGGCAACCGGGTCATGCTGCGCGGCCCCAATAACCCGATGATGGCCGCGTGCTGGCTCGCGGTGGTCAAGGCGGGCCTCGTCTGCGTCGCCACGATGCCGCTGCTGCGCGGCCGCGAATTGGCTTACATGCTGGAGAAGGCCGAGATCCGCCACGCGCTCTGCGATGTGACATTGGGCGATGAGATGCGCGCGGCGCAACAACGCGCGCCCGTCCTTGAGACCATCACTTATTTCACCGCTACAGGCGAGGCTGGCGACCCCGGGGCCGATCTCGACGCCGCGATGGCTTCGAAATCGGGCGGCTTCGAGGCCTGCGACACAGCGGCCGACGACGTGGCGCTTATCGCCTTCACCAGCGGCACGACCGGTCAGCCCAAGGGCACCATGCATTTCCATCGCGACATCGTGGCGATGTGCGACTGCTTTCCGCGCTATGTCTTCGAGGGCGGCGCTGACGACGTCTATACCGGCTCGCCGCCGGTGGCCTTCACCTTCGGTCTCGGCGCCCAGCTTGCGTTTCCGCTGCGCCTCGGCGCCTCGGTCGTCTATCTCGACCGGCCGCCGTCGCCCGAGGCGCTTTGGGAGACGATCGCCAAGTACAAGGTCAACACCCTCTATACCGCGCCCGTCATGTTCCGCGCCATGGCCGACATCGCGAAGAACTACGACATCTCAAGCCTTGAGAAGGCCGTGTCGGCCGGCGAGACCTTGCCGGCGCCGATCTGGGAAGCCTTCCGTGAAGCAACCGGCGTGCGCATCATCGACGGCATCGGCTCCACCGAGATGATCCATATCTTCGTGTCGGCCAAGCAGGAGGAGATGCGCGCCGGCTATACCGGGAAAGCAATCCCCGGCTACGAGGCTTGCATCATGGGCGATGATGGAACCATCCTGGGGCCCGGCGAGCCCGGCAACCTCGCGGTGCGCGGGCCGACCGGCTGCCGCTATCTCGACAACCCCGAGCGCCAGGCGGCCTACGTGCGCGACGGCTGGAACTTGCCCGGCGACGTCTATGTCCAGACCGAAGACGGCTATTTCCAGTACCAGGCGCGCGCCGACGACATGATCATCGCCGCCGGTTACAACATCGCCGGCCCCGAGGTCGAGGCGGCCCTGCTCGACCATCCCAAGGTGCGCGAATGCGCCGTCGTCGGCGCGCCCGATCCCGAGCGCGGCACCGTGGTCAAGGCCTATGTCGTGCTGCGCGAGGCGGGCGATGCAAGCCCCGATACCGTTAAGGCGCTGCAAGACTTCGTAAAGGCGGAGATCGCGCCCTACAAATATCCAAGGCTGGTCGAATTCGTCGACGATCTGCCGCGCACCGAAACCGGCAAAGTCCAGCGCTTCAAGCTGCGCCAGCAGGCGCCGGAACGCGCCAAGGGTTAGTGATCATTCAAGTGGGAAAACAATGAAAATCAATTGCCTCGGCGGCGGGCCCGCCAGTCTCTACTTTTCGATATTGATGAAAAAGTCCTTCCCGCAGGCTGATATCACGGTCTACGAGCAGAACCGGTTTGACGATACGTTCGGGTTCGGCGTCGTCTTTTCTGACAAGACGATGGCCAACTTCCGCGAATACGACATCGAGACCCATGATCGCATCGAAGAGGCCTTCGCGCATTGGGACGATATAGACATCCACTACAAGGGCCAGGTGCTGACCTCCACCGGCCATGGCTTTGCCGGCTTGTCGCGCAAGGACATGCTGATCATCATGCAGAGGCGCGCGGCCGCACTCGGGGTCGATATCCGGTTCGAGACCATAGTGGAGGATCCCGAAACGCTGCGCGACTGCGACCTATTCTTTGCCGCCGACGGCGTCAACTCGATCACGCGCGAGAAGTACAAGGCCCACTTCAAGCCTGAGATCGACTTTCGGCCCAACCGCTTCGTCTGGCTCGGCACCACCTACCCGTTCCCGGCCTTCACGTTCCATTTCATAAAGAACCAGCACGGTCTCTTCCGCACCCATTGCTACCGTTACATGGAGGGCATGGCGACGCTGATCCTGGAGACCTCGGAGGAGACTCTCCAGAACTCCGGCCTGGAGATCACCGACGAGGAAGCGACCAAGGCGTACACCACCGAGTTGATGAAGGACTATCTCGATGGCCACGAGGTCATCATCAACCGCTCGCACTGGCGCCAGTTTCCCAACATCCGCTGCGAAGACTGGACGCATGAGAATGTCGTGTTGGCGGGCGATGCCGTCCACACCGCGCATTTCTCCATCGGTTCGGGCACCAAGCTCGCCATGGAGGACGCGATCGCGCTCCACGACGCCATCGTCGAGACCGGCGATATCACCAAGGGCCTGGCACGCTACGAAGCGGACTGGAAGCCGCAGGTGGCCAGCACCCAGCGCGCCGCCCGGGTTTCGCAGCAATGGTTCGAAGAGGCCGAGCGCTATTACGAGCACCTGGAGCCGATCCAGTTCGGCTTCTCGCTGCTGACCCGTTCGCTTCGCATCAGCCACGAAAATCTGAAGCTGCGCGACGGCAACTACGTCCAATCGATCGACAGCTGGTTCGCCGGCACCGCCGCCAACCAATCGGGCGTCAACATCAAGACCGACCCGCCGCCGCCGCCCATGTTCACGCCCTTCAAGCTGCGCGACATGGTGCTCTCAAACCGCGTCGTGCTGTCGCCGATGTGCCAATATTCCGCCGATGACGGCACGGTGAACGATTGGCACCTCGTGCATCTGGGCTCGCGCGCCATTGGCGGGGCAGGGCTGATCTTCACCGAGATGACCGATGTCAGCCGCGAAGGCCGTATCTCGCCCGCCTGCGCCGGCATGTACAAGGACGAGCACGTCGCGGCCTGGAAGCGCATCGTCGATTTCGTCCACGCCAATTCCGACGCCAAAATCGGCATGCAGCTCGGCCATGCCGGGCGCAAGGGCTCGACCAAGGCGCCGTGGGACGGGCTCGATATGCCGCTCGACGAGGGCAACTGGGAAATCCTCGCCCCGTCGCCGATCGCGTATGTCGCAGGCGTCAACCAGGTGCCGCGCGAAATGACCCGCGAGGACATGGACAATGTTCGCGATGATCACGCCAAGGCGGCGGCGATGGCCGACGAGGCCGGTTTCGACATCCTCGAGCTCCACTGCGCCCACGGCTATCTGTTGGCCACTTTCGTATCGCCGTTGACGAACGTACGTACGGACACGTACGGCGGGTCGCTGGAAAACCGCATGCGCTTTCCGCTTGAGGTCTTCGACGCCGTCCGCACGGCCTGGCCCGACGGCAAGCCGATCGCGGTCCGGATTTCCGCCACAGACTGGGCCAAGGGCGGCATCGAGGCCGCCGATGCGGTGGAAATCGCCCGGATGCTGAAGGCCCATGGCTGCGATATCGTCGACGTCTCGACCGGCCAAACGGTGTCCTTCGAGGATCCGGTCTTCGGCCGTCTTTTCCAGACGCCGTTTGCGGACCGCGTACGCCTGGAGGCCGACATCCCGACGATGACGGTCGGGGCAGTGTCGTCCTGGGAGGATGTGAATTCAATCCTGGCCGCCGGCCGCGCCGATCTCTGCGTCATGGCGCGCGGGCATCTCTACGACCCCTATTTCACCCGTCACGCCGCGTACGACCAGGACCATGTCCTGGGGTGGCCCAACCCGTACGGTTCGCTGGAGCGCTACACCCCGCGGATGCGCTACGTGGAGCCCGAGGGCGTGCAAAAGTCGTGAGTGCGGCCGATGACGAGGCGCCGTAATGGATTTTCCTATCGGTTCACCGATGCAATTGTGCGTGAACCCGCGGACAGCGTAGTAAACGGGTTGCGCAGCAACGATGGCCCTCCACCGGATGCGGGAGTGTTTCGTACCGAGCACGCAGCCTATATCGCCGCGCTCGAGCGCGCCGGCGTTGAGGTCCGGACGCTGCCAGCACTTGAGGACTTTCCCGACTCGGTCTTTATCGAGGATGCCGCGCTCTGCTTACCGGAGGGCGCGATCGTGTTACAACCCGGCGCGCCGTCGCGGACCGGCGAGGCGCCGGCTGTTGAGCCTGCGTTACGGGAAACTTTCCCGGCGGTGAGAGTGCTGGGCCCGCACGGATCGGTCGATGGCGGCGATATACTTGTCACCGAAACCTCGGTACTTGTCGGCCTCTCCTCGCGCACCGATGCAGCGGGGTTTGCCGCGCTCGCGGAGGTGCTCGGGTCGTGGGGCCACGAGGCCGAGACGGTACGGCTTCCCGCTAATGTCTTTCACTTCAAGAGCGACTGCAGCCTGCTCGATGGCGGGACGATTTTGGCAAGCCGCCGTCTGGCGAACGCCGACTGTTTCAAGTCGTTCAGGGTCTTGCAAACGGCGGATGGGGAAGAACCGGCGGCGAATGCGGTTCGAATTAACGATACGGTTCTGCTCGCCGACGGCTATCCGCGAACGGCGGAGTTGATCGTAAACGCCGGATTCACCATAGCGTGCGTTCCGGCTGGCCAGGCGGCGATTCTGGATGGCGGCCTGTCGTGTTTGTCGCTGCGATATTCCCGCGGCTCGTAGATCGGCGCGCGCGCCAGATACCGCCTCAACAGATCCTTAACCACCGCCACCTACACTGAAAGGCGCAGAGATCCTAAGAAAACCGGACTGTTTGCCGGTCCGGTGAGGACGCGTGCCAAGTGGCAGACGATCTGGACATCATCCTTTCGATCGTCGTCCTCATGTTCAATGAGGAGGATGGCATTGGTGCGTTCTTCGCCCGGGTCGAGCCGGTCGCGAAGACAGTGGTCGCGCCCTTGCGCCGGCCCGAGGAAGGTACCCGAACCTGCCTTTGATCGGGTCACGATAATTCTATCGAGGTCTTCGTGCACATCACCGCCGCGAGCCGAGCCGTTTCCAATCCCAATCCGGTCGCCTTGTCGTGGCTGGCGGCGGGCGCCGTTACAGTGCTGCTGGTGCTAAAGCTCCAGCTTATCTTCCTGCAGAACATCAACTGGGATGAGTTTTTCTTCCTCTCTATGGTCCACAGCGCCCTGCGTGGCGATCTCGCCATCGCGCTGCAGACGGTGCACGTTCACGCCTTCTACTGGCTGCCGCAGGTATCCGTCAGTGAGGTCGACCAGGTTGTGGCGGCGCGCGGGGTGATGTTCGCGTTGCAGGTTGGCACTTGCGGCTTCATTTACTTGGTTGGGCGCAGACTGTTCGGCCCGGCCGCCGCGGTGTTTGGCGGGCTTGCCTACCTAACCTTGTCCTACACGGTCGATCACGGAACATCGTTCCGCGCGGATCCGATCGCGGCGTTCCTTTTGATGGCCGCGCTATGGATGATCGTGCGAGATCGCAGTGGAATGGCAGAGGTTGTGGCGGCCGGTCTGCTCACGGCGGTTGCCGGATTGGTGACAATCAAGTCGATCTTTTACGTACCGACGCTGGTACTTGCTGTCTTGTGTTTGACGCAGGCGCAACGTGCTCAGCGACGCGTTGTCGAGCTCATCGTCCTTGGCCTCACCGCGCTTGCTGCATTTGGGCTTTTTTACATTGCGCATGGGGCTTCGTTGGATGGTGCGAAGAATATTCACGCGGCGAATCTGGTTGCCGTCAGCTCGGCCAAGATGATCCAGCTCGACAATTTGTTCCCGCGGAGCCCATACCTCCTAAACAGCATGTTTGGCGATCCGGCGGTTTGGATATTGCTGCTGGGCGGCTTTGCGGCTGCAGTGGCGACCGCCGCGTCTGGGGCGCGACGGCAGCGAGGCTTCGGACTTGTCGGGCTGGGCCTTCCGCTATTGACGTTCATTTTCTATCGCAACGCCTTTCCATATTTCTACGTATTCGTGCTCGCCGCCCCTGCCGTGCTTGCCGCCGGCATGTTTGACAGATTTGCACGAAGCCACGGGCAAAACAGGAAATTCCATTGGGTCGTGGCGATGACAATGGTGGTTTTGGCCATGAACCCAATTGGTCGATACTTGCGTAACGATGTCGACCGTACCGCTGCGCAACGCCAGCATATCGATGTCGTCCATCGTATGTTTCCCCGGCCGGTTGCGTACATCGATCGGTCTTCAATGGTGGCGTCGTTTCCCAAAGTCGGCTTCTTCATGTCGACGTGGGGAATGGAGAGCTATCTGGCCGCAGGCCGGCCCATCATGCGGGGGCTCCTTACCAGGCACCATCCAGTGTTTGTGTTGGCGAACATAGACAGCCTGAGGCTCGACGCGCCGAGGGTGCAAGTCGCTGGGACCAAGCGTTACCGCCTTTTGCCCGCGGACCACGCAGTACTGCGTGAAAATTTCGTTCACCATTGGGGTGCCATATGGGTAGCGGGAAAACACCTGACCGCATCGGTGTTGGGCCAGGTGTACCAATTCGAGATATTGATCCCGGGTTCCTACACCGTTGAATCGGCGGTGCCCGTAATGATCGATGGCGTTGCAAGGCGACCGGGTGCAAAAGTCATGCTGGACGCTGGCCGCCACACATTGGTTTCTCAGACGGCGCCGGCGAGGATTGTGCTGCGTTGGGGCACCGACCTTTACCGTCCGGCCGAGACGCCTATTTCCACGCAGTTGTTTGTGGGTTTCGCGGTGCCGAAAAAATAAACCCAGCAGCGTCCAGCAATGCAGATCCCGACCCTGACGGTGGGGCCGTTTCGTCCTCTGAAGATGTGAATTCGATCCTGGCTGCGTGTCGCGCCAATCTGTGAGCATCGGCGCGCGGCAAGATTTGCGATTGCCGAATTCGGGCTTTCACGGTCGAGCCGGAGGGGGCAGCGATCCGTGATAGCGGTTTTGGTGAGAGGATCGGCCGCGCAAGCCGCAGGTATCGTGTCTTGGCCGCGGTTAGCCGACTTTGCGGCGCTCCCACCAGTCGATGACCCTGCCGACGCCAAACCAGATCAGGAAAACGAGAGCAAAAGAGAGATAGCCATCGATCGCATAATGCCATCCCAGATGCACCGATCCGATCTGGATCATGACGACAAACAAGCTCATCACGATGCCAGCCACCTTGTTGAATTTCCAGGCAAGGATCATGGCCAGGGTCGTGGTGGCAACGTGCAGACTGGGCATCGCAGAAATTCCCGAGCCGAGCACTGATTCTTTCGATTCATGGATCGCCCACAGCTTTTCCTGTATCGGCAGCGGCAGCGTCCATATTTCCCACACCGCGTTGATCTCGTAGAGCCGACGCATAAGCGGCGCAAACGGATCCGTCCCCCCAACCACACGGCCATAGTAAACCGGGCCAGCGGAGGCTAGTGCCGTCGCCAGAACGGTTCCGAGGATTATCCAAGTCAGGATGGAAGAGTAGAGGTACTGGGTGCGCAGGCGCGGCTGGTTTGTATTCCATGCCTGCCAGATGAAGGTGAAGAATATGACGAAGTACCAAACGTTATAACCAAAGCTGATGACGCCGCTTGCCGCAGGCGAGCCAAATACGGCGTGCGTCCATTCCCAGGGATGGCGGCCAAAATGCAGCCACTTGTCCCAATCCTTGAAAGTCGCATCCCAATGCCATTGGCTGTAATAGGGGATCATCCGTTTGAAGGACGAGAAGGCACTGAAAAAGAACGGTGATAGGCAAACGACCAGGAGAAAGGCGGCGATCCGTTTTGGCCTCACGAAACGCCTTCGGTAGTCGTCGAATATCGCCGGATACAATCGGCCGCCTGGCCGAACGATAACAGTCATCCAGATCGTATGCCCGAGCGTCAGCACCACCGCGAATGCACTGAGCACTACCAGGAAATCGGTGCCGTAGAACTCCACGTTTACGACATGTGAGTACCCGGTCAGCCTTCCCACGATCACGGCAAGCGCGGCGTACACCACGATGATTGCGATGAACAGAAAGTGGCTTCGGGCGGTCTCCACACAGGTGGCGCCAAAGTCGTTAATGGCCGCGCGGAACCCGGTCAAATCCCCAGGACCCGCGTCGACGTTTATCGCTCGCGATTGCCGATCGGTCATAGGAATTAAAGTCGCTCAAGAATTGGTTTAACAGTGTCTAGATACTCCATTGAAAGTTAAGTCGAGTTTAACGAATTGGACGCGATCCTAGGAGGTGGGTGACGCCGCTCCGATGGCTGGTGAATGCCAAACGAATGTGTCGGAGGAGTGATGGATCGGCTGCCATAAGTACAGCGATCTTGCGGTATTTGGCGGCATTGGAGTGACCATGAGCAATGCTATGTTCCAAGCAGCCCGGTTCGGCGCGGTAGGTCTTACCGCCACCGTGGCGCATGTCCTAGCAGTGCTGGCGATGGTCAAGTTCACCGCCATGCCGAGCCTGTCGGCCAACCTTGGCGGCCTTCTCGTCGCGATCCTCGTGACCTATGCCGGCAATCACAAATGGACCTTCGAATGCGAGGGTATGCACGCGCGCTATTTCCCCCGGTTTGTCGCTGTTGCGGCGCTCGCGCTTGCCTTCGGCCAAGTGATTATCTGGGCGGTCACTGAGCGGGCAGGCGGCGACTACCGCGTCGCGATTGCCGTTGTCGCTCTCACCACGCCGGCATTCGGTTTCGTGGCTTGCCGCGACTTTGTTTTCGCCGAATCGGACGAAGTCGCGGGTAAGGCCCGCAATTAGCGGGTGTCGCCATGGGATCGGAATTCATCGTCCGCGACCACCGGTTGGAGTGAATGTCTCTGGGTCTCGTTTGGCCGTTATGACCCAGTCGATGTTAAGGATGATTTATACCAAGTCTCAGTGATATAGATCCATTTGATGGCGGCGGATTGGCCCTCCGGCCGCGTTACGCGGGCTTGCCCGATGCGCTGCATCGCGCCGCGCCGCGTGCCTAACCTGAGGGCCAATCGGCCCCACCGAAGGCCGCCATCTTTTGTCCGCCGGCGTCGTTGCGCGCGGCTTGTGGTGCGCCGCACCACGGCGCAACCCGCGCCTAAACGGCGGACAAAATCTTGGCGGTGAAATAGGTCAATATCACTGAGATTTGGTATTAGGCATTGCGCCGCCTGGACCCCTCGCAACTCTCACGATTGCCTTCTAAGCGAGATGCGCGCCTGGGCGGCCCGATTCCACGTAGAAGCTTCGCAGCGTGTCGATGCCGCTGTGGCGGTCGCGTACGGTTTTCACCGTACGCAGATCGGTCAGCCAGTGGTCATCGGTCACGGCGCACAAAAGATAGCCCCGCCGCCGGCTCTCGAAATATCGGATATGCGGATTGCTCGGCATATGGGCCATCAAACGGCCGTAAGGGATGCCGGGCGAGCTGATCGACGTGCCGACGAACTCGGTCGCCACCGGCGCTGCGTCGCGTTTGCCGAAGTCGGGCTTGAGGTCGCTCACCCAGTAGGAGTGGATGTCGCCGCCCAGGGCGACGGTGTTCTGCACGCGGCTCTGCTCGATGAACTTCAGGATGCGCTCGCGCGATCCTGGGTAGCCGTCCCACCCTTCGTTGGATCGCAACGCGCGGTTCTGTTTGTCGTAAGCCACGAACTGCGCCATGAGCTGCTGCTGTGCCAATACATTCCAGCGTGCCTTGCTGCGTCCGAGATTGCCCGTCAGCCACTTTTCCTGGGGGTGGCCAAGCATGGTGTGGTCGGGATTGGACAGCGCCTCGCAATCGGTAATCGCGGCCGAGCCGCCACGCTCGCCGCCGCAAACCTGATCGGAGCGGTACTGGCGGTTGTCGAGCACGTTGAGCGAAATCAGACGCCCGATATCGAGCCGGCGGTAGATCTGCATGTGATCTCCGCGGGGACGCGATAGGCGTCGCAGCGGCATGTGCTCGTAATAGGCCTGATAGGCGGCGGCGCGGCGGCGCAGGAATTCGGCCGGCAGCGCGCGGTGCTCCGACTGATCGTTGGCATAGTCATTGTCGACTTCATGGTCGTCCCAGGTCACAACCCAAGGACACCAGGCGTGCGCCGCCTGCAGATCGGGATCCGAGCGGTAAAGCGCATAACGCTCGCGGTACTGCGCCAGGGTTTTTGCCTCATGCGGCGGATGGCGGCGCACAGTTCGCGTGGACCGGTTGTTGGTGCCGTTCTCGTAAATGTAGTCGCCCAGATGCAGGATCAGGTCGGGCTTGTCGGCAACCATATGGCGGTAGGCGCTGTAATAGCCGTATTCGTAGTGCTGGCATGATGCAACGGCGATCCGATAGAGATCGACCGGGGCGCCGGCGGAGGGGGTTGTCACGGCGCGGCCGATCGGACTTTGGACGCCGGCGGCGCGAAAGCGGTACCAGTATGGGCGCCGCGGCGCCAAGCCACCGATCTCGACGTGAACGGCGTGGGCGGATTCCGGCCGGGCGATAACGCGTCCCCGGCGCACGACCCGCCGCATCCGCGCATCCAGCGCAAGCTCCCAGTCGACCGCCATCGGAGCCGGCGGCATGCCGCCGCCCTGTGCCAAATTGGGCGCCAGATCGGGCGCCAGCCGGGTCCAGATCACGAAACCGTCGGGGGCCGGCTCGCCGGACGCCACCCCGAGCGTAAAGGGGTTGCCAGGCAGGCGCGGCGCCGCCTCGACGATGGACGGCGCTAGGCCGCCCGTGGTCAGCGCGCTGCTGGCGGCGCCGGCCAGGAAAAGACGGCGCGTCAGCAGTGGGCGTGAGGTCGTGTCGGCCATGCGGCGGCGGCTCCGATGCGGGTCCCGGCGGGCGTCAGCCTAGCAAAGAAGCACTAAGCCAATACTTCAAAATTGTGTCCGGGCTCGGCCAATTGGGCCAACCGAAGCGATCAGGTGGCTTGAAGCGCGTGAAAACCGAACCGTAATTCGATATCAATAGGGACCTGCGCGACCGACCCCGACGGGGCTCTCCCCAGAGACTCTCGGCCGCGATCGATCGATCGGACGGCCCGAATGAACGAGCAGACGGCGACGGTGTCCCCGGGCGATGAGGGCGAGCGAACCTTGTCGCGCCTGACGGCCCGGCCGGCCGCGCTCGTGCTGGCGGTCGGGTTCGCGCTTTACGTCTTCGTTCAGGTGGGATTGGTCTTCGGCCCGATCGTCGCCCGCCCGGTTCCGCCCGGGACCACCGACGCTTACGTCTATATCGCCAAGGCCGAACAGCTTCGGGCCTGTCTGCGCCAGCGCTGCCCGGCGCTTGCCGACCTGCGCATGCAAGTCGGCCGGGGATCGAACCTGCCCGACAACATCGCCCGGCAACGCGGTCTCGCACATCAGCGCGGCCTGCTTCAATATCACCTCGCCCATTCGGCGCTGCTTTATGTTCTGCGCTCGGCTGGTATCGGCTACGAGCTCGCCCTCAATATCCTCTCGGTCGCCGGCGCGGTGATGATTGCTTGCGCCGTTGCCTGGCTGCTCACCGCGGCGTTCGGCGTCGGACCGGCAGGGTTGGCATTGGCGCTTCTCGCCTTCGCCGTCTATCCCGGCTATCACGGCCTGCACTGGATCGTTCCGAGCACGATGGCGCTCGGGCTGGGTCTGCTCTCATGGGCGGCCGTGCTCGCCCGGGTCCGGGGCCTGACCCTGATCTTGCCTTTCTTGATCCTGGCGGCCGCCTGGACCCACCCGATCGGCAGTGTCTACGGCGCGGGCGCGTTGGCGCTTTATGCCGGGTTGATATCGTGGCGATCGCCGCGGGGCTGGGCGGTGTTGGTATTAGGTGTGGTGGCCGCGGCCTCGCCCTTGATCGCCGCCCAGATCATCGAGCGGCCGACGCTCAGCTTTCAGGGACTGCACGCCAAGGACGGTTGGGACTTGGTGGCCGGCGTGGAGAAGAACCTGCGCGCGGCCTGGTGGGCGGTCCAGCCCTGGCTCAACGAGCGTGGCGGCGCCGCCGTGCTGGCGCTCGCGGCCTTGGGGCTGATGATTGCCGGCGCCGAACGGCGGCGGGGGATCTGGGCGCTTGCCACACTCGCAGCGGGGCTCGCGGCGGCAAGCCTCGTTTATGTCCTACCGCGCTATCCGGGCGAGATGTTCCATCGCATGTTCGTGCCATTCGCCATTGTCGCGACCGGCATCGCCGCCTTTGCGGTCTGGCGCAGCGTGGAGCTGTTCGTGGCTCCGCGCGATCGCGTCGGCCGCGGCGGATTCGCGGCGGCCATGCGCTCGGCGGCAGGCCTCTCGGTGCGGATCGTCGCGGCAGCCTTGGTCGCGATGGCGGCGGTCCTGAGCGCGCTCGGCAGTCTTGCAAACGGCAGCCGCGCGACCCTAGCCATGGCGCGATACATGACCGCATGGGGCATCATGCCGCTCGACCGCGGTCAGCCGTCGCGGGTTCTGGCAATGCTCGGTAAGAACGCCCGCATCACCTATTTCGATGATCTGTCGTTCTATTTTTATGCAAGCAATGGCGGTCTCGCGCATGGCGCGGTGTTCGATCCGGCGGTTTCCGGCACTGCGTTGGCGGCGCGCTACTATGGCGCCGATGGGCGGATGGCTTTGTCCGTGCGCGCCCGGGACGGGTTCTATGGCTATGTCGCATTGCGGGCGCGGCAGCCGGTCGTGATCCGGTCCGTGCGGCAGATCGACTGGAGCCGGCTTCGGCTCAACCTGTCGATCCGCGGCCCAGCGGTGGCGCTCGATCTGCGTCTATTGGACGGTGCCGGCACGCGGCCGGTTACCGTTCGGTTCACCAAGGACAAGACCGGATGGAGAGCGCTTGGATTTGCCGCGGGCACAAAAGGGCGCGTGCTGGTCATCACCCGCCGCGACGGGGGACCGCTCGCCTGGATCCAGGGTGTCCGCACCGCGCCTGATGCGCGAAACGCTTGGCCTTGGGATGCCGGGGTGACGATCCTGCA
>Ga0307380_10000894_pt1 | contig 44812 bp, 44 predicted proteins | sample UN3MG_FD_202239 | JGI IMG/M metagenome (GOLD analysis project Ga0307380, IMG submission 202239) | Soil microbial communities from Risofladan, Vaasa, Finland - UN-3 | ecosystem: Environmental > Terrestrial > Soil > Coastal area > Acid sulfate soil | place: Finland: Risofladan, Vaasa | collected...
CCTCTCTGGAGGACGTGAGGCCCGACCTCGAGCGTATCATGGATACACTGGGGGACGGGCGCAAAAGAAAATTCTCGCTGGAGCTTTTGAGGGCGTTCCCGGACAGACTCAGGGAGGGTGAGTGGAAGGCGACAGTCCTCCTCACCGATGACGAGATCGTGGGAATAGAGAGCGGGGACACGACCGGCACCTACTACGGTATCGCATTCGATATAGGGACGACGACCGTTGTCGGGTATCTCATAGACCTTACAAAGGGGATAGAGATCGGCGTTGCCTCCAGGACGAACCCTCAAACCTCCTATGGGGACGATGTTATCACGAGAATACACTTCGCTTCATCAACCGCAGACGGGCTGGAAAAACTTCACGGGCAGATAGTCTCCTGCATCAATGAAATAGCGGAGGAGCTCGTTTCCGCCTCGGGGATCGAGAGAGAGTGGATCTACATGATCACCGCAACAGGGAACACGACGATGAGCCATCTTTTTCTCGGAATCAGCCCGAAATACCTCGCGCTCAATCCGTACGTGGGAGTGCTCCGGGGCGGATTCGAGACGGCTGCCTCCAGGCTCGGCGTCCGGATCAACCCGTTCGGAAGGGCGTACACCATGCCCAACATAGCAGGTTTCGTAGGCGGAGACACGGTGGCGATGATACTCGCATCCGAGCTCCATAAGAGCAGGGAGATCAAGTTTGCCATAGACATCGGAACAAACGGCGAGCTCGTGATGGGAAACAGAGACAGGCTCGTTGCCTGCTCCACGGCGGCAGGCCCCGCTTTCGAAGGGGCGCGGATCACCCACGGGATGCGGGCGAGTGACGGAGCGATAGAGAAGGTCATCATAGAGAACGGCGGCATCTCGATCAACACAATCGGCAACAAGCCGCCGATCGGAATTTGCGGCACCGCTCTCATAGACAGCATTGCAGAGCTTAGGAAACTCGGCGTGATAGACGAGCAGGGCAAGATGCTCAGGAAGGAACAACTGCCCGACGGCACACCGGGATTCATAAGAGAGCGGCTCATCAATCACGATACATACCGGGCGAGCTTCGTGCTGGTCGACGGCTCGGAGACTCAGACCGGCCTCCCGATCCTGCTCACCCAGAAGGACATACGCGAGACACAGCTCGCCAAGGGTGCAATACTCGCAGGGTACGAGATCCTGAAGGAAACCCTCGGAGTTGAGGACAAAGACATAAAGGAGGTTCTGCTCGCCGGGGCCTTCGGCAACTATATCAGGAGGGAGAATGCGAAGATCATAGGGCTTCTGCCCGACATCCCGCTTCAGAAGATCAGGTTTATCGGAAACGCCGCTGGATCGGGCGCAAAGATGCTCCTCGTGAAGAACGAGCTCAGGGAGGAAGCGTCGAGGATTTCGGCCGATACAGAGTATATAGAACTTGCCGTTAATATAAACTTTCAGAAGACATTTACCGAGGCAATGTTTTTTCCCCTGTTGCTCAACAACGGGTAGGCCTTTTATCGTCCGGCTCCGGAAAGAAGAATCAGCCGTCTCAACCCCTATTTCTCACAAAACTCTGTAAATATTTGGACATAGGGGTTTTAGCGCTTTTCTCACTATAAACTCTATTTTTTACATGAAAATATTAACTACTATCATATCATCACTAAGCTCCTTTGATATGCAATCTGATTGTATAACAATCTTTGAGAAAACCGCACTAACCCTCCTTTTCATCGAGGATAGATCGAAACCTCATGATGTTCTGTTCCATGTCCGCGTCACGCTGGAATATAGATGACGTTCCCGCGACAAATACGTTTGCACCGGCCGAAATCATCTTCGGAAGGTTGGCCCAGCTCACGTTTCCGTCGACCTCCACCTCGATGCTGTACCCCTTTTTTCTCACCCAGCCTGCCACCTCCTCCAGCTTCTCGATAGTACCCGGGACGAGACTTTGACCCGAGTACCCTGGGTGCACAGTCATGACGCACACGAGATCGACCCACGGCATGAGGTGCTCGACGCTCCCGAAGGAAATCGATGGAGAGAGCGAGATGCCAGCCCTTTTCCCGAGACGTTTTATCTCGCCAATAGTTCTGAGCGGCTGATAGCAGGTTTCAGGATGGATGGTGAGCGTTGCCCCCTCGAATCCGGAGAACATACCGATATGTCGATCGGGGTCCTCGATCATGAGATGTATATCGAGGGGAATATCGGCACAAGCCGAAACCGCCCGGCAGAAATCGCCCCCGAGGGCAAAGTTCGGCACGTAATGGCCGTCCATTATATCGATGTGAAGGTACTCGATACCGTGCTTCATGAAGAGCCTGCACTCCTTTTTTAAATCCACGAAACTGGTGCACATCATTGAGGGTGATATCTTTTTCTTCATACTCACGCTCCCGGTTTTACGATAACCTTCATTCCCTTTCTCGACTCGTGATAGTCGAATGCCTTCTGTATGTCGTCGAGCCCGAAGGTCTCGGAGATATACCACTTCGCATGGACCTTCTTTTCACCGATCAGCCGCACCGCCTGTTCATGGTGATGGGGGAGAGAACCGTGTGAGCCCATGATGAAACATTCCTTGTAGTGTATGAGGTTGGAATCGATGCAGAGCTTCGGCTGGTTCTTGAGGCCTCCGAAGAGGTTCACCCAGCCGCGGTGCCGGACCATCTTGATCGCATCTTCGTGCGCTTTCACAGTTGACGCGGTTGTCATAACGAGATCGACCCCCTCCCCTCCCGTCTCCTCCATCACAGACTCCACGAGGTCTTCCTCCTCCGTCGCGATAAACCGCGCTTCCGGGAGGAACTGTTTGGCCATCTCGAGCCGCCGTTTTGACCGCTGCGCCGCAAACACCTTCGAAGCGCCGTAGACCTTGGTGAGCTCAAGCATCATACATCCTATGGGACCGAGCCCGATGATGCAGATGCTCTTGCCGAAAGAGAACCTCGCGAGCTCGATGCCGTTTATCGCACACGCGAGCGGTTCGGCGAGGGCTGCCTCCTCAAAGGAGAGTGAGTCCGGTATCAGAGTCACGGGGCCGAAGTCGAGAGTTGTCCGGTTCAGCACCATGTACTCCTGAAAACCGCCGGGGAACTGGTAACCGATCGCATAGTTGAGCTTGCAGTTCGTTCCCATGCCGTTCCTGCACCAGTAGCATCGCCCGCACGGAACGTCCGCTCCGATGGCAACCCGGTCACCCGGCTTCACCCTCTCGACATCCGGGCCTGTTTCGACCACCACACCTGATACCTCGTGTCCGATGACGGTCGGTGGATGAACTCGGGGGTTACCGTAGTGGTAGATCCTGATATCCGAGCCGCACACCGCGCAGGCCTCCACCTTCAGGAGTACCTCGTCCTGCCCGCATTTCGGCTTATCGACTTCCTTCACAACTAACTTTTCAAGCTTTTCCAGTACTGCGGCTTTCATGCCGTTCTCTCCTGTAAAATGTTATTGGGAGGGTTCAAAAGAAAACGTACGGGCCCTCCTTTGCGATGCTGGGGGACCGGTTTGCTGAAAAAAACCGCATGCCATGCATCAGATTGTACAGGGACCCTGTTGGGAGCTTCCTGCGCCTCAACAAAAAACCACGAACTTTCAGCAGACACTGCAGGAACGACAGGCCCCTTTTTGACCTCCCATTCACGGCTTTTGTAAAATAATAAAATATCCGGACAATTGCAACCAATTGCATAAAGCCGCACACGGCTGTATTTGCTTGAATACCGGTTTCTCCGGCTGTATTATAGTACCCGTACCGTTTCAGTATGGAGGAAGAAAATGAAGGCGCTCGTTCTGCAGGAAAATGCGAAGCTCGTGTACCTCGACGTTCCCGATCCGGAGCAGCCGGGAAAGGAGTACTATCGGATCAGGGTGGCTGCCGCCGGTATATGCGGATCGGACATCCACAGGGGGTTCGAGCACGGCGCATACCATTACCCTCTCGTCATGGGACACGAGTTTTCAGGAATAGTGGAAAAAGCGCCGGAAGGGGGTATGTACAGTCCAGGCCAAAGGGTCGTCGTATTCCCCCTCCTTTGGTGCGGGAGATGCTCCTCATGCCAGACCGGAGACTACGCACAGTGCAGCTCCTACAGCTACTACGGCTCGCGTCAGGACGGGGGGTTTGCCGAAATCGTCCTGGTCCCTGAGAGCAACCTCTTCCCTGTTCCAGAGCATGTTGACATCCTCCATGCCGCGATGACAGAGCCCTGCGCCGTGGCTCTCCACGGCGTAAGAAAGTTCTGCCTGAAGGGAGGCGAAACCGCAGCGGTGTACGGGGGAGGCCCCATAGGAAACATGGCTGCGCAGTGGCTTAAAATACTTGGGTGCGGGACCGTGTGTATCGTTGAAATCGACGAAAAAAAGATAGAGACTGCCGCCGGCATGGGCTTTATGACGGTGAATCCCAGGAAGAAAGACCCTGTAGAGACCGTGAGAGACCTCACCGAAGGAACCGGCGTCCGAGTCGCAGTCGAAGCCTGCGGATTGCCTCTCACGTACAGGCAGGCACTGGAGTCCGTCGGCAAGTTTGGAGAAGTGCTTTTCCTCGGAAATCCGGCCGGCGACATCCTTCTGCCGAAAGCGGACGTTTCCGGTATTCTGCGGCGTGAGATCACCATCCACGGCACCTGGAACTCGAAACCGGTTCCACGGGGAAGAGACGACTGGACAACCGTCCTGGAACAGATGGACAGGACTATGAATGTCGCGCCTCTCATCTCCCATACACCGCAGCTCAGTGAAGGCCCAGACACCTTTCGCAGGATCGTGGGGAAAGAACAAAGGTTCGGCAAGGTAATATTCAGAATAACATGAGAAAAATTCGATGAAACTGCACCTGGGAATCAAGAGCGATACCGTACAAAACCGGTTCTCGTATGAATGGCTGTTCGGGCTGATGAGGTCGCTCAGAGTCGTATACCTCCAGCTCGGCGGCTTCTTTGAGATGCCCTTCCTCGAAGACGGATATTACCACGAAATTCGCGATACCGCAGAGCGGTACGGCATCAGGATAAAGAGCCTGTACGCAAGACACCGTATAACAGCGGGATTTTTTACCACAAACCCCTACCTCGAGAAGGCAGCAAGGCGTATTTATGAAATTTACATCCATGCGGGAGCTGTCCTTGGAGTCGACTATGTCGGCGCGAATGCAGGGGTTTTATACCAGGACCACCCGGAGTACAGGGACGAGGGTATAGGCTGCTACCTCTCCCACATTCGGGAGCTGATGCAGCTCGCAAAAGAGAGCGGGATCCGGGGCCTTACGGTCGAGACAATGTCGTCGTCCTATGAGTGGCCCACGACACCGGAGGAAATCAGGTGGCTCGCCTGTGAGCTAGGCGATTACCATGAGCGGCACGCTGATAGTACCACACCTTTTTACATCCTCGGTGACGTTTCACACGGTTTCGCGAACAGAGAAGGAGTTGTGGTGCACTCCAACTATGAGATCTTCGAAGCAGCGATTCCCTATATGTGCGAGTTTCATTTCAAGAATACCGACTCCATCTTCAACAGCACATTCGGCTTCTCCGATGAGGAGAGAGAGATGGGGGTCGTCGATCTGAAAAAGGTAAAAAAGATCATTTACGGAAACGAAGCCCTCTGGCCGGTCGAGGAGCTTGTCGGCTACCTCGAGATCCCCGGTCCGAAATTCGGGAGGGATTACTCCGACCCGCTCCTCGAAACCCAGCTCACATCGTCGATAGAAGCTCTCCATCGCTACTTTCCACCCTCTTGACATTTTCTTTTCTACGGTTTATACCTTTTTTATGGCTATCAGGAAAGAGGAGACGTATGACAGATAAGACGATTATTGTTCTCGCGACCCTCGATACCAAGGGAAGGGAGACCCGCTACCTCAAAGAGCGGATAGGAGAGCACGGAGACCGGGTGATAGTAATCGATACAGGCGTTGTCGGCACCCCTGCCGCAGACTCTGACATAACCCGCGAAGAGGTGGCTAAGGAGGGGGGCACCCCGCTCGCTGAGCTCTTAAAGAACCCCACGAGAGAGGCCTGTGCCCCGGTCATGGCGGAAGGCGCCACAAAAATCGTGTCAAGGCTGGTGAAAGAGGGCAAGGCTCACGGGATCGTGTCCATGGGCGGCACACGGGCACGACTCTCTCGACACGGGTGATGAGGGCACTCCCCTACGGGTTCCCGAAAGTTATGGTTTCCACAATGGCGAGCGGGAACGTCGCCCCATGGGTGGATATAAAGGACATCACCATGATGTTCTCCGTGACGGACATTCTCGGCCTCAACCCGGTAACAAGAATGATCCTCTCCAACGCAGCCGGCGCAGTATGCGGCATGGCACGCAGCACGACCACCTTCGAGACCGGGAAAAGGCCGCTCGTTGCCGTGACTACCGTGGGGATCACGACCCGCGGCGCAATGCGGGCGTGCGAGGTGCTCGAACAGGCGGGATACGAGACAATCGTCTTCCACGCGATCGGCCCCGGGGGCCGCGCCATGGAGCAGCTCATGAAGGAGAAAGTGATAGGAGCCGTACTGGACTTCTCCACCATCGAGGTATCGAACGAGATGTTCGAAGCGCTGCTCGCGGGAGGCCCGGAGAGGCTCTGTACTGCGGGGAGGCTTGGCATCCCTCAGGTGATCTGCCCGGGTGCGATCGAGGTCCTCGTCTTTAACGAACCCGAAACTGTTCCAGAGAAGTTCAGAGACTGTACGCTCATCCGCCACTCTCCGCAGATCACAGACCTCAGGCTCAACAGCGGGGAGATGGTACAGGTTGCGCGGGAGATGGTACGGCGCCTCAGCCATACGAAAGACGAGGCGGTGTTCATGATTCCCGCGAAGGGGTTCGACAGCTACGCCGTCGAGGGGCAGGGGTTTTTTGACCCGGAGGCTGATCGTGCATTCACCGAGGAGATTCGAAAGCTCCTTCCTAAAAACTTCCGCATCGTGGAGCGCGAGCTCTCCATCGAAGATCCGGAGTTTGCAGAAGGGGCAGCCCGCACCCTCATCGGCCTTATCGATAAAAAAGAGAGGGGGAACCAGAATGGCTAAGCGCTACTCGAAAAAAGAGTTTTTAGGACGTCTCCGAAGCGAGATCAAAAGCGGGAGACCTCTCGTCATGACGGGTGCGGGGAACGGCATCGCCGCAAAGTTCATCGAACAGGGCGGCGTCGACATCATAGGCGTGTATAACACCGGATACTTCAGGATGCAGGGGTACGGCAGCCTTGCAGGCATGCTTCCAATGGCGGATGCGAACGAAATGGTGTATGAAATCGGCAGGCGGGAGGTACTTCCTCAGGTTCGCGAGACACCGGTCATCGCAGGGCTCAACGGCGTGGATGTGCTCCGGGACATGAGGGTCTTCCTCGAGGAAATCAGGAGGGTGGGATTTTCAGGGGTTCATAATTTCCCGACGGTCGGATGGTTCGACGGTGAGTTCAGAAACAGTCTGGAGAAGACAGGGCTCGGCTACGGTATGGAGATAGAGCTTTTAAAACTTGCACGCGAGCTCGATCTCCTCAGCATAGGCTACGCCTTCAACACAGAGGACGCTGAAAAGCTCATGAAGGAAGCAGCACCGGACATATTCATCTATCATGCGGGTATCACTAAAGGAGGCTCGACAGGGTACGAAGAATCGAGCTCTCTCGAAGATATGGCCCGGCGCACACAGGAGCACTACGAGATCGCCGAAAGCATAAAACCGGACGTAATCCTTCTCGCACACGGTGCCTCGCTCGTAAATCCCGAAGACGCGCAGTACATGCTCGATCACACCCGCTGCCACGGGGTTCAGCTCGGCTCCTCGATAGAGCGCATGGCAATCGAAAGACCGCTGAAACAAAGGGCCGAGAGCTTCAAGAGGATACGGTTCCCGAAAAAGAGATAGCATGCAGCTCCCCTGAGCCCTATACCCCCGTTCTGCACCGGCACCTGAATCCCCCTGTTTTTCCCTGCATTTATTGCCGAATATCCCCGTTTATACCCTTTGCCGTTTCGCTCTTCTCAGCTCTCACTCTATTCATAATCCTGTATAGAGCATCCCTGGGATCGATCGAGAGGATCCGTTCGATACTCTTTCAGGCACCCTTTGTTCTCATCCATTCAAACATCTTTTCCATTGCCCCCTCGACCTATCTGTAATCGAACTGATTACTTTTATCACGTTACATTTCGATAATATCCTGTAACCGTCAGTATTTAAAAGGTTCGTGTATACGCGGAGTCGGCGGTTGGGTGAAACCTTTCTTCTATATGTATGCAGTTCTGTAGCGTTATGCAGCTCCGGCATTCGAATCCCGAATCTTTCTTTTTCTCGTTTGACGATCAATGCCCCTGAAGCGGCCTCTTTATCCAAAAACCCGTATAAAGCATTCCCTGCTCGATCGATAAAAGAGGACCTTTCAATTGTAATGCGTGCAGGCCCCTGCTCGGAGCTTATGCGACAACTACCCGAACTTTGATTTTTCGGCCTGCCGTATCAGAAACATAACAAATGGCAGCAGGTAACAGTCCGGCACCGACTTTATCTAAATCCCCATTTCTCACTAGTCCCGATAAATATTTAGGAATAGGAATTTTGGCGTTTCTCCCACTTTAAACATCATTTTTTGCATGACAGTATTATATACCGCCAAGTTGTCAGTTATCCCCGTTCGAATAAAATTTTAGATCATTTTGACCCGCTGTCGGTAATTACAAAAGCGGTCGACGGCACGCTCAAAAAACCGTGACGGAAACAGATCTTATCCATATTTCCCCAAATTTATAATAAAAACAGCTGATTTTCTCTAATTTTTGAGTCCTTTAATTTATAACTCCTTCTATTTTATGAATTAATTTTTCTCCTATCAAAAATATTACTGTAGTGACACACATAGAATATTTCTCTTGACATCCCCCTAGACCCATGATATAGTAAGTGCATGTATGTAAAAAAAGTAAGAAAAAGAAATGGAAAAACACAAAAAGTGTATGAATATATCCACCTGGTAGAGAACATCAGAACTGAGAAAGGACCTCGCCAGCGACTTATCCTCAACTTGGGGAAGTTGGATATCTACCCAACCCAGCACAAGGCGTTTGCAAAAAGAGTTGAAGATATCCTCACTGGGCAGATGAGCTTTATTGATTTAGATGCGAGGCTTGAGAAGCAGGCGAGAACTGCAGCGGAGAAGATATTCAGGAAGCAGGCGCAGGAGATTGCTGAAAGGGCTGAAACAGATTACCAGGGTGTTGAGGTGAACTCACTTGAGACGGAGGCACATAGGGGTCTGGGGCCGGAGTATGTCTGTCATTCTGTATGGAATGAGTTGCGCATGAATGAATTTTTCACCCGACAGGGGATATCAGCGAATGTGATCCCTCTGATGGCGGCATTAGTGATAGGGAGGCTTCTAGATCCGGGGAGTGAGCGATATACGAAGGAATGGGTGGAGAAACGATCAGCACTGTTTGAATTAGCAGGGAGGCCTTTACGGCCATCGTTAAACTCGTACTACAGAGCGGGGGACAGGCTTTTTTCAGTAAAAGATGAATTGGAGAAACATCTATCAAAAGTTGAGAAGGATCTTTTTTCATTATCGGAGAAGATGTTTTTCTTTGATTTAACGAACACGTATTTCGAGGGAGGAGGGATAAAGAATCCGAAGGCACAGTGGGGACGATCAAAAGAGAAGAGGGATGATTGCAAGCTGGTTACTTTGGGGTTAATTGTCGATGAATGTGGGTTTGCCAAGTACAGTCAGCTATTTGCCGGGAATCAGTTTGAAGGGGAAACTCTAGAAGTGATGATAAAAGAACTTGAAAATCATTTACCTGATACGGCAAAAGATAAGACGATTGTTGTAGATGCGGGGATAGCAACTGAGGAGAATATCGAGTGGCTGAAGGAGAACGGCTATCATTATGTTGTGGTAAACAGGGGCAAAGTACCCTTTGAAGAAGATTACAGCGGGATGGAGGTGATCAAGGAGGATGAGGGGAAAGGAATAAAATTAGAGGTAAAGAGGTTTTTGCATGAGGGGGAGGGGTATATCCTTTGTCGGAGTGAGCAGAAAGTGGCAAAAGAGATGAGCATGCGCACGAGAGTGGAGAAGCTCTTTTTAGAACGGTTGGAATATTACAAAAAAGGGTTGGGTCTCCCCCATCGAACGAAGAAGTATCAAAAGGTGGTGGAGCTTATAGGAAAGCTCAAAGAGAAGTACCCGAAAGCATCAAAATTGTATACTGTGGAGGTAATCCCTGAGAAGGACAAGGTAGCAAGTGATCCGGGGATTCGCGCTGTAACAATTGTGTGGGAAAAGAAGGCTGGATTATATGAGGAAGAGACTGCTAGAGAAGGGAGCTATGTACTGAGGACAGACCGATTGGATCTGAGTGATAAAGAGATATGGGAAACCTACGTGATGCTGCGGCAAATAGAGTATGCATTTAAGAGCATGAAATCATCCCTCGGTTTAAGGCCTAATTTTCATCAGATTGAAGAAAGAGTTGATACCCATATGTTTATATCGGTTTTGGCCTATCATCTGCTGCACATAATAGAATATCGCCTTCGTCAAAAAGGTGATCACCGGAAGTGGGATACAATTCGGAATATCTTAAAAACCCATGAACGCTTAACGATAGGGTATAAAGTAAAAGGTGAGGATGGAATTGCGAGGCAACAGTACGTACGCATTAACTCGAAGGTAGAACCTGAGCATTTGGAGATCTATCGAAAGCTTGGCTTATCTGGGAGAACGATGCCGAGAAAAAAATTAGTAAAAAATCAGTAGTGACGAAAAATAAACTTAACTTCTTGTAGAGTATCAACTTAAGCTCAAAAATGGCGAAGTTGGGTTATGTACACCGCCTTCCGTGGAGTTATGGCTCAATATCGATATGATACGGCTCTGAGATATGCGTTTACCCTTATGAGCAGCTAAGGAGGAGACCAGCTGCTTTTCCTAAAAAAGTGGTGCCGAATCGGTTTTCGTCAATCGGAAGATTAAAACCGCGGGAGTAAAACTTCCCGAATCGGGATCGTATTTCTGTATTAAGGGCCTTACGTACCAGTTGCTGATGCCCGGGCCCGTCTTGTTCCGGCTGTCCATGAAACGCTTTTTCATGCACCGAACTGGTCCTTCTCTATGTCGAAAACGTGGTACTCGAAGGCATTGATGATGCGCACGCCGCCGACCACGGTTTCCCTGTCGCCTTTTGAAAAAAGCTCGTGGTTGTGCCCGTGCAGGAAAACACGGGTCCCCGCCTCCTCCACGAGTGTCCTGAATACCCTGAATCCGCGATGAGAAGAATCGTCGAGGTCTTGAATCCCGTACGGTGGCGCATGCGCCACGAAAAGGTCCAGCCCGCCCATACGGTCGGCCTTGCGCAGGAGCCTCTTCACCCTCTTCCTCATCTCGTTCTCCCTATACTGAAACCCCTCGCCGTTGTACCAGATGCTTCCTCCGAGTCCTCCGATCACGAGCCCCTTCACCCTGACAACCCGATCATCAACCGAATCGCACCCTTCAGGGGGCTTGGTACGATACCGCTTGTCGTGGTTTCCCGGAACATAGAGCAGCGGCACAGACAGCACGGTCACCATATATGAGAGATAGTCCCGAGGAAGATCCCCGCAGGAGACAACGAGCCCGACATCCTTCCAGCGTGCAGGGTCGAAATAATCGTACAGAGCAGGGTGTCTTTTGTCCGCCAATGCAAGTATCTTCATGATCCCGCCCATGTTCTGTATGGATCAGCGTAACGAGATGGTCTTGAGGGAGTTAAGGATTACCTCTCTGTACTCTCTGTATATACTGTACTCCGCTCCAGCCTCGACCACCGCGATTCTCCGTCCTGAGGGCACAATTGCAGTGAGGTATATGTAATCCTCCTGTCCGTATGGAACAGCCCATTCGAAGAGAACTCCGTCGCCCGAAGCCTGGAACACTTCAGCTTGCCCTGCGGGACGGTAGCCCTCTTTTTCGAGGTGGGAGAAAAGAGCCTCTTTCCAGAAATCGAGGTCCTGGGGCGGATAGTTCCTGACGCTTCTGGCCTTGAAAAGCATTCCCTCCGGGCTTACCGCTCTGTATACACGAGGGCCCCACAACTCCCTTGTCTTATACTCTGCAAAACCGTCAGGAGGCTCAACCCTGATCCTGGAGCATGAAGCGGCTAAAAGGAGGATAACTGCAGCGAGAACGAATCTGGAAAACCTCATTCCTACGGTCCCTCCTCTGCAAAGTAGTAGAAATCTATCGTATTGATCCACCCGAACGATGAGGGGATGTCCTGGGGCAGTGTCTGCTCCTGGAAACTCAGGACGACCTCAAAATATGCATACCTCCGGTCGGTCTCCAGCTTGCGAAGCGAACCCTTGAAGCTTTCGAGCTCAGTGAGAAGGCTTCTGATCTCTCTTTCTATTGCAAGAGTCCCCTCTACATCCGCCTGGTCAAGATATTGCAGGTTTCGCCGGAGCACCTCCTCACCGCTCTTTATCCTGGACCGCAGCGTCACTATCTGCTCCCTCAAATCCCGGGACTGAACAGAGACCTCTACCACCGCCTCCGATATCTGTTCAAGGTAGCCGCGGAGGACCCCGGTCCGCTCCGCGGGTACCCTTAAAACGACGATCTCCTGCGACTTGTAGGTATAGTATCCTCCCTCGTCTTCGACCCACTCGATTATTAGATCTGCTGAGTGCTCCGGGTCGGTCACGAGTATCGTTGTCCTGTACTGGTGATACATGTAATCCGCACCGTAGACCGGAACAGCACACGCAACCAGCATCATGACCGCTAGAAGGAATAGTAACGGTTTCAAGGTCACCTCACCTCAAGATCTTCTATAGATCGCTCAATCTCCTCGTATCTCTTCCCGAAAGAGTCCTCTGACGGGAAAAACGCCTCGATCACCAAAAGCGTCCGCTTCTCTGCTACGACTCCGACAAGGTAGTAGAACGGCTCCCTGTCCTTGCTCGTGAAAAGAACACATTCGGCGCTGCCTGTAGACAGTGCTTCGGACTTTCTGTAGAACTGATCGAGATGATACCCCAGGGCCTTTCTCCAGAAGAGACTGTCTCCGTCCGGCAGGTTCGGCACAGTACCGATCCTGACCCTCGTCCCGTCCGCACTCTCTGCACGGAACGCATCCTCCTTCTCGAAGACTGCGAAATCATCAGGGAGCTCGTACGACACTTTTTTTGAAAGCTCGTAGATGCTTGTATATACCGGGTCGAGGTTCCGTATCCAGGCGAACGGAATTTTTTCCCTGTACGGTGTCTCGTACGCGAGACGTGGGACGAGCTCGACCGTAATCGCGGAAAAGGCGATCTGCTCCTTCAGGAGGTTGAATCTCGCCTGTATCTCCTCTATCTCGTCCGTGAGCCTCCTTATCTCCCGGAGTATACGGAGCCTCTCCTTGACATCATCAGTTCGTTCGAGGAGCCGGTAAAGCCTCTCCCTTGTCCCCCGGGCCAGCTCGAGCCTCGCCGAAAGATCCAGGTACTGCTCGGTAACATCCTGGGTCTCGATCGATTTGTCTATGAGCCGGCCGATGTCGAGGACCCTATTAAAGGCCTCCTCGAACCTTTCGGCGGGAATCCTCACGATTACGATGTTCCCGGCTGCCTGCTCGATCCAGCCGCCGAAACTCTCTGCAATCTCGAACACCTCTTCTGTCCGCTTCTCCACACTGTCGACGCCGAGCTTGCAGTATCCGGAGTATACGCGTTTTCGCTCCTCGGCCGTCACTGCCGGCTGCTTCGGCGCCGGGAGGGGAGATGGCTGGTCACTTTCAGCGGCTGCCTTCTTCTCGGCCGGGGCGGACCGGGCCGGAAGCTCCTTTCCGTATGCTTCCTCGTCGGCCGACATTTCGCCGGACGACATTTCGTCGTAAGATGTTTCATCGTACGAAGGAGGTTGTTCGAGTTCGTAGAGCGCTTCTTTCCTGGCCTTCAGCGTCCCGCTCAGTTTCCCGACAATTCTCCCGCACCCGGAAGAGAAAAGGAAAGCAAGAACGAAAAGCAGGATTAGAGCGCTTGTTTTCAATCTTCGTTCGGGCATTTCCATCGAAATCCTATGTCGAGTTTTTTGCTGCTTCAAAAAGCTTCATGAATGAGAACCGAATTCGAACCATAGTTACACATCCCCTGGCGACAGGGTCTGCCTTCTCAAAAAACAGAAAATCTGAAGGCTGTACTCTTTTTCAGGCCCTTCCGAACGCCTCGTACCCCGTTCGATATTTTAATTACCGGGACCCTGTAATGAAGGCTATCCACAACGGTCCGGATGATCCGTTCCTTGCAGATAAACTGCTGTTCCGATATCCATCTCTCACTCTACCGGAAACCGGATGTAATGTCAAGTGTATCATACAACCCGCAGTACAACCCGCTGCCAGCGCGCTACCGCCTCCTCACCCGGAATATCAGGACGCGCAGTATTCTGAAGAAACCTCTTCGCAGAGGCCGCTCCCTTATACTGTGAGTGAACATGAAACCGGAGATCAGGGTGTCGAACCCGGCGGCGCGGGGAACACCGCCCATGAAATCGTCGTAAAATCCGACGACTATGACATAGATATCCTCCGGCGCCAGGTCCGGATACCTCTTCACAAGTCTCGAGTTTTTTATCTCGGTGCAGAAAGGGAGAAACCAGGAGGAATACCATAGCTGCGCCCTCATCTTTACACCTTTATCCGACGGGTAGTGAGCGGCCCCTCTGTGGAGCACGCTGTATCCCCATTCATACCTGAGGTCTATGTTCTTCAGCCCGGTCTCGGTCTCGAACCTCCGTCGCGTAAGCGCGCCTTCGATGTTTCGCTCATCGCCCTTGTAGACATATTCTTTTACCCTTGCATCAATATACTGTATACCGAGAGCTTTACACGCCGCAACCCTCCTGTGTCCGTCCTCCACATAGTAGCTTCCCTCATAAAGGTACACGCTGATCGGAGGGAATGTCTCGTATTCCTCCATTCCCTCCAGTATCCTTTCCCTTCGGCTTCTTTCGGCACGGTCCCGCCGACCGAAGTACCTGAAATTCAGGTCAAGCTGTCCGCACTTGCCGACGGTTCCAACGATACGGTCCTTGTCGATCACACGGAGTCCCCCGTCCATGATGACATAGGGTTTCGCTGCATCGAACGCATCCCCGAAACAGGGTGCTATTTTTTCACTTTTCCGCTTCACGTCCCCTTCTCCATCCTGTCACGTATGAGATGCACATGCCGCTCCTCCTCCCCCTTGAGTACGGAAAACGTCCCCCTGGCGGGCTTCAGCCTTGTATGTTTCTCCATCGAGGCATAAAAATTGTACGAACACTGCTCACGCTCCAGTGCCATCTCGAGTATCTCTTCTGTCCCTGCATGAGCCGGTATCTCCGGCCAGGAACAGGAAACCGCCTCGATATAGGAGGAGTCCTTCCCTTCAGGCACATCGAGCCTTCCGAGATCGCCCTTCTTTCTTACCTCCTCAAGCTTTATACGGTGCCTGAACTCATCCCGCATAAGCTGTCCGATGATATCCCTGGACTCTCCGCTCACCGCCTTTTCGAGCGCAGACTCGTAAAACCTGTACGAATGCTCCTCGAACGCTATTGCATCCTCCAGTATGATCCTGACGATGAAGGTCCGAAACGATCCGGCCACTGGACACACCTCTCTACAATGAAATGAAAACAAAAAAGCACTACCATTATATGGCACGGACTGTGCTGTTGCAACTCATTACCACCATCGCCATATATCACCTTCAAAAATAAGGGATGGTGGTGGACGCCCATATCCCACAAGCAACTGTAAAAAGTGTGGAACGGGTGCTTTCGCGTTTTTCTCGCCGTACATTAATATAAAATTCTACCTGGGCATCATTTATGTCCACTGTTATCCAGCTTATGAGAAAACCGCATTTACCACAGTCACCCACAAATCTCCTTAAAAAACAGGGAATGGTGGTTAACACCCGTTTCTTACAAACCACTGTAAAAAGCAGGGAAGTTACGCTGACAACCGTTTCCCGCCGTACATTTATATAAATTTTTACCGGGGAATCATTTAAGTCCGCTTTTATCTGTTTTATGAGAAACCTGAATTAACATGATCGAGCAGCTTGACATTTTCCTGTGCTTCCGCTATCGTTTCTTTGAGACTGTAACGGGGAGAAGGACGATGAAGGCGATGGTACTCCGCCGGGCGGGAGAGAGGCTGCGCACAGAGGATATACCGAAGCCTTCGATAGGTAAAAACCAGGTCCTCGTACGGGTAAAGGCGTGCGCGGTCTGTCGCACCGACCTCCACGTTGTCGACGGAGACCTCCCCTACCCTAAGCTGCCGCTCATTCCAGGCCACGAGATTGTCGGAATCGTCGAGGCTGTGGGTGAAGAAGTGCAAAGCATTAAAAAGGGGCAGAAGGTCGGTGTACCGTGGCTCGGGCACACATGCGGGAGGTGCACCTTTTGCAAAAAGGGGATGGAAAACCTCTGCGAAAACGCCCTCTTCACCGGATACACGATAGACGGCGGGTATGCCGAGTATACTGCCGCATACGAGAGTTACTGCTTTGAGATTCCCAAGCTGTATCCCGATGTCCAGGCGGCTCCCCTTTTGTGCGCGGGTCTCATAGGATACCGGTCGCTGAGGATGACGGGTGATGCCTCCCGAATCGGCATGTACGGCTTCGGGGCGGCCGCCCATATACTGATCCAGGTGGCACGCTATCAGGGGCGTGAGGTATACGCGTTTACGAGATCCGGCGACAAGAGGAGCGTGGATTTTGCCCGCGGACTTGGTGCCGTATGGGCAGGAGATTCGCTCTCCCAGCCGCCCGAACCCCTTGACGCCGCAATCATCTTCGCTCCAGTCGGTGAGCTCGTCCCGCACGCCCTCAGGGCCGTGAGGCCGGGAGGCACTGTAGTGTGCGCGGGTATACACATGAGCAACATCCCTTCCTTCCCTTACAATATTCTGTGGCGTGAGAAGGTCCTGAGGTCCGTGGCAAACCTCACGAGAAAGGACGGCGATGAGTTCTTCAAGGTGGCCCCTGAAGTACCGGTGCACACCGAGACCACAGTATTTTCACTGAACGACGCGAACGAGGCCCTCGATGCGCTCCGACAAGGGAGGATCAACGGAGCCGCGGTACTCGTTGTCTGACCTGTTTATGCGGAACGCATAAAGATTCACGTTGTTGTAATAGATATGGCAGCGATTTTTCGACCCTTTGTCGGAAGCTATAGTTCTGCCGGACAGCATCTAAAGCGGCCCGATATTCTTTTGATCCCGTGCCGTAACCTTTATCATCATCAGAATCTGTATCCGGCCAAGGCAGGTATATGAATAATGATCCGTCTTTTAAGGCTCATGCCCCTCCTGGCTGTATAGTGAGCCGGTTGCCGGACTCGCTTTCAAAGGACGGCATGATTCATACTCCCCGCGAACTTGTTCGCGACGAACTTGTTCGCGACGAATCCCTTCGCAGCGATACCCTTCGCGTGGAAGAACCTGGAACAAAAAACTACCATTCCTTTTATTTAGGTATTGACATATTTTGTTGAAGCACTACAATAACATTTATACAAAATTTTTAGCTACTTGAGTTTTACCTTCAGAGAATTACATTCAACTGTCATCGAAACCACGCCTTATTCGTGTAGTTAGAGGAGGGAATACACTTCATGAGGGACGAACGCAAGACCAAAGTTCAGCTCCTCGAAGAAATCAACGTACTCCGTCAGAAGCTGGCTGCACTGAAACAGGACTCCGGTCTCGGCGCGGTGCTCACCTCGATCGACGACACCGTTTTCTTCATAGACCGAACAGGAGTCTTCAAGTACTTCTTTGGGGAAGGGTGCGGGTTTGACAGGGCCACGAAACCTGAACATCTCATAGGAAAACATTTCAAAGAGGTCCTCCCGGAGGACGTGGCGCTGCAGATACAGGGTGCCCTAGACAGGGTTGAAGCGACAAAGAACTCTCAGGAGTTCGACTACATGCTCTCCTTCAAATCGACCCCCGAGTGGTACAACGCGAAGGTCTCGCCGTTCAAGGATGAGAAGGGGAATCTCGGCGGAATCACCGCTGTTGTTCGAAACATCACAGAGCGGAAACGAATGGAGGAGAACAGCCTCCACCGCGCCCTCCACGACCCCCTTACCAACCTCCCAAACCGCGAGCTCTTTAACGACCGTTTCAATCTCGCAATGGCCCTGGCGCAGCGGAAAAATTTCAAGGTCGCGCTCATGATGGTCGATCTCGACCACTTCAAGCAGATAAACGACACATACGGCCACGATGCCGGCGACGAGGTGCTCATCGAGGCCGGCATGAGACTGTCACAGGCGCTCAGAAAAAGCGACACCGTTGCACGCATAGGCGGAGACGAGTTCCTGCTTCTTATACCGGAGATACACAACGAGAGCGAGGGGGCGTTCGTAGCAACGAAGATCCTTCAGATTTTCCAAAAGCCTTTTACAATAGCGAAATCCACCATCAACATCACAATGAGTATAGGCATCGCGATCTACCCTGATGATGTCGAGACGATCGACGCCCTCACAAAGATGGCCGATATCGCGATGTACCGCGTGAAGAAGAAGGGCAGGAACAATTTTCAGCGCTACGCTCCCTGAAGCTTCTCCTACTTTTTCAGCGCGACAGTCGCCTTCTCGACGGTGTCGAGCGGTTTCACCTTGTACCATCGATCGATGACCGTACCGTCGCCGTCTATGAGAAAAGAGGAGCGGACGATCCCGAACAGCTTCTTTCCGTACATCGACTTCTCTCCCCACACGCCGTACGCCTCCGCCGCCTTGTGATCCGGATCAGAGAGAAGAGGAAAGCCCAGGCCGTACTTCTCGTCAAACTTCTTCTGTTTGGAAGGTGTATCCGGGCTGATACCGAGCACCGTGATTCCCAGCGATTTCAGGGTCGCCATATTGTCTCTCACGCTGCACGCCTGCTTCGTACAGCCGGGCGTGTCTGCTCTGGGATAAAAGTAAACAAGAACCTTTTTACCGGAGAAGTCTGAGAGCTTCACATTCTCGCCGTTCTGGTCCGGAAGATCGAAATCAGGAGCAGCGTCCTCTCTTCCAAGTTCTGCCATCTTTTCCTCCTTATGCTGCTGTTCTATTTGACGATTATACCCCGTCTTTATTAAAATAAATCAATCGTCTTTTCAGGGGTATGCTTAATGGAAAAAAAGATAGTGACGGCGGGCGACCGGGTCTACATGAAGTTCTTCGATCTTGAATTCTTCCACGAGAGGGCGAAAGAAGCGGGTGCCAGGATCCATCCATTTCGGTCTTTCGATGATGCGAAGTTCACGGCCGAGATAACCGACGCCGACGCCCTGATACTGATAGACCGCCCTCTCTCGAAGGCGCATATAGAAGCTATGAACAACTGCAGGATCGTGCTCGCCCTCGAAGTCGGCTACGACTTTATCGACGTAGGTGCCTGCACAGAGAAAGGGATCGTAGTATGCAACGTACCGGCATACTGTACGGGCGAGGTCTCTTTGCACGCCTTCACCCTTCTGCTCGCAGTACACCGAAAACTGAATCTCCTGATGGAGGGGACGGCAGGCGCCGGTTGGGATTACAATCTCTGCAAGCCGCTGCACTATCCTGAGGGAAAGAAGATCGGCATAGTCGGTCTCGGTAAGATCGGAAGACAGATGGTGCCGAAAGCCCTTGCGTTCGGTATGGAGCCCATCGCGTACGACCCATACCTCACGGACGACATCTTCGATCTCTTAGGGGTGCGGCGATGCTACGAGCTAGACGACCTACTCTGCGAGGCCGACTACGTGACTCTCCACGTACCGCTCACCGAAGAGACACGCCACATGATCGGTTCACGCGAGCTCGGGCTCATGAAACCTCACGCCGTTATCATCAACACGTGCAGGGGAAAGGTAGTTGAGGAAAAATCGCTTTACAATGCTCTTAAAAAAAGTATAATTGCAGGAGCCGGTCTGGACGTCCTTGAAACCGAGCCTCCGGACAAAGAAAACCCGCTGTTGAACTGTCCGGCCTGCATCGTGACGCCGCACATCGCATGGTACTCGGAGCAGAGCATGGAGAGGCTTCGCGTACAGGGCATGGACGAGGTTGTCAGGGTATTGAACGGCAGGGGGTCACGAGGAAAGAGGCCTCAAAGATCGTAAAAAAGATCCTTGAGCTATACGAGAAGGACATTCCCAACGCACCTGTCGAAAAGAGCTTCAGGTAGTGCTACGATATCATACGGGTAAAGCCCACCGACGAGTACCTGAAGTTATGGGAAAAAGGAAAGAAGAGACTCGGCGAGCTCGGTCTCGATTTCAAACTATTGTTCGGATAGGATTGAAAAATGTCGTTTCAATTCAACAGAGGGATTAAGGATATTAAACCGTATATCGGTGGCAAACAGAAGCGGGAAGCGCAGGAACTGTACGCGGTCGAGGACCCTGCGAAGCTCAGCTCCAACGAAAACCCCCTCGGCGTCTCTCCAGAAGCCCTTAGGCTCGCGGAGAAAAGCCTTCCAGGGTCGAACGTATATCCCGACGGTGCTAACCTCGACCTGAGGGAAAACATTGCCGGCGAATTCGGGGTCCTGCCCGAGAACGTGTTCGTCGGCAACGGAGCCGATGAAGTGATATATTACGCTGCGATGGTGCTGACGAACGACGGCGACGAGGTGGTCATCCCGGAAATCACGTTTCCAATATACGAGATCGCCTTCAGAATAATGAGGGCTGAAATCGTGAAGTCATCGATGCGCGAGCTGAAGATCGATCTCGATGACATACTGCGGAGGATCACACCGAGGACAAAGGCCGTATGCCTCTGCAATCCCAACAACCCGACGGGCCATGCGATAGAAAGTGACGAGATATACAGTTTCATAGGAAAGGTCCCTCACGGCGTACTCATTCTCATGGACGAGGCGTACTGCGAGTTTGCTTCCCCCGAAAGGTTCCCGGACAGTGTGGCGATGCTGAAAAAGGGACAGAAAAACCTCCTTATTACGAGGACATTTTCCAAGGTCTACGGACTCGCGGGCTTCCGCGTTGGATACGGCATTGGAGATCCCGAGCTGATCAAGCTCATGCACCGCATAAAGCTTCCATTCAATATCAGCCTCGTGTCGCAGAACGCGGCCCTCGGAGCGCTCGAGGACAAGAAGTTTCTCGAAAGGACTCTCGAGAATACGAAGACGGGAAAGGCATTCATCTACAGTGCACTCGACGAGCTCGGACTGCAGTATACTATCTCGTCCACCAACTTCATCTTCATCGATACGGGCCTCGACGGAGACCTCGTCACAGAAAAGCTCATGAGACACGGGGTGATCGTCAGGAGTGCAAAGAACTACGGCACCCCGACACATATCAGGATAACGGTAGGAACGAAGCCGCAGAACGAGAGGCTTGTAGAGGCCCTCAAGGCAATCTTCAAATCATCCGGCTTCAAATAATCTTCGATGACAGGAGAAGGCCGCAGCACCTTCCAGAGCCTATGCGGGGATGACCGAAGGCGTGAGCATCCATTGCACGGCCCATACACCGGATCCATCTTTCGAGAGACAGATTACGCACCCCTTTTCGAACTCCAGGATTTTCTTATGCTCGTCCTGACAAAGGAGTAAGGATGAAAGCCGCTGCAGGTGCGGCAGGTGGCCGACGATCATGATATCGTTTGCGAGCTGGGAGAGACGCTCGACCCAGCCCCATGGAGTCGATGTGGGACCGAGCTCCTTGGCCTCCTCCAGTCCTCTGATCGGGTTCAGTTTTTGCCCCATCACCTGTGCCGTTTCCAATGCTCTCGTCTTATCGCTGTGCAGTATGGAGTGGAGCCGTATATCGATATTCTGCGAGAGGTACGAAGCAATCCTCTCCGCCGTCTTGCGGCCCCTGTCACTGAGGTGCCGGTCGGGGTCTTCCTCTTTCGGTTTTGCCTCGGCATGCTGGACAAGATAAAGATACATACGCTTCCTCTCTTATTGCTCTGGATCAAAACATTCTAACAGAGTTCATGATGTTTTGCAATCTTCATTTTGGACAGCATGCGCTGCATCTCTGCCGAAAAAACCGAAGTCAAAACCAAAATCTCCTTGACTTTATTCCTTGCAGTACAAATTTTTGTTACCACGAAGAGAAGGGAGAGCGGATGACAGAGAAAGACAGCAGATACGAGAGGGCGAAGAGAATCGCCTCAAGCAAGGTTTCTTTTATCAGGCATTTCATCACATATATCGTTGTACTCGCAGTTCTCGCCCTGATTAACAATCTCACCTCCCGGGGATATCAGTGGTGGCTCTGGATTGCACTCTTCTGGGGGATCGGAATCATATTCGACTTTCTGAAGACGTACGTTTTCATGGGCGGAAGAATGAAGTCCCTGGAAGACAGGATGGTAAAACGGGAGATGGAAAGGATGAGCCATGAAGAATAAGACAAGAGGTACAAATGTTCTCGGTGCGGCGTTTGCACTGGTCACCCTCGGGATCGTGATCTTCTCGATCGTGTATCTTACCGGGCACCGGCCCGGTCTTCGCCCCTGCTTTCGCCCTCTCGAAAGATGGGGGGACCGGGATTTTGGTTCATGGAAGCGGACGGAGGAGGAGCGGAGGGTGGATGAGGTTTTCAGCACCCTTCGCGTACAGAATATATCCGGGAGTATAGAGATCAGAGGGTGGGACCGGGATTACTCTCTTGTCCGCTACACCAGGCAGGGTCCATTCGCAGACGAGCTCGAGGTCGTAATCGAACTCCAAAACCAAACGCTTTCCGTGTATCCTGCTCATACCAATGCGATGAGAAAGCCGCCTGCTTCAGTATCATTCGAAATCGCGGTTCCGGAGGATGTACATTCGATTATTGCAGGGAGCGTGAGCGGTTCTATTGAGCTTTTCGGTATGGGACCGGAGGTCGACCAGGAGCTTAAAACCGTGTCCGGAAGGATCGAAACGGACAATGCAGGAGACCTCAGAGCCAGCGCGACAAGCGGCCCGATCAGGTTTCGGTTCTCCGGAAGAGAGCTATACATAAAAACTGTGTCTGGAAGAGTAAGCGGCGACATCCTCGATCTGGCACGAGGGGGGACCTGTGAGCTGGCTTCAGTATCCGGCCCTGTCACGCTGAACGCTTTCAAGGAGCTCGACACCAGAGTGGCGTTTAAATCGACGAGCGGTACTGTGCACTGCGAGTTTCCGATTCAGACGGCCGTCCGGAATAAGAACCTGCTCGAGGGAACGATAGGAGAAGGATCTTCCTCTATCGAAATCACATCCACGAGCGGATCAATAAGCCTCAACCGCCGTTAGACGGTTTGGTGGGTTCAAGAGGTTTCCTGAAAGGCATTTAGAGCCGCTCGGGTAAGCAGAGAGACTTTTCTTCTGCTGCAACCCTTCCGCACGCCCTGCATACGAATTTACCGTCCTTTACGAGCTTCCTGTATTCCGCAAAGTGGTCCTGCACAAAACCGAGGGTTTGCAGATGGCATAGATGTTTCTCGTGTCCCGGGTGAGGCATTCGTGCTTTGTCCACAGCGTACCTCCATCATCCATATTCCCCAATAACATAGATCCGAAAAAATATCTGTTCAACACCCGAACCGTCGTAATATGGTGAATACCGCCGGGGCGGTATAAACGACAGCGGATTTCAACAGCGTCTGATAATAAACATTACGCGGCGTATATACCGGCGTCAATGTGATACGGTCGTTAAATAGGATCAAAAGAAGAGGTGTTCCGCAAGGACCTTGATCCCCACCCCGATGAGCAGCCCTCCGCCGATGACCTCGATCCTGGACTCGAAGAGGTGGCCGAATCGGTCGCCAAGGTATACGCCGAGCAGAGACAGGAGGAAGGTCACCCCCCCGATCACTGCGATCGGTTTGATTATGGAGATATCGAGAAACGCAAAGCTGAACCCTACTGCGAGCGCATCGATGCTCGTTGCCAGAGACAGAAAGAGGAGTACCGAGACTTTCGTGTAGTCGAATTTGTCCTCATCCTCCTTCATCCTGCGCGATTCATAGATCATCTTTCCTCCGATGAAACCGAGTATCCCGAAGATGATCCAGTGGTCCACCGATTTCACGGCTTCACTCACAGCTCTGCCGGCAAGCCATCCCAGAACAGGCATGAATGCCTGGAATCCCCCGAAAAACAGCGCAATCCTAAGCGCGTGTTCTAGCTTAAGCTGTTTAATTGTCGTGCCGCTTGCTATCGAGACCGCGAACGCGTCCATTGCGAGACCGAATGCGACCGCCAGGATTGTAATCATATCAGTTTATCCTCATAGAGCTTGCCGGAGAGAGACTACGCCTCCTCGAGTCTCGGGTTCGAGCGATAGTTCCTGCCCGCCTTGACGCAGTCCTTACCGTTCACCTTCACGATATCTGCGGTGAAATCTATCCTTTTCTTGTAGAAGGACGACCCGACGCCAACCACATCGAAAGGAACACCGAGCTCGACGAAACGGCGAATACGCTCCGGATCGAATCCGCCGGAGATCACGATCTTCACCGCGCCGAAGCCCTCACGATCGAGCGCTTTCCTCACGTTCCGCACCAGCTCAGGGCAGACGCCGTACGAGTCCGGTCCCCTTCCCTTCACGGAGCGGTCAATCATATCGCCCGCGGTATCGATTCTGACCCCCCAGAGCTTCTGCCCGTACCGCCTCGCGGCCTCGAGACTCGTTTTCACGCAGTCATTATCGAAATCAACGAGAGCTATGAGATCCACATGGGAGGGCATCTGCCTCTTGAACGCCTCGCACGCTTCCAGCGTGTCCCCCTCGTAGGCCGCGATGAGAGAATGAGGGATCGTCCCTATACCCTCGGCGCCGAAGAACAGACCGTTCGCATCTGTGGAGACGAGACGTGTTCCGCCGATCATTGCGGCGTATCCGTCCCTGCTCTGCAAAAGGTAATGGTCAAACCTCGCGGAGAAGAACAGCACTTCCCTGTCGCCCGCGGCCTCGCACGCTTCCCTCACCAGGGTTGCGACCGAGGAGCCTCTCGCGATCACCCCGAGGTAGACAGTTTCGAGGTGGGCAAAGGATGAGTAAACCCCCTCTATTGTCATTACGGTCTCGTTCTCAGCCATCCTGTCCCCGTCATAGAGGGCGGTGATCTTGATCTTCTCGGGGTCGAAGGCACAGGACCTGAGAACGGCGACTGTTTCATCGATACCGCAAGCCACCCCCTCTTTCCGGGAGAACACCTGCATTACTACCCGGTTTGTATTCCCCTCCCCGAGCAGTATCTCCCGCGTTCTCATGAAGTACTTATCCGTGTAGAATCCAGCCTTGATCCGATCGGCAGGTATGTCGAAAACCTCTGTGGGCAATCTTTTTCGCATGTTTTTTGGTTATCTCCGTGAAACTTCCGTTTCTGTATGGGTAAGAGTAATTTAGTCCGCCTTAAAAGGGCGAAAACGAAAATATCACAGAAGGTACCGGCTCATAATGTCATTTGCTAGTGGCGAAGCAATCCCTCATTGCTATAGCAAGCCTAAAAAAATCGATGGAGCCGATCTCCCTCAACGACACTAAAGGTTATGCAGCTCATCTTTTGTGAGAGTATGAAAACCGCCTTTCTTGAGCACCTTCTCTACGGTGTTAAAGTCTTCCACTTCGAGTATCATCACGGCCCTCGTTCCCTCCTTGAGTATGAAACCGTACGCATTGGAGACGTTTATCTCTTTGCTGTTGAGAAACTCCGCTATGTTAGCCAGCGCCCCGGGTTTGTCCTCCATGAGCACTCCGACCACCTGCTTCCGCGTTACGGTGAATCCCTTATCTCCCAGCACCTTTTCCGCGCGGTCAGGGTCGGTTGTAATGATATTGATCAGCCCGTACTCCCCCATATCGGATATCGTGATCGCCCGTATGTTGATGTCGTTATCCGCCAGCACCCTCGTGACCTTCGAGAGCCTGCCCGGCCTGTTCTCCACAAAAACCGTTACCTGCGATGCCATCCTCTCCTCCTCCTATAAGTTTTCACGCCTGTCGACCACTCTCACCGCTTTTCCCTCTGAGGGGGGAAGCGAGTTCGGCTCGACCAGAACGACCCTTGGATGTATCAGGATCTCCGTTCTAAGTAGCTCGGTGATTCGCTTCTTTAGGTTCTCCAGCTCCCTTATCTGCCCGTGAAATGTATCCGGCCTCACCTCTATCTTCACGATAAGCGTATCGAGGTAGTCTACCTTGTCGACCTCAATGAGGTAGTTGTTTCCAACCTCCGGGATGTCCATGAGCACCTTCTCCACCTGCATCGGATAGATATTGACACCCTTGATGATGAGCATGTCGTCGCTCCTGCCCTTGATCCGTGATATCCTCCGGTGCATGCGGCCGCACGGGCACGGTTTCCTGTATACAGCCGCTATGTCACCGGTGCGGTAGCGGATGATTGGCATCCCCTCCCGCCGGAGGGATGTAAATACGAGCTCTCCCTCTTCCCCATCCGAAAGTGATTCCCCTGTCCGCGGGTCGATGACCTCGAGGAGGAAAGAGTCCTCCCACACGTGCATTCCGTCCTGGTATGTGCACTCGAACGCGACCCCTGGGCCGTTCATCTCGGAAAGGCCGTACGAGTTGAAGGCCTTGAGGCCGTAGAGCTTCTCGATCTTTTTCCTCGTCCCTTCTGAATACGGCTCCGCACCGAGAAAGGCGATTCTTAAGGAAAGGTCCCGACGCGGGTCCACGCCTTCCTCCTCAAAGACTGTGTGGAGATGAAGAGCGTAGCTCGGAGTGATATGGAGCGATGTGGTGCCGAAGTCGCACATCAGCCTGATCTGCCTCTTCGAGTTCCCGCTCGACGCCGGGATTGTAAGCGCTCCAAGCCGCTCCGCCCCGTAGTGGAGCCCGAGGCCCCCGGTGAACAACCCGTACCCCATCATGTTCTGGAACACGTCCTCTCTTCTCATCCCTGTCATATACATACTTCGGGCGCAGAGCTCGGCCCACCCTTCTATATCGTTCTTTGTGTGGTATACGACGGTCGCCCTTCCCGTAGTCCCGCTCGAGGAGTGGAGCCTCACGAGATCTTCTTTCGGCACGGCTACCATACCCATGGGAAAGCTGTCGCGCAGATCCTGTTTCGTTGTAAAGGGGATCTCACTCATCTTACTAAGGCTCCCTATCCTATCAGGGAGCCTTCCTTTATAGAAGGCCGAATTCCTCGCCCTGCCGATCGTTTTGTTGAGAAGCTCGACCTGGAGCTTCTCCAGCTCGGCTCGCCCTGCAGTCTCAACCTCTCTGTCCCAGTACCTGTCGTCCATACATACCTCTCCATTTTCTACTTTTTCAGGTTGACTATGGTGCACCCAAACCCTCCCTGCTCCGGCCGTGCATAGTCGAACGTTTCCGCGTGCTTATACCTCTTCAGGGTCTCCCATACGCCCTGGCGGAGCGCCCCTGTACCGAGCCCGTGGATGATTGACACGCGGCTCATGTTTCTCAACACCGCGTTGTCGAGGAACTTGATGAGCTCGTGCATCGCCTCGTCATAGCGCATCCCGCGGATGTCGCACTCTATGTTGCCGTTACGCTCCGCGACCTCGTAGCCCCACCCGTGCTTTTGTTTCGGCTCCTCCTTCGCCGTGTAGACCCTGTCTCTCCCCACGGTGAGCCTGAAAATCCCCGCCTGGACAGTGATATCGTCACCGGCGATCTTCGCAACCGTACCGCTCACTTTCTCCCCGGTCTCGTGGTCTACAACCACGGAATCTCCTACCTTGAGTGTTACTTCCCGTTTCAGCGGTTTACCGGCTCCCCTGCCGGGTGTGTCGAACTCCTCCCCGGCCCTTGCCAGTTCCTCCTTTGCCTCGCGGATCGATTCCCTTGACGCCCCCTCCTCCCTGATACGCTTTACAGCCTGCTCTATCCGCTTTCTGTATACTCCGATGATCTCTTCTAGCTCACGTCTATACTCTCCTTTGATCCGCCGTTCCTCCTTTTCCAGCACTTCTATCTTCTCTTCGTACGTGCCGGTAAGCCCTTTCAGCTTCGTTTCCGCCTTTGCGGCCTCCTCCCGCTTTCTCGAGAGGTCAATCTCCATCTCGCTCAGTCTTCTATAGATCCCCTCGTAGGCCTGGTCCCTGTCTGATATGTATTCCTTCGTCCTTTCGAGTATCTGCTTTTTCAGTCCGAGGTGGTCCGCGATATCGATCGCATTGCTCTGGCCCGGGACCCCCATCACGAGTCGGTATGTGGGGGAGCAGGTTTCGGAGTCGAACTCGACCGAAGCGACCTCCACCCCTTCAGTGGCAAGGGCAAAGAGCTTGACGCTGGAGAAGTGGGTTGTGACCACGGTGAGTATCCTCTTTTCGATGAGATAGTCTAGAATCGCCGTTCCGATCGCCCCGCCCTCAACAGGATCGGTCCCGGCGCCGAGCTCGTCGATCAGCACGAGTGAGTGTTCATCTGCCCTGTCGGTGATACGCTTGATGTTCTTGATATGTCCCGAGAAGGTCGAAAGCGACTGCTCGATCGACTGCTCGTCCCCTATATCCGCGTACATGGAATCGAAGAGGAAGGTTCGCATCTCATCTGCCGGTACTGGGAATCCGCTCTGGGCCATCAGTACGAACAGGCCGATGATCTTCAGCGTGACCGTCTTTCCTCCGGTGTTCGGCCCGGTGATCACCACCCCTACGTTCTCCCCCCCGATATCGAAGTCGACAGGGACGGCCTCTCCGGTCAGGAGCGGGTGTCTCCCTCCCCTTATGCTGATCCTCCGGTCGGCTATGACCTGCGGGACGGTACAGCGGTACTCTTCCATGAATCTCTGCTTTGCGAGGAGGATGTCGATATCTGAAAGGGCGTCCTGAACCTCGTTTATCGCATCCGCGTGACTGCCCACCTCCTCCGTAAGATTCACAAGGATCCTGTGTATCTCCTTCTCCTTCTCCTTATAGAAGATCTTGAGCTCGTTGTTCTTCTCCGTAACGCTGAACGGTTCGATGAAGAGCGTCTCCCCGCTCCCGGACTCGGCGTGTACAACACCGGGAATCTTCCCCTTGAAGCTCGCCTTGATGGGGATGACGTAGCGGTCGTCCTTCATCGTGATCGTGCGCTCCTGGATAAACCGCTTCGTCTCCGGCGCGGTAAAGTATTTCTCGAGTATCCGGTCGATCTCCCCTCTGGTCTTCCGTATCATGCCGACGACATCGTACAGCCTCGGGCTCGCCTCGTCCCTGATGCTCCCGTGCTCGTCTATCGCATGCTCGATCGATTCTTTCACCGGATGCGGGATTCGGGTCTTTCCGATAAGCTTTGCCAGGAGCGGGGTATCGTCGAAGTGCGGGAGGAGGTCCTTTTTTACGTTAATGAATGACAGGATGTTCTCCCGTATCTCGACGAACTCCTCGACAGCGAGGTAGCTGCCTTTTATCTGCGCACGGTGGGTAAGCCTTCCAGTGTTATGGATCCTGTGGATGGAGGGGTATATCTTCATTTCCGCGAGTCTGATAAGCTCTGACAGCTCACCGAACTCGCGTTCGAGCTCTCCCGCATTATTCTTAGGTTTCGCTTTTCTGATCAGCCGCTTGGAGCAGTCGGCGATGCAATAGGCCGCAATGATTCCGCAAATCTTGGGAAACTCGACGAGATCTGTGCTGTACATCCCCTTACGCTTCATAGCTCCTACGTAAGAATATTGAAGGGGCAGTGAAAAATCAACATATTTTCAGATCCCAATGCTCGAACTCTTCGCTAACACAGGCTGCAGCGAAACAGGATCTAACGTCTGTTCCTTACTGTTACAGTTTCTTTTGAGAAACGGGCGTTAGTGCGGTTTTCTACCAAATTGCATAGCCACTGTGTTACATGATGAGCCTTTTCGTTTTATTTATGGCGAGAAAACCCATTTCTTAATGCTTGTGAATGTACCAGAGTCAGATGACAATATACATAGCGAAAAAGCGAGCTGCTATTCCTAATATTTATAAAGGGAGACAGCGCTCCGGCTTATCGTTATTCAGGGCACCAGATATCGACTTTTAAGTCAATGGATTTTTTTAAGATTGCGTCGCGAAGGAATCAGGGCCCCAGACAGTATCGAGCGGAGACAGTTCTCGAAGAAGAAATTCCTTACGCTTCATCTTTACCCGAATTGTATTCAGGATACAGCTTCTTCGCACATTCCGGGCAGATTCCATGGGTGAAAGTGGCATCCGAGTGCTTGTTGATGTATTCTTCAAGGTCCTGCCAGTATCCAGAGTCATCCCTAATCTTTTTACAGTTCGAGCAGATAGGCAGAAGTCCGCTAAGAGTTTTGACCTGATCAAGCGTCTCCTGCAGCTCTGTTATGAGGCCTTCTCTCTCGATTTCCATCTGCCTGCGCCTGGTAATTTCGCGAAACACGATGATACGGCCGGCATATTCCATACGAGGAGAGTGCAGTATGGAAACGTAAAGGTCATAAAAACGCTTGCTGTTTTTTTCTCCTTTGTCTGTTTCGAAACGCCCTTCCTTTTTGACCTTTAGGGAACTCTTAACATCTTTCCATTGTGCAAAAACCTGATCTGCGGACTCACCGATGATCTGTTCTGCGGTTTTCCCGAAGATCGTCTCCATAGCGGGGTTGAGGTCCACAATACGTCCTTCGGCATTGATCACGATAACACCGTCTCCCATAATATCCACCAGCTTTTTTCGCGCCACAGGCACAAGATCAAACATCCTGAACCGCAGGATACCGAGAGCGATAATCAGCCCGGACAGAATAAAGGACAAAGGCGTCAGCTCGAAACCTGGAAGTATATCGAATACATACAGTACATTCGCAATGATGGGCAGGGCAGTACCGAAGAGGAGCATTCCTGTTTGCGATTTGTAGAAACTGGGGAAACGGAAGATCGCAAGGCAGAGCATAATGAAACCGGTAAATACCATGATATAGGCATAGCCTATATGGACCCAGAACCAGAAACCGTGCTCGTACACCGCAATATTATTGACTGGATTGATTGTGATATCCATCCACAGCCAGTGATGCAGACCGTTTGTTGCAGCCATTGCAACTGTAAGGGCCGGTATTACGGACAGCAGAGCAATCCAGCGAGGTTTTACGGACCCGTTCTGCTGACTGTAGTTCACCGTAAAAAGGAAGTAAAAAAGGGGGGTGCCGACAGTGCCGAGGTAGGCTATTTGAGACCAGAACAGTTTGAGCGGTACGGTTGTAGCTGCCACCTCAAAGATGGAAGCAAGCGTCCATTCCACCACACACAGCTCCATGAACGCCAGGAACCTGGCAGCGAGCAGAGCCCCTCGGCGGCCGATGATGAAAACAACAGTAATACCTACTACTGCCGCTACCACATGCACCCAGGTATATGGAGAGAACTGGTAGTTTGAGAAAAAGGAAGCCATTTTTTCCCGTCTTTAATAAGATTTATCAATAACATTGAACAGTTCAACTACTACGATGCCGATTTCCTGGATCAATTATAACCTCATTTCCAAACAGACCCTCTTTTTATACGGTTCCTACCAAGATATGTGTGCGAAAGAGCGATACTATCCTTCCTTATTGGGAAGAAATATAATATATCTCTATTGGTACGGGACCCAGGAGGAGACTTAAGTCCCGGTTAATGCTATTCCTCACTCCATGGTCTGTTTTTGAACGACCACTCGACAAATCCCTGCTCACCGCTCTCAGCGCTGAAACTGTAGCGGCCTGCGATTTCGTGAAGGTAGCGTAAAAGCCCCTCTTCGTCCCCGCTCTCCTCGTAGCTTTTTACCATGTCGTTGTCGCTGCTCAGCCACCAGTAGAGGTTTCCGTCCTCCGCCTCGTAGCTGAGGCTACTTTCCTCGACCCACCTTCCGAGATCGTCGTCCCTCACGACGTTGACCTCAGGGTCGCACCCGCAATCATCCTTCTGTCCCTGCTCTTCCTGTGCGAAGACGGCCGCTGATATGAGAAAAAAAAGTGCTGCGACAAGGCTGACGACAATAGGCGTCGGATTCTTCATGCTCCACCTCCGAAGTACACCAATATATGTAATATAGCACATCTTAAAAGGCTACGGTATTTTTCACCTCATCCTTTTACAGGGGTTCCGCTGGGCTTGAGCTTATTATTCCTGTTCAGTATTTTAGGCGGGTTACTTATGAAGGTTTCGATGTGTGGTCAGGCCTGACAACTGGGCCGGGAGGGTTTACCGAAAAAGAGTCCTCGATAGGCCGGTTTATACCCGGAGGTTTGGGGAGAGGACGGGTTGCTACTTGCCTCCTCCGGGGCTTCCCCCTGCGGACGGACCGCCCCCGGCGGATCCTCCTTTTCCTCCGGAAGGAGAGGCCGACTTTCCGGATTCCGTGCCTGTACCTGCCGACGATTTTTCCGAGATCAGGACCTCATCGGCTTTTATCATGAGAAAGCCATAGATATCGTTATCCGCAAGCCCTTTCTCTCTTCCTTCGCGGACAAAAGAGGGGTATCCGCTCATCTGCCGGATCGACGTCCCGTTTCTGATGGACCGTTCCATGATGGCGCTCACCCTTGCAGGCCTTAAACCGAGACTGGACAGTTCCATTGATATCTTCAGAATATTGAAGAACGCTCTGCTTGAGAGGTTCTTCTCGCCGGCCGCCTTGCTGAGGGCTTTGACGTTCTCCTCGGCATATCCCATGTTCATCGTGTAGAAGAGTGCGCTCAGAAGAAGCTCGTGATCGCTTCCCCCTCCCCCTCTCTTGCCTGTATGCTTTTCTGAGATCTCACTTGCGAAACGAAACTTCGACCGCAGCGGACCGACCGAGCGCAGCATCTCCTCTTTTCCGACTCCCTTAACGAATCCTTCGATCAGGGTGTTGAACAGGAGCGCTTCAGGGATACCAACTGAAAAGAGGTCTGAGGCGACCCGTATGTATTTCGCTACTTCGCCCGGGTCCCTTTCTGAGCGGGCCGCTTCACGTACAAACGCCTCCACTGCCTCAGAAGGCATGCCCGCATCCACCGCTTCGGATATAGCGATCTTCAGCTCCTCGGTTCCCCCTCTGTCACCGTAGATATCATCGACCGCGGATGCCACGGAAGCCGCCTCACGGTCCGAACCGGCTGATACCGCGAGAGGAATCCCGAGGATTATGAACAGTAGGAGGATGGCTTTCATAATCTTCATGAGCTTCCTCCTCTCTGCTTTCCGTCTGCGAGCACCATAAGGGAGCTCTCGTTTCCGAAGCTGTCTTGTACTTTGAGCCCCGAGAGGGGGTCAGAGACGATATATGTTTCGTTCACGAGAAACCCGTACTTGTAGAGGCCCTCTTCGAGCGTTATTTCCGCAGACCACAGTTTCGAGTCTCCCGCCCTTTCCAGCACGATCTCGTTGCTTCGCCAGCTGTTAAAATCCCCGACAAGGTGCACGCTTCTGGCGTTTTCATCTTCGTATATGAACCGCACCACGTATGTTCTGCCGGAGACGTTTTCTGCCGCGAAACGTTTTGTGACGAGGTATGTAAGAGGAACAGCAATTAGAAGCGTAGCAAAAACCGCGATGAGGACTTCCCTGCGAATTCGGAGAAGAGGTGCAGCAGTGGGCTTTCGGCGCTCAAGGCCTTCCCGTTCTCTTTCGAGCCGCTCGGACAGCTCTCGTACCGTCCGTTCCGGAGCCTCTATCCTCGAAAGAGACGAGAACGCTCTCCTCAGCTCCCTGTCATCGTAATCTTTCTTTCGTTTCATCCTTCTCTCCCAAGCTTCGCTTTTAAAAGCTTTCGTGCCCTGTGGAGGGCCGTTTTGATAGAAGGCTCAGACCTCCCCGTGACCGCAGCGATCTCCTCCACTGCCAGTCCTTCGATGTAGAAGAGCACAACAGGAATCCGCAGAGCGGGTCTAAGCGAGACGAGAAGCGCTTGAAGCTCTTCTCTCTCCTCTTTCATCAGTAAGGCCACTTCCGGGCTGCTCCCGGGATCTGCCGAAAAAAAGAGGTCCGCGTCTTCTATCCTTATGTCATGCCTGGATTTTCTGCCTTTTCTATAGTGGTCCCTGTAGACATTGAGCGCGACAGAGTAGATCCAGGTCGAGGGCTTCGATTTCCCCTCGTAGCGGCCGAGCCCTTTATAAACCCTGAGGAACGTCTCCTGGAAAAGGTCCTCTGCGGTGTGATGGTCGCCGGTGAGACGGAACAGGAGGTTGAAAATCCTGTCCTTGTTCTCTTTGAGGAGCTCGTCGTAATTTTCGAAGGACTTTGCCACTCATTCCTCAGATTGATTTTTACTTTGGGGAGGAAAAACCCTCCCCAAAGTATAATAGAGCATTTCACTCGATGTTCCAAGGCCTGTTTTTCAGGGCCCACTCGACGAAGCCGTCCGCGTCGCTCCTGTTTCCGAACCTGTAACGGTTCGCAATCTCGCGAAGATACCGGTGAAGTCCCTGCTCGTCGTCTTCCTTTTCGAAATTCTTGAGCTGGTAGTTGTAGCTGTTCTTCCACTCGTAGAGCTTCCCGTCCTTTGTCTCGTAGCTGAGGCAATCCCCGTCCTGCGTTTTGAGCATCTCACGTTCCTGTGTCTTCAGCATGTCGCCATCCTGCAGCTTGAGCCGGTCCTGGTCCTGAACCGTATCGCCTTTCATGCTTCCTGTCCCGCCCTCCTTGCCGCCCGAACCCGACGGGTCGTTCTTCGCGAACAGGAGCCCTGCCGAAAGCACGAGCGCAGCCGCGATCGTTAAAATAATAATCGTCCTCTTCATCTCCGCCTCCTTGATATGTTCTTCCTACATACCTTTAGACGCAATGGAATGAAAAAGGTTACAAAAATTGTGATGCTTACTGACGTGGTACAACCCGGCATAGTAAAAGATTTATTTGCATAAAGGAAGCCGAGGTAATAAAATTGATAGAAAGGATTTTATCAGTATTTATTATATTGTCATTTTAAGGGTCGTCTACAGATAGCATAGCCGCAATTCGGTTATATAATAAATCTGTAAAATGGAGACTGTTCTATTTTACTAACCATGATAGATATATCTATAATGATTCAAGGAGGTGTTAAGAGAAATGGAACATTATAAGCTTGTTATTTCCATTGGCAATTATTCAGTAGAAATTTCAAGTCATGACAAAAAATGGGTAGAAGAGAAAGAAATTGCGTATAGAGATTTCTTATCAAGTAATAAACACATACAAAAGGGTGCACACCCCGGAGCTACTGAAAGTCAGCAACAGAGCCCGATAGGAAGAGTTTCAAAGTTAGGGAAAATGCCCATAAATGAATTCTATAGGAAATATATACATGACGGCAAAGTTAGTTCTCGCCCTGATATTGCAACGTTCTTCATATACTACCTCGAAAAAATTAAAGAAAATGAAGAGGTTACATCAACCGATGTTAAGAATTGTTTTAACAAAGTACAGTATCCGGGGTGGAATAAAATAAATATTGGTGATGTATTGAACAAAGCTAAGAAAAAGGCTTTCTTAAATAGTGTTGGAAATCAATGGAGCCTAACTATTACCGGCGAAGATTTCGTATTAAATAATCTTTCTGAATAATATGCCAACCAAAAGACTAATAGATCGTGTTGAAACACTTTCAGAATCCCTTGAGATATTCAGTGATTCTATAGATCTGTACATCTTCATGATTGATCTTTGTGGTTCAACCGCTATAAAGCAATTTTGCCTAGAGAACCAAATCCCTGATTCAGTCTGGATAACTCGGCAGCAAATTTTCTTAGCTAGATCAGCCAATATTGTAGAAGCGTATGGTGGAAATATAATAAAGACCATTGGAGATGAGTTAATGTCTTCCTTTTCTGTGGGTGTAGAACCTGAGAAAATAATAAAGTGTAGTATTGAAATTTTTCAAACGTTTCAAGGATTGAAGACCTATAATAGGGGTAGGTTTGTAATTCGATCCAAAGCATCAATAGATTTCGGAACTTGCTATAATGGACAACTTTTAGATAATGATAAAATTGATCCAATTGGCTCTTGTGTCGATAGATGTTCAAGATTAAATGAATTAGCTCAACCAAACGAAATTATTTTTTCAGAGGATTTTAAAGATATTCTTATTCAACATAGTGCTAAATTATCTAGATATAATATCGAAGAGAAGGTGGATACACTTCAGGGATTTGGAATAGTTAATTATTACTGCCTTCAGCTATAATCATCTAATGTCGCAGGGACACAATAATCGGGGATACCATGAATCATCCCCCCCTTAATGAATTCACAAGACAGCGAATTTAAAATCATTTTAACTATATATTCTTTCTTATGTATACCGTCACCCTAACTAAGACTATTGACTGTACGGCCAATTTCTGCTAAATTAATACGTATGGAGTTGAGTTATGACCAAGAAATTAACCCTTAAAATGAATGATAAGATTATAGAAAGGGCAAAACGATACGCTGCCAAGCGCCGACAGAGTCTCTCCCAATTGGTTGAGGATTACTTCCGGTTTCTCTCAGAAAAGGAGCCTGCTGAGAATATCAGGATGAGCCCGACTGTAGAAGAGCTAAGTGGATCCGTTAAGCTGCCATCCGGCTATGACCCGAAAACCGATTATTCTCGGTATCTCGCACAGAAGTATTCCTGATGCCAAAGGTATTTCTTGACTGTGACCTCATAATCGATCTACTTGCACAGCGAGGAAAATTCTATACTCCGGCGGCTACTCTGCTATCACTCGCTGAGCGAAAAAAACTTGAGGCTTTCACGTCCCCATTAGCCATTTCGAATGTACATTACATATTAAGCAGGTTCAGTAATAAAGACAAAGCTCGAGTAAGTATTCGAAAGCTCAGATCTTTCATATCTATCGTGCCTGTAGATGAGAAAGTAATCGATCTAGCACTTAACTCGACCTTTTTAGATATGGAAGACGCCATACAGTACTATGCAGCCTATCAGGCAGGAATCGAATTTCTGATCACACGTAACGTTAGGGATTATAAGTCTGCGGAGATTTCAGTATGCACCGCTGATCAGTATCTCAGGATTCTTCTGACTCAACAAGAAAGCACCGATGACACCGTCTAACTGTGTATTTGCATCATCGGGTAAATCATACCTCGGGACACCTTAATCAGGGACACCATTAATCATCCTCTCTTAAATGAATTCTCGGGACAGCGAATTAAAATCATTTTAACTATGTATGCTTTATTATATATACTGTCACCATAACTTAGGAGAGATAAGAAATGGCGCTGAAGGAAAAGATAGACAAGCTGCTTCCTGACCCTGATCATTACCTCATCGGATTCGCCGACATGAAAAACATGCTGACCGAACGATACAAGGACTTCAATTACTGTATCGCCATAGGGAAAAAACTGGATGACAAAATCATAGATTCAATCATTGACGGGCCGACCAGGGAATACCTGAAGCTCTATAGGGACACTAATAAGGAGCTCAGCGACAGCGCGGAGAAGATATCGGCTTTGCTGGCATCGATGAACGCTGAGTCTCTCGTGGTTCCGCCGACGATCGGGGGAGCAATACTGACCGGGGAAATTGAACAGACGCTCGATTACGGGTTTTCCCATAAGAAGGCAGGCACGCGGTCGGGATTAGGCTGGATCGGCAAAACGGACCTGTTTATCTCCGAACGGTTCGGCCCGCGTATACGGCTTGCCTCGGTCCTCACGAACTACCCTTTGCCTCTCGAGAAGGACCCTGTCGAGCGAAGCAGGTGCGGAGATTGCGATCTCTGCGTCGCCATATGCCCTGCTGGGGCAGCTACCGGTGCGCTCTGGGATATAGATGTTAACAGGGAAGATTTCTTCGACCCGTTTAAATGCAGGGACAAATGCCGGGAATTGTCACTAAAAAATATCGGCGAGGATACTACGATCTGCGGAATGTGCATCTCTGTCTGCCCTTACGGCAGAAATCAACAACAGGGACGGGGGTTCACAGTATGACAGTATCGATATCCGAGGTCGTAAAGTAAGCTTCATGCTCCGATTTACTCTTTCTCCATTGCGCTATTTCATTTTGTTATCAAGAGAAGCATGATGTCATCACACCTAATATTTTATGTTTTAATAAAAAAGGAGGCATAAATGCCACCGGATAAACAGAAAGATAAATACGTTACTATCGGGGAAATAAAAACGAGGTACTGGTCTCAAGGGAATAAAGGGAAAAAAGTAATATTGATTCATGGCATAGGGGGTTCAGTAGAAACGGACTGGATATATAATTTCGAAGCTCTCGCTGAGCGGAATCAAGTATATGGACTGGATGTAGTGGGGTTTGGCCTCACAGACAAGCCAAAACATTCATATACGCTGGAAGGTGCGGCCCAGTTCATAGAAGGTTTTATGGAAGCGTTAAAAATAGATAGTGCATCCCTCATCGGGGTATCGCTGGGTGGAGGTATCGCGCTGCAATGTGCTATTCAGCTTCATGACAAAGTGGACAAGCTTGTACTCGTGGACAGTGTGGGTTTCGGACGTGAAATACACCCTATGTTCAAGATTCTATCGATTCCAATCCTTGGCAATTTACTCCTGCATCCGAGCCTGAAAAGCTCTGAAAAAACGTGGAAGTCGATAGTGTATGATGCGTCTATTGTGACGGATGAAGTAATCGAGCGAGATTATGAATTGTCAAAACTTCCTGGCTTTAAAAGAGCATTTTTAAAAACTGTGCGGAGCGGATGTGGAGTCCGCGGATTACGCCCAAGCATCTACAACACGTTATTAAACGGGCTTTCTTCTATCGAGGAACCGACTTTGATCGTATGGGGAAAACAAGATCCAATATTTCCGGTCGAACATGCCTATATTGCCAGAGAGAATATACCGCGCTCACAGATACACATATTTGATAATTGTGGCCATTATCCACAATATGAACATCCCGAAGAGTTTAACAAAATAGTAAATGATTTTATTTCAAGGTAATACCCCCTGCGCTCACAGATAAGGGGTCAAATCTGCTCTTGACTCATAGTATTAAAACATCCGGGGTACGATCCTTTCGTGGTGTCCCTGTTTATAGTGTCCTTCAATGGCTCAAATGCCAGCACGCCTGTACAACTCAAATCGCATCCCTATGCAAAGCCTTCTACCCGGCTGCTGCCTAATAATATCAATTAAAAAAATATTATAGAAATTTATGATTAAAGAAGTTAATATAGTTCTTTTCGATTATTGTTGTTTTAACGTGTTTGGCACATAAGTAAATTTGAAAAAGGAAACTACAAACGAAAAGGATACGCAGACAGGAGATACAGGTCTTTTTTACAGCATTCGTTTTTTTCATTTTTGAAACGTCCATATTCCACATTCTGCAATTTACACACAACCATCTAGAAGCCACTCTTGTAATCTCCTATGCCCTGCTGGGATTAGCTATCGGCTCACTCGTTACCTGTTTCCTCAGAAAGAGAGACACAATCAACTTTCCTTTGCTCGTCATCTTCTTCATGCTTTCGATTATCCTTGCATTCATTAACATCACGCAATTTCCAAGTTATGTACATCTTTCCCCTTTCATGGTTTTTCCATTCATGATGGGCAATATAATAATCACTTTCTTCTTCCGTACTGAAAACACAAACCGTATCTATTTCTTTGATTTGGCGGGAGCAACCTGCGGTATCTTTTTCTCTGTAGTTACGATCCCCCTATTAAAAACAGAAAATGCTCTGCTTATGTGCATTGCCCTCATGAGTTGTGTCGGATTCCTCTTCAGCAAAAAGAAAAATAAAGTTTTGAGAGCTGTTTTTTACATATTCTTCATAATATGTCTAGCAGCTATGGCAACTAACCTGCAGTGGCATGTCCTCAATCTGGAGAAAATTGCAAGAGGGGGAAGAACTGACCGCACGAAGGATTTCTACTCATTTCGAAAAAAAGGCCTCCCCTTCTTGTTCAGTAGAGACAACCTCGTAGCCCGGGTATCTGTGTATACGGATTACTCAGATGAAAAAACGCGTACGTATGATGGAAAGCTTAGTACTGAATTTCAGTGGGTATGCTTCGATGGAGACAGTAACGACTCTGTCAATAAGCTCGACCTCCATGTTTATCGCAATGATCCGAGAATACCCTTCATGTATTTTGAGGATGGTATCCAATATACGCTCTTTGATCCACCGCCAAGGGTGTTCATCATAGGCACTTCGGCAGAGGGCATCGTGAAATCGGTCAAGTTCCTGGTAAAGGATGTATCCCTCATAGATACCGTGGAGATCAACCCTGCGATAGTCAGAATGATGCAAAATGAGCTCTTCGAGTTGAGCGGCAGGGCGTATGAGAATGTCGATGTGAAAATCATGGACGCCCGGGCATACCTCGAGCATTCCAAAGAGCACTACGACATTATTACAATGATGAATACTTATACGGTTCAAAATATCGCGTATTTCGGAGAACCGGATTTCATTCATACCCGAGATGCCATTGACGAATATTTCGATCATTTAAACGACCGCGGCTTCCTTCTATTGGAGGAGAGAGATGTTAGCACACGGTCGCGTTACGCGATCTTCAGGCTTTTGAATAACATCATTTACGTCCTGGATAAAAGGGGCTACAAGGAACCTGAAAAACATTTTCTTATCTACAATCTCAATGTGGACAAGGCCAAGTATCGCTGGGGCTGGTATACGTTCATCATTGTGAAAAAAACACCGATCACAGCAAGCGAGAGAGAGTATTTCCACCGCTGGATCGATTCTCGGAATAACATAGAGTATATCCTGAAACAGGAAAAATCACCGGACATGGATTTAACCTACATATACCATACACAGCTTGAATACCTGTTCGGTGAAAATATCGAAACGGATTATTCAAGGTTTTTCCAATCAGAGGATAGAGATGCCTTCTGGGGAAAAGAGGTCCGTTTGACGACCACTTCCGATGACAATCCCTACATTTTTGATGTGTTTAAAAATAGAAAAGAGATAGAACAACTCCTTACAATATTGGGAGGCATATGTGCTGCGATTTTATGTGTTGCTGCTGTCATTTTCGCAGTCACTCAGCGGGGAAAACCGTTTAAATCAGCTCTTCCGTTCATTTCTTACTTCATACTTCTCGGTCTGGGATACTTCATTATTGAAATAACGCTGCTAAAGCTTTACCAGTGTCATACCGGTTCACCTACCAATTCCCTGGTTTTTGTGCTCGGGGGTTTACTGTTATCCTCAGGTATAGGCAGCTATTTTTCCAGGGATTACTCATCAAAAAAGATCCTGTGGTCCTTTTTAGGGATCGTCCTGTTTTCATCGTATCATATCTTTGCTAATAGGCATCTTCTTCATCTCATGGGAGTTCCGGTATGGGCAGAGAATCTCATCATTACAGTTACCCTATTTCCGTTAGGGTTTTGCATGGGGATCCCTTTCCCTTTTGGTATCGAAAAGGTCAAACAGACTTTCACGGAACTGCATGTGCCTGTATTTGTCGCGATTAACTCGTTGGCCTCTGCCTTTGGCATAGCCCTGGGGCTTTACATGAGTGTCGCTTTGGGATTTATTCTTACTTCAATTCTCGGCGTTGGTTGTTATGCTGGAGCACTTATCCTATTCGTCTTCCTGGTACGGTCAGGATGAATAGAAAGAAAAGGGGTCAAATCTGCTCTTGACTCATAATACTAAAACATTTGTGACATAATACTTTTATGGTGTCCCTTTTTTTCGTGTCCTGAACTGCTGCTTCATCCCCTCGCGATCTATCGGATAAATAGGAATTTTATAATAATATCACATAAGATATTATTATTACAATTTTTCTTGACAGAATATTTTAAAATGCTACTATAGATTTTTTAAAGAGATAGTTGGAGAAAGGAGACTTACTATATATCCTCGTTTTCAGGTAAAAATACGGCTTTCAGGATCTTCGTTCGATCAAATCAAAGATATAATTTCGCCCATCAATAATATATAAAAAAAGTAAGAATATATCAGACCTCATGGGTTGTAGTTTTCCATTCACCTGCTGCATTACCGGTAACCAGTATGACAAGGAGGAGAACATGCGAAAACCTTTGCGAAACATCATTATAATATTTGGTTCCCTCATCTTTGTTTTCATCGTTCTTTTCGGATCCTGGACGCTGTACTTACGGAGGTCTCATCCCAGGACAAGCGGCACAGTCGAATTAGAGGGACTGACCTCATCGGTTGAGATCTATCGCGACAAAGACGGCATCCCTCACATATACGCCCAAACCGAGGAAGATATGTTCTTTGCCCAGGGGTATGTGCATGCCCAGGACCGCTTCTGGCAGATGGAATTCTGGCGGCGTATAGGCTTCGGACGGCTCGCCGAGATGTTCGGCGAGGGTGTTCTCGGAACGGATATCTATCTACGGACTGTGGGCTTTGCACATATAGCTCAACAGGAGTATGAGCAGATCGATGCTGATTCCAGGAGAATACTGGATGCATACGCTGCCGGTGTCAATGCGTACATCCTGAACCGCAAGCCTTCCAAGCTTGGTCTCGAGTTTTCACTGCTGAAATTAAACGGTGTCGAGTTTGAGATCGAGCCGTGGAAGCCAACCAATTCACTCACCTGGATCAAGGTTATGTCTCAGGACCTCGGTTCAAACATGGAGGAAGAACTTGAGAATATCGAGAGGATCCGCACTGTCGGTCTCAGTATGGCTGCCGAATTTTTAACGCCCTATCGTGATGATGAAATGCCATATATCGTTACTGACGAAGAGCTCGTTGTCGCAGACAAAAGGCACCCGGTTTCCGGATTTACCGCATTGAGCGAAGAGCACGTGTCGGCTATCGCTAAACTCGAGACCGTATTTGTTGGGGGGTTCGATCCGGCGGAGTCCCTAGTATTTGGCGGTCCTGGTGGTATCGGGTCAAACAACTGGGTCATTACAGGTTCGCTGACCTCGACAGGAACGGCCATGCTTGCCAATGACGCTCATCTTGGAGCACAGATGCCCTCGATCTGGTATGAGATTGGAATTCACTGCACGGAGAGCAACGGTCGTGAATTCAATGTCCGCGGCTTTTCCTTCCCGGGTTTTCCAGGGGTAGTCGTTGGCCATAATGACGACATAGCCTGGGGTATAACCAATCTCTATCCAGACACACAGGACCTGTATATCGAGCGTATAAATCCTGAAAACCCGAACCAGTATGAGGTAAACGGAGAATGGATTGATATGGAATTGACCAGTGAGGAGATCATCGTACACGATGAAGATGAACCGTACAGATTACTTGTACGATCGACCAGGCACGGGCCGATTGTCACAGATCACGGCTTCATGCTCGACTACAGCGGTTTCGGTATCACACCTCAAAAACCCTTTCCGGAAAACCTCGAGTTTACCGCTCTGTCATTGCGCTGGACTGCCCTGCAGCCCAGCACGGCCCTGAAATCCCTCATAATGATCAACCGGGCGCGCAACTTCGAAGAGTTTCGAGAGGCCCTCCGGTACTGGGACACTGCATCGCAGAATTTCGTGTATGCGGACATCGAAGGAAACATAGGGTATCAGGCGCCGGGCCGTATCCCGATCCGTGCAAAGGGTGAAGGCTTCTTACCCGCGCCCGGCTGGACGGATGATTACGAATGGACCGGTTACATTCCATACGATGAACTGCCCTATCTGTACAACCCGGCAAAAGGTTACATCGTCACCGCCAACAATCCCGTGGTTTCCGATAACTATCCGTATTTTATAGGCGCCGATTACAGTCCGGGCTATCGCGCAAAACGCATAGTCGATATGATAAAAGCCGATGCGGACGGCATTTCGATAGAGGACATGAAGAAAATGCAGGGAGACGACTTGAATCTCTCAGCGCTCGAAGTCCTCCCTTATCTTAAAGCTGTCAGCTTTGAAGACGAGGACCTCGAAACCGCGAAAGAGTTCCTCCTGAATTGGGATTCGCGTATGGATATGGACAGTCCCCAGGCCGCGCTGTACGGATATTTCTGGCAGAAATTAATTGAAGGTACCTTTAAGGACCAGCTCATTGAAAAGTTGTGGCCTCCAGGTACAGGTAACATGCTGGGCCTGATGTACCGGTTGTTGCAGGACCCTGAGAGCCGGTGGTGGGATGATGTGACGACACTCGATGTAATAGAAACCCGCGGCGATATACTCAACAGTGCTTTTGATAAAGCCTATGAGAACGGGATTGAGGAATTGGGTGAGAATCCGGCGGATTGGAGATGGGGAGATATTCATACTGTCGAATTCAGAAACCAGAGCTTCGGCGAGTCGGGAATCGGACCGATTGAAGCTATTTTCAACCGGGGCCCGGTAGCCGTAAGTGGTGGTCTTAGTCAGGTTAACAGAGCCGACTGGAAGCATGATGAACCTTTTAAAGCAAAAACAATTACCTCCATGCGCCAGGTCATTGACCTCGGCAACCTTTCCGATTCGCTGATGATGCACACTACCGGACAGAGCGGGCACCCGGGCCACCGCCACTACGACGACCTCATAGATCCGTGGCGTTTCATTCAATACCATCCGACGCTCTGGGACAAAAGCGACGTTGAAAAGAGCTCGAAAAACAGACTGGTATTGAAACCGAAAACATGAAGGGGTCAGGTCTACACATTGGACAAAATGAAGGTTCTGCGGGCGGCGTTCGAAAAAGACAATGCTGCACGTTAACCCTGTTTCTCACATAGAAATGGGGGTTTATCGGTTCTCTCACAGAAAACGTATATTAAACATTGCTGAATTAACATCTTCAATTTCTGAGAAAAAGGACACATTAATTAATGATACCGTAAACACTTCCCTCTCCATAGAATTATAGTCGTATATAATTAAGGTACAATGAAAAAATAGTGCACCTCCAGTATAATATAACTAACCATAAATACAGGAGGTGCACATCCATGAACTACTTAGGAATAGACTATCACAAAAAATTCAGTTACGCAACAATG
>Ga0307380_10000900_pt1 | contig 44683 bp, 58 predicted proteins | sample UN3MG_FD_202239 | JGI IMG/M metagenome (GOLD analysis project Ga0307380, IMG submission 202239) | Soil microbial communities from Risofladan, Vaasa, Finland - UN-3 | ecosystem: Environmental > Terrestrial > Soil > Coastal area > Acid sulfate soil | place: Finland: Risofladan, Vaasa | collected...
TGTATTGCGAGTACGTCGTGGCGGAAGCGCCTTTGTGTGACGAGCGGGCTTTGGACGGGGCCTGGGCTGGGGACGGTGGTTTATGTCCCGTCGGGATGCCGGCCTTGCCCGGGCCCGCAGGCCGGTCCGGATTATTTTCGGCATGCTCGAGCAAACCGGACAATCGCTTGACCTCCTCGGTCTTGCCCAATCGCCTGGCGACCATGATCGCGCATTGGATCTCGTCATCGAAGGTCCCCAGGTGGACCGCCTTCCCGAGTTTCCTATCCCAATACGTGGCCTGATATTTCGCCGGGCCTTGCCGGCGAGCAATGATCGTGACGCCTTTGTACTGAGAGCGCTTCTTCGCCCACCTCCTCGGGCGAGGCCCGGGCCGGTGGGGAGGCTTGGCCTTAACCGGCTTGGGCACGTCCCGGGGCGGAATATTTTTTGGAATATTTTCCGTCTTCGCTGCGCCGCCCAGCCCCCGCGTCTGCCGGGGCGGAGCTATGGGCGTTTCAGCATCAAGCTGCCGCAGTAATTCGATGGTTTGTTTGATCGTGTCAATCCTTTGCTCGAGGGGTTGCAGCCTCGCTTCGAGATTCGCGATCGTCGTTTGAATATCTGTGGTCATCGTGATTCCTTTCGATAAAGCTGTTTGAGTAAATTTGCACACATCCGCGAGCGCAGCGCCGCGTCGAACCGCGCCTCACGCAGCTCCTTCTGCATCGCCCGCAGCCGCTCGCCTTTGACCAGGCACCAATCCCACGGGAGCTCGATCCCGAGACATTCCGTTTTCCGCATCACTTTCTTCGCCCCGCCGGTCGGTTTGGCCGGCAACAATGTAAACCCCATCGGCCTGCTGCATTGTCCCTTCGGATCGCTCATACTGATCTCCTTTTCCTATTCCAATGTCGCCCGCGGTGACGGCTCATCAATCAGATTTTCCAGATACGAGGCCGTATCTCGCGCCAGTGTTCCGATTTACGCATTCTCAGTACCCAACGGCAGACTTGGCAGCAGTAGCCTTCGTCTTTGTGAAATTCGAGGCAAGTGCAGTTGCAGCCACAATGTGGACAATGGATGTATTTCTGTTCAGTCATTCTTTCTCGCCTTTCACGGCCCGCTCAATCTCCAAGTCTGCTAGCGATTTGCCGCAAATCTTGCAGATGACAACCCGATCCGATGTCAAATGAGCCTCGATGTGTTGGTAAAATCGCTCATACCTCTCCAACTCCGCGATCCGCTCGACCTGGGCCAGAATCTTATCCTCTTGCTCGATGCAGAGGATCCCGCCGCTTTCGGTCTCGCAATCCGTGCGACTTCGCAATCGCTTGTTCACGGCAATCAGGCGGACAATACTTTTGTTGCGTCGATTCAAGATGTCGTTGAAATCAGCAATGTCTTTTTTGTTCGCTTCGGTCAGGCGATCAGTCTGCGCATTCAAGTCATTGGCACCACAGTCACATTCTCCGGCATACCAATCACAGCCGGGAAGATGTTTCATGCGTATGTTCTTGTCTTTGCGTGTCCCTCGCGTGAAATCGGGCCGCTTCTCAAGCTCTGCAATCCGCTCGGCCTGGGTATTGAGTTTGGTTCGGAGTTCTTTCATTTCACGTAACACAACATCTATGTAATAGTTTAACCTTGCGACCTCCGCGGTCAGGGTCTTCTTCTCGGCGTTCAGGCTTTTTACTTTTGCATAATTCCGGGCGTTTTGGTCCCTCGTCTCGGAGTCAATCCGTCGCATCGTAGCGATCCGCTCGGTCAGGGCCTTGTTCTCCTCCGCTAATCCAGTCGCCAGCTTTTTGTAAAGCCGTTGCGATGCTGACGCAGGTTGTTGTGCGTTGGCAAGTTCGGTGGTCAGGCGGTCGATACTTTTGTTGCGTCGATTCAAGATGTCGTTGAAATCAGCGATGTCTTTTTTGTTCTCTTTTTTTAGCCTCTCGATCTCTCCTCGTGCCACACAGGCATCATTTTCAAGTTGCACCTTATCGGCGTTCAGTTCTGCGATCCGCTCCTCTTTAGCTTGGAGTTTGGCTTGCAGTTTCCCAACCCCTTTATGTGCATCGTGGCAGTAGTCTGCATGTATATCCGTCACCTTTTCGTTTTCAACAGTCAGGGTCTTGTTCTCGGCCACCAGTTTGTCATGAGCGTTCCAGCAATGGACAAGTCTCTCCGCGTCGGCTTTGTCATTCAAGCCACGAGACATAGTTGCAATAATCATCTGGCCCCGGCCTATCCACCGAGATATTAGTCGGTCATCGTCCCATTTCGTTTCTTTGACTTCTAATGGCCCTTCTGTGTGTTTCGCTTCGCTCATTTCGTTTCTCCTATCAAAACAACCTTTCTGACAATCTTTTCCGGCGGCCATTCCAGCTCAACGCCGATGATCTTCATAGTGGCCGTGACGTCCACGCCCAGGGCCTCCGGCCGGTACGTCACGTACAACCCGCCCGCGATCCTGTTCGGACCGAAGAGGTTCACGGCGCCATAGGCGGCTACGCGATCCTCCAGTTTCGATTCGACGCGGCCCTGCCAGTAGAGGCAGCATTCCGCCTGTCTTTTCGACCATCGCGGATGCCGGGCCCACATCCGTTGGCGATGCGCTTCCAGGTCGTACTCCGCCCATTTGACGAGAATCGCTTTGCTGCAATCGATCACCGCGTCGAACATCGGCGCCGACGGCGGGCAGCCTTCCTGCCGGCCGAAATTCGGACAGCCCTTCGGGTGACCGGGATAGGGCCGCTGGCAGAGCAGCCTGACCGATGGATTGAGCACCACGTGCCTGCCCGCCAGCCGGTAATCGCAGATCTTTATCCCGTCGCTCATTTTTTATCCCTCTTGCGCTTCCAATGGCAGCCGCGCGACTCGCTCATCACGCCGGCGAAGTATCGCAGACGGCGGGGCCGTCGCGTATCGAACCTGGCCGGGCGCAAGAGCGGCGGCATTCGCCAATATTTGACCATCCAGCCCCAGCCGGCGTACCGCGAATGACACGAGCCCACCACGGCACCGAAGTGTGCCAGCCATAGCAATGTCCAGTCGCGATGCGTAGGTTCAACATATTCCCATGTTGCCATGCTATCCCCTGCTTTGCCGCCCCGCGCCCTTGCTTTGCTCTGCCTTTGCCATGTCACGCCTTTGCCAGGCTCGGCATTGCCTTGCTTTGCCTTTGCTTTGCGTCGCTCTGCCTCGCCATTGCCGTGCTCGGCATTGCTGTGCCTTGCCTTTGCTGAGCATTGCGGGGCCCGGCCTTGCCTTGGCCGAGCCGCGCGCTGCTTTGCCTATGCCTCGCTAAGCGAAGCTTTGCGTTGCGCCACCATGCGTTGCCTTTGCTTTGCCGGGCGGCGCCGCGCTAAGCAGTGCATCGCCCTTGCCATGCGAAGCATCGCCCTGCTGCGCCTTTGCATTGCTGCGCCGTGCTGAGCCTTTGCCAAGCTAAACAAGGCGGCGCCGGGCCCCGCCCTTGCTACGCCAAGCGTCGCACCGCCGTTGCTGTGCGCTGCAACGCTGTGCCATGCAACGCCTTTGCTATGCCTCGCATCGCGTCGCATAGCCTTGGCCACGCGATGCGATGCCTTGCCTTTGCCCTGCAGTGCGGCGCACCGCTCAGCCTTTGCTCCGCGCCGCGGAGCCAGACGGCGCCCCGCCTTTGCTATTCACTTGTCAATTCGCGCCAGGTAAATCGCCCGTAGCTCGCATTTCGCCATTGGCCGAGACCCCGCAAGGCCCCGTAATTGAGCCATTGCTTGATAAAGTCTGCCAACTTTGGATTGAACCATGAAATCTCGACCGTAATGGTTGCCCCTGCCGGGATAACTTCGGAACGAGCGAGGGCGATTCGTTCACCGCGCATTGTCTGGCCGCGTAGAGGCCGTTCGAGGAATTTCAACGGCTGACCATTGAGGCCCTCTAAGACAATTCGCCTGGGCGTGACAAAAACAGCCTCGTCAATCGTGCGCCGGAATAGATACTCCGTAAGGCGAGCTTTCTTCAACTCCTCTTTGGTCAACCGTTCGGTGTGAATCATGGCGGCACACGCTTCTTTGAAGAATCCCTTGACTTGATAATCCCACAGCATGGGCTTGCCGTCCTTGCCGTCCTGATTCCGGGCAAAAATCGTGCTGGACTTTTCCACTGTCTCATCAATGGGGACAGCATCCGATTCTTCCTGACTACTTCCGTCCGGGTGTTTGCTGATGATAAACTCCTCGGCAATTTCTTTGTTGCCAGACAGAGTACCCAGCAATGGTTCTGTAAATGTAATTCTGACCTTCATAATGGCACTTCCTTTCGTAAATTGTTTGAATTACTTTTTTCTCCGGACCCCAAAGGTCCGGAGCACTCATCCAAAAACATCCTGCTTTGCCTTTGCCCCGCTGCGCAACGCCAAACATCGCCGTTGCCAAGCCCGGCGCCGCCGCGCTTCGCCTTTGCCTTACTCTGCTTTGCCATGCTTTGCCTTTGCGGTGCGTCGCGGCGCTTTGCCTCGCCTTTGCCCTGCTATGCTCTGCGTTGCTCGGCCTTTGCGGTGCGCCGCGACGCGACGCCACGCCACGCCTTTACCCTGCCCAGCGACGCCGCGCTGCGCCTTTGCATTGCTGTGCCTTTGCCCTGCGACGCCATGCTTCGCCTTTGCCGCGCCTTGCACGGCATTGCCATGCCATTACTTTGCCTTTGCCGTGCCACGCCAGGCACTGCCGCGCTGCGCCTAGCCTTGGCCACGCGAAGCCAAGCATGGCCAGGCCTTTGCCTTGCTGCACCTTTGCGCTGCCCCGCTGTGCGGCGCGCTGCCTTTGCTTTGCTCGGCTTTGCCATGCAGAGCCTTCGCCAGGCCCAACCACGCCGCGCCGTTGCTGTGCGCTGCCCTGCTTTGCCTTTGCATTGCGTTGCTCTGCTTTGCCTTTGCATTGCGTTGCTCTGCTTTGCCTTTGCATTGCTCTGCCTCGCGTTGCTCTGCTTTGCCTTGCCTCGCCTCTGCGAAGCGATGCAGCGCTGCACCTTGCCTCGCCTTTGCGAAGCCCCGCGCCGCCATGCCCCACAGAGCCTATGCTTGGCGAAGCTGCGCTGTGCACTGCCCTGCCTGTGCTTGGCCCTGCGGTGCCATGCCAGGCATCGCCTTTGCAAAGCGCTGCGCTGCCGGGCGCAGCCGAGCGCTGCGTTGCCTTTGCCTCGCGCCGTGCCATCATGATTTTCCATGTCACTCTATCGCCCCGGCCGTTCATAAGTCCTTATTCCGCCAAGACAACCGATGTGGTCTTGTAAAAAAAAAATCAAACGTTTCCCGAAACCGCAGGGCGTTTATCCGCTGGGCCGCAGGGGCCAGGGAGGACCCATGATATAAGAGGCGGTTCCTACACGACTTACGCCTGCTCTTCGAGCCATCGCAACAGCAGACACATAACATTGCACACTCATGTTAAAACCTCATGCCCATTGACCTTACATAGCCTTACATCGCTTCGGCCTCACCCTATACTCGTGGCCGGCCCGTCGCGGATGGGCGGCAGGCGGGACGCCAGCTTGTCGCGCAAGATAGGCTTGAACCACACTCGTTTCGCCGCCCCATAGCCGCCGTTCTTCGCATAGATCCGGCGCAGCCGCTGGGCCTCCGCGATCAGGCCCTCCCAGAGATCCGCCGCGACGGGCGGCGCCAGGCCCGATTGCACGACGCGATCGAACGCCGCCCCCAGGCAGCCCATGTCCTGGGCATACTGCCGCGTCCCGTCGATCTTCGGTCCGCCGAGGGCCTGATAGACCCGCTCCGCCGCCTGGCGGCTGGCCGGGTTGCAGCGCCGTCGAATTCCCGCCACGGCGTGGCTGATGTGCGTCGGGTCATCGGCATGAACCGGCCGCGGGGGGGGCGGATGAATGGGAATCACCCGTGGCCCCCCCGGGTCGGAAGAGGTCGGACAAATCGGCGGGGTGGTGGTCGGGGCAAGGGCGGTTCGTATTCCGGATGGCCCTTGTGCTGTGGCCTGCCCCTGCGCGTTGTCTTCTCGTTGCGTGACGGCTTCGCCTTCGGTTGGATTGGTCGGATCCGAGGACGAAGTCCGAGGATCTTTGTTTAAATTAGTATTCCGATTCCGATTGTTTTCCGATTCTTGAATGCTTTTTGAATTTTCCGAAACGTTTTTGAATTTTCCGAAACGTTTTGAAATTGCCTTGGCGGAGGGCTTCAAAGCCCTCCGTTGGGGCTTTTGGCGTTTGCCCTTGCCATCGCGTCTGTCATCCTGTGCTCCATCCTGCGACGGCTCTTGGACCGGCCGCTCGAAGGCGGGGCACTCGACACACTCCAAAAGCCCGACGCGCTTGAGCGCCGCGAGTGTCTGCTTCATCACCGGCACCGACAGGTGCAGCCGCGCGGCCAGTTTGGCCAGGCCCAGCGGCTGCTGATCGGCGTCGAGCAGATAGCCCCGCAGCCAGTTCTCCTGGGTCGCCGTCAAGCGGCACAGTCGCCAGAAGCGGCCCTCGTAGGCGTCCCGCTGCTCGGGATAGTAATGCTCCAGTTCGATGAGCTGGCTCAGAAAGCCCGTCGATTCGTTGCTCTTGTCCTTGGTCGTGGCGGTCACAAACATCCGCACGTAATCCAGCCCGCCCTGCCGGACGTACCCTTCCATCTCGAACCGCTGGTCGAAGTGAAAGATCCGCCACACCATTGAAGATTTTCGATTGACGATTTTCGATTGACGATTGCTCACAAAGCCACCCGATTAGATTTATGATTTACGATTGTCGCTTGCCCTACCCTCACGTTGGACGTGCCCAGCGCCTCTTCGAACGCAACTCTTTCCGCAAACTCTACAGGCTGGTCAATTTGCTCGAAGACCAGATGCCCACATTTCCGACAGGGCGGCACGGGTATGGTCGTGTCATCTCCACACCCGGTGCACTGCCACCAGGTCTTGACTTCACCCCGTAACTCATGGACGCCGGTCTTAAACAGTCGTCGATGTTCTTTTTCCTCTTGCCGTTCGCGTTCGTGTTGTTTCTTGAACCTAACCTTAAGGATGCGGTTGCGGGCGTGGCGGCGCTTGCTCGCCTTGCCCGCGTTAAGGCGGAATTTCCGGAGATGTCCCGGAATTGTGGCCCATTGATGCGCGACGTTCTCGGCGCGAGTGGCCAGGACGAGATTCTCAGACTCGTCGTTGAGGGTATCGCCATCGCGGTGAATGACAAGAAGGCCCGGCGGGATCGGCCCATGCTCTTTTTGCCACACGTGGCGGGCATAAGGCATTCGCCTCGAATGCCAGGGGCCGCGGTCGGATAGCTTAATCCAGCGGCAGGGCTTGCCCCCTTTCTTGGCGATGATATAGATCTCGCCGATCGCCTTGTACTTGGCCGGCCGATTTCCCTTCTTGAATTCAGTGCGCGGCGACAGATGAATGCCTTTGCGGTTCTTGTTCCAAGTGCGGTGACCCTTTTTGAACCGCGTTTGCACGCCTGTCCGGCTCAGTTTCATGCGGGCCATGTGTCGATATTCCTCTCTCGATATCCGCGAGAAAATCGCCTTGTAGAGCGTGGTGTAGGCGCACGCATATTCGACCTTGATCTGGCCCAGCGTCGTATCTATGTTTTTGAGCCGCTCGACAATCAGATCGGCCTCGGCCATCACCCGGTCAGCATTGCCGCGATAGGTTCCCATAGCTCCTTTTGACGATCTACCCGGTTTTGTGGGCCGCCTGCAACAGCCCCTCGATCAATAATTGCCTGACGGCTTGTTCGACCGTCTCGGCGGCGGTCCTTTTATCCATCAGGATGTCCAGCTTCGTATTCCACCGTACATATTTCACCTGGCCTTTTTCGAACCCGTGCTCCGCGAAAGACTTGATCGCCACCGCGCTGCAAGGAATCGCTCCTTTGTCCTTATCGAGGTCGAAGTGCGTGGGCGCCGCGAACGCAGGCTCTGACCCAAGGTCTTTTCGCGTCCCCTCGATAAATATCCGGCGCCGCCGCTGCGGAACGCCGTAACTGGCCGCGTCCATCAGGTTGAACCTCACGATATAGCCCTTGCCTTCAAGATCGCCGAGCAGCTCGATAAAAAACTCCTTGAAACTCAATACCCCCGGCACGTTCTCGATGACAAAGCAGCACGGCTTGATCTCCCCGACGAGCCGGATGAAATGCCACATCATTTGCGAGCGAGGGTCATCGACGCTGCGGTTCTTATTGCTCCAGGTAAAGCCCTGGCAGGGTGGGCCGCCGCTCAAAATATCCAGATCGCCCTTCTCGATGCGGGCGGCGGCCAGAATCTCCCGGCCCGAGATCTTCGACAAATCCGCTTTGATGATTCTGGCCCGGGGGAAATATCGGTTCCTGTTCGCCCCGAGCGTGGCAAGACAGAACTTGTCAATCTCGACCAGGCCGACCACGTCGATACCGGCCTGCTGGAGGCCCAGGGCCATCCCGCCGGCGCCGGCAAACAGTTCGATGGCCTTTAATTTACGTTTATTCATGTTCATTCGCGATTACTTCGCGGTAGACTTGTCTTCGCAGGCCGAGCACAGGTCCGGCTCGACCCAATGGCAGGGAACACCGTCCACTACGCAGGCCTTCGCATCGGTGCAGCCGCACACGCGGCAGACTCGCTTTTTGTCGCCCGCCAGCAGCTCTTGCCACGCCTTCCCGGGCGGACGTCCCTGGCTGGCCGGCGCCTTTTTGGCCTTCGCTTTGACGTTCTTCGGTTTGGCCGTCTTATCCTTCTCGGCCTTCGGCGTGCCGTCGGCGTTGAGCGAGGCCCACGACTTCGGGACCGTGAAGCCCTTACGAGAGCAGACGTCTTTGAGCATCCCCTTGAGATCCACGCCGATCAGCCCGGCGATCCATTCGGCCTGTCTCTTTAAGTGATCGGGCGTTTGACTGATCGGCCCAATCCACGTGAGCTCAGCGTCCAATGTGGACTTGAAACTTTCCCAAAGGGATTCCCGTGCCTTCATCGCCGGATCTTTCGCCTTGAGAATCAATTTGAGTTGTTGCTGTCTGCCTTCCCTCATCATCCTGACTGGAGAGTTTCCGTAAACAGCGACGAGCGCCATTAGCCCCGTCATTTTGTCTTTGCACGTGATCTGCGAGACTTCGGTTGCCCCCACTTTTGCTCGCAGATCGAGCAACGTCTGCGCCGATCGCTTCGCGTCGAGCTGGACCTGGCGTTCTTTCAGAGGCGTCGGCCGGCCAGGCGTGCGGACCCGCTTGCTTTCGCCGGAAGACATCGCCGTCGGCTTGATGTAGGTGAGCTGGCCCGAGGCCGTTCCATTGATATACATCGCGGGGATGGCCCCCACCGTGCTTTTGGACACGATCTTATAAGCGTACTTAGAGATGAAGGAACCGAACGCCTTTGCGAGCCTTTCCTCTTCGATATAATCTGCTGCATGTTCCTTGGTGATGAGCGTCAGGCTGTTATGCTGATCCTTGAGCTCTTTGGCCCGTCGCTTCAGCCAGCCATCGGTCTTGTTCTGCCAGCAGTACCCATCCAGGCACTGATCGCCCGTCTGGGCCTGGTCAGCCATCTCAAACCAGAGCATCGGCTGGTGGCCGCTGCGCTTCGGGCATTCCGTGCAGGCGCCCGCCTTCGGCGCCAGCGTTCCATCATCGAGCGCCCACGTGGCCTTCGAGAGTAAATGCAGGCTGGCTCCGATCATCGTCTCCAGGTCCCGGGTCGAGCAGTTGCAGGCTTTCTCAAAGTGCGGTTCCCATGACCCCCGAAGATGCTTGTGCAGATCGGTCTGGATATGCTCCGGCAGCCGTCCGATCAAGGCCAGGTGCGTGAGGCTCCACGTTTGGAACATCGGGTGCTTGTCGATATCGGCGAAAATATCCCGCCAGCATTTAGCCAGGTGGCCGTGAATATAGGCCCGGATCCGCACCCATTGTTCGCTCTTGCCGAGCTTCTGAGCGATCGCTTTGGCGTTGCCGCCGAATCGCTCCATCAGCATCGATACTTCCTGCGCCTGTTCCATCGGTAAAAGGTCTTCGCGGAACGTGTTTTCGATATAGGTCAGGTCCACGGCCGCCGGATCGTCCATGTCCGAATGGACAATCGCCGGGATCGTCTTCAGGCCCAGGGCCCTGCAGGCGCGATACCGCCGCTCGCCGGCTCGCAGTTCATAGCCGGCCTTCTTGCCCGACATGAGGCGGACCTGAATCGGGATGCGGACGCCGCCGGCCGCGATACTGGCCTTCAGTTCTTGAAAACCTTCACTGCCCTCAAGAATGTTGCGTTTGCTGTCCCCCGAGACGACAATGTCCTTCATCGCGATTTCTTGAAATGTTTGGGTTGTCATAATTGCTTCCTTTCATGTGTGGTTCCTAAATTGCGTTTATCCGCATTCATCGGCGGTTCCTGTTTCATTCGCCCGCGTCGCCGCGTCCCCCCCCCTACGAGATTTGTGATTTTCCATTTTGCATTGCGATGGGCTAAAAGCACGCGATAGCAGTCCCGGCAGGGATAGCGATTCGGCTGCCCTTCGCCAACGTCCACAAAGCCCGGCTCGCCGCATCGGCAGGCGTACCGAGGTTTCGCTTCGCGGTTTTTCTTGGCCACAGATTTCACCGTTCTTTCTCAGCCACAGAGGACACAGAGATCACAGAGATTGTTGGATTATTTTTCGGTAATATTTTCGTGCTTCAAACTCCAGGCAGCAGGGCCGGCAGCTTGCCCGTGCTCATCATCGTCTGCAATTGGTCCTGCTGAGCCTCGTAGATCGTTTGGCCGCCGCGCATGGGCAGGCAGATGTCCCCGTAGAACTCGTGCTCGAGGGAACGCAGGCCGATCGACACGGCGACCAGCTTGGCCTTGAGCAGAAGACAGAACTCCCGCATCCGCTGCCGGCACGCCTGTTCCCAGGCCAGCAGCGAGGCGTTAACTTTGCGGTGGCGCCCGGTTGACGTCTTGCAGAAGTCATGCCGGGCCGGCATGTCCAGCTTCATCTTGATCGGCACGCCCTTGAGGACGAACGCCACGAACGCACAGTCGCCGTCCCAGCCGCTCATGCACTTCTCGGCGCCCGCACGCCGGAGCAGCCGCGTCACTTCCTGCTGAGACGATTCAACCGATACCGTTGTCGAGCGAGCATACTCCATCTTTCTCTGTGTCCTCTGTGCTCTCTGTGGCTAAAGATTTATGATTTATGATTTTCAACGGCGATAGTTACTGGTCCTTCGATTCGCGGTTCCATATCTTTTAGAACAATCATGGTTTCCCGCAAAACCCTGGCCGCCCAGTCGCAATCGTCACGCAGTTGAGCGAATCCTAATCCTCTCAGATTTCCTACCCCATTGAGAGTTTCCTGATCCATGACCCGCATTACCTTTATCACGCGAGCTTCTACGTTGTTTAGATCACTGATTACCCCTTTAATAGTGGCCATGTATTTCGCTTCCTTTCTCTGTGTCCTCTGTGCTCTCTGTGGCTAAAACCTTCGACGTTCTCGGCGGCTCTTTTTCGATCACCTCGCGGATCGAATCCTTCCAGTGGATGAACGGACGGCCGCTCAGATGGCCAACCATCGCGCGGACAAATTCATCGCTTTGGGCGGCCTTGAGCGGGTTGACGTATTGCCGGATCTGTTCGTCCGTCGCACCCGAGAGGTCCACGCGGCTCTCCCAGCGCCGCAGCTTGCCGATCCAGAAGCCGCCCGCCCCACGATCGAAAGGGGGCCGCGAGAGATAAGGCCAGCAGGCTTGATAGACATCCGGGGCAAATTCATCCAGATAAGGCTCGCACGAGACGCTGGTGCAATAGCCCTCGAAGTAGGCCATCGAGAGGCTCTTAATCCGCTCCTCAAAACACGGCGCCCCCGGCTCCCAGAACTTGAGCACGTTGTCGGCCGTCGAACCAATCGTGAATCGAAATGCCACGCGATGCTGAAAACCCTTCAGGGCCTCGACCAGCAACGCCGTGACGTTCATCGACGGCTTGCTGACGATCAGCACGCGGTTGCCCGCCTCGAGCAGCTTTCGCAGAACCACCAGACAGGGTCGCAAAAATTCCAGCGTAATATTGCTGGCACTTTGGAACATGACAACGCCATCGAGTTTTCGGCGTTGTTTGACAACTTCCGTAGTTCTAAGATGGGGCGTATTCCATTCATCGGCTGTCTTTATGCGACCGAATCTCAATGCCATCTCCCGACCATAGCAATATCGGCAGCCTCCGGAACATCCTGAAAGTATAGTTACATTGTGAGCAGCCCATTCTTTTGTTCCACTGATTTTCTTGCTCATAATCCCTTCCCGGCGTGACTGGATTCTGTTCGTCGTTTGCCAAGCAAAATATTAGAAATACAGGATTGGCCAACACCAAACCGTTCAGCTAATTTGTATTGACTGGCGGTTCCTTCCAGGGACCGAATCTCCGCAACTTCCAGGTTTGTCAGTTTGGCGTTGTGATGATTCTCGCCACCGGGTCGAGTCCTATGATATCGTTGATCTTCCATGTTATCTTTTTGTGTTGCCCATCTGAGATTTTTGAGATGACAATTGAGGGGATTCCTATCGGGGAAATGACAACACACATTGTTTTCCGGACGAGGCCCAACGAATGACATCAATACAAGATCGTGGACTAACAATTTGAATGTCTTGCCGTCTTTCCGAAGTGAAACTTGAAGACGGTCATACTTTCGATGGGATTTTTTACCACTCGATATGATGGTAGGCTTAAGTCTTCGCCATTTATCGCCCAAGACATAAGTACCCCAACCGTGGCGAAAGCAACTCCAAATCGATCCATCGTCGCCTGCACGATAAGCCGGAAACCCTGGAATTAAAGCATATCGGCAGTCGTGCTCGCAGCCGGTCTGGATGTTGATGGTCTTTTCGACCCACTCGCGCGTGCCGGTGGCATGCGATTTATGATTTGCGATTTGCGATTTATGATTGTCCCCTGTCATATCTGCCTCCATGCTGTCGCTCCGTTTCCTATTTTCTCTGTGCTCTCTGTGTCCTCTGTGGCTAAACAAAATCCTGCCCCGCCCGCGGACCCTTTTCACGCGGGCAGGGCTTGCGTGGAGAGACAATTCATATCCTCGCCTTCGGCCCTCTCAGGCGCTCACCGCATCCGGCGGGACAATCGGCTTGTCGCGGCTCTCGGCGGCGAACAGCTTGACGGACGTCAGCGCCGCGAAGAGCAGCCGCGTGATGAACTGCCGCTGCATCGCGATCATCGAGACGTTCTGCTGATTGAGCTGCCGGAAATCGTCGGCCAGCAATTGGAGCGCTGCGACGTGCTCGGCCGTGGTAAACGTCGCCGTCAGGGCGTCATACGCCTCGGCAATCCGGCCGTCGGTCAACTGCAGGATGAACTCGGCGAGCTGCTCGTCGGTGATCGCCCCGGCGATCTGCATGAGCAGCGTTTGAAATTCTTCTTTGACGTTCAAGGCGCGGCCCTCCCGTCCAGGGCGTCCACGATCTGCCCGAGTATGTCGTTGGCGGCCGCCAGCCCGTCTCTGCAGGCGTTCGGATCGCCGGCCTGGCACGCCCGATTCAGGGCCTTGACGTGGATCGCGGCCATCCGCGTCCGCGTGGCATACCACGGCGCCATCTGTACGCCCGAACAGCCGGCGAACAGCAACAGCCAGGCCATCAGCAGGGCGAAATACCACAACTTCCATTTCGGCTTCATAAGAGGACTCCTTTCGTAGATTGATTATTTATGATTTACGATTTTCGATTGACGATTGTTGATTTATCCGCCCGTGATGGCTGGTTCATCCGCCTTTGGTGGTTTGATCTCGGCGTCAGGCCTCGGCCAGGGTCTGGGTGGTTCTACTCTATTCCTCGGCATCGGGGGACAATCGGTCACGATCGGCAGTCCGAACCGCCCGAATTCAGGATCGGTGAGCACTGTGGTGGATCTGTTTGGCTTGCCGTTGCTCAAGGCTGTCGTGCCTTTGAACATGTCGTAGCCGCCGCCGGCGGCCAGACCCAGGACCGCGCCGGCGACGAGATAATTCTCGACGCCGCCCAGACCGAATGCGAGCGCGCACAAGGCCATCCCGACCATCGGCCATAAGGGTTTTTGAATCGCATCGCTCAGGCGGGCCCAGCCGCCGACGCAGGCCTTAATGAACTGAATGGCGTAGGCCACAAAGCCCGCGATCACGAGCATCGTCGGGGTGATCGTGACCTCGAGCGAACTGATTGCATTGGATAGATCGGGCAGCATAAGAGACTCCTTTCAAAAAGATTGACGATTTGCGATTTTCGATTGACGATTTTCTCTGTGTCCTCTGTGCTCTCTGTGGCTAATCCTGTCTTTCTTCCGCCGCGACGGTCGCGGCCATGCCCTTATCTTTGCGTCCTTTCTTGCCTTTTTTATCCGTGCCCTCTGTGTCCTCTGTGCCCTCTGTGGCTGAATCCTCTGCGGCTTGGCTTTTCTCGGCGGCCTTGCGCTCCGCCTCGGCCAGCAGCGGGCGCTCGGCATCGGCGATGCCCTTCTCGGCCAGGTCCTGCAGGTCCTCCTCCCATCCGTATACCTCCACGACGTCGCGGAAATCCTGAATGTCGTGCTTGCGGATCCGGCACACGATCCGCCCGCGGTCATCCCGCTTGGGCTGACCGTTGGTATCGAGCGACAATTGAGCGTGCCCCAGCTCGTGGAAGATCAACCGTTCTTTCTGTTTTTCGCTGAAGGTCGGCCAGGCGTCCTCGTTGAGCAGGATGATGAAATCCCATTCATCCAGCTCGCGGTCAAGATCCCCGCGTTTGCGGCACTGGCCGAGGGTCCGTCGCCCGTCGGCGTCCGGCCGCCAGCCCAGCCGCCAGGCGATGCCGATCTTGACGTCCGCCAGGTCCGCGCGCCGCGTCTTGATCAACTCCTCCATGATGCGATAGGGTTCCGTGACGTTTCCCGTATGTTCGATCCGCCGCTGAATGAATTTCACCGTGACCCGTTTGCGTTTCTGGCCCGAACCTTTCGGCCGGCCGCGTTTAGAACTCCCAGGTTTTCTGCCCATGATCTTCCTTTCTCGTTTGATATTGCCGATCGTATTCGAGTTGTGCGATCCGCACCTGCACGTCCGCCGGGCCCTTGCCCGCCGCCGTCGCGGACGCCAGCTTGGCGGGGTCGATAGCCTCCACCCTGCCGTCCGCCGCCCGCAACAAAATAAATACGTCCTGCCAGCTCATCTTTGTAGTAATGATTGACTATTTACTATTGACGATTGACGATTGACGATCGCGCCGTTCTTTGGCGAGCATTGTGATCCGCCGAGCGATCTTCATGGGCACGACGACGCCCACCGGCCTTTCGATTCCAAGTGCCTTATGCCGGCGATTGTAAAATACGACAGCCATTTCTTTGGGCTCCTTTCGTGGTTAGGACAGCTTCCCGGCCACCCTCAGGACCCAGGAGCCGATGATCATCAGCGCCGTCACGATGGCCGCGGCGATCACCAGATAACGATAGCACTCCATCATCTCGAGATGCTCCTGCTCTTTGCGTTCGTAATAGCCTTGTTCCGGCTCCATAAGGGTCTCCTTTCTCGATCATCGGCGCCGCCGCCTCGTGCGGAACGGCCGGCCGCCTCCACCAGGTTGCGGCTCGGCGCCAATGATCGCTTGGTCCATTTCTATTTTCTATTTGCGATCTCAATAATTCCGCCTGCTACCCCGGCCCTTGCAGGATCGGCACGTGTTCTGTTTGCCTCTCGTCGTCGCCGTGGTGGTGTACCGGGCACGGCTACTGCACATTCAGGGTTATTTCATCGGGCCCAATAGCGGGGGCCGGATTCGAACCGGCGTCCTCCTGGTTATGAGCCAGGCGTGTAGCCGCTACACTACCCCGCGATAAGCCCCATCGGCGTCCGTTGCTCGATGGGGCCTTCAAAAAGGAGGCTACTGACAAAACTGACAAAGAAGATGCCGCGTTCATCGTTAATCCAAATCCTTCTGGAAGCCGCGATAAGACAGCCTCTCGCCGATCATGCGAAAGACCCGCTCGCACTCTCCACAATAGAAATCCTCGCGCCACGAGCGGTAGATAATCTTAGGCATGGTGCAGCCCGGGCACATATCATCCTCGAGCAGGGCCGCCTGCTCGACGGCCGTCAGCCGGCCGGGCTGGCGTTCCGTTGTACTCTTCGTAGTCATCCCTGACGCTCCTGTTCTCGCCGCTCATATTCGGCGTTTACCTCATGCCGCCAGCGGTCCAGGACGGCCCGCGCGACGTCCGGCTTGTTCCGGATCGCGGCCGATAGAATCCTCTGAGTCTCGTTTACGACCAGCTCGGCGTAGAAGGCCGCCGGCATGGATTTGGGCCGGCCGGCCTTGCTGTCATAGATGATCGCCAGAACGGTACATTTCAAATCGAAGTCCACATCGCCGACGCCGTGCAGGGCGTTGAACAGCTCATCGAGGTTTTCGAGCCGCCCGAGCTCGCGGGCCGGCTCCCGGCCTTCTTCTGTCATGTCCTTTATGGTCCCGTACTCACGATATCGCTCACGGCCCGGCCGACGATCTCGAAGTCCACCACCGCGGTCCGCCGCTTCAGCTCGAACAGATTGACGATTCCTTTTTTCTGGACCATGAGGCTGACCCAGTAGGAATCGCTGCCGGGCTTGCGGAAGATCGTCGCCGAGACGGGCGCGGGCCGGCAGCCCAATATCTCCACCGCCCTGGCCGCCAGGGCCTGCAGCTCGATCGGCGGCGGCGGCTTGATTGTTATGCTCTCGTCGATGATGATCGTGACTGTTTTGCCGGCATTCATGATCGCTCCTCCTGGCCGTAGGCCCAGTCATCCCGGCTGGCCGTTTCGAGCTGCGAGAGCTTCACAAACGGCAGATCGGCCATATAGATCGCGTGCTTGCTGGCGAAGTTGCCGGCGTGCTCGGCGCAGTAGAGCTTCTGGCCGCTGACGGCCGCCTTGCCCCGCATGTGGTCCCACTCGCACACGTACTCCGCCGCCTTCTGGCAATGAGCCGCCGCACACTTCGGCGAATAGGCCTCCCGGCTCAGCCGGGCCGTTCTGTGATGCCAACTCTTTTTCGTCTTTCGTCTATCGTCGGGCATCATTCGTGGATTCATCCGCTTTGCGCTCTGACCTTTTTGTTTTGAGTAATCATATTTCCGGTTTTGGTATGATCGAAATTTGTTCGTCCAAACTTGCCAAAATACTTCCTTGACATCTCATCGTAGCCTTTGGCGGCATCAATCTCGGATACAAATAGACCCAAAGAGATTCGTCGCCTCTCTACCTGAATGCGAGCGCACCATTTTGCTTCATCCCGACCCCGATAAACGCCTTTAAATTGGGAAGATACAATATGCTTGGCATACACCCGGTGTGGTCTTTGATTCTGAAGATTTTGGGTCTTACTTGCGATTCTCAAATTGCTTCTCTGGTTATTAAGACCATCGAGATCAATATGGTCAACATCCATGCCGACGGGTGGTTGTAAGATTTCCCGGTGCATGCGGATTGTTGTTCTCTTCCCATTTTTGCGGGATGACGTTCTTGATGCGTAATAAGTATTACGGCCTTTCTCAGAATGCCATTTCCATTGATTCAGCCATTCATAATCGCCATCATCGACAATGGCGACTTTCTCTTTTGTGAGTTGAATTTTTTTGCTCATCAGCTTTGCCCTCCGGCCTTGGGTGATTTCTGATTTATGATTTGCGATTGTCGATTGTCGATTGTTCCGCCGGAGGCGGATTGGCCCTCTCTGTGTGCTCCCTCGACAGGCTCGGGACGGCGTCTGTGTGCTCCCTCGACCAGCTCGGGACGGCGTCTGTGGCCCAAAACTCTGTGGCTTGGGATGAACAGAAAAAGAAGCGCCAGCAGCGGAGAAACAAAGTTGCGACAGAGCTTCAGGAACTGCCGGCGCTTGAGGGCTTTTGCAAAAAGGATTCAATCGGTTACTCTGTCGCATTCTAATTCTCCTGTATTTCATTTTCTGTATTATCGGGTAAATTCCAATTGGAAGTCAAGGGAATTATTTGGTTTTTTTCTAAAATCTTGAAAAATCTTTGGCGACGTATCCCTAATCCCTTGATAAATCTATGGTTATATATGGGTACTGGACAGGGTAAAATCACATTCAGCAAGGATATAAGCGAATATGTAGTTGATATATTCGAGCGTTTGTACAAGGACCTGGGCTCGCCAAAGTATCGTATTCTTGAGGCAGCTATTGAGTCTTTTTCTGAACTACCGCGAGAATTTCAATATGCCCTTAAGGGGTACAATGAGGCCGATAGGAAACTTTGCCTTGATTTGATTCGTGAGCTTGAATTGCGGCAGCAACGATCTGAACCCGGTATAAAGGCCAGGTCTTCAAAGACCGGGTGATTTCTTGAATGAGTTGCTCTTTCTGAAAGTCGATAATGCGGGGTTCGTCCGGTCTTTTCATCGCTTGCTCCTGAAAAGTCCTCCATCCTTCATAGTCCAGTGCCGGGCGAAAGACGACGTATAACGGGTAATTATTGCGTGCGGCGATGAATTGACCTTAAGAGGTAACCCCATTTCATAAAAAAAGTGGCCGGGGCCGTCCTTACGGATAGGCCAGCCCTGGCCGTGTGTTCATCTTCTCTTCATAAAATCACCGTCTTGGAGTTCTCCACTGCTATACTTTCGCAAACTTTTGTGGCACTCAATACAAACGTTTAGATTCCCGCCCTCGACAGGACTGTCGCACTGAGCCCACTTTCCGTGATTCGGATCAGGAGGGTACTGAGAATGGCGCGGATCTCGCTCCTGTAATGCGGCCTTTAATCGCAGCGAGCGGAAGAGACTCTCCTGGAGCGCGTTTGATTTCTTCCAGTACTCGGCGGACCGGGCGGCATGTTCCTTCGCCACGGCCAGCTCCGGCGGATCCCAGTACGTGAAAAAAACCAGCAACCCTAAAAGAATCAAACAAATCGCCAACAATATTATTCGCAACTCCTTTCCCATCTCCTTTTTCATCTTTCTCTCCTTTTCCGATCCAGGTATCCAGGACATTGAATCCAATTGATACTTTCGATTCTCTTACCCTAAATAGCCGTCGTGGCGTTTGTACCATTTGTCTTCCCGGTGATGTTCGGAAAGCAAGCATAAGAAAACTACAATGAAAACTACAAGGGCGATTATGCCCATCATCGAGACTACGATCAGTCTGACCATTTTTCACCTCCACGTTTTTTTTATTCTTTTGACCACCGACTCAAAAGTCCATTTGTAAAATAAAAACTGTTCGTTGGAAAACGAAAACGATGAACTCCTATACGATCTTCGTAGGCATAACTCAGTATTACCGTACCCTGTCCTAAGTCTTGCGTTTGTGAAGGCGTTCCCCACAAGTTTAGAAAATCCGTGACAGGCATGCCCGCATAGACTTGACCATTTTCCAGAGATTTCTCAAGGTCCTGTTGTCGCTGAACTTTTGTCATCGTATTGTCCAGCGTTTGTCTTTGCGCTTGAATTGATGCACGTTCAGATTCAAGTCTTGTACGCTGTCCTGGGTTGTCGTACACAAAAGGACCTGCACACCCGCCCAACAATACCAACATTAAACAAATTGTCAGCATTACTCTTTTCATCTTTCTCTCCTTTCTTTTGCTTCTGGCTTGACGATTGACTATCCACGCCAATTTGTAAGAAGGCCATTTTCAAATGTGAACAAATAGACCTTGTAGCCATAGCGGTAGCTTCGCACAGCTATGTTACCATACCTCCAAGTCTCCCGGATGATATTGCCCTCAGCAGAGCGATCTCTGGCCGCGGGACCCCCACAAATCATTAAAAGTTCGTCTTGGCTCATGCCGATGTGGATAGTACTATCGGCCAGTTTGGGTTCAAAAAACGCGAGGATTTCCTTGTTCGTATTATAAACGCCCCCGCCGTCAAGTTGGGTTTTGAATTGTATGGGACCTGCACACCCGCCCAACAATACCAACATTAAACAAATTGTCAGCATTACTCTTTTCATGTTCTTCTCCTTTGAAAAAGGTGGGCCGCTTGCGGTTGATACGCATAGACCCATAAGGTTGATGCACCGTTCGCGGCCCATGATTTTATACTTTGATTGTGAGTCTATTCGTATCATACCCACAATATAGCGAGCAAAGGCCGGCTGGTCAAGACAATTTCCGAATCTTTGCCCGCTCACAGAAGCCCACAGGGCCTCGTTTGGGGCCACCCGTTGCCCACGGGGGCGACGATCTCCCTCATTATGGCGTAATGGTAGCCTCCTCCAGGGGGCGTTCGTGGGCTGGCGCTCGCGTGAACGGCATCCTGTGGCGCAGAATGGCCAATAGAGAACGCCGCCGGCGTTCGGGCCCGCCGACGGCGTCACACGAAAGGAAGCAGATCGCTCGGAATTTACTATTTCTGATTTATGATTTATGATTGTTATCCGCGTCCAGGGCGGCGGCGCTGATCCGGCGCAGCTCGTAGATCGCCTGGGCCGTCGCCGTCAACTCTTTGCGGCAGTCGGCGACGCGGCCTTCCAACGCCAGCAGTTCGAGGCTCAGCACCTGATACCGCCGCCAGCAGGCCATGACCCGCTCGTGCAGCTCCCGGACCTTGTCGAGCGGACACACCAGGGCCACCGGCGAGGGCATCGATTCTTTAGCCACAGAGGGCACAGAGAACACAGAGATATTTTCACCTTTGTCCGGATCCATCATTCAATCGACAATCGTAAATCATAAATCTCCCGCCCTGCCCCTATCAGGGCAGGGATGGCCCCTGGCTGGCCCCCGGCTGCGAGATCGGGGGCCGGGCTGGCTGTGCCTGGCCCTGGTACAGAGAGAGCAGCCAAGCCGTCACGGCGATGATGGCCGCCGATAGAACCACCCTCAGTAGGCCCAGCCAGAAACTCCGCCAGCGGTCGGTGGACGATTTAAGGCTGTCTTTGCACAGCAGAAGCTTTTCGACTTTATACGTCAGGCCAGTTCCATTGTCATCGCCGTAGAGCGTCTTCTTGAACGCCGAGACATGGCCGTCGAGCGATTTGTGGGCCTCGGTATGGACGGCCTTGAATTTCAGAAGCTCAGTACACTTGCCGTCGACTTCATCGAGCTGGAGCTTGATATCCTTGACCACGCCTAAGATCACGTCGAGTTCAGCCATGTTCATTCCTTTTTTTTAGCCACAGAGGGCACAGAGCGCACAGAGTTTCAAAATCAGAAATCATAAATCGGAAATCGCAAATCCCTTACGCCGGCGGCTCGCTGGCAATTTGCATCTTGCAGTCGTAGCTCTCGGTATCGAGCAGGGCGACGCCGGCGCCGGACTTGAGCGGCTCGGTGGCGATCAGGTAGCCCGAGTCGTCGCTGCTGGTCGCCAGGAACCGCGTCTTGGCCAGGGCCCAGTCGCCGCCGGCGGCGGTGAACGTCACCTTTTTCGTCGTCAAGGTCCAGCCGTTGTCGCCCGCGGGGGCCGCGATCATCTCGGCGTCGTCGCCGGCGACGGCCTGCCGCGCATAGCCGCTGCCGGCCAGCTCGGTCAGATCGCCGAGCGAGGCCGCCTTGGCGATCTCATCCTCTGCCTCTTCGCACCAGCCGATATAATAGTTCTCCGGCAAGCTGACCAGGCCATTGGCCAGTTTGAAAAAGAATTCAATTCCTTCGGTTTTGATCATGTCAATATCCCCAATTTTCAAACATCCCATCAAAGTATTCTTCAGTGTCATAACCTACAACAGCCCATATTGCACCGCCCTCGACGGAACCTAAAAAACGTCCCTTAACATATAAGTCAATAGGACCACTACGCCACCAATTGAGGGCACCCACCATTTGGTCTGGATTATTGGGTACATCTACCACAATAGCATATTCTTGTTCGGCGGATACGATAATCGGTGTAGTCAGTTCAAATTCATACCATGCTTTATTTGCTGACGGTGTGGCAACCAAATTAGCCTGACTTGATATAGTACTTAGTGCTGCACCCAAAATAATGTTCGATGGGTCTGAACCATCCGTAACTTCGTGTATTGTGATATTCAATTGAACGCCATCATTCCATACTATCGGTTCACCTTCAATTCGGGACAATTTCAATTTGATAAACGTTAAAGTATAGGATTCATCTGGAGTAAATGTGTGACCACCTATAATATGGTAGGGACTATAAACACGGATGGGATAAAAACTCGTATCATCTGTATTGTGATAATCTTTCAGTTCCGGTTCAGGCGGCAAATAAGGCCCATACTCATAAGAGCCGCCGCCGGGGGTCATGAAGGTAATCCGCGAATATTCCACGACCGGCTGGGGCGGCAGCAGGCGTGCGATCAAATCCACAACGGTCTGCTGCGTCGGTGGCCGCGCGGGCTGGCCGGCAGGCCCGGGCCAGATGTAGTTCTTGTCGGGGCAATCGGGGTCCCATTCCGGATCGTCCGCTTCGAAAAGCTGCTCATCGTAGGTCTCGACGGTCACGTCAAAGTAGTTATCCACCGTCGGCTCTATTTTTGTGATGCGCCGAAGCTTAATGGCGCCGGCACCGTCGATGGCAACGATGTTGTTCTTGACCGGCGGTACGGTCCAGGACCCGGTAATCGTCACGACCCGGCCCACGCAGGACTCGATGACCTGCGCATAAATACCCACCACCTCGCCCACGTCGTTATAAGTGCGGATGTAAAGGATATCCTCGGCTACAGCGTCCACAATGCGGTCCAGCTCGACCGTATTGGCCGCGTCGCTTTTGACGACGCGGTACGCCTGTCCCCAGTTCGGCACTCTGTGCTGCAACATGACCACGTCGCCCAGGCGATAGCGGAACGCATCTTTGTAGGTCCTGAAGTTGTTCACGTTGCGAATGAGCCTGTTGCGCTCGAGGGCGTGGTGGGCGACATGGATCGCCGTGCCGCGCGTGGTGATGCCGATGCCTTCGATACTGATCGCCTGCGTATAAGTGCCGGCATTTTCATTGCCGAATGGAACATGCGTTCTTTCGTAACCCTGTCGCGAGTCCTGGAAGAACACCTCGACCATGCCGGCCAGCGTGTCTTTGCCGGTCCATGCGCTACGCCAGGACTTCAGCATGACATTATCCATCGTCACGAGGTCGATCACGTCGTCAACGGGCTTGTCGATCCACCCGGTTAGCGTATGTCCCTGCCAGTAGAGGTAGGCCCTGCCAATCTGGGCGATTTCATTGACGAGCGTCCAGATGTCCGTCTCGAAATCGACAATCAGATCGCACGCCATACGATCTTCGGTACTTTCCTCGCCATAACCATCCAGGACTTGAACCTCGCACCACTCCGCCCATTCAAGGAAGAAGGCCAGGTCCAACTTATCGGGTGATATCCCTTCGTACCGCTCGATTTCATATTCCACGGTATCGCCGTTTCCGGAGATGATCGGCTGTGTCAGGACATCAAAGACGACCCACGCCCGGTTGCGAGAATATTCAATGCTCCCTGTCGCACCATTCCAGATGAGCCTGTCTTCGCGCACGACCTTGACGTCGATGTTCCCACTGAGCTGTGACGTGGCAATCGCCCTAATGCCTATAAGCGCCTTGCCCGGCCGCGCGAAGGCCACGTCGACGACCTCGCGCACCGATTTGATATGGACGTTATTGACATGCCTATCCCCTGTTGCAGAGTAACTGGTAAAGTCCAGGTCGTATTGCGTGCCCCGGACGCAGTTAAAACCCAGGCCGGAGAGCTTATAAAGCTTGAACCACGGTGTGACCTTTTCTGCCGTGATGGACGCGGAAAAGAGCACCGTCCAATCCTCCAGACCATGTACGGATATACGCACCCTGACGTGGTGCGAAGAAGCACTGCGGTCGCCATCTTTGGAATATTTGTAAAGCCCTTGCGGAAAGACTAACGTGTATTCGAGGTCATCGAAATAATCGTTGGGCGTCGTGAAGATGATTGGGGGGTTGCCATAAACAAGCTCGTTACCCAATTCATATTCCAGCTTCGTCTTCTCGAAGCCCTCCATGACGGTCTGATCCATCGTGCCTGTGCGTTCCCGGATACTCACGTCACCGAAATTGGTGGCCGGCTGGTCGTTGAGATAAACCGCGTTCGAACCCACACCTTGCGTGGGCCCATCACCGTGCTCGATAATCATGTAGAGGACTTCACGTTCTTCAAGAGTGCCCTCTCCGGTATTGAAATTGGCCGTATTCGTGTACCAGGAACGGACTTCGTGCTGGCCGAGTATATTGCACTCTACCGTTCCACCCGGATAATACGTCGTCCTGGCAGTATCCCAAGCCTTCAGCTCGTAGAGGTAGTGATAGACATAGGTCCTGTAACAAGGCAATTCGAGGTCCATGTACAAATACGATTCAATCTTGACTTTGCTTACGTCATGCCAGGGACCGCCGGCCGTAATGCTGATGGTATCTTCACCCTCTCCTTTCACAGTATAGTTTTTCGTATTGATGAGATTCCATGCACCCCCATAATAGAAATAGACCTTCTCATACCCCCCGAAATCATTTGTCCCTCCCGTTATTTGCCAATACCTGTGATAGCTCACCCTATCGATGACGGGTTCAGTGGCCGGAAATTCAACGATGACCTCATATTTTCCATAGACCTTTATCGTTCCCTGGGGCGGAACGTCCATATCTCCGTAACAACCAAAACCGACTTTCATCGCGGGATTCGTGACATCCGTCCATTTGGCGACGATGTTCCCGTGATGCATGTTCCGGCCGTAGGCCCGCGGACGGACGATGCCCTCTCGCTCCGTCGTGTGCGGGTTCCAGGAACGGCTCTGCGGATCGGCGGTGCTCGTATCGGCGGATTTGGGATCCTGACCGAAGAGCTTCTGGGCAAGCAGCGACAGCCCTACGGATATAGCAACGGTTACGGCAGTCTTGACAATAAAAGTCCAGATTATAGCCGCCGTAATCGGATCCTGAGCAAGTATTGGGCATGGCCACATATCAGATCCTCACCGTATTGGGGTCGAGTCCGGCTTCACCGCCCCAGTGATGGGCATTGCCTTTTTCGAAGCAGTCTTCGAGCAGCCCGGTACACGTTTCATCCTCCTCGTCATATTGACATTCCGGCCCTTTGAAGAGGCTCGGCGTTGCGTAGGGACAGACTTTGCTCGAATACAAACGCAGCGGGATTCTGCGGGTCAGCGGATTGGGGATGCCCAATACGAATGTGACCCATTCGGTGTCGCTGCCGGCGGTCAGGATATCGAACGTGTGCTCCAGCTCCTCGACGGCCGTGTCGAGAAACTTCTCGCTGGCCCGAATGAGCTTGACCGATCCGCCGCAAGCCCCCTGAGTCGCGTTGACCTTATCCTCCAGCGTGCGATCGGGGTCCTGGGCGATCCGCAACTGGATTTGCGGGACCGAACCGTCGCCGGAAAAACTCTGCTGGCCGATATCGAAGTTGTGCTTGTCAAAAGTCTTGCCCCCGTAAATCACATCTTTCCTATTGCGGGCCAGCGGCACGGCCGCATAACCGGGGATGGAGATTTCGCACAGCCAGAGCCACGCCCCCCCGCTGTACAGGTCGATGAGGTCCTTGTGCATCAGAGGCGGTATTTCTGCTGCTTCCGCTATGTAGCGCAGTACCGCAGCCTTCCCTATCACTACATAACTTCCCACGCCAGCAGTGAGTACATATTCACTTACCGGTGTATATGTTAGAGTTACAGCTTGCCCTGTTACTGTGTAGCTCCCAGCACCCATGCTGAGTAGGTTGCTCTTGAGAAGGCTTACAGCCATGCCTGTTAGCACGCAAGACCCTGGTTCAATTGTAAGCAACCTGCCTTTGAAGAGACTTACTGCTGTGCCTGTTATTACATAGCTTCCTGCGCCAATTACAATTAGGTTGCTCTTGAGGAGGCCCGCTGCTTGGCCCGTGAGCACGTAACTTCCTGCTTCAGCCGTTAGCGTATATGTAGCTGCACTATACGTTCCTGCACATATCCGATCGCTTTCAGCTACACTTAGTACATCGTCAAAAAGAACGAGCTCGTCCAGCTTTCCCTCAGTCCCATAGACATCGGTTGGAAACCCAAGCATGACGTAGCCTGGACTGATGTAAGGACTCGCAAGCGTACCGTTCTTGTCTGCACCGACAGTTTGGCAAGCTGCATCGCGGATTCGTATCCAGGTATCGCCGTTAGCATTGTCGTAAGTGACGGTGATGTGATACCACTCATCTTCGCTCAGCACAGAATCATGTTGCAAACTATTGTAATTCAGGCCGTCTGGAGATAGGTAGAAAATAACCTTGCCATCCATGTCCACTTTAATACGAAAGCATCTGTACGGTGAGATACCTTTGAAAATCAGGTCAACAGCAACGGCAGTATCAAGCGGCTTGTACCAGAGCGGTATTGAAAACGTTCTGTTGCTCTCGCCACCCTTGAGCGGAACACCTGAGTCAAGGTCCTCATCGAGGATGTACATGCGATCTGCATTAGCTCGCACAAATCTCGCACTACAACCTCCTTCTCTATAATCGTCGGTATCTTCATCGACGCCCACATTGGTAAGAGTGTTGTCGCCTATGGAATCTACTGTCAGTGCTTCTGATTCGAAACGCCAAAGAAGTTTACAATTAGTATCTTTTGAAAAATCATTGGCTGCCACTTTTGTCAGAGTTACATCTTGGCCTGTGAGTACATAAGACCCCACACCTGCTTCAACCAAACTACTTCTGAGGAGAGTTACAACCTGACCTGTGAGTGTATAACTGCCGGCATCAACTGTAATCAAGCTGCTTTTCAAGAAGGAAGCAGCTTGACCTGTAAGTATGTAGTTTCCTACTCCGATTGTCAGTAGATTGCTTTTGAGGAGAGTTACAGCCGTACCTGTAAGGACGTAGCTCCCAGTTTCAGCAGTAAGTGTTGCACCCGTTACAAAGTACTCGAAAGCACCAATGTCCCATGTGGTCGAACGGGCCGTGCCGATGATGTCGTCGGAGTACAAGGCGCCACCGGGAGCGTCAACGCCTACTCCAACACAACACGGACTGGTCGTGTAGTTCTTGAGCGTCACGTCGCCATTGGCATAGTCTGTAAAAACTTTATTCCAGTCGGTCGCTTCTGCGGTGAAGTCTTGAGCGTTTGTTCCATCGCCGTCGTCTGACGCACAATGGTCAATCGTTCCTATCGTGCCTGCAAAATCATCTTCGTTATTGAACGAGGCACAATTATAGACAGAAGTTCCAGCGACTCCCGTAATCCCCTGCGTACAGCTATGCACAGTGCAGTTGTAGATATGCCCGGTGCCTGCGACATTGATACCGCTAAAGTTGGTGTCACCGGCGATATAAAAGCCATAAGCAACACAGTTAACAACATCGACAATTACATCGGCGTCCCCGCTCTGGAATCCTATACCCAGTCCCGTCCCCGAACAAACGCCTTTGAAAATGCAACTGTCAACGAGAATGTAGTTCTCTACCCCCATCGACGGGCACTGGAGACCTCTTGCATTGCCGGCATTCGTTGCAGTGACTTCAAACTGGAGATGGTGAAACCTGAGATAGTCCTCGTAGGTTTCTATCAGATTGACATTCGTGCCCGTAACCCGAAACTTTGTGGCGTCATAAATCCCGTTGGCAGGAAAATCAACTTGAATCATTTCAATATAGTTGCTTGCTCCCGTCGTCCAGCCATTGATAAGACAACCACCGTTAGCAGTTCCATTTGACGAGCGGCAATAGACGGTCATGTAGTTACCGCCGTTGGCAGTCAAATCCTGCCCCTCCGCTGCTTCCCACTGAGCTAACGTGGTATAAGCATCTTCCCAACTCGTGCCGTTCGCTGCTCCAGTTGCTGCTGGATCGATATATCGGATGATCTGTGCCATAGATTAATCTGTTTATCTTCTACGTCAAAGCACATTCCACAAAGTGTGCAGCGAGCCTTTCCGCATTCATCGCAGAAAACCTTTTCCCCGCTACAATCTATCAGTTGTTCGTGTTTACACTTTTCTTCGTTCATTGGATTAAGCCTGAACCGCAGACATGGTAGGCAGGGTTACAATCTTTCCACTGGGTGTATTCGGAAAACGCCAGCGACTTCGCTTGAGAAGAGTTTCTTGTGACATGAGTTTTCCTGTTCCAGATTCAGGAATCATGCGCACTTGCACTTTTGGCTCTGCGAAACTTTGGTTAGGAGCGATTCCGGGTACGCAAACAACCTTGAACGCTTCCCGGTTGAACTTCAGAGCTTTCGGTCCTGTCCAATAACCATCTGGGCGGACTTCTATAATGTCGCCTCGCCGATATCGAGCGAGATACTTTTCGTCCCATGTCTTTGGATACCTCGCTCGCATCTGCTCGATGTCCGCAGCATTGAGCATGTCCATCCAGTGGTTCTTGTCAAATACAAGAAACTCAGCCACGACGACACCTCCTTACGCTACGCAATTGTCAGGACAGAGGCACCGAAGTCGACTTTGAATTTCTCGCCTGCCGCACAACTGATTTCCGATCCATAGTCCCAGTATGCAACGAGCGGGTCTTCTGGGTCTGCTGGTGTATCATTGTAGAGTACGACGTACCTGAATGGGCCGAATCCTGCTCCCGTGGCTGTCCACTCCACATCGACACCTGTTAGTGTTCCTGTACCGGCACTCTCCTCGTAATCGTTCTGAATGTCAGCGGCTGCATAGCCATTTTGCTCGGTGATACCCGCCAGATCGGCTTTCACCGCATCTTCCGATACGCTGGGAGGGTTGTTCGTCAAATAGACTTTCAAGGTGTCATCTGCCGCGTGGAGTTTGTGCACACCCTTCACGAGTTGCACTACAAAATCGTGAAACTTTACATAAGCTGCCATTGGTCACTCCTTATTGTGTTCTTCTTTCAAATGGGTGTAGTTTGACGCAATTCCAGGCCAATCCGCCAAACATCCGGCAGGCCGTCGAGTGCACAGCCGGGCCTGGCGACAAAAGCGACCTCGTATTGCTGATGATCCTGCCCGTTCGTCCAGAGGAACGGCACGTCTTTGTTCGCCTCGTAAAAAGCCAGAACGTTCTCTTTGTCCGTTTGCGAAACAAACCGCAAATCAAAACGGAACGTCCTCGGATCGAAGGTGAACAGCTTGTTCAGCAACGGATAACCCGAGGCCGTGCTGGCAATCAAGACGGCGTCCGCACTCGGCTCATCGCGGAAGCCGTCGCAAAGCGGCGCGCTTGCAATGGAGGGAAACGTATTGAGTGCCATTGACTCTATCCCCCTCTCATACCCTTGCGGTACTCTAAATTCGTCTGCATCTTCCGGAGGGTCACGTCACAGATTCGCTGGTCGCTGATCATGTAGCTTTCCACCTGGCTGATCTCCAACTGTTCAGAACCCTCGTTGTGAATGCGAACGTCAAATTTTGTTTCTTTCATCAAGCCGCCGGCGCCGGGGCGGCTGATCACTTCATCGTCCTGGGCGATCACGGCCGTCTCGCCGGGCAGCAGACCGTGAAAGCGCGGGGCGTTGGCGAAGATCGCCGGATCCACCCATCGCCGGTCGGTCAGATCGCCGACTCGCCCGCATCGATGCGCAACGTGCGCGCCGGTGGCTAGTGTTGGGGAAACATCCGCCCCGACGCCTCCGCCGAGGGCCCCGGCCAGACCGCTCATCAGAGGTGCGATCCATTCGTTCATCATCGCCCGGGCCGCCATGTCCGCCGCCATCCTGGCAAAGGCATTGGCAACATCCATGAAGAATTGCCCCATGGCATCCCGCCACGTTGCCCCGCCCGTTATCATGCTTTGAAACGCCCCGCTCATGGAGCTTTCCATAGAGCGCGAGACCTCGGCAAATTTCTCAGATTGATACAGGGCCAGATTCTGCATATCATCTCGCAGCTCGGCCTGATAGCCCTTCATGGCATTCATTCTCGATCGTTCGAGACTGAGGATCTCGTCGTTGAGCAGGCGATTTGCTTCCTCGACTTCCGAAAGGGTTTCGGCGTTCTCTTGCTGATAGATCCGCAGCGACTCGATCCGCTCCATGCGCGTCAGGTAATCCTGGTGACGGACCGACTCCATCGCCTCGCGCGTCCGGTCGATCACCATCTGATCTTCTTCGGCGGACATGCGGGCAATCTCTTGTGGCGTCAGACGCTGTAAAGTTAAATCCACCCCTCGCTTGCCCTGATATTCCTCTTTCGCCATCGCGTACAGTTCCGAGGCATCAACGTCGGCTAGCGCCTTCCTTCGGCCCTTTAGCTCCGCGATGTCCTTCTCGACGACGCTTTTGAAGGCCGCCTTTTCCTTCATCTTTTCCAGCATCGCTATTTCTTTGTCCAGCTCCGCGTTATACTCGCGGGCCGCTCGGATCTGCTCCTTGAGGGCATCAATTTGTTTGATCCGATCCAGATAGGCAAAGCCCGTCTGAAGGCGAGATGCTTCTTCGGGGCTGGCGCCCTGAAGGGCCATGGACCGCCTCATGCTTTCTCTGAGGGCTTCCGATTTCTCATACCACTTCGTGACGCTATCCACGGCTTCTCTATAGGCTGTCGCCCCGCTGAGTTCGCCCGCCAGGTTCTTGATGCTCTCGGCGAAGCTGTTAACGATGGGTATGCCGGACAGAAATGCGGCGAAAAGACCCTCTCCTTCCCGCCGGGCCTTCGCCATCGCCGTGGCGGAATCGGCCAAAGAACGGGCGAGCCACAGAGCACCGCCTGCGCGACTGAGGCTTGAAAGCGTCCGGCCGAACGTGAGCAGATTCTGCTGCATGCCGCCGATGTCCTTTTTGAAGGCATTGACCCCCTCGGCGGCCTTGTTGCGGGCCAGCAATTCCAGAACGATTCTGCGCGTTTCATCGGCCATGATTCGTCAAGCGTCCTTCGTCTCTCGTCTCTCTGCCCTTGGCCAGGTCAGTTTAATCGAGCCCCATCGCCACGACGTCCACGTTCATCGAGCTGTCCCCTTCGCCGCCGTGTTCGAGCTTGAGGTTCTTGTTCGTCGTGATGAGCAGTCCTGCCGCACTCGGATCCCGCCAGGTAAAATCGCCACCCGGCTTAATCTTAACGATCTCCGTATTGATCGCACAGATCGGGATATCCGCCAATGTTCCGCCGAACACCTTCAGGGTCGCATCCGCCGAGTTGTTCTTGATGTAGAGAAACTTCAGCGCCGTCATCGTGAGTGCCCGGTTGAAGACATCCAGCAAGGTCCCCGAGGCATAAAGGTCCAGAGTCACCGTCTCGCCGCCGCCGTTGGGCTGGGCCAGCGCGATCGTCTTGGCGTAGATGACATTGATGGCCCCGGCGCCGGTGCCGTAACTCCAAGCCGTGTTGGGCACGGCGACGGGGACCTGCAATTCACTCAGGTCACCGGCCAGAAAGGCCTTCAAATCAATCGCCACCCCGGCCTGGCCGCTTAAGCGTGTGGATCCTATAGACATGATTCATCTCCTTATGTTGGATTAAAAAAATTCTTAAAAATTTGGTCCAGCACTTGCTGGTCAACTTCATCTTTTTGTTCATTGGGCTGATACGTGCCGTCCAGCTTTTTCATCATCTTTTTCGCGACCTTTTCATCCTTGTAGCTGTATGTGCCGGAAATCAACGCCCGGCAATTTTCCGCCGGCTCGCCCACGGGCCAGAACTGCTCTACGATATACTGTTCGATCAGCTCGTAGGCGCTGTGTTGCTTGAGGAGTTTGGTAACAGAACATTTATACTCTCTCGCAGTTCTCGCAAGCCAGCGTCGCCAAGGATCTTCCGTAAGTTTTTTATTATGGCGTCCACACCGAGATCATTGAACCCATTGACTCTCAGGACGGCGCCCTCAATCTCATCGATCTTAGTACCGAACATGCCATTGATTTGATTGACTTCGTCGTCGCCGATGAGCCGGCTGCCGTCCTTTTTATAGAGCGACAACTGGATCAACTTGGCCATTGCCGAGCAGCTCTTGAGCTCATCGGCGTTGTTCTTCCACTTGCGATAGACGTTGAGCTCGTAAGCCGACAGGCCGCGAATGACGATCTTCTGACCGCCGATCTCGTAGTCTTCCTCCGGGATCTCCTCTAACGCCTTGAAGATCGCCTGTTTGATTTCATCGATTGCCATTGCATTCCTTTCGTTTTAGTCACAGAAAACACAAAGACCCACTATTCCTGTATTCTGGTTTACACGCCCGTATGGCTGTGAGCGCCGCAGCGCTCGAACGTCACCGTGAACTCCTCGACGCCATCCGCTTCACCGGAACCCGGGTCGCCCAGGTCGGCGATGACGGCCTGCCCCGACATCTTCGAGCCGGTTGGATGAGTGACCAAAAGAGTCGACTTCGTTTTGGCATTGAAGTCGTTCTGGAGTTGAGCATAGACGGAGGCACTCGCCGGATTGTAAATGAAGGCCAGAGTCACCTGCCCCGCATCGAAGGCGCCGACGATCTTATCGGCATACCCGCTGGTCGAATCGCACGTGAGGACCGGGTGAATAGTCGCCTTCCGGCTGCCCGGCACGGGCCCCTTGAGCTCGGGAATCACCGTACCATTCCAGGTCACGGTTGTCCCAATCGCTGTTATTCCACTGGTTGCCATATTGATCTCCTTATTCAAAACTGTTCATCGTTCATGGTTTATGGTTTATGCTTGCGTGTAGCCGTCGAGCAGCGCGGTTCGATACAGCACGTTCACGGTCACTCCCGCGATCACGCCGCCGGTACAGGTCTCGAAACTCGCCGCAGGACAATCGATCCGAATCGCCAACCCGCCGCAGGCCTGGCCCGAGACATTGCCCGCCAATAACAGTCGACGGATCGTCTCGATCATCCGGCTGATAACGGTATCCGCTACGGTCCCCTCGGGCAGTGTCCTAATGATTCCGTACAGATTCCACACGGCCAATTCGCCCCGCGACTGAACGGTTGTGCGACTTTCGGTCGTGAGCGAGGCGGCCTCGATTATGATGTCCCCGTGCTTGAAGTCTTCAACGCCCCAGTCAAGGACCTTGGGTCGGATAGCCTTCAGTGTCAGCGTCGCGTCCGGGTCCTGCTTTCCGTTCAGTGCCCCGGCTATCCATTGAGCAATCTGTTCGTGAATCGTTTCAGCCATTATTTGGCCCACCGCCTCAGCTCCAGGCCGATATAGTCGTTTACCTGTTTTGATAAATTTTCGGCCGCCTTTTGATTGGCTTCATTCAATAATCCAGGCGTATTCGTGATGATCTGCCAGATGGACGGTCCGCGCCGTCCAAAAATGGCTTCCCGAGTGGGGCGGCCTTGCATTGGAAGGAAATGTCCCTTGGCATATCTGGCCCTCAAAAACACGCCACGATGTCCGCTCTTCATCGTAGCGATGAAGGCATGCTCGATACTCTTGAATCCTTCCCGTCCGATCCGGTACTTGACGCCCCGCTTCAGTTGTCGAGTCCCTTTGAACTCGGCCAAATCCGGGCGGTGCGGTTTGGCCACGACGGCGCCGGCCAGGTTCGCAAAGCTGGCGTGACGCTTGCCGATGCCCTTGGCGACCTCGCCTTTGGGCAGCTCCAATTCAGAGGCGACTCGCCGCTTAAAATCGGTTGCCGCCATATCGACGGCCCGGTTGATGGCCCGCCGCATGACGCGAGGGAAGCCTCGCGGGATTGCCCGCAGGATGTGCTCGGCCTCTTGGAGACTTGCTTCATCGATCTGGATTTGAACGGCTAAAGCCATAGAACACTCAGTGACATTCGTAAGTTGCCCAGATGCCGTTGGCTTTGACGATCCGGGCCAGGTGCATCGTCCGGACCTCCGCCCCCGGGCGAGGCGGAACACTAACCGTCTGGCTCGAATCGAACTCAGCGGTGGCAATGCCGACAACCGCGTCATTGGCCACCTTGATCTGGACTTGCGGACTGCGGTGCCGAATGATCGGGGGGACCTCGGCGTCATCCTGGACGTACTTGACAATGGCCGTCACGGCCCGGTCCAGTGTCCCCGGCTGATAGACAATCGGCTGGCCGAACGCCGCCAGAAACGCCGCCCGCCCGGCCGTCAACCATGATGTCTCGAATGTCGTCGCCATGTCATAATTCGAAGAGCCGGGCGCACAGACGTCGGTGCGCCGCCGTTGCGCACCCGGCTCGATTTTGTTTCAGACCGGGCCATCGCCGCCCAGGGTATCAGGCGTCATTCGTCGTTGCGTGGGCCGCATACTGCCAGCGGCTAAGCATACGTCGTTATATTTCCGAGCAGATAGGCGCAATTCGTGGCGATGAACTCTTCATCCGTATCGTGCCGAACACGGATCACGTCGGCCCGGACGGTCTCGTCGCGGTACGATTCGATCACTGAGTTGCTCGGCGAATCGCCCGTCCAGAGGAACGTCCGGCCGATGCAGGGCAGCTCGCCCAGCATGGGACTGTCGCTGGTCACGCAGAGCATGGCGTACTCATCGGGCCATAAGTTCGCCAACGTCGCCGTCTTGCCTTTCTTGGCCGAATTGTAGAGCGACCCGGCGACCAGAATCTTCTCGACGCCGAACGCCTGGGCCAGCAAGGCCACGTTGACATCGCCGCGCTGAACGGCCGGCGTGGTATATTTGATCCGGTCAATGATCGAATCGCAGACGCCCAGCTCGAGAAACGTCGAATAGGAGATAATGAGCGTATTCGGCTCCATCCCGATCGTATCGTGGATCGTCTTGCGGCCCTTCTTGACGTCATCGATGGGTTTGGCTTTTGCACCATCGTCCCATTCCTCGTCGACGTTATGAACGGCGAAATTGCTGATGTTGAAAACGGCGTCGGCGATCCGCTTTTCCTGGTTGCGAAGCACGATATTGAGCGCCCGCCGGGCCGCCATCGTCTCGGCGTCGAAGTAGCGGCTGTAGAGCGCCACCTCGCGGTCGTCAATCTTCTCTTCCCAGCCGTTCTCGAGGCACTTATACGTATCCCAGTCCCAGGTCCAGTCGCTGCGCTGATACGCCCCGCGGTCCGTGCGCCTCGTGGGCGGAACGGAGAACATGACCTCGGCCGGGATGACCGGAAACCGTCCATCGACTTTATCGACTTCGAATATCGGCATGACCTGCAAACCGATAAAACCGGATGGCTGATCGGCGGCGGCGAAAAGAACCGCCTGAAGGTCGGGTCGATCTGCTGCTGAGCTTGGTCTTGGCATTGTAAATCTCCTTAAAAATTTGGCTTTTTCATTGCCCCATGGTTTTCGGGCGCAAACAAAAAGGGCCATGTGAGTATGTGGCCCCACATGGCCCTTTTGTTTGCCTTGCGTCACCCTCGGGCCGGCCAGCCTTCGGATGAACCCGCTTATTCACTTGTCAACACTATTCAATCAGATGGCCGTTTTCGTCTCTCGGCCAGACGTTCAATTTTGTCTTTCCGAACGGAACTCTGGACATAATCCTGGGCGGTATCGGTTTGCCGTCTCTGGTGGTATGGCCCGCTCTGTGAGTGCGAATGTTAATCTCTTCAATGTAATCCCTTTCAGGGATTCCTTTGAGCTCAGGATTTAGAATGTTATTGATACGTCTCTGGTTCATAGAGGATCTGACGTGCTATTTTTTATCCTCAGATTCCTTTTGAGACGATTTTTTGTCCTCAGTTTTTTTCTCCGCCGGTTTCGCATAGCTGTTTTTCGGATGGGATGTGTTTTTATCACTCATCGGTTTTGTCCTCATAATTAATGTTTCAGTTTCCAGTTCAGTTTCGATCCATCATGCGATTCTTAACGGCTGATTTGCAGCATAATGAACGGAGCGCCTTGGGTATTGGCCCGCGCTCTGGACAAAACGAAGCCCACGTGCTGCTGCAACTCATTTTCGGCATCATCGGAATCGTGAATCGCTATGCTGCCGTTGTACCGCGCTACGACTTGATGATTCTCTCGCGTATTGCCCACGTCTGCCGAACTCCATCCATTGTCCGGCGCCACCCAGCATTCGCCCCATGTCTGCTCCCAGTGATGGGGCAACAGGGTCGTTGCCGGCATCATCGGCAAGCCGATGAAGCTCTTATGCAAATCTCCGGCCGAACCGGCCTTGACGGCTGCAAACTGGTTGGCCATGATCTCCACGTGCATCGAGGTGTGCGTGATCGGTATCGGCAATGGATGTTCCAGGGTTACCGTCATCGTGCCCCCTGTCCCGCCGGCAAGCACAGTATTGCCCGTTATTTTCATGTTGATCGAGTTTTCGGAATGAGGGAATATGACGATGGATCCCTCGGCAAGCGCATCGGCCGCGATATTGCCGCTGCCATCCCCATCCGTCGCACCAACAGTGACCTTCAATGACGTCGCTCCGGCGGCGGCCGTTGCCTGGACGGCGGCATAAGCAACGGCTTGGACATGGCTGTTACTTTGCGCCAGCAGATCCGTGTTAAGAGTGGAGATGGCACAACCATATTTGAACACTCTTCCGTCACGGGTCACGCGCCGCGTTCCGAATGGATAGTTCTTGAGCAGGCTCAATCCGTAAGGTCCCTGCGGGCTTCCCCCTTCGAGGACATCGGAGAAAATCTGGTCGCCTAACGTCAGCTCGCCCGCGACTCTCGTGCGAAGGACATTGATGATATCGTCCAGCGCGCTGGCGGCCGCCAGGGCAAAGCCCAGGGGCAGCCCGCCGACTGTCGCCGTGATCCTTCCCGATGCCGCCGGATAGAAAGGAGCACCTGCGGCAATCTCGCCGGCCGCGGCTATCTCCATCGTTCCCCCGCCGTTATCCAGCCGAATCGTGACATCTTCGCCGCTCAAGACGGCAAATTCAGTCACCCCGATGCCGATTTCGGTCGCCCCGGCATAAATGGCGGTCGTGCCGGACAGTTTGACTCTTCGCTTGGCCGCCAGCGTCTCGCCAGCCACCAATGTTAGAAATGCACTTTCAATCATCGTTTTGCCCTTTCAATTTCTGTCCCCGCTTCATTGCCGGTTTCTTCGGCAGCAGGTCCGCGAGGTACTGTTTCTTGTTTCTTGTTTTCTTTGACCTTTGACCGGGTCATTTTGACCGGCACAAACCGCTCGTTGCATCGCGAGCAGCTTTTGACTTTTCCGGCCATAATGATCTTTTCACGCCCGCATGGACATTTGAACAACGGCATCTAATCCCCTTTTGAAGCTCTCATCTTCTCATGCAGCTCGGGATACAGGGACGCGCAGGCCCGGACAGCATCGGCCTGCGAGCATTTGTGCTCGGCGGCATAGACTGAAACGGCCTCCATGAACGTCGCCGGCTGTTTGCCCTTTCCCGTCCCCGGCGGCGTCGCCGTATCACTGAACTCCATGATGGCCGGGTCCAGCTTGCGGGCCTTGAGTGCCGCGTTCTCGTCGGTCAGCCGTTTCGCTTCCGCCTGCAGCTTGCCCACCTTCAGTTGCAAGGCATCGGCGGGCGTCTTGCCTTCGGCCAGACATTGCACGAGCAGCACCGCGTCATCGCCGCAGACTTTCTGCAGCTCGGCGAAGCGCTGTTTGCCGGCCTGCTCGGTTTCGGTTTTGCCTTTGGCCAGGACCTGGTTGTAGATCTCGGGCAGAAGGGTCGAGAAATTCTCGGCCGTCAGATCCGCCAACGTCATGTTCGTAATTTCTTCGGACATGATATTCTCCTTTTTCAAAATAGTTTCAAATGCCTTTGATTGTGTATTTTTCAGTGCCCCAAAAACACAAATGCTGCCTTCCATGATCAGGGCGTTACGGATAACCGTGCCGGGCCCTTTGAGCTTATGGCCATTGACTTCCGCCGTCTCGTCTTCCTGGATATGCTCGATCTCGCTTTTATCCGGATCGAACCGCAACGAGGCCTCGAAGGGAAAACCTTCATCCATTTGGTTTCGAATCTCCTGCGCGATCTGCGAATTCTCCAGGAATTGTCCCTCCATCACGAACTTCGGCTCAAAGACCGCCTCATCACTATAGGCGATCCGCTGCTCGACGTCGTGCTGGAACAGGACCGGATTGCGTTTCTTCGCCATGCGCATCGTTTTCTGGTCGAAGGCCAGATTGCCCCAATACCAGTGCTTGACGATCGAGCCGTCATAGAGTGTCAACTTGACTTTATTTGGGGGTTTACCGCCTTCCGTCTGGGCAAATTCGACAAGCCCGGGCATCGTGAAGATGAACGGGTTTTCTCCGGTCGCCTGCTGCTGGCTATTTTGACTGGCCGGCTCGAATAGGATTCCCTTGTGACTTCTACAATGGCTTCTCGCTGCCGATTCGGACCAAATTTTGTCAGAATAACGATATGCCTGTTCTTGCCATTTTCCTTTTTGTTTTTGGAAAATGACATCATAGGATTTACCATCGTGTTTGCGCTTCCCATTCACACGTCTCGTCGGTGCATCTTTGACTGGAGGCAATAATCGGCAGGAATGTTCGTTTTCGTACGGCATTAGTCTTTCCCTCCGTTGGATTGCGGAGACTGTTTTTGTGGCGTCAGGACTATGCCGCTGTCGCGGATCGTTTCTTCCTCCTTCACCCGCTCCGGCCAGACCTCCTCGGCCCAGTCCAGCCCGTCCTGCCGGGCGACGATCTCCGTCCGCGTCGTCGTGCCGTTTTCGAGATGAATCTTGTCGGCCTGGGCCTCGCGGTACGGATCGACGTAAGGCCATCGCTTCAGGTAGATCTGATGGGCCGCCCAATCGTCACGCTCCTTGAGCTTCCCGCGGTCGATGAGCTGACCGATTTTCCAGAGCCACAACCGCCGCACCAGGGGTCTCACCACCAGTTCCTGCTCGTCGCGCCAGAAGGCCCGCGCTTCATTGTAGGCGAATCGCCCGTTCATAAACGTCGCGTGGCTGAAGTCGCCCGTAGTCAGCATCAACGGCAGGCACAGCGGGCCACCGACGAACATCAACATTCTCATCACGAACGGATCGAACGCCGCGGCCGGCCGGGCCGCTCCGATTGCCTCATAACTTTCACCCACCTCGGCATCGATCAGAGTGCCGGGTTGAATTTTCACTTTCTCTCGATTAAAATCATCTTTCTGATTCGATCCCATTTCGCTCGCCGGTATCCCCCCGAGCCCGCTAAAAGCCTTCGCGTCATACGTTTTTGCCACTATCGGGAAGCAGGCATTGATTTTCGCGGCGACCAACTCGGCCTCAATATAATTGAACAAGTAATCGATATAGGGAACGGCGCTGGTCAGCTTGGGCTCACCCCGGGACTGATCGAACCGTTCCGGATCGAACATATGATGGACCCGTTCGGCAGACCGGCAATGCCAATCATGGGGCTGGATATAACCCCATTTGTTTGGCTTGCCTAAAAAATAACCAACGATGCGGGTAGTCTCTTTGTCGAAGACCACACCGTTACTGATCGTATAACGTTTTGGATCGAGTTTATCCTCGGGAATTTTTGCACCATAAGGTGTGCCGCAGCATTCACCTTGTAATGCTTCCGGACCATAATCGTGAAACAGAGTAAAGACATCGCCATCCTGAATGTAGCGGTAATAACTCTTATGGATATAGGCATGAAAATTGAACCGGCCCGTGACGTCGCAGGGCACATCGATCATCTCGGCCTTGACCGCCTGCTCGGCGGCCTCGTTCCATCCCTTATCGGCCGTGCGAGCCTGGATCCGCGTCGAGGTCCCGACGACGTTCGTGGCGATCTTGCGAAACAGCCCCTTGACTAATGGATTGTTGGAAGACAAATCTCGGGCGATCTGACGTAAATCATCGAGCGTCCTCTCACTCAAGTCCGCATCGCCTGCGCGCGGACCCGCCTTTCGTTTCGGACGCAATCGGTCTTTATCGAGGACATCATATTTCAAGCGACTGGCCTGGCGCTGGACGACCAGGTCGGGCGAAAGAACGCTGAGCGGACGATCGATCCATTCTGACATCCACCGCCAAAAACCGCTACGTTTCCACTCTCGGATCATCTAAAACTCCGCCACCTTGAGAGGACCGCTGCTTTGTCGCTCAATTTTAAGCTCCAGCTCGTGCTGCCGTTTCATTAGGCCAACCTCCCGGTCTGAGAGATCTCGCAAAGAAGCGTATAGGATCGTTTGCCCATCATTATCGGTATAGCTCTGAGCCCCGCTCTGAACTGCCGCAATGGCAGTCCTGGTAGCGGCCAATTCCGTTTCAATGGTCGCCAATTCTTGCGCTAAAGTCGCCACATCTTGTGCTCCATAATAACCCGATTCACCATATCTGGTGTTTCTGATATCCGGAGTATCGGCAGATCGGGGGAAGTTTCAAAGGGGGTCGGTGGCAATAATTGCCACCTACTTGAAAATTTATTTTTCGACGCTCTTGAAGGTTAAATCGCACTTTTTGCAGCGATGGCGGCGGATCGGAAGATCGTCGCTGCTGTAAACCGGACAATCATCCGAGCCACATCGCGGGCATTTGACCTTGATGTAATAGACCACCGGGACGCCGCTTTCGTCCGTCGGCGGCGGCCGTCGCCTTCGGGGCGGAGGATCCGGCAACCCTAAATCCGGCGTGTTATTCCAGAAATCAGCCATAAGAGATTGACTATTTTCTATTGACTATTGACTGTTTTTCTCTGTGTCCTCTGTGTTCTCTGTGGCTAAAGCGTCGGTGTTCCGTCCCAGTAGCCGCTGGATTCACCTGGACGTATTTGCTTTCTCTTAATGCGACCGACCGTCTCAATATAATCGATATCCCGCAAGGAAAAGACCCCGGCCAACTCGGCCGCCAGGTCGCAATAGACGTTCGCGTCCCAGGCGTGGTTCTCGCGGAAGCCAGTCTTCTTGACCCACGTCACGATCTCGCGACCGGTGCGGCCCCGCTTGACGAGCTGCGCCTCGCTGGCTAATTGCCTGGCGATTTCGCCCGGCAGATCGTGCGGCAGGTGCATGAAGCCCGGCCCGGGCGATTTCTCTTTGTCGTACAAGACTTGCCAGAGCCGGTCCTTGCCCATATCGACGTTCAGATCGAAGCGCTTCAGGGCCTTGCCGATCACGGGCCGGACCTTGTACAGGCTGCCGTGCATGCGGTCCCGGCCGTAACCCATGACCGGAATCACAGCCCCTTCCGGGAACCGAAGGCAGAAATCATAGACGACCGTCGATTCCTCATCCCGCTCGACGCGCTGGTACCGGCAGTCCACCGCCGCCCGGCTGGCGTAATATTTGACGCTCGGATCGGCCGCCGAGACCCATTCGCTGCGGAGGTAGGACTCGACCAGGTCCCAGTTTTCTGGCCGGCCCGTATGGCCCGTCTCCAGACGGCCCGCCCAGAGCAGCCATTGCTCGTTTCGGAATCCGTAGCCCTTCGTCGCGATCCAGACGCAATCGGGCTGCACGTCGATGCCGTGACAGATCATCTGGACCTTGCGGGGCACAAGCCGCTCTCGCATCGAATAGTCGCCCACGCGGCTCTGCAGGTGCGTCAGGCTCGTCTCTCGCTCCCGCTCCTCCCAGGCCCGGGCGGCCTGGTTGTTCCAGAAATTTCGAAGCGGCAGGATATTGCCGGCCTTGCGATGCTTATCGGCGATGACCCACTCGGCGGCCAGTTGATCGACCGTCGTAAACATCGGATCGACCAGGACGGCCGGAACGCGAAGGGCCTTGTGCGTCGAATCGTCCCACGGCCCGACGATCTCGCCATCGGCCCCGATCGAGCAGCCTTCGGGACAGGCCCGGCAGCCGGAGATGGACGCCTTGCGCTCCAGCTCGCTCCACTTGACGCCGCACCGGGGGCAGACGTACCAGGCGTGCCGGCGGCCGCCCTGGGTATATTGGCGCGGCTCCAGGAACGCCCCCTCTTTGGTCTTATCCAGCTTGACGTGCTCGAACATCGCCTCGTGAAACGCCCCGCAATCCGGGCACGGGATATGGATCGACCACTGCTGGCAGGCGGAGAAATTCTTATCGGCCAGATCCCCTTTGTTTTTCGGGCTGGTGATATAGAATTGCTTGCTGACCGATTCGTAGGTCCGGGTGCCGGCGCCGAGCAGGCTGATGGCGTCGGTGTCCTCCTTGATGTCCTGGACCCACAGGGCCACCTCGTCGCCTCCGATAAACCGGGACGGATCGTCCGAGAGCGTAATCGGGCTCGTCGGCCAGGCCAGGATCAGCTGCATATTGTCCAGGTCCGTCGGCTCGCCGATCAGCAGGTTGCGAATGTCACCGCCTAAATGCCGAAGGATACGCGGCGAGTTCTCGAAGGCGGGCTTGAGCCGCTTAATTCGCTTTTTGACCACCTTCTCATCGGGCAAGACGATTTTCATCGGACCCGGGTCCACGTCGATGCAGTAACCCATCCAGCCGCCCAAAATGACGCTCTTGCCCGTCTGCCGCGCGGCATAAATCCAGATCACCCGCGTGGTCAAATCGCACAGCCAATCAATGACGATCCGCCAGAAGGGCGTGATCGATAACTGCCAGGGCCCTTTGATGCGACTGGATTTCTCCGGCAGGACGTAATACTGCTGCATCCAGTCCAGCATGTGCTGCCTGTGGCGAGGGACCAGCACCTCCAGGACCTCCTCGGCCATCGGCATCGGGCGGAAGTACTGCAATGCCTCGCGTTGCAGATTTATGATTTCTGATTTTCTATTTTCGATTTGAATCATTTCTCTGTGCTCTCTGTGCTCTCTGTGGCTAATTTATCCGCGTCCCTCTGTGGCTTAATCGCTTCGTAAAACTCGGCCAGCTTTGTCAGGGCCCGATCCGAGAGCTTCAGTTCCGCCGGCACGTGCTGCAATTTCGCCATCACCTCATCTCGGAAGTCCTCGAGCCGCGAGACGATCTCTTCGCGGGGCTGTCCAAATACCCGGTTGGCCAGGTCCGCTATGGCGTTGAAGGCGTTCACGACGTTCTGCATTTCGGCCATCTGGAAACCGAGGATATCTCCGCGATTGACGAGCTCCCCCTGCTCTTGATCCAATTTCAACAACATGTGCTTCACCTTGACGTCTTGAAACGGAGAAAGCGGGCCGACCGCGTCCCGGCCGCGCACCGCCTTCTTCAGCTCGAAGTCGCCCCACCAGGCGATTGCGCGGTGCAGATCGAACGTGCCGTCGATATTCTGAGGCAGGCCCTTCGTCGTGTACCAGTCGTGGATCGTCTCCCGCCGGACGCCGAACAGCTCGGCCGTTTGATTGACCCCGACCCGGCTGAAATTCGCCGCCCCCAGCTCGCCCGTCTCCCGCTGCCGGTCCACCGCCCATTTGTCCATCAGCTTGATCGCCTGGACGTTGCCCTCGCCGGCCGTCTTGACCAGGGCCTCGCGATTGGCGATCCAGCCGTTGACCCGGGCCGTCTCCCACAACTCATTCGCCTCCGCGTCGCCGTCGAGAAAATCCCGCAAATTCTGAGCCGTCTCGAACTGGCTAAAGCCCAAATCTTTCAATCGCCTGGCCGCCTCGTAGATCATCGCCTTCGGCGCCAGCTCCACCAGGTACCGCAGTAGCCGCCCGCGGTCATACGCCTTGCGGAGCCGCGGATGCCGCGCGAAGTACTTCGCCAGGTTCGGCCCGATCCCCGACCGAGCATCGGCCACGGCCAGATCTTGGGATTCAAGGCCAAGCCGCTGGGCGGAGGCCTCGCTCATTTGCGATTTGCGATTTCTGATTTTCGATTTTTTCTCAGCCACAGATTTCACGGTTTTTTCTTAGCCACAGAGGACACAGAGTTCACAGAGGATTTGGTTGCCGATACAAATCCCGTCATCGGTCCCGCCTCTTTTTTTGCTTCGCGTTCATTCGTGGTTCCTTTCTCTGTGTCCTCTGTGTTCTCTGTGGCTAATTTATCCGTGTCCCTCGGCAGCTCGATCGCCTCGAAGTTCCGGTCGCCACATTTCGGGCAGGGTCGATCCGTGTTTTCGATCTCGTGCCCGCAGCCCAGTCACCACCAAACGGTTCGACTGCCGTTGGGCATCTTGAGTTCGGCGATCGCCGCCTCAATTCGCCGCCGTTCCGCCGGGTCGGGCATTTCCGGAGTCGGACCCAACAAGTCACGATAGGCCGCCTCTCCGAGGACTTTTGTCATTGCTTGCTTGAATATTCTATGCGTACAGTGATATTCTTTGAGCAAAGCCGTCACCGTCACCTGCCCGGCTTCCAGGCGCCTCGCAATGTTCCCGGCATCCGTGAAAATCCGTTCTGAGTTATCGTCATTCCATCTCGGCATTTTTGTCTGTGTCCTCTGTGCCCTCTGTGGCTAAAACTCCATTCAAGCAGTCCCAAAAGTCTCATTGGCGCTCAACAGATCTTCCTCAAACTCTCGTGCCGGCACTTTTCACATTTGCGAGGCCTGGCCGCGACCAGGTGGATGTGGCCACAAGCGCCGCATTCCCAGGCCACGCTAACGTGCTCGACCCCGGCCGGGCCCGGCTCTGTCTCTTGGCCTCGGTCCGGATTATTTTCGGCCTGCTCGATGGCGTCGGCCTTCTTTTGCTCGGCCATCGCGCGCAGCCTCTTGGCCTCGTCGGCGTGGCCGAGGAACTCTTCGACGGCCGCCGCCGCCAGCTCCTCGATCTCGTAGGTGCCCAGACGGTGATTTCGTTTATCCGTCGGCGACCAAGCCCCCGCCTTAAACGTGATAGTCCCATCCGTGCGGGTCTTGCCTTTCGTCACACCTTTGTATTGCGAGTACGTCGTGGCGGAAGCGCCTTTGTGTGACGAGCGGGCTTTGGACGGGGCCTGGGCTGGGGACGGTGGTTTATGTCCCGTCGGGATGCCGGCCTTGCCCGGGCCCGCAGGCCGGTCGGGATTATTTTCGGCATGCTCGAGCAAACCGGACAATCGCTTGACCTCCTCGGTCTTGCCCAATCGCCTGGCGACCGCGATCGCGCATTGGATCTCGTCATCGAAGGTCCCCAGGTGGACCGCCTTCCCGAGTTTCCTATCCCAGCACGTGGCCTGATATCGGGCCGGGCCTTGCCGGCGAGACAGGAT